>JACXTT010005505.1_pt1 | contig 18385 bp, 16 predicted proteins | sample 9270951 | NCBI WGS metagenome assembly JACXTT01 (sample SAMN15532306, study PRJNA645909) | rock metagenome | isolation source: weathered quartz diorite | place: Puerto Rico | collected 2017-06-21 | reverse complement strand
CATCGAACCCTTGGCCCCGGCGCCACCCGCAGGCTCCAGGCTGACAGAAACCCGCGCAGGGTCCACTTGCTGATCCCCGTAGAAAACGTCGGCCTGCAAACAGCCCGGTTGCAGGTCTTCACTGGCATCAAACTGCAGCGGCACGCGCAGGTCTAATGGCCGGCCGACAAACATCGCACCCTGGGCACGCCCCAGGGTCAGACCAAAACTACCCACTGCTGCACCCAGCAGCAGTACGCCAACGGCGATAGTCTTGACCTTGTTCGCAGCTCTCATATGCTGCCGATTCTCGCACAATGCAACATTTTGTAACGCGTTCGTCACAGAATCCGCTCTATCCGTGACTTTGGGGCAACGCAGGGCTAAAGTCCCGCAGCATATACGTGTGTGGCTCTCAAATCCATAGCGAATGGCGGTCCTGTTGGCACCGTGAGAGCGCCCTTGCCCCGCTGCTATACGTCGTCGAGATTGATGGCTTTGTGTGCAGCCATCAGTTGCGACTGGGTTTGTGACGGCACCTGTGAATAGTGGGAAAACGCAATGCTGTAGCTGCCCTGCCCTGCGGTCAGGGACTTCAGCCGGCCCTGGTAATCATCCAGCTCTGCCAAGGGAATTTGGCCGCTGATGGCGGCAGTTGCCGCCGGGCGCGGCTGGGTACCCGTCACATGGCCGCGCTTGCTGGATAGATCGCCGGTCAGGTCTCCAATCGCCGATTCAGGCGCCAGCACCTCGATGTTGACCAAGGGCTCCAGAACAATGGGATTGGCCTTGCGCACGGCCTCTATGGTCGCCTTGCGCCCGGCCAGCGTGAAAGCAATGTCCTTGCCATCCACGGCGTGGGTTTTGCCATCAAACACCGTCACCCGCAGATCGTGCACCGGAAAACCAGCCACCACACCATCACTCAAGGCCTGGCGCACGCCCTTTTCGACGGCCGCCATGAAAACGCCGGGAATGGCGCCGCCTTTGACTATGTCGACAAATTCAAACCCGCTGCCGCGCTCCAAGGGCTCAATGCGCAGCATGACCTCGCCAAATTGCCCGGCGCCGCCACTCTGTTTTTTGTGGCGGCAATGGCCCTCGGCCTGTTGGGTAATGGTTTCGCGGTAGGCGATTTGCGGCGGGCTGGTGTCCAACTCCAGCTTGAATTGCTGCTGCATGCGCGCCAGCTTGGTGCGCAAATGCATGTCACCCAGGCCCCGGATCACCGTCTCGTTGGTGCTGGGGTGGCGCTCGACCTTGAAGCAGGGGTCTTCCATTTCCAGGCGGTGCAGAATGTCAAACAGGCGGTGCTCATCACTCTTGCGCCGGGTCTGCACCGCCAGCCCTTGCATGGGCAGCGGAAACTGCAGCGGCTTCAGGTGAATATGGTCTTCGTCGTGCGAGTCATGCAGCACAGCGTCAAACTCAATGTCGTCGACCTTGGCCACGGCGCCCATATCGCCCGGCACCAGGCTGGACACTTCCACATAGTCCTTGCCCTGCAGACGGTACAGGTGGGCTACTTTGAACGGCCGCTTGCCGGAACCGACAAACAGCTGCGCATCTTTGCGCACCGTGCCCTGGTGCACGCGAAACACACCCATCTTGCCGATGAACGGATCCATGACAAGCTTGAACACATGGGCCAGCACATGCAGTGCATCGTCGGGCTGCGCGGCAAAAGCCTGGGGCTGAGCTCCCGGCTCGCCCCGGTAAAAGGCCGGCGGATTGCCCTCAAGCGGATTGGGCGCCAACGTGGACAGTGCGTCCAGCAATTGCCGCACGCCAGCCCCGGTCCTGGCCGATACGAACAGAATGGGAATCAGGTGGCCGGAACGCAATGCCGCCTCAAACGGCGCATGCAACTCCTGCAGGCTGGGGTCGGCGCCGTCTTCAAGGTAGCGCGCCATCAGACCCTCGTCTTCTTCGACAATCTGGTCTATCAGGCTGCGGTGTGCGGCAGCCACCGACGCAAAATCACTCTCGCCATCGGCATGGCCCAGCAAATCCACCACATCCTGCCCATGGTGAACCGGCAGGTCCAACAGCAGACACTCCTTGCCAAAGCGCTCGCGTATCTGGTTGACCAAGGCTGGCAGATCGACATTGTCAGCGTCTATCTTGTTGACCACCAGCATGCGGCACAGCCGGCGCTCGCCAGCCAGCGCAAACATGCGCTCGGTGGACAACTCGATACCAGTCTGGGCGTTGATGACGATCAGCGCAGTGTCCACTGCCGCCAGGGCCGCAATCGCCTGGCCGGCAAAATCGGGGTAGCCCGGCGTGTCGACCAGGTGCAGGCTGGTCCCGTCCCACGGCATGCTGACCAGCGCGCTTTGCAAGGAGTGGCCAAATTCTTTTTCCAGCGGGTCAAAGTCACAGGTGGTGTTCCCCTTTTCCACAGTCCCCCGGCTGGCTATAGCGCCGGTAGCTGCCAGCAGACTTTCCGCCAGCGTGGTTTTGCCAGAGGCCCCATGGCCAAGCAGTGCAATCGTGCGGATCGAGGTACTGGGCGATTGGCTCATGACGGTCCCTTTACAGACGATAAAAGCTGTCACTGGCCGGATATTACCCGCGTGGCCCCCCTTGGGCTAGAGTCTGTCTGGATTACTTTTGCAGGCGCGCAAAGGTCTTGCGGAACTTGGCCACCTTGGGCGCGGCCACGGCCATGCAATAGCCCTGGTTGGGATTGCGCTCAAAGTAGTCCTGGTGGTACTCCTCAGCCGGCCAATAGTTGTTGACCGCCACCACCTCGGTCACGATGGGACGGTTGTAGGTGCCGCTGGCTGCCATTTCCGCAATGACCTCCTGCGCCACGGCCTGCTGTTCGGGCGTGGAAAAATAAATACCACTGCGGTATTGGGTGCCGCTGTCATTGCCCTGGCGATTCAGGGTGGTGGGGTCGTGGATGACGAAGAAAATCTCCAACACCTCGCGCGTGCTGACCAGCGCCGTGTCATACACCAGCTTGACGACCTCGTTGTGTCCCGTGCGGCCGGTGCAAACCTGCTCGTAGCTAGGGTTGTTCACATGGCCATTGCTGTAACCGGACTCCACATCCGTAACGCCACGTACCTGCACAAAGACCGCCTCGGTACACCAAAAACAGCCGCCGCCTAAGGTGATGGTTTGCAATGTTGCGGGGGATGCGGTCATAGGGGTTCTCCGTTGAAATCTGTTGGTCGCGTTGGAGCTGTCAATCTTACGCGTGCTGCTGCTTTTGATGCTCCAGGTGGTTATTCAATTCCACACTCACAGACTATCTCAGGCGTAGATTGGGTTGCAGACCCCCGCCTCATACTGTCAAACGCACAGAAATCGGCGGGGGTCTACAACCCAATCTGCGCCAGCGCGATGTACGGGCTATCGCAACACTGTGCAGTCAAAACGTCCGTTTGCAAACCGTGAAGGGCAAACATGCGGTTGTCCTTCGTTTGCGCGCCAACACTTTTGGCAGCAGAATTTGGGTCCGTGGCCCCCGCCGATTTCTGTGCGTTTGACAGTATGAGGCGGGGGCCACGGACCCAAATTCTGCCCCCACAGACGCAACGCAATCGCCACGCAAACGACTTGCGATTTCTCCATTCTTTCTCCACATTTGCCAACCACAATGCAGTCATCGGTCGGTCGGTTCCGCCCGAACTTCAGGAGCTTACCCATGGACTATGCAAAGAAACCCCTTCCCTTACCCGTCAGCCTGTTCTGCGCCCTGTCGCTGGTGACCAGCCTGCTGTACGCCCAGCCTCCAGGCGGTGGACAACAAGGCGGCGGACAGCAGGGCAACGGACAACAACAAGGCGAGGGCCAGCACCGCAAGCCGCCGCAGGAGGCACTGGACGCCTGCAAGAGCTCCAAAGCCGGCCAGGACTGCAGCTTCACTTCGCCGCACGGCGCGGTCAGCGGCACCTGCTTTGCGCCTGAAGGCAGGCCGCTGGCCTGCCGGCCCAAGAACGCACCGAACGGGGCGCCACCGGCCGGCAAATAACCATTCACTGCTTGCCGGGGTCGAACCACAGTGACGCATCGTTCAGCGGAGTCTCCTTGGGCAGCAGATGGTTGGTGATGCGGATGACGCGGCGATTTTTCAGGTCCGCCTGGCGAATCGCCGCCCCGTTGAATTTTTGAAAGATGGCATCAAAACTACCATCCTTCAGCATGCGACGCAATCCAGCTTCGATACGTTGCTTCAGTGCTGCATCATGCTTGTTGAAAAAGAAATAGTAGGGCCAAGGGTAGTAGATCAGCAGATTCTTCTCGATGGCGAGGTTGGCGTTTTCTTTGGCATGCAGCGCAAATTCTGGAAAGATTTCGCCAATGCCCCGCGGGAACAGATCAAATCGGCCGTTATCCACCATGTCGAACAAATTGCCATACTGGGCCGTTCGGACGGCAAAACCGTTGGCCTTGTAAATGTCCACGTCGCCCCAGCCAGTGCCCTGACCTACAGTGAATTGTCTGAGTTCGGCCAGCGTCGTGGCCTGGTCTATTCTGGACTGGCTACCCTTGGCGATCAGCGCAATGCGGTAGCCCAGCAAACCCTTGCGCAACGGGATACGAATGGGCAAGAACTCCGCCTCTTTCTGCACCGAGGTAGAACTCCACACGACGTTGACCAGCTGGCTGGCGCTGTCCAACTCCGCCATGTAGCGCGCTTCGTTCATGCCGCGTGGCGATGGCACCAGTTCGCACGGACCAAACTCAGCCGCGGTCTTTTCCAGCGCGACACGCAAGATGTCCACCAGGTCGTCAAACCGGACGTCCCCCGGCACCTCATAGGCCGGGTAGACCACCCGTATTCCTTCACCGTGTGCAACACCTGCGAATAGCGATAGCAGCGCCATGCCAAGGCTGCTGGCCCAGCGTTTGCGGTATTGCGAAAGCCAAGCAAGGCCCATTGCTGCACTCCAGGAATGACCCGCCACCGGGGCAACACCATTCTGCGCACTTTTACGCAATACCGCAATTGCGCTAGGCGATATTCAGCCGCGCGTACCAGTCCACCTTGCGGGTCAGCAGCATGATCAACGCCAGCACGATGAATAGTGCTATCGAGCCCACAACCATCGCCGTCTGTTCCAACTGCAGCAACACGTACAGCAGGCCATACAAGGTCGCGATGCCAGCGGCGAACGGCAGACCCCGCGTCCAGCTGCGCAACATATGGCTGGCGTAGTAGGCCAGCAGCAGCACGCAGGCAGCAGCGGCTATGCCATATGCATGGGCAAACGGCAAGTGTTCAGATAAGCTGACCAATAGCAGAAAGAAGATGCTGATGGCGGCGCCCACCAGCAAGTACTGAATGGGGTGCACGCGCAAACCCCGCATGAATTCAAACAAGCCTACCGCCACAAAGGTCAGCACGACGAACAACAGCCCGTATTTGGTGGCCCGGTCGGACAGCGAGTAGGTGTTGATGGGGTTGATAAAGCCCACGCCCAAGGTTTCTACGCAGTCCGTTGTGTCGTGCGCATGTTCAGCCCCGTAGGACCCAGATGATGCGTCCTCCAGCGGATTGGCACCGCCCGTGCTGCACAGGGGCCGCTGATCGGCAATGGCTTTTTGCGCCGAACTGGCCAAGGCCGATACGCGCCATTGGGAGTCAAAACCCTGCGCGCCAACCGTGCGCTCCGTTGGCAAGAACTGTCCCATGAAGCTAGGATGGGGCCAATTGGACCCCAGATTGATCTGCGTGGCGCTGCCCAGCGGAACCACATTCAGGCTTTCCGTGCCCACGAGTTCCAGCTCCAGTTCTAGCTTGAGTGGCTGGCTCAACAGGGTATTGGCGGGCAATGCCGTGTGCACGCCATGCTTGTAGACGCCATGCTCGGTGCCAGCAAGCAGGGTCTGCGCCACACCGTTGACCTTGGCATCGGCTTGGCGGATGCCGCGTGCGTCCGACACCGCCAACATGGCAAGCGTGGCGCCGCACTGCAATTTGGAATCCGCATGCTGGCGCGCGGGCTCCAGCGCCTTCAGGTCCGGCCATGCCGCGGTGATATGTGCCTTGAGGGTAAATACCTGCGATGCATGCAAGCCGCGCGCACGCACCTCCACCGGGCTGGTACCCACCACGCTCAAAGTGGCCGGGGACAGCACCTGGATGAATTCGCGCCGCTGCACAGCGCGCGTTTTATCGCCACTGTCTACCCATTCTTCGGCACACGGCAGTTGCAGCAGCGGCCCCACCAAGGTCTGACGACCGGCAAGACTTTGTGCAATGCTGTCGGCCGCATTGGTATGCTGCCGCTGGCGTTCACGGACCAGGTCGGTAATCTGCGCCAAGCCGGCCAGCAGCAACACCCCCACCAGCACCAAACCTACAATTTTTCCCAAAATTTCTCGCATGATCCAAGCCTCCTGTTTGCTACAGGGGCGAAGCTTGCGTGTGCCAGGTGAGAGCAGTGTGAAGTGTGTGAAGTGGGCGTGAAGTCTGGAAAACGTATGCGTGTCAGGCCACGAAATGCAGCACGGTGTAGAAATGACAAATGCTACCACCCAGCACAAACAGGTGCCACACGCCGTGGCCGTGGCGAATCTTGTCATCTGCGACAAAAAAGACAATGCCTACGGTATACAAGGCACCGCCGGCTGCGAGCCAGGCAAAGCCTGCGGGCGTCAAGGCATGCCACAGGGGTATCACCGCCACCAGGGCCAGCCAACCCATCAACAGGTAAATCACCAGTGACAGTACCCGCGCACCTTTGGCAAACCATATTTCCTGCACGATGCCCAGCAGGGCCAGCGCCCACACGGCGCCCAGCAAGGACCAACCCCAGGGCCCGCGCAGGGACACCAGTGCAAACGGCGTGTAGCTACCCGCAATCAACAGGTAGATGGAGCAATGGTCAAACTTCTGCAGCACCGCCTTGGCCCGCCCGCGCACGCTGTGGTAGAGCGTGCTGCACACGTACAGTGCAATCAGCATCACACCGTAAATGCTGAAACTGACGATCTTCCAGGGGTCGCCCATTTGGGCCGCCAACACTATCAGCAACAGGGTACCCAATATAGCCAGGCCAGCGCCCACCAAATGGCTGATGCTGTTGAAGCGTTCACCGCGGTACACCGGCTTACTCCCCATCCGACGACAGGGTGCCGTCGGCGTGCCAGGCGTTCAGCATGTGAAGAGTTCGTGCAGCAAGCAGCAGGCAAATCATGTGTTCCATAGGCTTGGATTGTGGACCAATGCCGCCTATCGCCCGATTTCGTCGGTTCATGCCCTTGATTCAGCCATCAGTCGCGCTGGCCTTGACCACGCAAGGACCATACAGTACACTAATAACCAATCAGTCATTAACTCATGTCCGACTCCTGCACCATCAGTAAAATCGCCGCATCCGTGCGGGCCAAGCGCGAGCGCCGCAAGGATGCGCGCCCGGGAGAACTGTTGGACGCTGCGCTGGAGCTGTTCGTCGAAAAAGGCTTTGCCGGGACCCGGGCGGAAGAAGTTGCCAAGCGGGCCGGCGTGTCCAAGGGCACGCTGTTTTTGTACTTTTCCAGCAAAGAGGAGTTGTTCAAGGCGGTTGTGCGCAAGAACATCTCCGGACGCTTTGGTGAATGGAATGAGGAATTCGAGACCTTCCAGGGCAATTCTGCCGAAATGCTGCGCTATTGCATCCACGCCTGGTGGGAGCGCATAGGCTCCACCAAGGCTGCCGGCATCACCAAGCTGATGATGAGCGAGGCGAGCAATTTTCCGGAGCTGGCTGCCTTTTACCAGCATGAGGTTATCCAACCGGGCAATGAATTGCTGCAACGTGTCTTGAAGCGCGGCATCGATCGCGGCGAATTCCGCCCCATCGACCTGAAATATGGCGTGTACACGATTTTGGCGCCCATGCTGTACCTGGCCATGTCGAACCACTCCCTGGGAACCTGTATGGCCAATGCTGGTGACATCGACCCCGAGCGCTACATGGCCGTGCAGATCGAGACGCTGCTGCATGGGCTCAACCAGCCGCCGCAGCCCGTTGGCTCCAAGTAAAATTGACGGGATTTGCCAACACACCCCATGGAGTCTCAGAAAATGAACATTGATCAAGCCCGTTTCAACATGATTGAGCAGCAAATTCGACCATGGTATGTGGGCGATGCTTCGGTGCTGGAACTGCTGTCCATCGTCAAACGCGAAGATTTTGTACCTGCCGCCCACAAGGGCCTGGCCTTTGCCGATCTGGAATTGCCTTTGCTGGAACCAGGCGAAGAAGCGCAACGCCTGGGCCAATGCATGTTGGAGCCCCGCCTCGAAGCCCGCCTGCTGCAAGACCTGGCTGTGCGTGCAACCGACGTGGTGCTGGAAATTGGCACGGGCTCGGGCTATATGGCGGCCTTGCTGGCCAAGAAAGCGCGTCGCGTGGTGAGCATGGAAATCGTGCCAGAACTGGCCACCATGGCGCGCAACAATCTGCGCAATGCCGGCATACAAAATGTTGAAGTTCTGCAGGCCGATGGCGCCAAGGCCAGCTTGGCCGATGCCAGCTTTGACGTGATCGTCATCAGCGGTTCGGTTGCCGAAGTGCCGCACAAATTGTTGAGCGCCTTGAAGGTCGGTGGCCGCCTGGGCACTATCGTCGGTGACGAGCCCATCATGCGGGCCACCATTGTGACGCGCAAAGGTGACGCCGACTTCCACACCGAACAGGGCTGGGACACGATGGCCCCACGCATGCTGAATTTCCCTGAGCCTTCGCGCTTCAAGTTCTAAACCACACCATCAAAAGCAAAAAACCATGGTTGTACAAGTTCGCCCCAAGGATCTGGCCCAGTGGTTGCAAAGCGTGCGCGCATTGGGCGAACCGGTCGTGCTGGACGTACGCGAGCCCCACGAACTGCAAACCGCCAGCGTCACAGCCGATGGATTTACGCTGATCACCATTCCCATGGGGCAAATTCCCCCACGGCTGGCAGAATTGGACCCGCAGCAACCGATTGCCTGCCTGTGCCACCACGGTGGTCGCAGCCAGCAGGTTGCCAATTTCCTGCAGGGCCAGGGCTTTGTACATGTTGCCAACGTCGCCGGTGGCATTCATGCCTGGTCGGATGAACTCGATCCGCGCATTGCCCGTTACTGAACCTGAAGAGCAAACCACCTGGCCCACACCGGGTCTCCATTTTTTACGAGCCTGAACAACACACTATGACCCGTCAAGCCAATCGTTCAAAACTTCGCCTGGTTCCGCTGATGCTGGCCTTGGGCGCAAGCCTGTCTTTCTCCGCACAGGCCCAAAACCTGGTGGACCTGTACAACGCCGCTTTGGGCTATGACGCGACCTACCAGTCCGCCAAACTCCAATTGGATGCATCGGTTGCCAAGGCAGAACAAGCCCGGGCCTTGTTGCTGCCCACCGTGGGTATTACCGCCAGCACGACCTACACCAACCAGGAGACGGTGGCACCCGCCATTGCTGCCAGCAACTACAGCTACCGCACGGACCAGGGCACGCTGGGCGTGTCGCAACCCCTGTACCGGCCGGCCAACTGGGCCAGCTTTGAACAGGGCAAACGCCTGATCGATGTGGCGCAGGCCCAGTTGACGGCTGCAGAGCAAGACCTGCTGGTGCGCGTGAGCCAGGCCTATTTCGACGTGCTGGCGGCCAGCGACAGCCTGGACGTTGTCAAGAGCCAGAAGAAGGCGACTGCCGAGCAATTGGCATCGGCCAAGCGCAATTTTGAAGTGGGCACCTCCACCATCACCGACTCGCGCGAAGCACAGGCCCGCTACGATTTGGTCATCGCACAGGAACTGGCCGCCGAGAATGATTTGCTGGTCAAGTCTCTGGCGCTGGACCAACTGGTAGGCAAGAAAAACGCCAAACCCAATCCCTTGAAAACCCCCGTAGTATTGACCAGCGTGCAACCGGCCGACGTCAACCAATGGGTGCAACTATCGCAAGACAACCACCCCGGTATCAAGCAGTTGGCTATCGCGCTGGATGTGGCCCAACTGGAAACTGAAAAAGCCAAAGCCGGCCACAAGCCCACGCTGGACCTGACCGGTAGCTACACCGCCGTCAGCAACATCAATGGCAGTTCTTCGTTTGCGGGTGTGGACAGCCGCGTCAACGTAGGCAGTGTGGGCCTGAACCTGACCATTCCGCTGTTTGCCGGCTTTGCGGTGCAAAACCGTGTCAAGGAAACCCTGTCGCTCGAAGACAAGGCCCGCGCCGATCTGGAAGCCAGCAAACGCCAGGTGGCTCAAGGAACGCGTACCGCATTCTTTGGCGTGCAGTCCGGCCAGGCCCAGGTTACTGCTTTGCAGGCGGCAGAGGCCTCCAGCCAGAGCGCTTTGGAAGCCAACCAACTGGGCTACCAGGTGGGCGTGCGAATCAATATTGACGTGTTGAACTCACAAAGCCAGTTGTACGACACCAAGGCCAAATTGGCCAAGGCCCGCTACGACGTTTTGGTTGGAGAACTGAAGTTGCGCCAGGCCAGTGGCACTTTGAAGGTTGACGATCTGCAGCCTATCAATAGCCAATTGGCGCAGTAAGAACTGAGGGGCCGCGCAAGGCGGCCAAGTGACTGGGTTGCATTGTCACTTCAACGTGCTCTTCTCTGGGCCGAAGCCGTCGCGGATAAAAGGAGGGCCTGAGAATGATTCGACGAAGAGCCATCCTGTACTCTTATCCGGAACTGTATGGGGAGAATAATGTCCCCGCCAGATAAGGGTTCCCAAATTGGTAGTGATCGTTTCACCATCTTTGCTGCCAAAAGCCTCACCCATTGTGTTGCGCAATCGACAGTGGACCACCTGAGCACCCGTGTAATTCCAGCATCCAAATGACCACCCATCACTTCCCCGCATATACGCGGGCTGGCCTTCGGGTTGAGGGGTCGTTTTGGGTGCGTCATCTGCCAACACTGCGGATACGGATACCAACAGAGAGAGCAGAAGCAACAGTGCTTTCATGGGATTAACCTTCCGAATATTTTCAATGCCGAGTCGATCTTCTCGACGATTCACAGCGCCGGACTATAGCCCAGCAAACCAATCATCTGAATGCCGGCCTCAAAGCACAAGTGTCAAACCGTACGCGCCGAAGAAGCCCAAGATTGCGCGCTTAGCCATTGGTGTCCAACAGCAGACGTATTGCTTCAGCGGTGCGCCGCGCCGCGCCGCGGTGTGCCAAACCCAGATCGCGTGCAGCAGCCCGCGCCTTTTGTAATTCGGACGGCGCTGTGGCCAGCGTCGCCGCATGCGCAACCGCGTGCGCCATGTCCGCCACAGCAAAAGCAGCCCCCGATGTCGATGCCAATGCAGCCGCCACTGCAAAATTGAAGGTATGTGGCCCCATGACAATGGGGCACTCGCAGGCTGCGGCCTCGATCAAATTGTGGCCTCCCAGCGGCGCAAAGCTGCCCCCCAGTAGCGCAACGTCGGACAAGGCGTAGTACAAGGCCATCTCGCCCATGGAGTCGCCCAGCCAGATGTCGGCAGCGTCGCGCGGGCCATCGTCACCCCAGGCACTGCGCCGTGACACGCTAAAGCCATGCGACTGGCACAACTGGGCAATCTCATCAAAGCGTTGGGGATGGCGCGGCACCAGCATCCACTGGGTGTTGCCCACCGTCTGTTGTGCTGAAAGTGCTTGCAGGAACTGCACCTCTTCGCCCTCGCGCGTGTTGGCGAAGACGATTACAGCCTTCCCACAGGCTGCATGCCAGGCGCTGCCCGTTTGCAATTGCCGGGCATCGGGCGTGGCATCGAATTTGAAATTGCCCATGACGCCTGCCACGGGCGCCCCCAATGTGGCAAGCCGCGCCGCATCTTCTGGCGCTTGCGCCCACACGGCACGCAGGCTGGCATAGGCGGGCCGCGACAGCCATCCCAGACGCTCAGACTGCGCCAGCGATTTCTCGCTCATGCGGGCGTTAACCAGACATAGGGGCACACCTTTTTGCGCGCACAGCGCCACCATATTGGGCCAGATCTCAGTCTCCACCAGCAGCCCCACGCGCGGTTGAAATTGCGCAAGAAAACGCGTTACCGCCGCTGGCGTGTCCCAGGGTTGCCAGACCTGCACATCGCCGGTCTGCAGCAGCGTGCGCCCTTGTTCGCGGCCGGTTGCCGTGCCATGGGTCAGCAACAGGCGCATGCCAGGCAGTGCCATCCGCAGTTCCTGGACCAGGCTCGCGGCCGCCCGTGTCTCGCCCAAAGATACGGCATGCACCCACACAAAGTACCCTTGCGACGGCGCGCTGGCAAGCTGTGCAACAACATCTGCGGCGTAAAACCCAAAGCGCTCGTCGACCCGCTCTCCATACCCGGGCTCCTGCAGCGCACGCCGGCGCAGCTTGCGGCGCAGCAGGGGCTGCAGCAAGACCATCACCAAGGAATACAGGGGGCGCATCATCGGCATAGCACCGGTGTGTCCAGGCTTTCCCAGGCCTGCCAAACCGCCTCGATATCGGGCTGCGGCGATGCGTAGACCGACACCTGGCGTGTAGCCGCGGCCGTGTCCGCGGGCGGCCCGGTGCGCCAAGCGGTGTCAAAGTTGTAGATCTGCACGTGGGGCAAGCCCAGCGCGACGGCGATATGGCTCAGGCCACTGTCCACGCCCACCACACCGGCACAGTGGGCCATGGTGTCGGTCAGCGCATCCAGACCCATGCTGGGCCATACCACGGCGTCGTCCAATTGCGCGGCGATGGCTTCGCTGGTGGCCTTTTCCGCCGCGCTGCCATGCGCCAGCGCCACCGCAAATCCACTGTGGTTCAAACGCCGCCCCAGTTCTACCCAGGCAGCCAGGCTCCACTGCTTATCGGCACGCGATGTACCATGCACGAAAGCCACGCAGGGCTTGCGGGGCGCAAATGCATTGCCCGCTGCGTTGCCCGCGAACGCCAAGGCAGCGCCCGGCTCTGCCGGAACCAGCCCGAAGCGGGCCGCGCCGCTTGGCTCGTAGCCCAATGCGGCAGCACACAGCAAACGCGCGCGCGTGACAGCGTGGACATGGGGCTCCAACGCAATGGCCACATCTGCCACCCAGCGCGTCGGTGATTCATAGCTGGAGCCATCGGTCTGGTTGGCCATGGCAAAGCGTTTGCCCTGTGGCGCGGTGCGCGCCAGCCAGGACACCAGCGCCGACTTGCTCAGACCCTGCAGGTCCAGCACCGCGTCGTAGTGCTGGGCCTGCAATGCTTGCTTGAACGCACGCCATTGCTGGCGCGTTTGCGCCGCAAAGGGCGCCTTGCGCCAGCGGCGCAAATCGCAGGCTATGACCCGTGTCACGCCCTCGCAGCGCGTGACCAAAGGCACAAAGGCGCCTTCCACCACCCAGTCAATCTGCGCGTCGGGAAAAGCCCGCCGCACATCTTGCACGGCCGGCATGGCATGCACCACGTCACCCAGCGAAGACAGTTTGACGATGAGCAGCTTGGGGGCCACTGGCTTCAATGTGCCGCCTCGGCAAAGCTGGCATCGGGCTTGACCGAGCGCAGCAGGTCCAGCATGTCCGCCTGGATGCGCTCCAGCGATTGCTGCGTGTGCCCTTCAAACCGCAACACCAATACCGGCGTGGTGTTGGATGCCCGTATCAAACCAAAGCCGTCCGGCCAGTCCACGCGCACGCCATCGATGGTATTCACAACGGCTGGGCTCGCAAAATGGGCCTTGGCGACCAACTGCGCGACCAGCGCATGGGGCTCTCCTTCGGCACATTGCACATTGAGTTCAGGCGTTGAAAAGCTGGTAGGCAGCTCATTGAGCATGGCACCGGCGTCGGGTACACGGCTGACGATCTCCAGCAGGCGGCAACCGGCATAGGTGCCATCGTCAAAGCCGTACCAGCGCTCCTTGAAGAAAATATGGCCGCTCATCTCGCCACCCAGCGGCGAGTCGATCTCACGCATCTTGGCCTTGATCAACGAATGGCCGGTCTTGTACATCAGCGCCTTGCCGCCAGCCGCCTCAATAGCAGGAGCCAGGCGCTGCGAGCATTTGACATCAAAGACAATGGTGCCACCCGGCACGCGCGACAGCACGTCACGGGCGAACAGCATCATCTGCCGGTCGGGGTAAATATTGGTGCCATCGCGGGTCACGATGCCCAGGCGGTCGCCATCGCCATCAAACGCCAGGCCCAGTTCGGCGTCGCCGGCTTGCAGAGCGGCTATCAGGTCTTTTAAATTCTCGGGCTTGCTGGGGTCCGGGTGGTGGTTGGGGAAGTTGCCATCGACCTCGCTGAACAACTCAGTCACCTCGCAGCCAATGGCGCGCAAGATGTCTGGCGCCGATGCACCGGCCACGCCATTGCCACAGTCGACAACGATCTTGATCGGGCGTTGCAGTTTGATGTCGCCCACAATGCGCGCGCGGTAGGCGTCCATCACATTCGCGCCCTGGCGCGTGCCGCCGACTTTCAGCGACCAACTCTCGGACTCCATGATGTGGCGCAGGCGCTGGATGTCCTCACCATAGATCGCCCGCCCCGCCAGCACCATCTTGAATCCGTTGTAGTCGCGTGGATTGTGGCTGCCGGTAACCTGAATGCCGCTGTGGCACAGCGTGCTGGCTGCAAAGTACAGCATGGGGGTTGTCACCATGCCAACATCGATCACGTGGATACCGCAATCCTGCAGGCCGGCCATCAGTGCCTCCGCCAGTCCCGGGCCGCTCAGGCGCCCGTCACGGCCAACGGCTACGCTGGTCTGCCCTTCGGCCAGCGCCACCGTGCCAAAGGCGCGGCCCAAAGCGCGCGCCACCGGTTCGTTGATGGTGCTGGGCACAATGCCGCGAATGTCATAGGCTTTGAAAATACTGGCAGTAAGCTGCATAGCGGGAAATCCTGAGCAATGGGAGATGTGATTTGCCGCAGGCATTGTAGGCGCGCGCCAGTCCAACAACAGGTCCGAAAACGGCCACTTCTGCGCGACTTTGTGCGTATTATCCCCAGCATGCAAGTCTCATCCCACACCAGTCCTGCCGAGAGCGACGCCTGTTACCTGGCACTCAAGGCGCGCGACGCGCGCTTTGATGGCCGCTTTTTCATCGGCGTCACAACCACTGGCATTTATTGCCGCCCGGTCTGCAAGGTGCGTGCGCCACGGCGCGAAAACTGCCAGTTCTATGCGCTGGCGGCACAGGCCGAGCTGGCCGGCTTTCGCCCCTGCCTGCGCTGCCGCCCCGAACTGGCGCCCATAGGCACAGCGCCTTCGGGCAGCGCACTGGGCACCCTGGCGCCATGGTCCTTGCAAGACGCATCCTCCATCCTGGCTCAGCAGGCTGCGCGCATGCTGGATGAACCCTCGCTATGGAGCGATGGAGCCCCGTCCATGGTCGATGTGGCGGCCCGCCTAGGTGTCAGCGAGCGCCACGTGCGCCGCATCTTCGAGACGCACTGGGGCGTCTCGCCACTGCAATACTTGCAAACACGGCGCCTGCTGATGGCCAAACGCCTGTTGACCGACACCCAATTGCCCGTGACACAGGTTGCTGCACAAAGCGGGTTTTCCAGCGTGCGGCGCTTCAACGCAGCCTTTGTCGAACACTACCGCCTGCAGCCTCGCGCGCTACGCAAAGCCGGCGGCCCGGCCAAAGTGCAGTTGGAAAGCCAGGCCACGGTGCTCAAAGGCTCCTACCGCCCGCCTTACGATGTGGACGCCCTGTTGGGTTTTTTTGCAACTCGCCAGCTGGCCGGGGTGGAAGCCGTGCTTCCCGCGCAGCGCAGCTTGGCACGCACCGTGGCCGTGACCGTGGGCGGACAGACCTTGCAGGGTTGGGTGCGCCTGCAGTTTGTGCCAGAAAGCTGCCAGGTCGAATTCCATATCAGCAACTCCCTGAACGAAGCCCTGCCACTGGTGCTGGCACGCCTGCGTGCCATGCTGGACCTGGACGCCGATCCCGCAGCCATCAACCCCTGCATGCAGGATGATTTTCCCGGCGCCGACGGCCTGCGCGTGCCAGGCACCATGGATGGCTTTGAATTGGGCGTGCGCGCCATCCTGGGCCAGCAGATCACGGTACGCGCGGCTCGCACGCTGGGTGAACGGCTGGTGCAGTCCTTTGGCAGCGAACTGGGCACCCCGATTGCTGGCTTGACGAGGCTGTTCCCCACCCCCCAGGCGCTGTGCGTAGCCAGCGGCGAAACCATGGGCCAGATGGGCATTGTGCGGCAGCGCCAACGTGCCATTGTGGCCTTGGCAAGCGCAGTTCGCGATGGCGCCGTCAACCTGCAGCCGGGCGCCGATGTGCCGGCAAGCCTGGCCGCACTACAGGCCTTGCCGGGCATAGGGCCCTGGACGGCGCAATACATCGCCATGCGGGCCCTGCGCTGGCCCGATGCCTTTGTGGCGGGCGACGTGGCCCTGCAAAAAGCACTGGGTGTGCAGACCGCAGCCAACCCGCAAAAAGCGGCAGAGGCCGCTTCGCAACGCTGGAAACCATGGCGCAGTTACGCCGTAGTGCGCGGCTGGGCCAGCCTGGCCAACATTGATTCATCCACACACACCGAGGGGGCCAAGGCCCAATCCCTATGAAATTCTCCAAGCACAACACCGTACGCTGCAGCCTGCCAAGCCCCTGGGGGCCTATGACACTGGTAGCACACGACACGGCCCTGGTATGGGTCGGCTTTGATGGCCAGAAGCATGCACCAGATTACAGCCAGTGGCCGGTGCAGGAAGACCATCCGGTGCTGCAGGCCGCCTGCACACAATTGCAACAGTATTTTGCCGGGGAGCGCAGTCGCTTTGACCTGCCCGTGGACCTCAGCCATGGCACGGACTTTCAACAGCGTGTGTGGACCCGCCTGCTGCGCATCGCGCCAGGGGCTACCACCAGTTATGGCGCCATCAGTGCAGACTTGGCACAGCCGCGCGCTGTGCGTGCGGTTGGCGGTGCTGTGGGGCGCAACCCCTTCACCATCATTGTTCCCTGCCACCGCGTGGTCGGTCACAACGGCGCCATCACCGGCTATGCCGGCGGCGTGGACCGCAAGCGCGCGTTACTGAAACTGGAGGCAAGCCTGTGAGCACCCCCTCTGCTGCTACGACAGCACCTGTGGCGGCAACACAACCCAAGGCCTGGCTGCTGGACTTTGTACTGCTAGCCGCCATTTGGGGTGCCTCCTTCATGTTCATGCGCCAGGGCGCCAAGGACCTGGGTATTTTTGCCACTGCCGGTCTGCGGGTCGCCATTGCAACGCTGTTTTTGTGGCCCGTCGTGCTGTTGCGTGGCCACGGTGCGGCGCTGCGCCAGCATTGGAAGCTGACCTTTGTCGTGGGCGTCTTGAACTCAGCCATACCCTTTGCCTGCTTCAGCTTTGCGCTGTTGGCCATCACCACCGGACTGTCCTCCATTCTGAATGCCACCACACCGCTGTTTGGCGCCGTCGTGGCCTGGGTCTGGCTGCGGGACAGGCCCAATCGTTCGCGTATTCTGGGGCTGTTGATTGGCTTTGCTGGTGTGGCCCTGCTGGCATGGGACAAGGCCAGTTTCAAGCCCGACGCCAGTGGCAACGCCACCGGCTGGGCCGTGCTGGCCTGCCTGCTGGCGACGCTGTGCTACGGCCTTGCGGCCAGCTTTACCAAACGCTATCTGACCGGCGTGCCATCGCTGGTGTCTGCGACCGGCAGCCAGATGGGCGCAGCTGTCGGCTTGATTCCCTTGGCCTGGTGGTTCTGGCCGGATCATCCCATCACGGTGCATGCCTGGCTGTCCGTCATCGCGCTGGGCGTGTTGTGCACCGCTGTGGCCTACATCCTGTATTTCCGGTTGATTGAGCGTGCCGGCCCGGCCCGCGCGCTGTCGGTCACCTTTGCCATACCAGTGTTTGCCGTTCTGTATGGCGGGCTGCTACTGGGAGAAGCGGTAACGCCGTGGATGCTGCTGTGTGGCGTGGTAATTATTGTGGGCACCAGTCTGTCCACCGGCATAGTGGCCTTGAGCCGCAAGTGAGGGCGCGGCCGGCACCATCCTGCCAACAAGCGCATTACTTTGGTGCAAATTCCCGCGTATAGTGTTGTGATCCCGTCCCCGCTCGGCAGGCTGACCGCCAAAGGCATTGCACATGCGCGTTTCCGCTTGGATATGTTCACTGAATCTGCTCGCCTCTGCGATGTGCATGGCCGATCCCGTGGCCGCAACGCGCTGGGTGGACAAGGAATTCAAGCCCTCGACACTGACGCGCGAACAGCAACTGCAGGAAATGCAGTGGTTCATGCAGACCGCCGAGCGCCTGAAGGCCCAGGGTGTTCGCAATATTCACGTGGTCTCGGAAAAAATCGACACGCATGAATACGAAGCCGCGACCTTGGCCAAAGCATTCGCAGAGATCACAGGCATTGCCGTCCAGCACGACATCATGCAAGAAGGCGACCTGGTCGACAAACTGTACGCGTCCATCAAAAATGGCAAATCCGAATATGACGGCTGGATATCCGACTCGGACCTGATTGGCACCCA
>JACXTT010005504.1_pt1 | contig 18385 bp, 14 predicted proteins | sample 9270951 | NCBI WGS metagenome assembly JACXTT01 (sample SAMN15532306, study PRJNA645909) | rock metagenome | isolation source: weathered quartz diorite | place: Puerto Rico | collected 2017-06-21 | reverse complement strand
GGCTCGTGATCATGACCTTCGCGCCACGGCGACAAAACTCACGGGCAATATCCGCACCGATACCCGTGCCGCCGCCAGTTACAATCGTTACTTTTCCAGTAATATCAAAAGCGTCATCTGCCATTTGCGCCATGCTCCCCGTCAAAATTGAATCATTGAGTCATCGAGTCATTGAGTCATTGAGAAAAGGAAAAGAGACTTAAATGTTGAGCCACCAACAGCCCAATGATTCAATCGCTCAATCACTCAATGGCTCAATCTTCAGCCGACGCTCGGTCGCCAGGTTTTTCCCCCATCGGTAGTGTGGATGATCATGCCATAGCCGCCGACAATCCAGCCATTCTGCTCGTCTACAAAGTCAACCGCCCGCAGCCAGGGCACAACGGGCAAGCCCAGTGGGGCCGGTTTCCACACTCCATTTTGGAGTTGCAGCACTCGCCCAGCGGCGCCGGTAATCCAACCGCCGCTATTTCGCAACGAAAGGGCATAGAGCGGATCAGTAGAAGCAGTGGAGATTTCTTCAGCAATAAACTTCCAGGTTTTCCCACCATCCGTCGTCTGTACAACTTTGCCTTCAAGGCCGACAGCTATCCCTTCATTGGCATTCGTAAACCGCACCCCGAACCAGGCCGGAAAATTCAGCGCATCATCAAAGCCAGCCTGTCCTAACAAAGAGCCTTGTTGCTCCACCCAGGACACGCCGCCATCAGAGGAATGATAGATTTTCCCAAATTCACCAACCATCCAGCCAGTCTTTTCATCGAGGAATTGAATGTCGTATAAGGCGGGATCAACCAACGCGAGCGTCTCTTCTTCCGCAACTCCTTCGGTCGATGCTTCAATACGACCAGTCTCCCAGGATTCTCCTCCATTAGTCGTGCGGAGATACGTTGCCTGTTCAGACACAGCCCAGCCGTGATTTTGATCAACAAACGACAAAGCGAAAATAGGAGAGGTAATCCCTGTGTCTTGTTTCTGCCAGGTCTCACCGCCATCTCTAGTATGCAAGATGAGTCCGTCTTGGCCGCACACCCAGCCATTTTGTGCATCGGAAAATTTGACGTTATAGAGAGCTAAATCAGTTCCGCTCTGCTTCGTTTGCCAGGTTTTCCCAGCGTCGGCGGTCATCAAAATTTTCCCACCATATCCAACGACAATCACCTTCTCTGGGGAAAGTGCTTTGATGTCGTAGAATTTATCCGAGATGGCAATGAGTCGATTATTGAGGGGAATATCCTTCACCTCTTGATGACAGGCAGAGAGAAGACCAAGCAGAACCACGAAGGACCACCGACTCAAAAGTCGCATCATAAAAGAATTACTTTCCCTCTTATTGAAAGTTCTCATCTCTCTACCCGCTCGGCTGGCACTTTGCAATGAGCCCCAACAACAGCACCAGTAGGGTGCGCTTGCGCACCAGTCTCACTGCCTCGGCTGTGGCCGGTCTCCTGGCCGCGCCACACCCTCCACCTCAGCTCCTCTAGAAACGCTATGGCAAGAGGTCTACTGCCCACGAGCACGAAGTGCTGGAACACACGGGTAGCAAGCTATCTGTGACACCCGGCGTTCGGTAGAGAGGACCACGCGAGTTTAACCAGTAACGCGGTGTGCAGCACTCCTGCTTCGGCGGTCAACGCTGGTAAAATTTCGCGCGGTTGCTCTAAGCAGCATCTCCCTACCCTTTCGCTCTTTTGCCCACAAACGAACAAGAATAGGGTTGCAAACGCCCGGTACGACTCCCATCACCGGGCGCTTTTTTTTCGAGTCGCTCCCGAGGCGATCAGTACAGAGCCGATTTTTTAGCGGCGCATTGTCGGGCTGATTTATCGGACTTGTAAGGTTCTGTTTTTATCGGGGTTGAAGTGAGTCCGAAAACTTAGAATTAACCGGAACCTCCCAGGCAGCTGAAAGGGAGAAAGCAAAAAAAATCAGCGCTAATCGAGGCGTTGTGGCAAGCAGGCAGAACATGACAAGCATACCGCCCCGCCTCTGTATCAAGCCAAAGCCTTTCTTCCCTATAGATTAGCGACTGGCCATCGTCGCCATATGAGCCGCCGCCTCCAACTGCGCTACTCGTGCGGCCAAGGCCGCGTTTTGCTCCACGAGCGCCGCCTGCAGGTTCTTATTTTCAGTTTTCAGCACTATAATCTCCTGCTGTTGCTGTGCTTGCACCTGCTCGCTCTGCGCCTTTATCTCGACCAATTGGTGCTGCTGTCGTTGCACCTCGTTCAGTAACACCGGGGCCAATTCATCATAGCGCACCCCTTCGATCTCGCCCTTGGCGTTGCGGGTCACTAACTCTGGATACACTTTGGCCACTTCCTCTGCGATCAGCCCATACTGCACTGGCCCCTGCGGCAACTGCTTGTAGTGAAACCGCACCGGGCGCAGTTGATGCACCTTCTGACTCTGGTCGCCCAGCGGCTGGATGTCTTGTTTGTAGCGGGCCGACGAGACCAACGTGCCAAGCTTCCCGGTGCTGTCGATCAGCACGGTATTGCCGACTACCGTAGTGCCCACCACCCCCGTAATAAAGGCCTGTTTTTGTAAACTGCTGCCCAGGCGCAGGGTATTGGATTCACTAGCCGCGCCCGGATGGCCTAAATAGATATTCTGGCTACCGCTGGTCAGGGACGCGCCCGCGCCCCACCCGATGGCCGTATTCCCCGTGCCGGTCGTGGCCGCCGCCAACGTCCCCCACCCCAGCGCGGTGTTGGTGCTGCCGGTGGTGGTTCCCAGCAGGGCTTGAAAGCCCACCGCCGTGTTTTTGGCGCCGATGGTATTGGAGAGGAGCGCACTGGCGCCGCTGGCCGTGTTGTAGATGCCGGTGGTGTTGGCGCGCAGCGCGTTGACGCCCAGGGCGGCATTCCAGTAGCCGGTGGTGTTGACAGAGAGCGCCTGGTAGCCGCTGGCCGTGTTGTAGGCGCCGGTGGTGTTGGCGCGCAGCGCGTTGACGCCGCTGGCTGTGTTACCGTTACCCGTGCTGTTTGTTTGGAGCGCCTGGTAGCCGCTGGCCGTGTTGTAGGCGCCGGTGGTGTTGAACCGGAGCGCGTTGACGCCGCTGGCCGTGTTGCCGTTACCGGTGGTGTTGGCCTCGAGCGCCTGATTGCCGGTGGCCGAGTTGTTGTTGCCGGTGGTGTTGGACACGAGCGCGGTACTGCCGGTAGCTGTGTTGCCGTTGCCAGTGGTGTTGTTATAGAGCGCGCTGTTCCCGCTGGCCGTGTTGGAGGAGCCGGTGGTGTTCGACTGGAGCGCCTGATTGCCGGTGGCCGAGTTGTTGTTGCCGGTGGTGTTGGACCAGAGCGCAAAGTAGCCGCTGGCTGTGTTGCCGTTGCCGGTGGTGTTGTTATAGAGCGCGTTGACGCCGCTGGCCGTGCTGCCGTAACCGGTGGTGTTGGACCAGAGCGCGTTGACGCCGCTGGCCGTGTTGGCGGAGCCGGTGGTGTTGTTATAGAGCGCGTTGACGCCGCTGGCCGTGTTGGCGGAGCCGGTGGTGTTGGACTGGAGCGCAAGGTTGCCGGTGGCCGTGTTGGCGGAGCCGGTGGTGTTGGACTGGAGCGCCTGATTGCCGGTGGCCGTGTTGTCATTGCCGGTGGTGTTGAGCAGGAGTGCCCAGTCGCCAGTGGCCGTGTTTTCCGAGCCGGTGGTGTTGGACTGGAGCGCTTTGATGCCGGTGGCCGTGTTGTAGGTGCCGGTGGTGTTGGACTGGAGCGCCCAGTTACCGTAGGCCGTGTTGGCGGAGCCGGTGGTGTTGGACTGGAGCGCGCCCGTACCCCCGCCGGTGTTGCCATCGTTGTCGCTGTCGTCGTTGGTGGCTGGTAAACCGCCCCCCCAGCTTGTTACTCCTCCCAATGTCAAGACAATACCCAGACTCATTGCCGTAATTCTTAAACTTTTTTTCATGGTTTCCCCCCTCATTTTCAATAAATATCTTTATATTCTTCCGTAGTATATCACCTGCAGTTGGCGATATTTATTTATCGACTTTGTTCCAACAAAGTAAGGATGCCGGAGTCTGATAAATCAAATTTTTCCGAACTGCAATGGCGACCACTCACCGCCTTCCGCTGCTTCAGCCACCGGCCACAAGGTTATGGCACAGAGCGAAGTATAGACAGAATCGACACCAAACTCGGCCATGCGCTGCCGCCACTGTGTGAGCCGTTCACGAACGGTTGTTTTCCATGTTGTCAGATCAAATGACATGGGCTTCTCCCTATTCTCCAAACCCCATCTTCTTTCATAATCTGATTTCGATTAAGCATTATGTTGCTCTAATCTTTTCCCGGCGCTAAAGTCGCCGGGCTACAAAGCTACGCCCCATGAATGGGGCTTCTCTAACCTGAGGTCAAACGAGATAACCGCCATGCCATACTGGCAACTCTTCTATCATATCGTCTGGTCAACAAAGAAACGGGAACCCTTGCTCACTCCAGTTCTCGAACCTCTTGTTCATGATTTTTTACGCGGCAAAGCAATCGGACTCGGGGCAACTATTTTTGCTTTGAATGGAACAACCGATCACGTCCATCTCGTGGTTACGATTCCTCCCCACGTTGCCATTTCCCAATTCATTGGTCAGATCAAAGGAGTAACCTCGGCAAAAGTCAACACATTATCGGCTGTGTCTTTACCTTTTGCGTGGCAAGAAGAATACGGGATCTTCTCATTCGACAAGAAAAGACTGGCAAATCATGTCGAGTATGTTGAGCGTCAGAAAGAACATCACGCGCAAGGCACGATCATTCGGCTCTTCGAGAGCGTCGACAGTAGAACATCCACACAAAAACCAAAACCGACAAGCCTCGCCTTGCCAAAAGATAAAAAGTGAAGGAAGCTCCTACCCGGCACCATCGTGCTCACCTCAAGCGAGAGACGGCTCGACGCGATGTTTAGCCCCCTTCAGGGGGCGTCGTCCTGTAGCCCGGAGCTTCAGCTCCGGGAGAGAGAATGAGTCTAACGCTGCGCCGCTTTCCCTTGACAGCTAACCGTTCATCCCCTAGGAGTCAGAGCGCGACGTGGTATAATCCGCACAATTTTTTAAGGCCGGTTCGACGTTGACCGCGCTGAACAGAACCAGTTACTCAAGAAGGGAAAGCTATGACAAAAGCAGACAAGATTATCTATACGAAGACCGATGAAGCTCCGATGTTAGCGACCTATTCATTCCTACCGATCATCAACGCCTTTTCCAAGGCGGCGGGTGTAACCGTGGAATTGCGGGACATTTCACTGGCCGGACGGATCATCGCTGCGTTTCCGGAATACCTGACCCCACAGCAGAAGCAGCACGACGCTTTAGCTGAGCTGGGCGAGCTGGCTAAGACGCCAGAAGCTAACATCATCAAGTTACCGAATATCAGTGCATCTATCCCGCAGCTGAAGGCGACGATCAAGGAATTGCAAAGCCAGGACTACAAACTACCTGAATATCCGGAAGATCCGAAGGATGACAAAGAGCGCGAGATCAAGGTGCGCTACGACAAGGTCAAGGGCAGCGCGGTGAATCCGGTGTTGCGCGAAGGAAACTCGGATCGTCGTGCGCCGCTCTCCGTGAAGGCCTATGCGCGTAAGCACCCCCACAAAATGGGCCCCTGGACGTCGGACTCCAAGACCCATGTGATCCACATGAAGGGCGGGGATTTCCGGTCGAATGAAAAGTCCATCACCCTACCGGCGGCGACCGAGGCCCGCATCGAGTTTGTCGGACAAGACGGCAAGGTCACGGTGCTCAAACCGAAGTTGGCGTTGCAGGCCGGTGAAGTGCTCGACGCCACGTTTATGAGCAAGAACGCGCTGCGCAAGTTCCTCGAAGAGCAGATCGAGGATGCCAAGAAGCTAGGCGTTCTGTTCTCGCTGCATCTGAAGGCCACCATGATGAAGGAATCCGATCCGAAGATTTTCGGTCATGCCGTGACGGTGTATTACAAGGATGTATTCGAGAAGCACGGCGAGACGCTCAAGAAGCTGGGCGTCGACCCGGACAATGGCATCGGCGACCTCTACAACAAGATCAAGTTGTTACCGGACGATCAACGCAAGGCCATCGAAGCCGACATTCAAGAGGTCTACAAGAAGCGTCCTCCGATGGCGATGGTGAATTCGGACAGGGGGATCACTAATCTGCACGTCCCGAGCGACATCATTATTGACGCCTCCATACCGCCAGTCATTCGCGATTCAGGCAAGATGTACAATCCGGAAGGCAAGATGCAGGACTGCAAGATAGTGATTCCGGACGCCTGCTACGCACCGGTCTACAACGAGGTCGTTGAATTCTGTAAAAAGCATGGCGCTTTCGATCCTCGCACGATGGGGAGCGTGCCTAACGTCGGCTTGATGGCGCAGGCGGCAGAAGAATACGGCTCGCATGACAAGACCTTCAAGGCGCCAGCTAATGGCGTGATTCGTATCGTCGATGCCTCTGGAAAGACGTTGCTGGAGCACCAGGTTGAGGAAGGCGACATCTGGCGCGCCTGCCAGGTGAAGGATGCCCCTATCCAGGACTGGGTAAAACTGGCGGTGAATCGCGCCCGGGCGACCGGCGCGCCGGCGGTGTTCTGGCTGGACAAGGACCGTGCCCATGATGCCGAGCTGATCAAGAAGGTGAATCAGTATCTGCCGCAGCACGATACGACTGGCCTCGACATCCGCATTATGTCGCCGGCGGAGGCGACGCGCTTCTCGCTGGAACGGATAAAGGAAGGTAAGGACACGATTTCCGTGACCGGCAATGTGTTACGCGATTTTCTCACCGACCTCTTCCCGATTCTCGAAATCGGGACCAGCGCGAAGATGCTCTCGATCGTTCCGCTGTTGAGCGGCGGCGGTCTCTTTGAGACCGGCGCGGGAGGATCGGCGCCCAAACACGTGCAGCAACTCCAGGAAGAGGGCTATCTGCGGTGGGACTCGCTCGGCGAATTCCTCGCGCTGGCCGCATCGTTGGAACATCTGGCGAAGGCGGGAAACAATCCCGTAGCTAAGATTCTGGCGGATACGCTGGATCAAGCCAATGCTAAGTTCCTCGAGAGCAACAAGTCCCCAGCTCGTAGGGTCGGCGAGATCGACAATCGCGGCAGCCACTTCTATCTTGCGCTCTACTGGGCGCAGGCCTTGGCCGCGCAGACGCAGGATAAAAAGTTAGCGGAGCGTTTCGCAGAGATCGCCAAGGATCTGGAAGACCATGCAGCGAAAATCGACGCCGAATTGCTCGCCGCACAAGGCAAGCCGGTCGACATTGGCGGGTACTATCGCCCGGACGAAGCGAAACTCTCCAGAGTGATGCGTCCGAGCCCGACATTGAACGCCATCATCGACGCGATTGCGTAATCAGAAGTCCTCGACGATCCGGCAACATTGAGTGGAGAATCCGTGTTGCCGGGGTTTGTCTTACAGGTATGTGAACTGTGGTGAAGCCTTTCTGAACCTTTCCGTTTGCCCTTTTCTTGCGGCTCTTCTCACAACGTACGAGTAAGCGGCTTTACACGATCTCCCCACTTGCAGTGTTGGCGTACTCGCCTTCCTGCCAGGCCACGACTCCATTCAACACCACCAGCTCAATACCAGTAGCATGCCGGATATACCGATTGCCGCCGCCGGGCACGTCGTGTACGAACTCTTCTGGACCGCGCCCGATAGTGTCGGGATTGAAGACAACGAGATCCGCAGCTTGCCCAACGGCAACTCGCCCGCGTCCGCGAATCCCAAAGGCGTCGGCGAGTTGCCCAGTTAATCGGTAGACTGCCTGTTCAAGAAAAAACTTTTTCAAATCCCGCACCCAGCGCGCCAGTAAGTAGCCTGTATCGCCAGCGCCGCAAAACTGCGCCACATGCGCCCCCGCGTCACTGGCTCCGATAAGAATTTGCGGATGCGACAAAATCTCCGTTACTCCATCAACATCAACATGCAGAAAATTCTTCAGACAAAACTCAGTTTCTAAGTCTTCGGCGCATGCGAGATCAAGGATAACATCAGCCGGAGACACGCCACGTTGCGCGGCAATGTCCACAATCTTCTTTCCTTCGAGAGAACGATGCTCTGCAAGTTTCGTGCGACCAACCTCCATAAACGCTAGCAGACCGCCAATCCGCCCCAATTGTCGACTGAGTCGTTCGCGTTGTTCCGGATCACGGAACCCAGCCAAGCGTTCAGGAAGAGGCTTTCGCATCAGAGAAAACCAGGCCGGCATAGAAAAGAGGAGGAAAGAAGTCTCCGACAGCCGCAGATTGATGTCAAAGGTACGTGGCGAGCTTTGCCCGTAAACTTTTGCGCCGCGTGCGGCTTGTTCCGCCAACGCTACGAGGGAGTCCTTCCACAGATTGCCGCCAATCCCATGGACAATCGGGGCGAGGGTGCACATTAAGCCGGTGGCGCGAGAAATCTCCCCCATCTCTTCAATATTCTTGAGTTGCTCTGGTGGATTATAGAAAACAGGGACCGTTTCGATGACTCCGCGACCAGCAGCGGCCATCGCTTGGCCAAGCGCAATAATTTCTTCTTTCGTAGCGAACCGACTCGGCACTGGACGAAGATGTTCGTCAATATCCACATACGAAGTCGACAGCCCAGCCGCCCCCGCTCGCACAGCGTCGCCAAGCAGGGCGCTCATCATCGCTATTTCCTCTGCAGTCGCCGCGCGTTCCTGTGCGGCGGCGCCCATGACATACATCCGTAGCGCCGAGTGGCCAACCAAACCAGCCACGTTAATCCCTAACCCCCGACGAATATAGGCAAGATATTCAGGATAACTTTCCCATGCCCAGGGTACGCCCTCAGCAAAAGCACTGAGAGGAATATCTTCAATCTGTTTGAACATGCCAGCCAAAGGACGCTGATCTGCGTTGCGGACCGGAGCCAGAGAAAGGGAGCAATTACCCATTAACACTGTAGTCACGCCATGTTCGAGCATCGGGGTGGCCAAACGATCCCAACAGATCTGCGGATCGAAATGCGTATGCACATCAATAAACCCAGGAGCAACAACCCTTCCCTTCACATCGATCTCACGTGTCCCGGTTGGTAGACTGGTCACATAAAGCTGCTTCCCGATCGCAGCAATTTTTCCATTCTGGATGGCTACATCGCCTTGCCGGGAATCTCCCCCCGTCCCATCGATAATGCAAGCATTACGTAACAACAATGAGCGAGATGTGTCCGGTGTAGTCATAGGAGTGCTCCTCAATAAAGTTGGGCGTTATGCAACGAGACAGCGCGAGTACACACAAGCAAAATTTTTCTTTCCAATACTAATGGTTTCCAGCTAGCGCAATCCCCTCAGGATGCTCAGTGAGAGAATGCCCAGGCGCTTCGAACAGTGTGACGCTTGCCGTTCGCGCCTGCTCATAACCGTTTGCTATACTATCCATAACATTTTGTTCTAGCTTCTAGTCCACTCTTACTCACCATCGTTCGCAAACTCCCGACAAATCAAGCTCTTGTCAACAAGTGTCGCTACGGCATGCGAGTTGCCCCTCTGACGCCGCTTCTATTTTGATGAAAAGATTAATTCTGTGTGTAACCGGATCCCAAACACGGCTAGTGAGCCACCTCATAACATCCAATAAAGAGAGTTCTCGCCGTTTTCTCTTCCGTCTCTGTCTATTTTGACAAGTCAGCAACGGCTTCCGACGAGAGCCCTCGACGCACGACAGCTGACCTCTGTATAATTGTTGAGTTGTTTATTCCGTACGAGAATCATAGAAGGGGAATATATGACGTATGATGTGGTCCTCAGAAAAACACGCGACAAATATGTCGCTCGCGTGCGTGAGTGGCCGGAAGTGGTGATTGAGGAAGAAACGCGGGAAGCCGCGCTTGCGCAGATCAAGCAGCACCTTGCAGCCTATCTGAGCCAGGCGCCGGAAGTGATTCCTATCGAACTTGACGCTAGTATGCCGGCAGAGCATCCCTGGCTACAGTTTGCCGGGATGTGGGCAGACGATCCAACATGGAAGGACTTCGTCGAGGAAGTGGCTGCCTACCGCCAGGATATGGACGCCACAGATATCGAAGCGTGACCGTGTTACACATTCTTGATACCGATCATCTGACGCTTCTTCAACGAAACCATCCTGCGGTAATCGCTCGGGTTGCTGCCTTATCGCCGGAGCTGATCACCGCCACCATAGTGTCAGCGATGGAACAAGTACGGGGCCGGCTGGCGCAGATTCACCGGGCAAAAACTGCGGCTGAGGTCGTTATGGCATTTACCCATTTTCAGGAGGCGTTAACGTTTTACCGCACGGTCCCAATTCTGCCGTATGACGAAGCAGCGGCAACACATTTCGCTCGTCTGCGACAAGTCTTTCCGCATTCTCCAGGCACTCAGGACCTTCGCATTGCCGCGATTGTGTTGAGCAGGAACGCAACGTTAGTCACCCGAAATCAGAGAGATTTTCAGAGGATCGAGGGATTGCTGCTCACGGATTGGTCTCTACCAACATCGTGACACTATTAAGGAGAACATATGGCTGACAGTTTTCATTCAGAACAAATACCCTTTGATACTGACGACTTTGCTCCTAACCCGGAACCGCGTTGTCCTTGTCTGCTGCTACTTGATACGTCAGGGTCGATGTCGGGAGCTCCCATCTCTGAGCTAAATGCAGGGCTCGTTACCCTCAAGGACGAACTGGTTGCAGATGCACTGGCCATGATGCGAGTGGAAGTCGCTATTGTTACTTTTGGCCCCGTAAAGGTTGAGAGTAGTTTCCATACAGCGCCGAACTTCTTCCCTCCGCACCTGCAAGCAAGTGGAGATACCCCCATGGGGGCGGCAATAAAGCAAGGTCTCGAAATGATTAAGCAACGAAAGGAAGAGTATAGAGCGAATGGTATTTCGTATTATCGACCATGGGTTTTTCTCATTACCGATGGCGCTCCGACTGATGAGTGGCAGAGCACGGCGGCAATGGTCCGAGAAGGAGAGGCCAGCAAAGCATTTGCGTTTTTCGCCGTCGGCGTTCAGGGCGCCAATATGGATATTCTCAAACAGATTGCGGTGCGCGAGCCGCTCAAGCTGCAAGGTCTCAAGTTCCGAGAGTTCTTTTTGTGGCTCACAGGTACGATGAAGCGCGTCACTGAAACCACCCCGGGAGATCGGGTACTTCTTCCGCCTCCCTCTGGCTGGTCTGAAGTATGATTTGGCGAGTTGTTCAAGCTTCTGCCATTGGTACATCGCATATTGCAAAGGGCGAAACTTGCCAGGACGAGTGCCTTGCTGGTGCTTTTCGCATGCCAAACGGTGAGGAATACTTTCTCAGCTTGGTCTCTGACGGGGCAGGTAGCGCCTCACATGGCAGATTCGGCGCTGAGATGGCGTGCCGGAAAGGAAGAGAGGTTATCGAGTGGTGGATTCGTCAAGAGCAGTCTCTTTCCAGATTGACATTGGCAACCGTGACAAGCTGGGTTGTCGCTATTCGTCAGAACATTTGTCAAGCTGCCGAAGCCAAAGGACTTACCCCACGGGACTTCGCCTGCACCCTCTTGGGGACCATAGTCGGCAGCAAGGCTGCTGCTTTCTTCCAGATTGGCGACGGAGCGATCGTTATTAACAAAGGCGATGACTTTCAACCGGTCTTCTGGCCTGATACAGGAGAATACGCCAACATGACCTACTTCGTCACTGATGAAGATGCTTTGGTGCATCTCCATAGCAAAATTTGGTTATCGTCCCGTGAGTCATCGCTTCCAGATGAAGCGGCCATGTTCTCGGATGGGTTGCAAAGACTCGCGCTTGTATATGAGTCCCGGACAGCATACCAACCGTTTTTCGAGCCCATGTTCGGTACGCTCAGGAAGGCAGACCTGACCGCGTGCGACATGCTCTCTGACCAGCTAGCCCGTTTCTTGGGTAGTCCTAAAGTTAACGAGCGGACTGACGATGACAAGACGCTCGTTCTTGCTACCCGCAGGGTTTAAAGCGAGGAGCAGGGCGAGACATGGTCAAACTCGCCGACTTGTTCGACGCATCCGGCAAACTGGTTCCCCTTGGTGACAAGCTTGGAAGTGGTGGTGAAGGCGACGTGTATAAGGTCCCGGCAATCAGCCACAATCTTGTCGCCAAAATTTACCACAACCTTCTTAAACCCGATCAGCAAGAAAAGATCAGGGTTATGGTGCAGGAGGGAAGTGACGACTCCCTGAAAAAGATTGCTGCCTGGCCAACAACAACCTTGCACCGGGGACGTAATGGACCAATACGCGGCTTTCTCATGCCCAGAGTCGTCGGGTACGAGCCTCACAAACTCTATAGTCCAGCCCATCGCAAGCAATTATTTCCAAAAGCTGACTGGGCTTTCCTGGTGAATGCAGCAAGGAATGTTGCGGCGGCGTTCGATACCCTTCACGCGTATGGCCATGTCATAGGCGACGTGAACCAACGCAACATGTTTGTTACCGGCGATTCTGTGGTGAAACTGATTGACTGTGACTCATTCCAGATTGCCGTCAATGGCAATCTTTACCCGTGCGAGGGAGGAGTGCTAGATTTTACCCCTCCGGAGTTGCGCAGCCTACAATCGTTCCGTGGTGTATGCAGAACGGTTAACCATGACAACTTCGGTCTTGCCGTTCTATGCTTTCATCTGCTTTTCATGGGACGGCACCCCTTTGCTGGAGTGTATTCAGGTAAGGAAGATATGCCGATCGAGAAGGCGATTCCAAGCTTTCGCTTCGCCTTCGGAAAGAATGCCTCTTCAAAAGGCATGTCGCCTCCACCTAACTGCGTCACAATGGAAATTGTCCCGCCACAGGTCGCCAGTCTTTTTGAGCGTGCATTTTCCCAGTCTGGCGCACTTCAGGACAACAGGCCAACGGCCCGCGAATGGGTCGGAATGCTAGATTACCTGAAACATAACCTACTCACTTGCGGCCAAGAACCTATGCACAAGTATTTTGGCGGTTTGGCGAGTTGTCCGTGGTGCAGGCTGGAGCGCGAGTCTAGGGTTTTGTTTTTCATTGGAACCATCACAACATCAACGGGACAAGCAACCTTTAATCTTGCCATTGTATGGCAACGGATTATATCTGTCGCCTCACCTGGTGAGGTGCCCTCAATTGACCCAGGCCAACTCACGACAACTCCGAAGCCCCTCCCAAAAGAAATCCAAATCGCCAGGATAACCGCAAAGACAGTAGCCATCGTCAGAAAGATCAGTGCGGTTGGGATTCTTCTTGGCACAGTTGCGGTCTATCCGGGAGCGTTCATCATTGGGCTCATTATAGCGCTCATCCTTTTCTTTTCGGACTCAGAGGATGATTCTCTAGAACGAGAACGAAAGACCAGGCAAACAGTTTTGAGTGAGGCACAGTACAAATGGAACGGAGCGACACAGCGTTGGAGGAGAGAGGCAAGCGGTGACGTGTTCGAGGAAAAACTCTTAGAACTGACACGGCTAAAGAGCCAATATGAGAACCTTGATGACAAATACGCACAGCAAAAGCAAAGGCTGCAGGCCACGATCCAGGAACGTCAACTTCACAAATTTCTAGACAACTTTTTCATTGATGATCATAGGATTCCCAACATCGGACCAGGGAGAAAAGCGACGTTGGCTTCGTTTGGCATTGAAACTGCGGCAGACATAGACTCATATAGAATCTCAGGAATAAGAGGATTTGGAGAGAGTCTCATCAGCGAATTGGTGAGATGGCGAACGAGCCTAGAGCGCAGATTCGTATTCAACCCTTCGAAAGGAATCGATCCCGCAGATATTGATGCACTGAATCAAGAGTTTCGTCAGCGCAGGGCACAGCTTGAAAGCGCACTGCTAGCTGGTCCGGAGAAACTTAACCAAGTAAAAGCTGACATAATTCGTAAGCGCTAATCACTCCAGGTGGAAGTTGAAGCAGCAGCACGAGCCTTGGCCCAGGCACGCTCAGATATGTCAGTATTCAAGTAGATTTTTACTAGCGAATTTTTTGTCGTTGTCAATGGAAAGGAGATATTTCACCTAGTTTCTGCATGTGGGATGACACATTACCTCGCCGCCGCCCGTCGCAACCGATCCATAATCGCCCGACCTAGCCCGTGCTCCGGGACAGATTCGATGACGACCAGGTCGAGCCCTAGGTCGTCTAGACGGCGCAGCACGGCGAAAAGATTGGCCGCAGCCTCTACAAAATCACCATGTTCGGAGAGAAACTCTACAGCGGCGTTGCCTGGCTCCACAGGTCGGTCTGCGAATAGGACCAACCCTACCCGTTCACCTGCTGATGGTCGAGGAATGGAAGCCCCAGCAGGAAGAAGCTGGAGTACAACGCGAGGAGAATAATGCTGCAACAATGTCCCGGGAGAGCGACTATCGGCTTGCGTGGAGGACGCAAGCTGGACTGGGCCAATCATCACTTCGATCTCTTCCACGGTCACCCCCCCAGGCCGTAGGATCACCGCATCTTTCTCGGTCAACGCGCAGACCGTCGATTCCACGCCCACAGCGCAAGGTCCGCCATCAAGAATGAATTGGATTTTGTCTCCCAATAATTCTTGCACGTGCATGGCCGTGGTGGGACTCACATAACCGAACGGATTCGCACTCGGCGCGGCAATCGGTCGCTCTACGGCTCGCAACAACGCCAGCGCAACAGGATGCGCCGGAACTCGGAGCGCAACAGAATCGAGTCCCGCCGTTACCAAGTCCGGAACGATCGGCTTTTTTTGTAACACTAGCGTGAGCGGTCCCGGCCAAAATCGCTCCGCCAACGCCAAGGCGCGCGAGTCCACATCTCTCGCATACTGAAGGGCAGATTCGGTATCCGGAAGATGGACAATCAGCGGATCAAACCGGGGGCGATTCTTGACAGCAAAGACTTGAGCAACTGCGCGTTCATTGAGCGCATCAGCTCCCAAGCCGTAAACAGTCTCAGTCGCAAAGGCGACAAGTTCGCCAGCGCATAGTGCAGCCGCAGCAGTTGCAATAGCGTGAGGGTCCGAGCCGTCAAGAATTCTTGCCATGACCTGGAGATCAGGAACGCGAGGTTAGGGGCTGGGGTTTCAACCAACCCCTAATCCCCAACCCCCGGTCCCTTGTCTTAGTCAAGCGTAAGGTAAGTGTAGCTTCCAAGCGCTGCTTCGAACTCGCGCATCATCGCATTCCCCAACTCAGACTTGAGTCCTTCACGGGCAATGCCTTCACCAACACGACTGCGAAACTCGACCAACAACTCATCGCGCTCATAACCGAAGACTTTCAACACGCCTTCAATCTTGTGACCAGGAACAATCTTGGTGATGAGACAATTTCCTTTCCCATCAACCACTACAAATGCATCGTGTACATGGCCGAAGAGGTTGTGATAGTCGCCCATCACATCTTGATAGGCGCCGGTAAAAAACACGCCGAGATAATAGGGTTCGCCATTCAACGCATGAAGTTCAAGCGATTCTTTGACGTCGCGCAGGTCGATAAAATTATCAACCTTTCCATCAGAATCACAGGTCACATCCGCCAGATATCCGGTCCGATCCGGCGCCTCTTCGAGCCGATGAATCGGCACGATGGGAAACAGTTGATCGATCGCCCATGAGTCCGGAATCGACTGAAAGACGGAAAAGTTACAGATAAACTTTCGAGACAGTCTTCTCTCGAGATCCTCGAATTCTTCAGGCATATGTTTTGCCATCTTGGCGAATTTGATAGCGCGTTCACACACGCCCCAGAACAATTCCTGCCCAAGGCCACGATCTTCTAGCGAAAGGTAACCAAGGTTGAAGAGCGAAAACATTTCATCTCGCCGCTCAATCACATCGTGATAGTATTCACGATAATTCTTCCCGTTGATTGCGGTGTAAAGGTCGTACATCTCCTGGATTACTTGGGGTTTGCTTTCGATGTTCGACACCCGCACGGGACCGTTCAACAACGTCAATTCATTAATGACATTAAAAATCAAGACAGCGTGCGGCCCCGCCACCATGCGGCCGTTCTCGGTAATGACGTTTGGCTCACTCACATCTTCGTTCTCGCACACTTCCTTGATCGAGTAGATAATGTCATTCGCATACTCCTGGACGGAGTAATTCACGCTCGACTCTGAGGCCGTTTTCGATCCATCATAGTCGATGCCCAAACCGCCTCCGACATCAAGGTAGTCAAGATTCGGACACATCTTACGCAGTTTGGCGTACGTGCGTGCAGCCTCTTTCACCGCATACTTCACTCGCTTGATATCGGTCACCTGCGAACCAATATGAAAATGGAGCAACGAGAGACAGTCGCTTAAGCGCTCTTCCGCTAAAATGTGAATGCACTTGAGCAGATCTGTCGTTGTGAAACCAAACTTAGAGAGATCGCCGCTCGACTTTTCCCACTTACCGCTGCCGCGAGCCGAAAGCTTCAAGCGTAAGCCAATCATAGGGCGAATCTTCATCCTTTTGCTCAAGTCCAACAGCAGTCGCAGTTCGAATAAGCTTTCGAGCACGACGAAGATTTTCCGCCCCAGTTGCCGGCCCAACAACGCAAGCTTGAGATAGGCTTCGTCTTTGACGCCGTTACAAATGATGGGAGAATTTTGATTTTTCGCGAGCGCCATAGCAACCGTGAGTTCAGCTTTACTTCCCACTTCAATGCCAAGATTATAGCGTTCGCCAAAATCGAGAATCTCCTGCACGATCTCTTTCTTCTGGTTGACCTTGATAGGATACACAGGAACATATTCTCGCTGATAGCCATATTCTTGAATCGCGTTCTTGAAAGCGTTTGCAAGCTTTTTAATTTGGTAAGCGAGTAGTTGCGGAAACCGCAGTACGACCGGAGTGGAAATCCCTCGTTTACGAAGTTCCTCAACGATGCTTTTCAGAGACACCGGAGTGCCGCGCGTCGCCTCAAAGGCGAGCACGATTTCTCCGTTCGGATTCACGTCGAAATATTCCCCTCCCCAGTTACGAATGCCATACAAATCTACTGTCTCTTCAAGCGCATTGCGAGCGTTCGACGCGCGCGTTTCCCCGACACGTCGAATCTTTTCGGGTGAGACCGTGGTGAGGCGAGACACTTTAGCGAACCGCACGTTGTCCTTCAAAGCTTTCATTGATACACAAGCCCCCTCTCGGTTATGAGGAGTGTTCCTCGTTTGTTTATCGCTCGGAACATCGCTGTTCCGTTCTGTTGTTCGTTCACGGGACCGTTTACAGCCCGGTCTGCACGGAAGGACACGACCTCATATGAACAGTAGAGTGTTGTACTGCTCTTAGGAAATCGAAGCTCATTGTGGGTATGACCGCTCGTTTTATCAACGTCGTGTTTTCTCTATCGTATGAGAGGATTTTCCTTATATAAAGTCTTTCACTCCCCCTGTCAAAAGGCTACGAATTTTTTTTGCGCGGAACAGTACAATGGCATTGACCCAAGCCCATGATGTCTTACAATTCCGTGCCGTGAACACATCTATAAAAGCCTCACAACAGGTCTCGTTGGGACTCGTGCAGATGTCGTGCAGTAACCAGCCAGACGACAATCTCGCCAAGGCCGTCGAGCGCATTCAGCAGGCGGCCCGCCAAGGCGCACAGATTATTTGCTTGCAAGAATTGTTTCGTTCACTCTACTTTTGTCAAAGTGAGGATACTGCCTGTTTTCGTCTTGCTGAACCCATTCCCGGGCCAACAACGGAAACCCTCAGCCAACTAGCCAGGAAACTGGAAGTCGTCCTTGTCGTCTCGCTCTTTGAGCAACGCGCCGCAGGCCTGTTTCATAATACTGCGGTGGTGATCGATGCCGACGGCTCGCTGGTCGGAAAGTATCGCAAGATGCATATCCCAGACGATCCGCTCTATTATGAAAAATTTTATTTCACTCCAGGAGATACTGGGTTTCGGACGTTTCCGACCCGATACGCCAAGATTGGGGCGCTGGTTTGCTGGGATCAATGGTTTCCGGAAGGCGCCCGCTTAACCGCACTCAGCGGCGCACAGATCCTGTTTTATCCAACAGCAATCGGCTGGCATCTCGCTGAAGCGACGGAAGAGCGGCAAGCCCAACAACAAGCGTGGGAGATCATCCAACGCAGCCACGCTATTGCTAACGGCGTCTATGTGGCCGCGGTCAATCGTGTGGGTATGGAAGGCGACTTGCAATTTTGGGGAACCTCTTTCGTAAGTGACCCGTTTGGCCGACTTGTCGCCCGCGCCAGTCATGATCAAGAAGAAACACTCGTAGTGACATGCGATTTGACCCGACTGGATACTGTCCGGCAGAATTGGCCGTTTCTACGCGACCGACGCATTGACGCTTACGACAAGTTAACCAAGCGCTACCTTGACTGAAAAAGGTGCTAGTAGACCGCCATAGAGATTTTGACAGGTGAAGAGTGAGGACGTAGGGTGGCGGCCTGAACAGGAGGCCGCCATGTCGGACAAATATCTGGTAGACTTAACGACCGCTGAACAGAC
>JACXTT010005503.1_pt1 | contig 18385 bp, 16 predicted proteins | sample 9270951 | NCBI WGS metagenome assembly JACXTT01 (sample SAMN15532306, study PRJNA645909) | rock metagenome | isolation source: weathered quartz diorite | place: Puerto Rico | collected 2017-06-21 | reverse complement strand
CGCGGGGAGCCGATGGACGTCGTCGAGGACGCTGCATACCATTCGCAGCCGGATACGGACGGGAAGGAGCACTGAATCGATGCAGGAGACCGAGAAGATCTGGATGAACGGCGAGCTCGTCGACTGGGCCGACGCAAAGGTCCACGTCGGCGTGCACGGCCTCCACTACGGCACCGGTGTGTTCGAGGGGATCCGTTGCTACGACACGCCGCGCGGTCCGGCCGTCTTCCGTCTCGCCGATCACCTCCAGCGCCTGCACGACTCAGCCCGACTGCTCTACATGGAGATCCCGTACACCACGGCGGAGCTGCGCGAGGCCACCCACGATGTGGTTGCCACAAACGGTCTCCCGTCCTGCTACATCCGCCCGATCGCGTTCTACGGATACGGCGAGCTCGGCGTCTCGACCGCCGGCAACCCGGTGGAAACCGTGATCATGAGCTGGCCCTGGGGGGCCTACCTGGGTGAGGACTCCCAGACGAACGGCATCACGGCGAAGATCTCGTCGTGGAAGCGGGTCGGGCCGAACGTGATCCCGCACGTCTCCAAGGCCACCGGCATCTACCTGAACTCGATGCTGGCAACGGCCGAGGCGCGGCGCGCCGGCTACGAAGAGGCGATCCTGCTGACCGACGACGGCACGGTCGCCGACGGGCCGGGGGAGAACATCTTCGTCGTCAAGGACGGCGTCATCCGCACGCCGCCTCTCTCGACCTCGATCCTTCCCGGCATCACGCGCGATTCGGTGATCACGATCGCGCGGGAGCTCGGCTTCGTCATCGAGGAGACGAGCATCATCCGCGCCGACCTGATGCTGGCCGACGAGGTGTTCATGACAGGCACGGCGGCGGAGGTCACGCCCGTCCGCTCCGTCGACGACGTCGAGATCGGCGTCGGCCCGGTGACGCGCCAGCTGCAGAAGCTGTATCTGGCCACCGTCAACGGGGTGGACGACACGTGGGGCTCGTGGCTGGACGTCGTCGAGGTGCGCGCGAACGCGTGACCTCGGCGGTGCGCCAGATCGGGCTGTCGGCGCCCTGGCTCGACGAGCGTGAGGAGGAGCTCGTCCTCGAGGTGATGCGGTCGGGGCGCCTGTCACTCGGTCCGTCCATCGACCGCTTCGAAGAGCTGTTCGCGGAGGCGGTGGGTGCGCCCTACGCGGCCGCTGTCTCGAGCGGTACGGCGGGGCTCCACCTGCTCTGCCGCCTGGTCGGGATCGAGCCCGGCGACGAGGTGATCACGTCGCCCTACTCGTTCGTCGCGTCTGCCAACTGCGCGATCTACGAGGGCGCGACGCCCGTGTTCGCGGACATCGATCCGCGGACGCTGAACCTCGATCCTGCAGCAGTTGCAGCTGCAATCACGCCGCGCACGAGGGCGGTCGTCGCTGTCGACATCTACGGCTACCCGTGCGAACTGGAAGAACTGCAAGCGATCTGCACCCGTCACGATCTCGCGCTGATCGACGACGCCTGCGAGGCGCTCGGCGCCCGCTACAGGGGCAGCCCGGTCGGGTCGCATGGCGTCTCGGCCGTGTTCGCGTTCTACCCGAACAAGCAGATCACCACCGGTGAGGGCGGAGTCGTGACGACGCACTCGGAGGACGAGTGGCGGCTGCTCAAGTCGCTCCGCAACCAGGGGCGCGCCGACGGCGGCGGCTGGCTCGACCATGCGAGGCTCGGCTTCAACTACCGGATCGACGACATCCGTTCCGCGATCGGGATCGGGCAGCTCGAGAAGCTGGACACCATCCTGGCGCGCCGCTCCTTCGTCGCGGCGCGCTACTCCCAGCTCCTCGCCGGCGTCGATGGGCTGGAGCTCCCGCTCGAGGATGACGACGACCACGTCCGGTCGTGGTTCGTGTACGTGGTCGCGCTGCCCGCGGAAGTCGATCGCGAAGCCGTCATCGCGGGGCTCGACGCGCGGGGCGTCCAGACGGCTCGCTACCTGCCGTGCATCCACCTGCAGGACTACATGCGCGACCGCTATGGCTTCCGCGAAGGGCTGTGCCCGGTGGCCGAGGACCTGAGCGGGCGCACGCTGGCGCTGCCGTTCCACGCCCGGCTCGACGAGGACGATCAGGACTACGTCGTCCGATCGCTGAAGGAGGTGCTCCCGCGATGAGCGTGTCCGACGCTGACCTGGCTGAGCGCATCGACGCCCTCACGGCGGAGATCGAGCCGCTCCACAAAGCCGCCGCCGAGGCGGCGTGGCAGCTCAATGTGACGGGTGAGGAGCGCTGGCAGGAGGAGGTCGCTCGTCTCAGCAAGGAGATCCGCCTCGTGCTCTCGCGGCCGGAGTCGTACGCGTTCCTCTGCTCTGCGACAGACGGCGCCAACGGCTCGGATCCGCTGCTCCTGCGCCAGGCCGTGCTGCTCAGAAACGCGCACGCGGAGAACCAGATCTCGGCGGAGGCGATCGAGCGGATGGTCACGCTGGAGACGTCGCTCGAGAACCGCTTCAACACATTCCGGGCCGACCTCGACGGCTCGCGCGTGAGCGAGAACGACATCCGCGAGATCCTGGAGAAGTCCGACGATCTGGAGCTGCGCCGGCGGGCGTGGGAGGCGTCGAAGCAGATCGGGGCCGAGGTCGAGGAGGAGCTCCGCGAGCTCGCCCGTCAGCGCAACGCTGCCGCGCGCGAAGTCGGCTGGTCGAGCTTCTACACGATGTCGCTCGAGCTCGACGAGCTCGACGAGACCGAGGTGTTCTCGATCCTCGACCGTGTCGTCGCCGGCTCGCAGGGTTCCTGGGACGAGCACAAGGCTGCGCTCGACGAACGGACGGCAGCGAGGTTCGGCATCGGCGTCGACGAGCTTCGTCCATGGCACTACGCCGACCCCTTCTTCCAGGAGGCACCGGCGGAAGGAGTCGATCTCGACGTCTGGTTCGAGAACCGCTCGATCGAGGATCTCATGACCGAGTACTTCGACGCCGTCGGGTTCGACGTCACGCCGATCCTGGCGCGGTCCGACCTCTACGAGAAGGAAGGCAAGTCCCAGCATGCGTTCTGCGCGGACATCGACCGCAGCGGCGACATTCGCGTGCTTGCCAACGTGAAGCCCACCGAGTACTGGGTCGCGACGATGCTCCACGAGCTCGGGCACGCCGTCTACGACGCGGGCATCGAGCCGACGTTGCCGTTCTTTCTGCGTACCTCGGCGCACATCATCGTCACGGAGGCGTCAGCGATGCTCTTCGGCCGCCTCTCACGCGCCGGTGCGTGGCTCAGCCGGTATGCCGGCATGCCGGCGGACGAGGCCCAGGCTGCCTCCAGGAAGCTCGCCGAGGGGAGGCGGGCCCAGCATCTTCATCTCTCGCGCTGGGTACCGGTGATGGCGTCGTTCGAGCGCGAGCTGTATCGGGATCCGGACCAGGATCTGAACGGTCTCTGGTGGGATCTCGTCGAGCGTTTCCAGTCGCTGACGCGGCCCGATGGTCGCAACGCGCCCGACTGGGCCGCCAAGGTCCACTTCTCCGTCGCGCCGGCCTACTACCAGAACTACCTGCTCGGCGAGATGACCGCCTCGCAGCTGCAGGCGCGCCTCTTCGAGCTGCTGGGCGGCGGGGACGGCGTCTGGGAGCGGTATGTCGCGACGAACGAGGTCGCGACGTTCCTCAACGACCGTGTCTACAGTCTCGGCCGCTCGACCGACTGGCGGGGCGCGATCCGCCACGCCACGGGCCGTCCGTTCGACGCGGGGCCGTTCCTCGCCGAGCTCGCCGGCACCGCCTAGACTCGCGGGCCAACGTGGCCACGATCGTCTTCTTCCCCGAGGGCGCATACGGCCCGACGAACAACTGCACCGGCATCGGCCAGGTCCTGCGCAACCGCGGTCACCGCATCGTCTTCGTGATCGAGGAGTCGTTTGCAGGCAACCTCGAGGCGCAGGGCTTCGAGGAGCGGCTGATGCGTCTGGGCCCGGCGCCCGAGGTTCCCGAGGAGCCCGGCCAGTTCTGGAAGGACTTCATCCGAGAGACGGCGCCGGTCTTCCGCAAGCCCACGATCGAGCAGCTCTCGGAGTTCATCGAGCCGACGTTCCGGGCACTGTGCGACGGTGCGCGCTACGTCGACGATCGCCTCACGGAGATCTTCGACGAGCTGCAGCCGAACGTGATCGTCGAGGACAACGTCGTCTTCTTCCCGGCGATCGCCGCGTCTGGGCGACCCTGGGTACGGATCGTCTCGTGCAACCCGCTCGAGATCCGAGATCCGGCGATCCCCCCTGTGTTCTCGGGGTACGCGGCGGGCGATCGCGACGGCTGGGGCGCGTTCCGCGAGGAGTATGCACGCGCCACGGCTGATCTTCACGGAGAGTTCGCCTCGTTCTGCCGGGAGCGCGGCGGCACGATGCTCCCGCCGGGCGAGTTCATGCCGGAGTCGAGGTGGCTGAACCTCTACGTGTATCCCGTCGCCGTCGACTACGCGCGCACACAGCCGCTCCCGCAGACCTGGCAGCGTCTCGATTCGTGCGTTCGTGCCACCGACTCGACGTTCGAGGTTCCCGACCGGCTGCGCGACGGCGACGGAGCGCTCGTCTACCTCTCGCTCGGCAGCCTCGGCTCGGCGGACGTCGATCTCATGAAGCGGCTCGTCGACGTCCTTGCACGCGCTCCGCACCGCTTCATCGTCTCGAGAGGGCCGCAGCACTCCGAGTACGACCTCGCCGGGAACATGTGGGGGGAGGCGTTTCTCCCACAGCCCGCGATCCTGCCGCTGGTCGACCTCGTCATCACCCACGGTGGGAACAACACGACCACGGAGTGCTTCCACTACGGGAAGCCGATGGTCGCGCTGCCGCTTTTCTGGGACCAGTACGACAACGCCCAGCGGGTCGACGAGGCGGGATTCGGCGCGAGGCTCGCCACGTATGCCTTCGAAGACGCCGAGCTGCTCGGTGCAATTGACCGGCTGCTCGCGGACGACGGTCTGCGAGGCAGGCTCGAGGCGATCTCAGGCGAGCTCAGGTCGAACGCGGGAACCGTCAGGGCGGCGACACTGATCGAGCAGATCGTCGACGAAGAGGCCACCCGCGCGGGATAATCACGCCATGGCAGGGTCTGGAATGGTGTTCCTCGGGTTCGGGAAATACGCCCGCGCGGACCGCATCTACGCCCTCGAGCCGATCACCGGTGGCGACCGCGGCAACGGCCGGCGCACGCTCGTCTGGGTCGAGGGCATCGCAGAGCCGATCGTCGCCTCGCGGACGCAGGAGACCATCCTCGAGGAGATGGAGGAGGCCGCCGCCGCCGGAGAGGGGAGACGGCGGCGCTCGGCGCGCGGTCGGTCGGCGGTCGATCACCCTCACTTGTTCGAAGCGTGACGCCGCCGGCAGCGCCGCCGACGCTCGCGGTCGCAGGCTGGCTGATCACTTGCCTCGAGGGCGACGCCCTCTACGCGCCCTTGCGTTGGGTGCTGCCGCATGCAGGCGAGTCGGAGCGCGCGTGGCTTCCTTGTCACGTCCTGCTCTGCCGCCGCGACGAGGTGACGCTTCTCGTCGACTGCGGTGTGGGCGTGTTCGACGACGCGTTCGAGGACATCCCGACACGGACGACCGAGCTGCGAGATCTTCTCGCCGCGACGGGCTGCGCTCCGGACGAGATCACCACGGTCGTGTTGACCCACTTCGATCCCGACCACTCCGGCGGCGTGGTCAGCGGCCGCTACCCGGAGGCGCTCGAGCCGACGTTTCCGCAGGCGCACGTATCCGTCCTCGACGCGGCCCTCGGGCTCGCGGAAGGACGCGGCGAGGCGCGCGCCGAGCACGCCGAGGAGCTCGTCTCGGCCCTTCGTCGGCACGGCGTCGAGGTGACGGGTGTGCCGGACGGAGCGCAGATCACCGAAGGCGCGCGCCTTCTGGCCGCGCCCGGGCACAGGGAGGGGCACGCGTGCCTCGAGCTGACGGGGGGCGGCGAGCGCTTCGTCTTTCTCGCGGACGCACTCCACGCGCGGGACCACATCGAGCACCCCGAGTGGGACTCGCTGAACGACAGCGACCCCGACGTCGCGCTCGTAACACGGCGCGAGCTCATTGCCGACCTCGCAGGCACCGGGACCGTAGTCGCCTGCTCCCACGTCGGCGGTTTCGGCCGCGTCGAGCGCTCGGCCGGCGGGACCCCGGTGTGGATCGACCTCCCGTGAACCTCGGCGACCGTCTCGGGCAGAGCGTCCACGACGTCGCACCGGCGCTGATCGGCTGGACGCTCCTCGTCGACGGCGTCGGCGGCGCGATCGTGGAGGTCGAGGCGTACCGCGAGGACGACCCCGCGAGCCACTCGTACGGCGGGCCACGGGGCCGGAACGTCGTCATGTTCGGCCCGCCGGGCCGCCTCTACGTATACCGCTCGTACGGCGTTCACTGGTGTGCGAACGTCGTCTGCGAGCCGGAAGGCGCCGGCGCGGCGGTCCTGCTGCGCGCGCTCGAGCCGACGCACGGCCTCGAGACGATGCGGGGGCGACGTGCCGTCGAGGAGACACGGCTTCTCTGCTCAGGGCCGGGCCGGCTCACGCAGGCTCTCGGCATCACGAGCACCCACAACGGGCTCTCGCTCGAGCACGCGCCCTTCGAGCTCATTCCGCCCTGCGAGGCGCTGGAGATCGCCGTCTCCCGCAGGATCGGGATCACCCGCGCTCCCGAGCAGCCGTGGCGCTACCTCGCGGCCGGCTCCCGCTTCGTCTCCCGCGCGGCCTGACCGCTCGCTACCTGGCGACGACGAGCCGGATCGTCATACCCGGGCCCGCGGCCAAACCTGGCGCAACGCTCTGCCGGAGGATCGTCCCGCTCGGTCCCTTTGCGTAGCGGACGTCGACCTCGAGGTGCAGCTTTGCGAGCTGCGCGCGCGCGTCGGCAAGTGAGGAGCCGACGAGGTCGGGCACGAGGCCGTAGTACGCCTTGGTGACGACCAGCGTCACCGTGTCGTGCGCCGACAGCCCTCCGGTTGCCGGGTATTGGCGGATGACGACGCCCGGTCGCGATCGCACGGGCGCCGGCGCGTAGACGATCTTGGCCCCGAGCGGCTGGAGCGAGAGGCGTGCGGTCGCCGACTCGGCCGAGCGGCCCACGACGGTCGGCACGGCGACCTCGTTGGGAAGGCAGCCGGCATCCTGGCTCGGGCCGCGGCCGCTGTAGAAGACGACCGGCTCGGACGTCCGGCAGTACGCGTTGGCCAGCTTCCAGGCCCCACCGCGATAGACGACGCGCTTCTCCTGCACGGAGAGGAGAGACGGGTAGGGGAAGCTCTCCGGCTGGTCCCCGCTCGCCTTCAGCGCGTTCGTCATGAACTCCTTCCAGATCAGCGCCGGCAACGTGCCGCCGGCGACCGGGCCACCGCCGAACTCGTGCAACATCGGCTTGAGCTCGTTCGGATACCCAACCCAGACCGCGACCACCAGCTGCGGGGTGTAGCCGACGAACCACGCATCGCCGTAGTCGTCCGTCGTTCCGGTCTTGCCTGCGACTTGACGGTCGGCGAGCGCCGCGCGGGTGCCTGTCCCCGAAGTGACGACCCGCTGCAGGATCGACGTGAGGGTCTCATCCTCGGCCTGCGTCAACGCCTCACGCTCGACCGGCTTGTTGATCTTCACGTGCCCGCTGCGCGCGTACCTGACGCTGTCCACGACCCGCGGGCGGTCGCCGAGCAAAGAGCCGTCGATGCGCTGCCCGTCGTTCGCGAACGTCGCGTAGGCGCGAGCCATGTCGAGCGGGTTGACGGCGAGCTGGCCGAGGCCGATCGAGAAGAACGGGTCGAGCCGGCTGCGGATCCCGAGCGCGTGCGCCGTGGCCACGACCGCCTTGGGCGTCACGAGCTGCGTCAGCTGTGCGTACACGGCGTTGTCCGAGCGCACCATGGCGTCGGCCAGATTGGAGCGGCCGGCGTAGTCGCTCTCGTAGTTCGTCACGTGCCAGTAGCGATCGCCGGTGAAGATCGTCACGGGTTTCGAGTCGAAGCTCGTCAGCGGTGAGATTCCCTCGTGCAGCGCCGCGGCGAGGACGATCGGCTTGAACGAGGAGCCGGGCTGACGCTCAGCCTGGGTGGCGAGGTTGAACTGGCTCTCGCGGAAGTTCCGCCCCCCGACCATCGCTCTCACGGCGCCGTCGCGGGGGTCGATCGCCACGAGCGCCGCGGCCGGGCCGGAGGGATTCGTGAGGATCTTGTCGATCGCCTTGTGTGCGAGATCCTGCAGGCTGAGGTCGATCGTCGTCCTCACGCGTAGGCCGCCGCCGAACACGACGCGAGTCCCGTACTTCTGCACGAGCTGGTCGGTGACGTAGTTCACGAAGTAGGGCGCGCGCAGCGGCAGGTAGGGGAGCGAGATGTCCTGCGCGCGCGGGAGCGGCGTCGCGTTTGCCCGCCGCTCCTGGGCGGGCGTGATCTTGCCCTCGTGGAGCATCGCCAGGAGCACCTGGTGCCGGCGGCTGCGCGCCGCGCTCGGGCTGGTCGCCGGGTCGTACAGGCTCGGATCGGCGGGAAGACCGGCGAGCAGCGCGGACTGGGCGAGATCCAGCTTGTCTGCGCCGATGCCGAAGTACGTCTGGGCGGCGCGCTGGATACCGTAGGCGCCGTTGCCGAAGTAGATCGTGTTCAGGTACGCCAGCAGGATCCGGTCCTTCGACCACACCTGCTCCAGCTGCCAGGCGAGCGCCGCCTCGCGAATCTTCCTGCCGATCGACCGCTGGTTGCGGACGTAGGCGTTCTTGACGAACTGCTGCGTGATGGTCGAGCCGCCCTGGACGACCTTCTTGTTCGTGATGTCCTGCCAGATCGCCCGCCCGATACCGCGCAGGTCGACGCCGTTGTGCTCGTAGAAGCGCTTGTCCTCGACGGAGACGATCGCCTGACGCATGATCGGGGAGACGTCGCGGATCGACTTGAGCAGCACCCGGCTCTCGGATCCCCGCAGGACGGCGAGCTGCGAGTAGCCGTTCGAGGCGTAGATGACAGTGTCGAGATCGCCCCGCTGGTTTGCGGGGTCGAGCGCCGGGATCTCACCGGCGAGGGCGCGAACGAGACCGAGTGTGAACGCGCCGGTCGCGAGCAGGAGCAGCACCACCGCCAGGGCCAGTAGGCGCAGCTTGCGTATCCGGCGCCGTCGTCTCCGCGGCGCCTCGATGCCTCTCCGGAGCCGCAACGGGGAGGATTCTAGCCCTGTTGCAGGTGAATCTGCGTCAGACGGGTTGGGAGGCGACGCGCGGCGTGGTCGTGGGTGCATCGACCCCTCCGGCCCGCTCGAGCGTGACCGCGACCACGGCGCCCTTTCCGACCGTGCCCTCGACGGGGACGACGCTGCGCGTGCCGCCGTGGAACAGACCGGCACGCGTCGGTGTCGTGCCCTCGATCACCCAGACCTCGTATGTCTTGCCGGACGGGGCGGTTGCGAGGTCGGCGACGACGAGCACCGCACGCCCGTCCGGCGCGACCACGAGCTGACCGTGACCCTTCGCGAGCGAGACGGCGTGCGCCGCCGGATCGGACAGGATCGCGAGGCTGGATCGTTCCGCGGCGACCTGGTCGTTGGCGTCACCGAGCCGGCCGTGCAGCGATACGGCCCAGGCGCCGAGCGCGATCGCCGCGACGGCGGCGACGGCCGCCACTGCGCTCGCGATCCGAACGGGAGTGATGGCCGGGCGCGTGGCCAAAGGCACGACGTTCTGCGGCTCGGCGCGCGCGGCGCCGAGGATGCGGTCGCGGAGCTCACCGCTCGGCTCGGGGCCTGCGACCGCCAGCGCGAGCGACGACGTCACCTCCCAGAAGGAGGCGAGGTCGTCGCGGCACCGGTCGCACCCTGCGAGGTGCTCCTCGTAGGCCTGGCGCTCCTCGGCGTCGAGGGCGTCCAGCGCGTAGCCCGCGGTCAGTTCGTGAACTCCGGCTTCCATGATCCCTCTGTGGTGCTGTCGTCCAAGAGCTCGCGCAAACGGGCGAGCCCGGCGAACATCCTGCTCTTGATGGTACCGAGCGGCTCTCCCAGCCTCTCTGCGAGCTCGGACTGGGTGAAGCCGCCGTAGTAGGCGAGCTCGATCGCCTCGCGCTGGGTGTCGGGGAGCTGGCGAAGCGCGTTCTGGACGCGCTCTCGCTCGAACTGCAGCCACGCGGCGTCCTCGGCAGACGGACTGGCCGCGTCCTCGGCTCCTTCCGAGTCGTCCAGCGGCTCCGCACGCCGGCGCTGCTCGCGCCGGACGAGATCGACCGCACGCCGGTGGACGAGCGTGAGGATCCACGTGGTCGCCTTCGCGCGCTCGGCCGAGAATGCCGCAGCGGTGCGCCAGACCGTCAGGAACGCCTCCTGGACGGCATCCTCGGCCAGCCTGTCGTCGCGCAGCACGCGGAGCGCGAGCCCGAACGCGGTACGGCCCACGCGGTCGTAGAGCGCGGCGAGCGCAGAGTGATCGCCCCGCGCAACGAGGGCGACCAGGGCTTCCTCAGAAAGGTGCGCGAGCTGGTTGCGCATCGTCTCCACCCGACGGGGCCGGGTCAACGCTACCACGGGTGCGGCCGCTGCAACCATTGCCAGCGGGTTCGTCGCAGCACGCAATCCGGTTCGTTTGCGGTGGATTCGAACCGGATGGCGTCCTCCTCCGAATAGGCGGCGTCATCCGACCTCAAGCAGACAAGGAGACAGGCATGAGCAAAGCTCTCGTGCTCGCGGCCGCAGCTATCGCGGTCGTGTTGGCCGCCGTCGCGGCCGTGGTCAAGGGCACGGGTCCGTCCGGAGCGTCGGCGTCGAGCCACCGCGAAGCGCCGCTGATCTCGGAGGATCCGAGCGCGGATCTGACGGACGTCTACGCGTTCCGCAGCCCGGACAAGCCCGACACGGTCACGATCATCGCGAACGTGCTGCCCGGCGAGGACCCCGCGGCCGGCCCGAACTGGTACACGTTCTCGCCGACCGCTCGGTACAACCTCAAGATCGACACGAACGGCGACGTCAAGCCCGACGTCATCTACCGCTTCCAGTTCCAGACGAAGACGGGGCCGTTCTTCCTCGGCGACACGGCGCAGCCGTTCACGATCACCCGGATCCAGGGTGGCAAGACGACGGTCGTGGCCAATGGCACCACGCCACCGAACAACATCGGGCCCCGCTCGACTCCGAACTACCACTCGCTCGTCACCAAGTCGATCGTTCAGGTCGCCGGTGGCGGTCAGGCGTTCGCGGGTCAGCGGCAGGATCCGTTCTTCGGCGACATCGGGGCGATCTTCGACCTGGTCGCGATCCGCAAGGGCACCGGCAGCGCCGGCGGCGGCAAGGACTTCTTCGCCGGCTACGGAGTGCACTCGTACGCGATCCAGATCCCGATCGCTGCTCTCCACGCCAAGAACGACACCATCGGCGTGTGGGCCTCGGTCGACCGCCAGAAGACGACGGTGCGCGGCGCCGTGACCCGGAGCTCGGGCAACTGGGTTCAGGTCGACCGGCTCGGCAACCCGCTCGTCAACGAGGTGATCATCCCGACAGGGATGAAGGACCTCTGGAACTCGTACCAGCCGTGGAGCGAGTCGAAGTTCAAGCAGTACTACACGAACCCGATTCTGGCCGCGGTGATCAACAAGTTGTACAAGCTGGGCGCACCCGAGACCGGCCGTGACGACCTCGTGGCGGTACTCCTCACCGGGGTTCCCAAGCTGAACTACACCGGTCCGAAGCTCGCGGACGTCCTGCGCCTGAATCTCTCGATTCCGGTGACCAAGGATCCGAACCGCATGGGCGTTCTCGGCGGTGACAACCAGGGTTGGCCGAACGGCCGCAGACTCGGGGACGATGTGATCGACATCGCCGAGCAGGCGGTGGGCGGCTTCCTGAAGGGCACGAAGCTGCCGCTGGGCGACGGCGTCAACAGTGCGGACAAGCCGTACCTGACCTCGTTCCCCTACGCGGCGGACCCGGACAGCGGCTTCGCCGACACGAAGGGTGCGCAGAAGCCGTAGCTCACTTCGTTGGTCGCGGCGGGAACGATCGACCCTGTTCCCGCCGCGAACCGGCCGGCAGCCGCAAGCGAATGAGCACAGACCGCACGATGGGGGAAAGGAGATCGGGCAGATGAGCAGGAGGGGCGTGACTCTCATTGGCCTTCTACTGGTTCTCGGAGCCGCGGGTCACAGCTAGACAAACGGAAACGGCGGAGGGAGAAAACGTGACGGGAAGACGGGCTCTGGTAGCGGCAACCGCGGCGGCAGCGACCATCCTGGTGCTCCTGCTGGGCGGCGTCTTCGCGCGCCCTCCCTCCGCCGGCTCGGCGGCGTCCGGAGCTTCTCCGTCCGCGGCAGGTGCGAGGGCGCTGGGCGGCTTCTCGGCCGGCGCCGACGGGACGGTCGCCGAGGTGACTCGTCTGGAGGCGGCCGTGCAGGCTGATCCGTCCGACGTCAAGTCGCTGGCGCTGCTCGGGCTGGCGTACGGACAACGATGGCGCGAGACCGGCGATGCGTCCTTCGTGTCGCTCGAAGCGCGCTCGTTGGACGCCGCGAGCCGTCTCGAGCCGCGCGACGCCCTGACGGTGCAGGGGCTCGGCTCGCTCGCGTTGACGCAGCATCAGTTCCGTCGCGCTCTGGTGGTCGGGCGGCTCGCCGAGCGCCTCGCTCCCCACACCGCGAACACGTACGGGATCGTCGGTGACGCCGAGATCGAGCTCGGCCGCTACACGCAGGCGTTCCGCTCGTTCCAGCGCATGGTCGACCTCAAGCCCAGTCTCGCCTCCTACGCGCGGGTGTCATACGCACGCGAGCTCAGCGGTGATCTCCGCGGCGCGACCAGTGCGATGAAGCTCGCTCTGGACGCGGCTGCCGGTGACCGCGAGGGCTACGCCTGGACGGCCGTCCAGCTCGGCAAGCTCTACTGGCTGCAAGGCGACGGCCGACGCGCTGCCGCGCTCTACCGGAACGCGCTCAGCGTGTTCCCCGGCTACGTCTACGCCCTCGACGCGCTGGCGCCGGTCGAGGCCGCCCGTGGGCACCTACTGGCGGCGATCACGCTCGAGCGTCGTGCGGTCGAGGCCATCCCCCTGCCGCAGTTCGTCGCCCAGCTCGGAGACCTCTACACGCGACTCGGCAGGACGCACGATGCGCGCGCCCAGTACGCCACCGTGCGCGTGATTGAGCGCCTTCTCGTCGCGAACGGGATCAAGACGGATCTCGAGACGGCGCAGTTCCGCGCCGACCACGCCATCGAGCCGGCCGGGACAGTCGAGCTCGCCCGCAAGGCGCGCGCGGATCGGCCGTCGATCCTCGGCGACGACACCCTCTCGTGGGCGCTCGCGCGGGCGGGGAAGTGCCGGGAGGCCTTGTCCTGGTCGAAGCGGGCTCTCCGGCTGGGCACGCAGGATTGGCTGCTCGACTTTCATCGCGGCTACATCGCGCGCTGCCTCGGCGAGCGCGCGAAGGCGCACCAGTGGTTCGCGAAGGCACTCGAGCTCAATCCCGGCTTCTCGATCCGCTGGAGCCCGCTCCTCGACAGGTGGGCACGGTCGTGAAGCGGCTGCTGCTCATCGGCGCGCTGCTCGCCACCCTGGGCAGTCTCGCCCTTCCCACGAGCGCCGGTGCGCATCCGCTCGGCAACTTCACCATCAATCGCTCGGCCGCACTCGAGCTGTCCGGCAACCGGCTGTACGTCTCCTACGTGCTCGACCTGGCCGAGATCCCGACCTTCCAGGATCAGCAGTCCGGGGTGGGCGCGGCGGTCTATCTCCGGCGCATCGAGGGCGGTCTCCATGTGACGGTCGGCGGTCGACCGGCGGTGCTGACGCCGATCGCGCGTCGCATCGCCCATCCGAAGGGCCAGGGCGGGCTGCACACGACGCGCTTCGAGGTGATCAGCGCTGGGCCGACGCTCCGGGGGTCGCAGTCCGTGCGCCTCGACGACGAGACCTACTCCGGCCGAATCGGCTGGAAGGAGGTCGTCGTCACTGCGGCACACGGCGGAGGTGTCGTCAACGCCACGGCACCCTCGACGTCGCGCAGCGACTTCTTGCGCTCGTACCCCAAGGATCTCCTCCGGAGCCCGCTCGACGTGACGACGGCCACGGCGACCTTCTCCGCCGGCTCGAGCCCGGGGCCCGCGCCGACGCTGTCCTCGCAGGCGTCCCTCCAGGCCCCCGACCGTGTGGCCGACCACGGCTTCACACAGCTGATCTCCCGCGGACACCTGACGCTCGGGATCGTCCTACTGTCGCTCCTGATCGCCGCGTTCTGGGGCGCGGTGCACGCGCTGACACCGGGTCACGGCAAGGCGCTCATCGCCGGCTATCTCGTGGGCACCCGGGGCCGCCCTCGCGATGCCGTGCTGCTCGGTGCGACGGTCACGATCACCCACACGGCCGGTGTCTTTGCCCTCGGGCTAGTGACGCTGCTGCTTTCGCAGTTCGTGGTGCCCGACCGGCTGTACCCGTGGCTGACGCTGGTCTCAGGTCTCCTCGTCGTCTGTGTGGGCTTCTCCGTGTTCCTGCAGCGTCTCCGCGGCGGCGGCTGGCACGGGCGGCACCGTCACACGCACGGGCACGATAAAGGGCACCACCATCACCACGGGCATGACCATGGGCATGGGCACGATCACGGGCACCACCACCACGACGACCTTGAGCATGGCAACGACCACGACCACCACCACGGGCACGAGGCGCCCGACGTCGAGCCCCTGACTTCGCGCGGCATCCTCGGCGTTGGCATCGCTGCGGGAATCCTGCCCTGCCCCTCGGCGCTCGTCGTGCTCCTGAGCGCGATCGCGCTCCACCGCGTCGGCTTCGGAATCGTCCTCATCCTGGCGTTCAGCCTCGGGCTGGCATGCACCATCACGGGCATCGGGCTCGTCGCCGTGCTCGCACGCCGCGCGTTCAGCCGCGCGTCGTTCGAAGGCCGCCTCGTCCGCGTGCTGCCGGCGCTCTCCGCCCTCGTCATCCTCTGTGTCGGCGTTGCGATCACTGCCAAGGCCGTGCCCGGCGTCCTCTGAGCGAACCGTGACGTACCGGCCGACGAATCAACAGCGATGTTCGGACTAGACAACACCATCGCCCATCTCTCCACCGGCTCGTCGGTGGCGGTGGTGATCCTGGTCGCGGCTCTGCTCGGTCTGAGGCACGCGACCGACCCGGATCACCTGGCCGCCGTGACGACGCTCGTTGCGTCGGGTCGCGACCGCGTCGCGCGTCAGGCAGCGCGCCTGGGGGCGTTCTGGGGTCTCGGCCACGCGCTCTCACTCGTGGTCTTCGGAATCCCGGTCGTGCTCTTCCAGCGCTACCTGCCCGAGCTTGCACAGCGGTGCGCGGAGACCGCCGTCGCCGCGCTGATCGTCTTTCTCGCACTCCGACTCCTCGTCCGCTGGCGACACGGCTACTTCGACCTTCATCCGCACGTGCACGAGGATCAGAATCACACCCACAAGGTGCGGACGCCACTCGGTGCGTTCGCGATCGGGCTCGTCCACGGCACCGGCGGCAGCGCGGGCGTGGGAGTCCTGCTGCTCGCGGCGATTCCCTCGACGACCGTCGCGCTCGCTGCGCTGATCGTCCTGGCGATCTTCACCGCCGTGTCGATGACGATCCTGACGACCGGCTTCGGTCTCACGCTCTCGCGGGGGCCGGTGGCCGCCGTGTTCACGACCGCCGCACCGGCGCTCGGCTGCCTCAGCCTCGCCTTCGGGATCTGGTACGCGTTCGCCGCCTGGAGCGTCGCTCCCTACCCGTTCTAGGTTTCTCCTCGCGTTAGGGTGGCGCGATGGCCGCGCCGAGCACGCTGAGCGACGTCGAGAGGCTCGCTGCCGAGCAGCTCGATCCCGACTGGTACGAGTACTTCGCCGGCGGCTCGGGCGACGAGCGGACGCTCGTCGACAACGTCGCCGCGTTCGCGCGCCGGCGGCTTCGCCAGCGTGTGCTGCTCGGGCTGGAGGACGCCTCCACAGCGACGACGCTCCTCGGCCACCGCCTCGCGGCGCCGCTGGTCGTGGCGCCGGTCGCGTACCAGCGGATGGCGCATCCCGACGGAGAGGAGGCGATGACGCGCGCTGCGGGCGCCGCGGGCGTCGCAATGTGCCTCTCCACGTTCGCGACCGCCAGCCCGGCCGAGGTCGCGTCCGCCGCGCCCGATGCCGTCCGCTTCCTTCAGGTCTACGTCTTCAGCGACCGAGGCATCACGGACGAGTTGATCGCCCAGGCGATCGAGGCCGGTTTCTCGGCAGTGTTCCTCACGGTCGATCTTGCGGCGTTGGGGATGCGGGACCGTGAGCGCCGGATCAACTGGGTCTTCCCGGATGAAGAGCTGCCGGCGGTGCGTTACGCCGTCTCGCGGGGCGTGGCCGTCTCCGGCCTCGAGAACCTCATCGACCCGGCCCTCGACTGGGGCTATCTGGAGCGTCTCTGCTCCTCCGTTGCCGTTCCCGTCGTGGTCAAGGGGGTGCTCGAGGCTGACGACGCGCGGCGCTCCGCGGAATGCGGGGCGGCCGGCATCGTCGTCTCCAATCACGGTGGCAGGCAACTCGACGGCGCACCGGCGGCGATCGACGCGCTCCCGCCCGTGGTCGACGCCGTTGGCGACCGGCTCGAGGTACTCGTCGACGGCGGTGTGCGCAGGGGAGCGGACGTGCTCGTCGCGCTCGCCCACGGAGCGCGCGGTGTTCTGATGGGGCGAGTTCCGCTGTGGGGTTTGGCTGCCGGCGGGGAAGAGGGTGCGAGAACGGTGCTCGAGCTCGTGCGCGAGGAGCTCGCGATCTCACTCCACCTCACCGGCTGCGGCACGGTCGACGAAGTCGACGCGAGCGTCATCGCTAGCATCGGCTCCCCGTGAGTATCGAGACGCTCACCCGAAACGCCGTCGACGTACTGCCCGAGGGCGGCCTCGAGGGAAAGCTTCGGCTCGGCCGACCGCTCCGCGTCAAGCTCGGGATCGACGTCACGTCACCCGACATCCACATCGGCAGAGCCGTGCCTCTGCAGCGGATGCGCGCCTTTCAAGACGAGGGCCACGTCGGTGTCCTGATCGTCGGGGACTACACGACACGGATCGGGGATCCGTCCGGTCGCTCGAGCGAGCGGCCGATTCTCAGCGACGGCGAGATCGACGCGAACGCGAAGGTCTACCTCGAGCAGGCCATGGTCATCCTCGACCCGGACCGCACCGAGGTGCGGTACAACGGCGAGTGGCTTTCAAAGCTCACATACGCCGAGGTCGTCAGGCTCGCACGGACGATCACCGTCGCCCGGATGCTCGAGCGCGACGACTTCGCAAAGCGCATGCAGGCACAAGAGCCGATCTCGGTCTCCGAGCTCCTCTACCCGCTCATGCAGGCCTACGACTCCGTCGCCATCCAGGCCGACGTCGAGCTCGGCGGCACCGACCAGCTCTACAACCTGCTGGCGGGGCGGGAGGTGATGTCCCAGTACGGTCTCGAGCCGCAGGTGATCCTGACGACGCCGCTCCTGCTCTCGTGGGACGGGGTGAAAATGAGCTCGTCGGTCGGGAACAACATCCCGCTCCTGGCGCCGCCGGAGGAGATGTTCGGGCGCACGATGCGGATCCCCGACACGCAGCTCCCGGAGTGGTGGGGGCTCGTCGCCGAGCGCGAGGTTCCCGCAGGCGAACCGATGGCGGCGAAGCTCGAGCTGGCGCGCTTCGTCGTGCGGCGATCATGGGGTGAAGAAGCGGCCGAGCGCGCCGAAGCGCATTTCACCCGGGTCGTCCGTGAAGGCGAAGCTCCCGACGAGGTCGAGGCGAAGCCGCTGCCCGACGGCGACCCGGTGCACCTGCCGGCCGTGCTCGCGAGCGCCTTCGGGCTCTCGACGAGCGAGGCGCGACGCCTCATCTCCCAGGGCGGCGTCCGGGTCGACGGCACGGTTGTTGCCGAGCTCGACCTTCCGCGCGAAACCCTTGCAAATGCCGTTGTTCAGGCGGGAAAGCGGCGCTTCGTGAAGCTTGTGGCGGGGTAAGTGCCGGCTTGACACCCCTCCCGCGGTTGCTATCATCCCTCGGCCGCTCGAAGTGAGCGGCGCGAAGTCTGCACCTCGACACTGGAGCGCCTTCGAGCTAATCGGATACGACCCTGTAGCCGACACACCGGAGGCCTCTGGCGCGAGTCGGAGGCTTTTTCTTGCCGCAGAGGGTTCGTTCGGCGGCGCTGGTCTTTGAAAACTCAACAGCGTGCACTTGAGACGAGACCCTCGTCCGGCCTCGCGCTTCGCGTGAATCCGGACGTGGGAAAAGATCAATCCCGTCAGCTCACTCTCTCGTGGAGTGAGATGACACTTTGAGCTCAAGCTCGAAGGGGAACCAGTTTGCCGGCGGTTCGTTCAGCCGGCGACAAGTTCTTCATGGAGAGTTTGATCCTGGCTCAGGACGAACGCTGGCGGCGCGCTTAACACATGCAAGTCGAGCGAGAACCGGAGCTTCGGCTCCGGGGACAGCGGCGAAC
>JACXTT010005502.1_pt1 | contig 18387 bp, 17 predicted proteins | sample 9270951 | NCBI WGS metagenome assembly JACXTT01 (sample SAMN15532306, study PRJNA645909) | rock metagenome | isolation source: weathered quartz diorite | place: Puerto Rico | collected 2017-06-21 | reverse complement strand
CAATTGTCCTTCGCCGACTGGATCGCCGATCTTGGCCAACACTGAAACCGCTCTTCCGGCCAGCGGCAAGACGACGGGGGCTACGCGGTTCGGGTTGGTCTCAACGTGCGCGGGGGCGGACACCACTTCGCCGGGCAGCGCTTTTGTCTCGACAGCCGCTACCCGCAATCCCGGCGGGGGTTTGGTTCCGGTGTCCGGACCCGCGTTATCCGCCGCTCTTTGTACGTGAGAACAGCCTTGAAGGAGGCACAGGACCGCCAGCAGCACAGCAGAACAAGATCCCAACGAAGCAATACTCCCGTCCAAAAAGCGTACCACTTACCGGAGTCCAGCGGTGGGACGGCTGAAGCCCGCTGGTCAGCCGGCGACGGGGCGGCGCACGTCCAGGTTGCGAATCAGGCGGTGCAGATAGGTTACGTTCAGGCCGAGCCCGCGCGCCGCTTCGGTCAGATTGCCGCCGGCACGTTCGATGGCCCCTTCGATCAAGCGCCGCTTCAGATCACGGATCGTGTCGTGGTATCCGCCGGCCGGCATGGCCAGGGGTGAGGCCGCTTCCAGCACGGCTTCAGGCAGATCCTCGGGCAGAATCAGGTCCGACGATCCCAGCACCACGGCCCGCTCGACGGCGTTTTGCAACTCCCGCACGTTCCCCGGCCAATCGTAATCCATCAGGCAGGCGCGGGCTTCGGGCGATACGCCGTTCATCGGGCGGTTCATCTTCTTTGCGTGCAGACTGGCGAAGTATGCGGCCAGCAGCGGGATGTCCTGCTTCCGCTCCCGCAAGGGCGGCGTGGTCACCGATACGACGTTGAGGCGGAAGTACAAGTCCTGACGGAAATTGTGCGCCGCGATGGCGGCCTTCAGGTCGCGGTTTGTGGCCGCCACAACGCGGACGTCGATGCGGATCAGGCGCGTCCCGCCGACTCGCTCGCAAGTGCGCTCCTGCAACACCCGCAGCAGTTTGGCTTGCAGCGAAAGGGGCAGCTCTCCGATCTCGTCCAGGAAAACCGTGCCGCCGTCGGCCGCTTCAAACCTGCCTTTCTTCTGCGCCACGGCCCCGGTGAAAGCGCCGCGCTCATGTCCGAACAATTCGCTTTCGAGCAGCGTCTCGGTGATCGCCGCGCAGTTGATCGCCACAAACGGCTTCGAAGCCCGCGCGCTGTTGTCGTGGATGGCTCGCGCCACCAGTTCCTTGCCGGTTCCGCTTTCGCCCCAGATCAGCACCGTGGAATCGGTGGGCGCGACCTTGGCGATGACGCGAACCACTTCGCGGATGCGCGGGCTTTCGCCCACCATGCCGTGCTCGATGCGGATTTCGTCGTTCAGCCTCTGGTTCTCGCGGAGCAGTTGCGTGTAGCGCAAGGTCTCGCCCAGCGCGACGCCGGCGATCCTGCCCGCGGCGGCGGCCAGTTGCAGATGCCCTTCGTCAAAGCGGACGCGGCCGTCGCGAGACTCAAGAAAGACCGCGCCCGCGGCTCCTCCCGGTCCCACCAGCGGCGCGGCAAGCATGCTGGCGCCGCCGGCACCTTCGTTATAGAGGATGGCGACGCCCTCCTCCCTTACCTTACGCAGCGACACGGCGTCCACGCCAACTTCGGCGCCGAGGCCCGAATCCTGGTTCCAGCCGAGCGCCCAGCCGGGCTCTTCGAGGCCCTCCTCGAACAGAACTACCGCGCCCTGAGACGCCGGCACGGCTTCGGTCAGCAGCTCCAGCAGGTTGCCGCTGAGCGCTTCGACGCCTTGCGAAGTCTGAATCGCCGTCCCCATGCGGTACAGAGTCTTCAGGTCGCGCGCCAGGCGCGCCGGCGTCCCCGCGGTTTCCAGGACGGCTTCAGGCTGGAGGTAGAGGATCCGCTCGCAGCCCAGCTCCACCACCGTGCGGGTTGCCTGCTGACCCTCGCGAAATGTGACGGAGCGGTGCTTTTCGGGCTCGCCTGAATCGGCCAACTGAAAGAGGAAGTAGCAGTCGCCGAGCCGGATCTCGTCACCGTGGGCGAGCATTCTCTCGGTCACGGGGAGCCCGTTGACGAAAGTGCCATTGCGGCTGTTCAAGTCGCGAATTTGAAACCCGGCGCCGGTTTTCTGGATGTCACAATGCCTGCGCGAGACCGATCCGGCGGGAATGAAAATGGTGTTCGCCGGTTCCCTGCCGATGGATACTTCGTCGGTCAGATCGAACACGTGGCCTCGGTGCGGTCCTTCGACCGCGATGATGCGCGGATTCATGTGACCTTCGTAACCTTATAAGGATATCGCGCGGTGGGGCTGTAAAAGGGCTCACAGGCAACGGGAAACAAGTGAAAACAAATTAGGGGACGCCGGCTGGAAAATGCGGTAAAGGGAGGCACAGGCCGAAGCCTGCCTCCGGAGTTTTCAGGCAAGTCATCGCGCGGAGCCGCGGAACGCCGCGATCTCGATGGTTCGCGGGGCATCGCCGGCCGCGACGGATTCCTTCATCTCCTTCCAGACCTTGGGAGCGTGAATTCCCAGACCTGAGGCCGCATCCGGGGCGAAGACTTCGGTCAGCAGGTACTGGTCGCGATAGTGCTCGAACCGCAGGACTCCACCAAGTTCTCCGGATTCGGGCCGTGAGCGGCCGGCGGCGACGACAAATGCCGAGGCCAAGCCGTCGGGCCGGTGCAGAATTATCATATTCGAGACCGTTCTCTTGACCTCGTAGCGCCCCGCTGGCAATACGGTCCGTCCGGCATGAAAGTCGAAAGGAACGGTCGCGAACAGGCTGTCGGCGAGCGGTTGGGCGGAGCCGGCCGGCACGCCGATCAACGCCGTGAAGGACAACGCTGCGAACGCGATTGATTTCATGGTAGTTCCTCCTTGTTGCATCGCTGGCCGTCATCTCTGCCGACCGCGCAATGATGGGTGCACACCGGTGCCCGCGCGGCGTCACAGGTCCGCGGAAAAGAACAAATCACTGAAAAGGAATGAATTGAGGCCCGCGCCGCATTGTGGCGCCGTATCTGAAGAGAGACTACTGCTATCCCGCCCGGATAATTCCGAAGACCGACGGAACGAACCCCGTACCGACGGTCAATAGAAATAGCTCAGCTTTGATCTATCGGCCCTGCCAGGTAGACGCGGGATTTTGCCGCCGGAGAGCTCACGGGAAAAACGTGCTAAAAAAAACAAGTGCGGCCGCCGTTCTACATTCAAGTGAACTATTCGGATAATCAGCTTGTCCCATTGGAGAGGGCTGGCGGCAATGAGCGGGCCTCCTCATCTTAGTTTCAATAGCTTGAGCGGAACCGGACTGTGGCGCGGCGATTGCCTTTCTTGCTTAACATCGGGCGGCTCGGGCGGAAACGGTATCCATCAGCCCGACCGGCCGAGAAAGCGAGAGTACATTTATGAAAACGAAACTGTTTGCGACGATAGCCGCGGGAATCACCTTCGGGCTGGCCGGCATGGCTCAGGCAGCGGACCTTGAAGCTACGGTTCCCTTCGAATTCCGGATTGGCGACCAGTCCTTCGCCGCCGGCAAGTACAGCGTCAGCGAGCAGCCGGTGTCGGGAATCCTGTATATCAAGGAACGAAAGTCCGGACACAACTCGATGATACTGTCTGGCCGCGCCCAGCGGGGCCCGCATTCGGTGCCTGGGATGCTGACCTTCCACCGCTACGGCGACGCCTACTATCTGGCCCAGGTCTGGGCGCCTGGCGATTTGACCGGACGCGAGATCATGAAGTCGAAGCGCGAAACCGAACTGGCTTTGACGCCTTGGCCCTCGATGGAAGTGGCTCAGGTGCCGCTGGTTGAAGTCGCCGGCCGTTAGGCAGGCAGGCTCTCCAGAAACTCACCCGCAAGGTACTGATTCTATGGACAGGGCAGGATGAATCCTGCCCCAGCACAACAAATCCAGCAACTCAAAAAAGCCTGGTTTCAGATCGTGGTGACGGGCCCCGCCCGCCCAGGCGGAAGCCTGCCCCTTCAGGAATAGTTTACTCTCAGAGGCATGAACCGACGGACATTCCTCTGTGGCCTTGGGGCGGCTCCGCTGCGGCGTCCGCCTCAACGAACCGTGGTCTTCATGCTGGACGGCTTCGGCATGAGCTACTTCGACCGCGCGCTCATGCCGGTGCTCTCGCGGTGGAGCGGCAAAGGGACCTTCCGCCCGGGCCAGGGCATGATGCCGTCGGTCACCAACACCAACAACGCCTCCATCTGCTGTGGCGTCTGGCCGAGCGAGCACGGAATCACCGGCAATTCCTACTTCGACGAGCGCACCGGCCGCGAGGAGTTCATGGAGTCCGCCGATATGCTGCTGCGGCCGACGCTGTTTGAGCGCGCCCGCGGCCGCGGCGTCGAATCGGCCCTGCTTTCATCGAAGAAGAAAACCACCGGGCTTCTGCCGCGCGGAGCGTCGGTGGTGCTCACCGCCGAAGCCCCCGGGCCGGAATGGGTGGAGCGTTACGGCAAGGCGCCGGACATTTACAGCAGCGAGATCAACCACTGGCTACTCCGCGTCGCCGCCGACCTGCTGCGAAAACGGCCCGAGCTTCGCTGCCTCTACGTCCACACCACCGACTATCCGATGCACACCTGGGCTCCGGAGGAGCCAGAATCGCGCGACCACCTCTCGAAGCTCGACGCACTGATGGGCGACATCGAGCAAGCGGCTCCCGAGGCGGCCTTTCTGGTAACCGCCGACCACGATATGAACGCAAAAAAGCGCTGCTGGGACCTGGACAAAGTCTGCCTGGCCCGAGGCGTTCCGCTTCGAGCCAGCATCTCGGCCGACCGCGACAAGTACTTCAAGCACCACCGCGGATTCGGAGGCGTGGAGTGGGTCTACCTCAAACAGCCCGGAGACCGCGAGCGCGTCGAAGCGATCCTCCACTCGTTGACCGGCGTCGCGGCGGTAATGTCGCGCGAGCAGGCCGCCGCGAAGTACAGGACCATGGCGTCGCGCATAGGCGAACTGGCAGTGGAGGGCGATCGCGACACTGTCTTCGGCCATCTGGAGAAGGAGGAGATGGAGATCCTGCCGGCCGGCTACCGCAGCCACGGCTCGCCGTCCGAGCTAGCGGTCCCGATCATCATGCATCAGGCCGAAGGCGCGCCCACGGCCAGTTCGCTGCGCTACAACTTCGATGTCGCGCGGTGGTTGTATCGGGGCTGAGCAGCGGCCACTCAGCGAGTAAACGCTGCGAGACGCGTCCAGGGCCGGACTCCGATCCACCCTGGAGAGGAGCTCCGCTGTTTCCAACCCGTCAAAAAAATCCATCAGCGGCCATCTTGGAACGGGACTGCGGACACCCCCGAGGAGAAACACTTCGCGCTCCAGCACCGGGCGAAACGCCTGCAACATCTGCGCGACGCCGGGCGGGGGACTCTTCAGCATCTCGGGCGTGACGCCGAACGCAGAGCGGTGCGCCGCCAGGGCGAAGAACTTCCGTTATAGATACGGCGACGCGTCGAATGACACCGCGATCATTTCCGGTCCCGCCGCGAACACATCAGGATCGAGGCCGTCGAGGATGCCTCTGCCCCGGCTGGCGTCAGCGAGCTCCCGGAACACATCGCAGAGCATGGTCGTGTAGAACAGGCGCTCCGGCGCTTCACTCCCCAGGACTCCGCTTGAGAAGAACGCCGCAGTCGTGGCGCGTTGAATGGCGAGGTGATCGGGGTGATAGTACCCGCCGTGCGGCTCGAAGGTGACGATCACATGCGGCTTCACGTCCGCGACGATCCGGCGAATGGCCGCTTCAACGTCGAGCATGTCCACGTTGGCCACGGCACGCGGGTCGTCGCGCCGCTGCCGGTCCTTGCGAGCCGAGTCGTGAAACCGGAGCAGCAGCGGCTCCCCGATGCCGAGCCGTGCGCAAGACAGCCGGAGCTCCTCGACACGCAGCGCACCAAGGTCGCCGACCGGACCGACGGACGGATGCGGTGTGCCGGCTTCACCGCCGGTGGCACATGCGAGCGTCACGCGCACCTGACGTTCACTGAGGTGCGCGAGGATGCCGCCATGGAAGATCTCATCGTCACGATGGGCCAATACGATCAAAAGGGACGCACGCCGGATTGGGGTCATGACGTAACCTCGAAAAAATGTGTCATTCGACGCGCACGGCTTTGACTGTTACCGGGTTGGCGATCGGACCGCTCTGGTTCTTCCGGGAAGTCACCCAGAGCGTGTCGCCGTCCAGCTTGTAGGAGTAGGTAAGGACCACGCCCGGGCCCATCACGGCGGGATTCTTCGAAGCGATGGGGCGCATTGTGATCAGATTGCCGTTGGTCACCTCATACGTGCCGGCTTCACCCACGAATGGCCCCCACACCGCCCGCAACTCGTCGGCGCTGGCCTTTGTCACGTCGTCCAGAATTGGACGCGTTCTGTCAGCATGAACTTCGACCCGGCTGTAGTGCCTGGCCGTGATGATGGTCAAGTTGAGGCGATCGAAGACTGCGATCTTGCGGGCTTCAGGTCCCGTGATCGTCACTTCCACAACCTGCCATACGCCTTGAATCGTCCCAGGCTTCGACTGCCCGGGGACTTCGGCGCCGGCGAGCAGTGCCACGCTAAATAGCACAACCATAAGTCTCTTCACGATGGGCCTCCTTGAGGAACGTCCTGTATCGAACGCGAGCCCATTATGCGGCGCGATTTTTATCTGCTCAAGGACCACGACGTGCCACGGACGGTGGCGGCGTGTTTTGGCGTCTATCTGCGCTATTCTGTCGTCTGAATGGCCGACTACGCGGACGCGCAACCCATCCAAAGCCGCGCACAGTCCCATGAGGGCCGGCTGGACTCCTGGAAGGAGATTGCCGCGTACCTTGGGCGGGGCATTCGCACGGTGCAGCGGTGGGAGCGCGAGGAGGGGCTGCCTGTGCACCGGCTGGCCCACGAAAAGCGCGGCAGCATCTACGCGCGACGGGAAGAGCTGGCGGCGTGGTGGGAGAGCCGGCGACTCACGCTCGCCGCACCCTCGACTCCTGACGCAGTTGACGCGCCGGTTGCGCCACTTCTCGAACGAGTGACTTGGACGTCGGCCATGACCAGTTGGCCGGCGCTCTCGTCCGACGCACGCCTGATCGCCTATGTCTCGGATGCCGGGCAGGATGGAACGACGCCGCAGATCTGGATCCAGCAGATTGGCGGTGCGGCGCTACGTTTGACGAACGGTGAACACGAGTATACGCATCTCTCGTTCTCCCCGGAGGACACCCGCATCATTTTTACCGCCAGCGACGATGCGGGTCCGAGCGTGTACGAGGTTCCGACGCTCGGCGGTGACGCGCGGCCGCTGCAACGAGGCGCGAGCCGCGGCCGGATTTCCCCCGACGGTCTCTGGCTGGCGTGTGTCCCTCGCGATGCCGCCGGCATCCGGGTCGCTGCGCGCGGCGCCGAGGGTTTCCGAACGGTGGCGACCGAACTGGTCGATGTGGCGTGCGCGACGTGGTTGCCGGACAGCCGGTCTGTGCTTGTCCATGCTCGTCCGGATCCGGCGCTCGAGGCGGATTGGTGGATCGCCCCGATCGAGGGCGGTCCGCCGACGAACACCGGCTTGGTCCGGCTGTTCCGCGAGGCAGGGCTGTTCACCGTGCCCACCGGGGCGGCGTGGGTGGATGACTCTGTGGTGTTCTCGGCGGCTGGGGTTCAGGGTGTCAGTCTCTACCGGCAGCGAATCGTGAAGCCCAACTTCCAACCGGCCGGCGCGCCGGTGCGGCTGACGGCAGGCAGTGAGTCGGCGTGGCTTCCCGCCGCCGCCGCGGGGCGCCTGGCGTTCGTCAACAGCCGAGCAGACGCGAATCTCTGGTCAGCGGCATTGGATGAGACGAGCGGAATCGCACACGGTCCACTGCACCGGATGACGCGAGGCCCGGGCATTCTGGGTTATTTGTCAGTCACGAGCGACTTCCGAACGCTCGCATACTTCTCGGTCCGGCTGGGGGCCGGTGACGTATTCCTGAGAGATCTCCGCACGGGCTCGGAGAGAGTACTCGGCGAGGGACCTGCCGGCGCGAAGTGGGACCCAGCGATCTCGCCAAGCGGAAGCCTACTGGCGTATGGCACGAGAATGCCGGGAGGTGAGCGTGTGTTACGGCCAATCTTCGTCGTCAGCCTGCTGGACGGGACCTGGCGAAAGCTGGGTGACGATTGCGGCGGCCGGGCGCGGGAATGGGTGGACGAACGCCGGCTTGTCATAGAACGGTTTACGCGACTGAACTCAATTGCGCTCATCGATACGGAAACCGGAAACCAGTATGAGCTGCTGCAGAGCGCCGAACGGTCGGTCAGGAATCCCCGGTTGTCGCCGGATCGACGGTGGATCACCTTCGATGCATCGCGTCCGGGCGAAACGCCCAGTGTGTTTGTCGCACCGTTCCGGGAACCGCCGATTCCAGAGCCGGAGTGGGTGGTTGTGGACAACTCTGCGAGCCATCCCTTCTGGTCTGCCGATGGGCGCTTACTGTATTACACCCACACGGACACCAACCCGTTGGTTCGTAACGCCGTTCGTGCGCGGCAGTTCGCCTCCCAATCGGGATTGGTGGAAGGCGAACCAATTGCGGTGTTCGCGTCAAACGAAATGGTGATGCCGGCGTATTTTTCAGGCACTGCGCCCATCGCTACACCGGATCAGATCATCCTCGTGCTCGGCGACTTCAGGGGCGACGTCTGGCTGATGAAGCTGACATAGCACTTGCATCGACGTGGATCCGAGCTTCACCACATGTGAAAGTAGCCGTCTTTGACGGCAAACTCCACCTCGGTCCGGAACAACTCGCTCAGCGTCGCGGTGTCCAGCAGTTCCTCTTTCGGGCCGTCGCGAAACACCTTGCCGTCGCGGATCAGGATCACCCGTTTCACTTCGGGGATGATGTCGGGCAAGTGGTGAGTCACCACGATCGTCGACACACCGCCGGCGGCCAGCTTGCGCAGCGCCTCCCGCACCTCGTGCTGCGAATGGATGTCGAGCGAAGTTGTCGGCTCGTCCAGCACCAGCGCCTTGGGATTGTGCACCAGCGCGCGGCCGATCAGCACCCGCCGCAATTCGCCCGACGACATCTCTTCCACGTCGCGGCCGGCCAAGTGGCGGATTTCGAGAAGCTCCAGGATCTCATCGGCGCGCCGCTCCATCTCTTTGGTCACCACGTGGTTCGGCCAAATGCCGGCACTCGAAAAGTATCCCGACAGCACCGCCTCCCGCCCGCTGACGTCGATGGAGTGAGTCTTCATGAGGTCGGCCGCCACCAGCCCGAGCATGGCGCGCAGGTCGAACACGTGCCAGGTCTCGCGGCCGAGAATCTTCATCCACGACCCCTCGCGGTAGAGCGGATAGCATTCGCGCGTGATGGTCTTGATCAGGGTCGATTTGCCGGAGCCGTTCGGCCCAAGGATGGCGACGTGCTCGCCAGGAGCAATGGAGAGGGTGATGCCGTCCAATGCCACGCGCGCGCCGCGCATCACGGTTACGTTCCGGAACTCGATCAGTGACACGGGCGTTTCTGTCTGTGCCGGCAGGCTGAAGCCTTTCCCACCTTCACTTGAGGTGGAATCTTTGCCTTCAAGATCACTCGACCTGGAACCCACAGACACAGGCTCTCCAGCCTGCGTGCTCAACGGGCGACCTCCAGGCGCGCCGCCACCCGGCTCAGCGTCTCGATGAACCGCTCCACGTGCGCCGCGGTGTGCGCCGCGGTGCAAGAGATCCGGAGCAGGTTCTGAGAGGCCGCAGGCCGCAGCACGGGGTTGACGTAGATGCCCTCCGCCAGCAGGTCCTTGCACAGCCGGCAAAGCGCCACCTCGTCGCCTATCACCACCGGGACGATCGGCGTGATGCCGTCCAGCACCTGGAAGCCGCGCTCGCGGAGGCCGGCGCGCAGGGTGTCGGCGGTCCGCAGCAGGTCCTTGCGGCGCTCGGGCTCGCGGCGCACGATGCGCACCGCGGCCAGCGCAGCCGCCACCGACGACGGAGGCAGGCTGGCCGAAAACACGAACGGCCGGGCGGTGTGCTTCAGATAGTCGATTACGGTTCGCGGTCCGGAGACGAAGCCGCCCACCGACGCCAGCGACTTGCTGAAGGTTCCCATGACGAGATCCACTTCGTCCAACACGCCCAGGTGCTCAGCCGCGCCGGCGCCGTTCTTGCCGAGCACGCCGATGCCGTGCGCTTCATCCACATACGTGCGCGCGCCGTGGCGGCGGGCGAGGTCCACAACGCCGCGAACGTCCGCCAAGTCGCCTTCCATGCTGAAGACGCCTTCGGTCACCACCATTACCCGCTCCGGCGCGGAACCTTCCAGGCAGCGCGCGAGGTGCGCCATGTCGTTATGCCGGTAGCGGACGGTTTCGGCCTGCGCGCGCAGCGCGCCTTCCACCAGGCTGGCGTGCAGATTGTGATCGCAGACCAGCGCGTCGCCCTTCTCCGCCAGCGCCGACAGCGCGGCGTAGTTGGCCTGGAACCCGGTACCGAAGATGACCGCCGCCTCCTTGCGGGTCAGGGCCGCCAGCTCCTCTTCAAGAGCAATGTGGATGTCCAGCGTGCCGTTCAGCAGGCGGCTCCCGCTGCATCCCGATCCGTAGCGCCGCGCCGCTTCCTGCGCCGCCTCCACCACTTCGGGATGGATGATCAGCCCGAGGTAGTCGTTGGAGCCGAACATCAGCACCTTGCGGCCGCCCATCCGCACTTCGCAGGGCTCGCAGCCCTCGCGGTCGCTGAAGACCTCGAAGTACATGTAGAGGCCGGCTTCCTGCAGCTCGCGCGGACGGGTAAAGGCCCGGCACTTCCCGAAAATATCGCGCTCGTCCCCGTTGTTTGCGCCGGTGTTTGCGGCGGGGATTCCGTTCAGCCTGTTCATGGCGTCCATTCGTAGATACGGTACGTCTTGTATCGCTGAGCCCCCAATGATTCCAGCGAGCGGTTCATCAGTATATTATTCTCCAGAACCCAGGAGGATTCGGCCTCCGCGTAGCCCAGGCGGTTGGCGCGGCGGAACAGCTCGGCGTAAAAGCCCGCCGCCACGCCCGCCGTCCGATGGCTCTCCACCACTCCCAGCGCCAGGATGCGCATCCGGCGGATCTTGCGCTGGTGATAGAGAATCTTCAGCAGCCCAAAAGGAAACAGCGATCCTCCGGCGGGCTTCAGCGCCTGGTTGATATCCGGCAGCGCCAGGGCGAACCCGACCGGCTCGCCGTCCACTTCGCCCATCAGGCACAAGTCCGGCACCAGGATCTGCTTCATGTCCTTGGCCAGCCACTGGAACTCTTCCTTCGCCACCGGAGCGAAACCCCAGTTCTTCTCCCAGGCGCTGGAATAAATACGCCAAACGCTCTCCACTTCCTCGGCGAAGCGGTCCATGCGGATCGGCCGGATCTTCAGCCGCGCCCGCTCCAAAGCCCGGTCCGCCACGCGGATGATCCGCTCCATGGACGCCTTGGCCACGTCGGAACGGTACGCCCACAGATCGCGCGCCTTGCGCATCCCGGCGGCTTCCAGCAGGCGGGCGTAATACCGCACGTTGTGCGTCATCATCACGTAGGGGCTGGAATCGAATCCCTCGACCAGCAGGCCACACTCGTAATTCGTGGACGGGTTCACCGGTCCGCGCATCACTTTGACGCCCTGTCCGGCCAGCCACGCCCAAGCCGCGCGGACCAGCGCCGCGGCCACTCTTTCTGACTCCATCGACTCGAAGAACCCGAAGAACCCAAGTTTTTCGGGCTCGAACTGGCGGCGATCCAGAATAGCGGCAATCCGTCCGACGGTCTTGCCGTTGACCCGCGCGACGAAGCAGCGCATGTCGGCGTGCGCGTAGAAAGGGTGCTTCGCGGTATCGAGAATGTCCTTCTGCGCCACCCGGAGCGGAGGCACCCAGTAAGGGTCGCCGCGATAGTGCCGGTAAGGAAATTCCAGAAACTCCTTTCTCCTCGCATAAGAAGCGCCGCCGGAATCCGAGACTTCGACAATCTGCACCTGAGGCACTACTGTGTTTCACCGCCCAATTGTTTATAAAATCGCGGACTGGTCTTCCACAACACCCAGGCCAGTGCGGCGCCTGCCGCGAGGTCAACTGTGTAATGATAGCGCAGGTAAACGGTGGCGAAGATCACTCCGGCTGTAAATACTGCCATGGCGCTGAAAAGGCGGCCGGAAACCGGGCGCGCCGCAGCGCAGGCGAGCAGCGTCAGTTCAGTGTGCCCGCTGGGAAAGCAGTCATAATGAGCCGATTCCAGAGTGTCGAGCAGGCCGCGCAGCCCGTCGAACAGCCACAGGCCCTGGAGTGGCTGGGTGTACAGGGCACTCTCGAAGAAGCGCGGGCCGCGAGCCGGCATGAGGACATAACCGGCGTAGGAAGCCAGATAACCGATCGAAATCAAGAAGGCGAAGCGGCGGAACTCGTCCAAGCGTCCGCGCCGCCATAAAACCAGCGCCGGCGCCAGCACCACCGGCACGAACAGCGAGTAGATCACCTGGATGAACTCGGTAAAAACAGGGTTGCCGAGCCGCTGCAGCCACACCGTGGGATGCGTCCCCCAGACCGCCAGGTCGGCGGCGGACAGGGTCGCGTCGGCGGTCCAGCTCCGTACGGCCGGAATCAGCAGCGCCATCTCCTTGTAGCAGGCGGCGACGTAGGGCAGCGGATACCAGTGCCGGAAGACGCGGCTCCATCCCTGGCCGGAGAAGCGCACCGCCGCCAGCAGCGCCGCGACAGCCACGAGCTTGATGGCGAGGATCGTCCCCGCGCCGGGAATTTTCGCATAATAGATCAGCTCCACCAGCGTTGTGGCGGCGTAGTAGCCAAGAATCAACCGGTCGACCGGCCACCAGCGCAGCGGCGTCCGGCTCACAGCCAGCCCGCTTCCCGGTACCAGCGTATTGTTTCGCCGACGCCTTGCTCCAGCGGCGTACCGGCTTCGAAGCCCAGGGCGGCGCAGGCGGAGGATGTCTCAGCGATCCAGTCCCGGCAGCCCTCGCGGATCTTGTCGCGCGAGAGAATCCGGGGCCGGCGGGTCAGCCGCGCCAGCACCTCGGCGCCGAAACCGGCCGCGTAGCCAGCCCAGGCGGGAATCGCCACCGGCCGCACGGGCCCGGCCGCCGCTCCCAGCTCAAGCCACGTAACCGGCCGCGGATTCGCCAGCTCGAAAACCCTACCCGCAGTGGCCGCGGGATGCTCGCCGGCGGCGATCAGCCCGTCCGCCAGATCGCGCACGAAGAGGATGCTGAAGCGGTGCTCACCACCCACTCGCGGCGCCCATCCGCGGGCCGCCCAGCGGAAGAACTGGAGCACATCGCGGTCGCCCGGGCCGTAGACCACCGGCGGGCGCACGATGACGGCGCGCGGCGCGGCCAGCGCCTCGGCGTCGCGCTTAGAGCGGCCGTAGGCCGACACCGGATTCACCGCCGCGAGCGACGATACGTGGACGAAGCGGGGGGCTGCCGCGGTCGCTTCCAGCACGCGGGCCGTGAGGTCGACGTTGCCGGCCTGGTAGTCCGCAACGCGAAGGGCCTTGGTGACCCCGGCCAAATGGAACACTGCGCCGGCGCCGGCCGCGGCCTGGGCCAGAGACCCAGCCGCTACGGCCTCCACGCCCGGCGGCAGTGGCCGCGACCCGGCCAGGCACCGTACGCGGACCCCGCGCTTCAGTAAGGCATCCACGAGGTGGCTTCCGATGAACCCTGAGCCGCCGGTCACCAGAGCCGTGGTCATTACGGCATGTTCCGGAACGAGATATCGCCGAAATAGCTCTCGGCCGAGGAGCCTGTGTGCTGGGAATTAATCTGCAGGCGCAGGCCGCGGACACGGGGCGCCGGCTTACCGTAAGCCCGCTGGTAGTCTTCGGCAACGTTGCGCGTCTCGGTCAGCCAGCGGTTCAGCTCGGCCGCGCCGGAGCGCACCACCATGGACTGAATGTGAAGAAAGGGAATCCGGCTGGCGCTTTCGAACGTGCCTTGAGGCGCCGTAGAGTCCCAGATGTAGGCAACCACGCGCCGGTCCGAAAACCCGACCATCAGCTGCGCCGCCTGATCGTCGGAAGTAAGGTGGCGGAAGTCGCCGCCGGCGGGCAATTCGGCCACTTTCCATCTCCAGGTGAGAACCGGCGTGGCCACCAGGTCCACGTCCAGCTCGCGCTCCAGCGCGAAGGAGGTCTGGCGACTGCGCAGCCGCAGCACGCTGCCGGAACCGTCGTCAACGGCTTGCACGTCGGGCATCCCATGGGTGGCCTTGAGGCGCCATTCACCGGGGATCTTTCCATTCACGGACGAAGACAAGGCGGTAACAATCAGCGCGGCCGGCGCGGCCACCAGACTCAATGCGATCAGCGCCGCAGCTGTGCCCATGCCTATTACCTTTTTCAAAGACCCTCCATCCTTCTATTGTCCAACATTTCAGTGGATTCCTGGGATAGAGTGAATGCATGAATCGCCGTCATTTTCTTGCCGTCGCTGGTGTGTCCACGCCAGCCGGCGGGGCCGCGGCCGCGCCTCACAAGGCCATCTTCGAGCTGCGCTGGTACCACCTGCGCAACGGCGGCCAGATTCCGCGGACGACCGAATTCCTGAGCCAAACCTACCTTCCGGCTGCCCGGCGGGCCGGCGCGGGCCCGTTCGGATTCTTCAGCGCGGTGATCGGCACGGGCAGCCCGTTTATCCTCGCCGTGAGCAGCTTTCCATCCCTGGCCGCGTTTGAGGCGACGTCGGAAAAGATGGCCGCCGACAAGGACTTCGCCCGCGGATCGGACGACTACAACCGCGCCGGCGACCCAGGCTACATCCGCATGGAGAATTCCCTTCTCCGGGCGTTCGAATCCATCCCGTCGATGGAGCCGCCTCCGGCCGATGCGAACCGTCCACCACGCATCTTCGAGCTGCGGATCTACGAATCTCCGGATCTCAAGACCGGGCGACGCAAGATCAAGATGTTCGACGACGCCGAAATCGCCATCTTCCGCCGCTGCGGCCTGCTACCGGTGTTCTTCGGCGAGACCATCGTGGGCTCCAACCTGCCCAATTTGACTTACATGCTGGCGTACGACGACATGGCGGCTCGCGAGAAAGGCTGGAAGGCCTTTGGCGCGGACCCGGAATGGCACAAGCTGCGGTCCACACCGGGCCTGACCGATCCGGAGATTGTCACCAATATCAGCAACTCGATCCTGCGTCCGCTGCCCTTCTCGGGGATACGCTGAGCCCGCTCCCTAAGCCATCTTGCTCTTCATGACGTCCACCAACTCCTGGACGGCGGCGGCGCTCTTGTTCAACGCGGCCTGCTCATCGGCCGTCAGCTTTACTTCGTAGATTTTCTCCAGGCCGCGCGCGCCGAGCTTGACCGGCACGCCGACGAACAGACCGTTAATGCAGTATTCACCTTCCAGGTAGGCCGCGCAAGGCAGCACCTTTTTCTTGTCCTTGAGGATGGATTCAACCATCTCGACGGCCGCCGCCGAAGGGGCGTAGTAGGCGCTACCGGTTTTCAGATGCTTCACGATCTCGGCCCCGCCGTTGCGAGTACGGTCGACAATCCTGTCGAGCGTGGCCTGGTCCATCAGCTCGGTGAGCGGGATGCCGGAGACGCTGGACAGGCGCACGAGGGGAACCATGGTATCGCCGTGGCCGCCCAGCACCAGCGCCTGGACGTTGTCCACCGAGACGCCCAACTCGGCCGCGAGGAACGTGCGGAAGCGGGCTGTATCCAGCACACCGGCCATGCCGATGACGCGGTTCTTCGAGAATTTCGAGACCCAATATGCGGTCTGGCACATCGCGTCGAGCGGGTTGGTGACCAGCACCAGAATCGAATTGGGGGAGTACTTCACCACCTGCTCGGTGGAGCTCTTGACGATTTCGTAGTTGGCCATCAGGAGATCGTCGCGGCTCATGCCCGGCTTGCGGGGGAAGCCGGCGGTGATGACGACGACATCGGAATTGGCGGTTTCCTCATAGCCGTTTGAGCCGGTGACCGTGACGTCGTAGCCCTCGACGGGGCCGGATTGCAGGAGGTCGAGAGCTTTGCCCTGGGGCACGCCTTCCACCACGTCGACGAGCACGACGTCGGCCAACTCCTTGCCGGCAATGCGCAGGGCGCAGTTCGCGCCTACATTGCCGGCGCCCACAACGGTAACCTTCTTTCGCATGAGAACTCCTGTTCAGTTTTGGATGATTTGGGGGATGAATCCAAACCCCCAAATTATAGCGCGCCAGCAAGCTGTATCCAGCGTCCGCCCCGGCTTGCGCGGACGCCGCCGAAAATGCTGTGATCGGTAGTAGTGACGGCCACCGAGACACAGCGCGCCATCGACGCCGTCTGGAGAATCGAATCGGCGCGCCTGATCGCCGGCCTGGCCCGAATGGTCCGCGACGTCGGCCTGGCGGAGGAGCTGGCCCAGGACGCATTGGTCGCGGCCCTGGAGCAGTGGCCCGCTTTCGGGGTGCCGCGCAACCCCGGCGCCTGGCTGATGGCCGCCGCGAAACACCGCGCAATCGACCAGCTCCGGCGGCGCAAGCTGCTGGAGCGCAAACACGAGCAATTGGGCCACGAGCTGGAGGCGCGCCAGGCGGAATCGGCGCGCGATCTGGAGCAATCGCTCGACGATGACGTGGGCGACGACCTGCTGCGGCTGGTGTTCACGGCCTGCCATCCCGTCCTGGCCGCCGAAGCCCGCGTCGCGCTGACGCTCCGGCTGCTGGGCGGCCTGACCACCGAGGAGATCGCCCGCGCGTTCCTGGTGCCGGAGCCCACGGTCGCCCAGCGCATCGTCCGCGCCAAGCGCACCCTTGCCGATGCCGGCGTGCCGTTCGAGGTTCCGCGTGGAGCCGAGCTGGCGGCCCGCCTCTCGTCGGTCCTGGAAGTGGTCTACCTGATCTTCAATGAGGGCTACTCGGCCACCGCCGGCGACGACTGGATGCGGCCGGCCCTATGCGAGGACGCGCTGCGGCTTGGCCGCATCCTGGCCGAGCTGGCCCCGCGCGAGCCTGAAGTCCACGGCCTGGTGGCGCTGATGGAGATTCAGGCTTCGCGCTCCGGCGCGCGCACCGGTCCCTCCGGAGAGCCGATCCTGCTGCCGAATCAGAACCGAGCGCAGGGGGATCAGCTACTCATCCGCCGCGGGATGGCGGCCCTGGAGCGCGCCGAGAAGCTCGGCGGCGCGCCGGGCGCGTACACCCTGCAGGCCGCCATCGCCGCCTGCCACGCGCGCGCCCGCACCACGGAAGAGACGGATTGGCGACGCATCGCGGCGCTGTACGAAGCGCTGGCCGGCCTGACGCCGTCGCCGGTGGTGGAGTTGAATCGCGCGGTGGCCGTCGCGATGGCCTCCGGTCCCGCCGCCGGGCTTGTGCTGGTGGATGCGCTGATGCTGGAGCCGTCGCTGCGGAATTATCATCTGCTGCCCAGCGTGCGCGGGGATTTGCTGGCCCGCCTTGGCCGGCTGGACGAAGCGCGCCTCGAGTTCGAGCGGGCGGCGGCGCTTACTCGCAACTCACGGGAGCGGGTGCTGCTGCTGGACCGCGCGCGGGGCTGCTAGGGTGGGAGGAGCGCCACCCGCAAGCAGGCGCTCTGCTCTTGTGATTGAAAAAAAAACCGGCTTCCCCCACGCGGAGGAAAGCCGGCCAGATGCAAGGCCCGTCAAGCCCCGTGAAGGGCTCGGCTAGCTCAGAAGAAATACTTCAAGCCGAACTGGATCGCCCGCCCGCCTCCGATCTGCGCGGTGATCTGGCCGAAAGCCGTCGGCGACGTGATGTCACGTCCCGGAGGGCCCCAGCTCACGTGGTTCAACATGTTGAAGAACTCCGTCCGGAACTCCAGGTAGTTCTTCTCGGTTACGTTGAACTTTTTGCCGACGGAGCCGTCCATGTTGAAGAACGACCGCGCCCGCTCGGTGCCCACGCCGGAACTGCCGAACTGTCCGAGCGCCGGCAGGCCATAAGCGCAGGAGCCGTTGTCTACCCCGTTCTGCGTGCAGAATGTGCTCGCATCCACCGGCCCGAAGAAACGGTCGATGGTCTGCGAGGTCACGTTCATGTTCCGGTAGCGGTTGGCGCGCACGTTGCCGCGCACCGACTGGCCGGTGTTGTTCTGATGGGCCCCGGCGTTGATGGTTACCGGGAAGCCGGAGTGGGTGGCCACGAAGTAGTTGATGTTCCATCCGCCCAGCAGCAGGTCGGTGGCCTTGTTCCAGCCCGAGCCGAACTTCTTGCTCTTGCCGAAAGGCATCTCATAGACGCCGCCCAGCGTGATGTTGTGGCGGGGCTGCAAACAGGGCGGGCCCCCATTTTGGTGGCGGGCGGAGGGGTTCTGTCCTTTAAAGCCATCGGAGGTCACTCTGCCCGCACCGGAATTAGCCAGGTATATGTGTGGGGGTATCAGAGAGGTGTACCGCGCACGGACACACAATCCCGATGCAGCTGCGGACGCGGTCC
>JACXTT010005501.1_pt1 | contig 18389 bp, 16 predicted proteins | sample 9270951 | NCBI WGS metagenome assembly JACXTT01 (sample SAMN15532306, study PRJNA645909) | rock metagenome | isolation source: weathered quartz diorite | place: Puerto Rico | collected 2017-06-21 | reverse complement strand
AACAAGCCGACCTTTTCATGCCCGAAAATTTCGATAAAGAATTTTGCTGGTTTGTTTGCGCGTTTGAAAAATCTCAGGCAAAAGGGGGTGGGTCGCGGGGGGCCTGGTAATACACCCCGCGGTTGGTTTGACACTTCCGCGCACCCCCTGTTAGCTTGGTTATTCCATGGCGCAATGTGTTTCCTTGAAGCGCACGCCGCTGCACGGCGTGCACCTGTCCATGGGCGCCAGAATGGTGGATTTTGGAGGCTGGGACATGCCCGTCCAGTACTCCGGAATCGTGGAAGAGCACCTGGCCGTACGCAAAGCTGTGGGTCTATTCGATGTCAGCCACATGGGTGAGATCGAGGTCCGCGGCCCGGAAGCGCTGCGCCTCGTCGACCACGTGACTACCAACGCCGCCTCGAAGCTGTGCGTCGGACAGGCGCAATATTCCGGCCTGCTGTACGACCACGGCGGTTTTGTCGACGACATTCTGGTGCATAAGGTCGCCGGCGATGAATTCTTTCTGTGCGTGAATGCATCTAACCAAGAGAAAGACTTCGAGCACATCCAGGCTCTCAACAGTTTCGATGCGCGGGTGGAGTTTGCGAGCGATCGTTACGCACAGATCGCCGCGCAGGGCCCTTTCGCCTTGCGTACTTTGCAGAAACTCACGGCAGCCGATCTGAATGCGATCCAGTACTATTGGTTTGTTGATGGAACGGTTTCAGATACGGAAGCGCGGATTGCGCGTACCGGTTACACCGGCGAAGATGGCTTTGAGATTTACATCTCTCCGGGTGAGGCCGCGCGCGTCTGGAATGAGCTGCTCGATGCGGGCCGCGAGTTCGGAATCAAGCCGTGCGGTTTGGGTGCCCGTAACACCCTGCGTCTCGAAGCCAAGATGGCCCTCTACGGCCACGAGATTCATGCCTCCATCACGCCCTATGAGGCTGAATTGGGGTGGATCGTAAAGCTGGATAAGGGAGAATTCGTCGGTCGAGCCGCGCTCGCGAAACAAAAAGCGGAGGGTGTACGCCGCAAATTGGTAGGATTCGAAATGCGCGGCCGCGGCATTGGGCGGGACGGCTACGAAGTGAGGGTGGATGGCGTGCCTGCGGGCTGGGTGACCAGCGGTTCGCCCGCACCCAGCTTGAACCGGAATATCGGTCTTTGTTATCTGCCGGTGAGCGAAGCGCGCTCCGGACGAAAAATGGAGGTAATGGTGCGCAACCAGCCGGTGGAAGCCGAGATAGTCGCCACTCCATTCTATAAACGAGCGAAAATTGCATGACGTATCCCGAGAATTTCCGCTACACCAAAGAGCACGAGTGGGTGCGCGCCGAAGGCGACGTGGGTGTGGTCGGCATCACCCATCACGCGCAGGAAGAACTGGGAGACATCGTCTATGTTGACCTTCCCAAGATCGGAGCGCAGATTGAGCAGGGGAAGTCCCTCGGCTCGGTCGAATCGGTGAAAGCGGTGTCCGACATCTATTCACCGGTTTCCGGTGAGATCGTGGCAGTGAACGAGAACCTCGGTTCCTCTCCGGAAAAGCTGAACCAGGATCCGCATGGCGCGGCCTGGCTGGTGAAGATCCGGATGAGCGCGCCGGACCAATGGAAGAGCCTGCTTTCCGCCGCCGACTACCAGGCCTACGTGGGGGCGGAAAGCTAGTTGCGCTATCTTCCGAAGTCTGACTCTGAGCGCCGCGCGATGCTGGCTGCTTGCGGCCTCGAATCCGCTGAAGATCTGTTCGCGCACCTGCCCGATGACGTGCGCCTGAAGCAGCCGCTGGCGCTTGCGCCGGGTATCTCGGAGTACGAGATTGTCGACTACTTCCAGGCGCGCGCCACCGAGAATGCCAGCCAGTACGCGTCGTTTTTGGGCGCGGGCGTGTATGCGCATTACCGCCCCGTGATGGTCGATACCGTAGTCTCGCGTGGCGAGTTCCTGACGTCCTACACGCCGTATCAGGCGGAAATCTCGCAAGGTACTCTGACCACGATCTTTGAATTTCAGACCATGATTTGCCAGTTGACCGGGATGGAAGTGGCCAACGCGTCGATGTATGACGGTTCTACCGCCGTCCCGGAGGCCGCATTGATGGCTGCGCGTGTCACCGGGCGCAATCGGGTCTTGGTGGCGCGCACAGTTCATCCCGAATACCGAGAAGTGCTCGGCACATACGCGCGATACGGGCGCATGTCCATCGAAGAGTTCGGATACGTCGCGGATTCCGGCGTCTTGGATCTGGAGGAACTGGAGCGCAGGATTGACGGTCAAACGGCCGCGGTCATCATCCAGTCGCCAAATTTTTTTGGCATCGTCGAGAACGTGAAGGCGGCCGCGGAGATTGCCCACAAGCACGGCGCGCTGCTGGTTATGATCTTCACGGAAGCCGTCTCGCTCGGGATTCTCCAGCCGCCGGCTGATGCCGACATTGTAGCGGGCGAATTGCAGTCGTTCGCCATCGCGCCCAGTTACGGCGGGCCTTACGCGGGCATCATCGCGACCAAAGAAAAATTCATCCGCCAGATGCCGGGCCGCCTGGTGGGCGAAACCCTGGATTCTCGCGGAAATCGCGCTTTCTGCCTGACGCTAGCCACGCGCGAGCAGCACATCCGCCGCGAAAAGGCGACTTCGAACATCTGCACCAACCAGGCGCTAATCGCGCTGATGGCGACGGTGTTTATGAGCGTCTATGGCAAGGAGGGACTGCGCGAGTTGGCCGAACAAAACTTGGCCAAAGCCCACTATCTGAGCGGCAAAGTAAAGCCACGGTTCAGCGGTCCGTTCTTCAACGAGTTCGTCGCCGCGACAAACGGCCGCGCTCCCGATGAAATCAACCGCGCACTGCTCAAGAGGAAAATCATCGGCGGCCTGCCGCTTGCCCGCTGGTATCCGAAACTCGAAAACTGCGTCCTCCTGTGCGCCACCGAAATGACCCGGCGCGAGCACATGGATGAGGTCGGGCAGGCATTCTTGCCGGTCCCACAAGCCGCATGATCAACAAAGTCCGCCCCCACATCACGCAAAACGAGTCCCTGTTGTTTGAGAGAAGCTCGCCGGGAAAGAAAGGCTACCAACTTCCCGCTCTCGACGTGCCGGCTGTCGACCCCGCGGCCGCGCTGGGCGCCGCCAACGTGCGCCCCGAAATCGAGGGATTCCCGGAAGTCAGCGAGGTGGAAATCATTCGCCACTTTACGCGCCTCTCCACCTGGAATTACGCCATCGATCTGGGCCTCTATCCGCTCGGTTCCTGCACCATGAAGTACAACCCGCGCGTAAATGAACTGGTAGCCCGGCTGGACGGCCTGGCCTGGGCGCATCCCTACCAGCCCGAATCGTTGGCGCAGGGCGCGATGGAAATCATGGCCCGCCTGGAAGCCGCCCTCGCCGATATCACCGGGATGGACGCTATCACGCTGCAGCCGGCCGCCGGCGCGCACGGAGAGCTGACCGGCATCCTGCTGATTCGCGCGCTGCTTGAAAAACGCGGTAATCCGCGCAAGAGGGTGCTGATCCCCGATTCGGCGCACGGCACTAACCCCGCCACCGCCGCCATCGCCGGGTATGCGGTCGAGAATATCCGTTCCAACGATCGAGGCATGGTGGATTTGGCGGAGCTAGAGCGCATCGTCGACAAGGACGTAGCCGCGCTCATGGTCACGAATCCGAATACGCTGGGCGTGTTCGAGGGGAATATCAAGAGCATCGCGGATATTCTGCACAAGAAAGGCGCGCTGCTCTACATGGATGGCGCCAACATGAACGCGCTGGTGGGCATTGCGCGGCCAGGGGAGTTCGGCGTGGACGTCATGCACCTCAACCTGCACAAGACGTTTTCAACGCCCCACGGTGGTGGTGGCCCTGGTGGTGGACCGGTGGCGGTGAAGAAGATCCTCGAGCCGTTTCTTCCACTGCCCCGGCTGAAGCGCCTGCGCAACAGGTGGACGTTCGACTATAACCGCCCGCGCTCCATCGGCCGTGTGCGCGCCTACTATGGAAATTTCGGGGTCATCGTGCGGGCCCTGGCATACGTCCTGGCGCACGGTGGCAACGGACTGCGGAACGCCACGGTCGACGCCGTTCTCAACGCCAACTACATCCGCAAGAAGCTCGAGCCCTTTTACGATCTGCCTTACAAAGCGCCCAACATGCACGAAGTGGTCTTCAGCGATGATCGCCAGGCCAAGCTCGGCGTGCGCACCGGCGACATCGCCAAGCGCCTGATCGATTACGGATTCCATCCGTATACCGTAAGTTTTCCGCTCATCGTGCACGGCGCGCTCATGATCGAGCCGACCGAAACCGAGGGCAAGCGCGAGCTGGATCTCTTCGCAGAGGCCTTAATTTCGATCGCACGGGAGATCGAGACCGACCCAGAGATCGTGCGCACCGCGCCCCACAGCACCCGCACCAGCCGGGTTGATGAGGTCGCGGCCGCGCGGCGCCCCGTGCTCCGATGGAAACCGGACAACAGCAGCGCCAAAGCAGCGGACTGAAATCCCGCGCGGCCGGGCTCGCGATAGTCATCGCGGTTGTTCTTCTGATCCGGCTTCCGTTTCTCAATCAAGCCATTCAGGGCGATGACGTCTACTATCTGGCTGGAGCCGAGCACGCACAAATCGATCCGCTGCATCCCAATCACACGCGCTATCTCTTCCTGGGCGATGTGGTCGACATGCGAGGCCATCCGCATCCGCCGTTGGATGTCTGGTATCTGGCGCTCCTTTTGGCAATTCTCGGCGACATCCGCGAGGTTCCGTTTCACGCCGCCTACATTTTGTTTTCCCTGATAGCGGCGCTTTCGATGTGGTCCCTCGCCCGGCGCTTCTCTCCGCATCCGCTGTGGGCGACGCTGTTATTCCTGGCGGTGCCGGCTTTCGTGATCAACGGCAACTCGCTCGAATCCGACGTTCCTTTTGTGGCGTTTTGGGTGGCGGCGGTTGCCCTGTTTACCGGCGGCCGCCGGCTGCTGGCCGCGGTGGCCCTGTTCCTGGCCGCTATGACCGCATTCCAGGCCGTATTCCTCACTCCCATCCTGGCGGTCTATGTCTGGCTCTACCACCGGCGCTCGCGTTCCGCATGGATCGTAACGCTCGTTCCCGTGGCGACCATTGCCCTCTGGCAAATCTTTGAACGCCTGTCGAGCGGCGTGCTGCCCGCGGCCGTCCTCACCGGCTACATGGATCGCTATCACTGGCAGGTGCTGGTCACCAAGATGCGCAACGCCGCCGCGCTCGCCGTGCATTCGCTCTGGATCGTTTTTCCGCTGCTCCTGCCACCGGCCGTTTTAGCCTCGTGGAAACGGCGCGATCGCGACACCATCTTCCTCGCTTTGTGGATCGCCATCTTCTTCGCCGGAGCTCTCGTGGTCTTCTTTGCGGGATCGGCCCGCTACCTGCTCCCCATCGCCGCGCCGGTTTGCCTGCTGGTCTCACGGATCCGGCCCGCGTGGCTGGCCGCGGGCTTCGCCTGCCAGATGGCGCTGAGTCTTGCGCTCGCTGTCGTGAATTACCAGCATTGGAACGGTTACCGAGCATTCGCCGCATCGCTCCAGCCGTATCACCGAATCTGGATCAACGGCGAGTGGGGCTTGCGCTACTACCTCGAATCCAAAGGCGGCCTGCCGCTGCAGCGCGGGCAGGCGGTGCAACCGGGCGACCTTGTGGTTTCGAGCGAGCTGGCTTATCCGGTCGACTTTACCTATGGCGGCGGGATCTTGACGCGTGTGGCCGATTTCGAGATCCGGTCTGCCATCCCGCTGCGGCTTATCGGCCTCGACGCAAAATCCGGATATTCTACTGCGTCCAAAGGCCTGCGGCCCTTTGACATCTCCACCGGCCCCATCGACCGCGTCCATGCCGATGTTGTGGTCGAGCGGCGTCCGACACTCGAACTTGTCCCCATGGGCGCCCCGGAAGCAGTCCAGCAGATCGTGAGCGGCATCTACAAGTTGGAGGAGGGCCGGTGGCGGTGGATGAGCGGCCGCGCGGTTCTGCTGCTGAAATCGCCGGTCGCCCCCACGCCTCTCAAGGTCCGGTTTAACATCCCGGAGGCATCCCCCGCGCGGCGAGTCACACTCTTGCTCGATGGCCGCGAAATAGCATCCCAGAGCTATCCCGCGCCTGGATCTTACAGTCTCGAAACACCTCCGCAAGCTGCAAACACAGGGGTTTCGACCCTCACCATTACCGTGGACAAGGTCTTCACTGTACCCGGCGACGTGCGCGAGTTGGGCATCATTCTGGCCGAAGCCGGCTTTCAAAAGTAGTATGCTGGTGACGAGGAGATTCGAATGGGTTGTGGTCACAGCGTGCCTCCGATGCCGACCGAGATCCGTCCCGGCGCGCGCAAGGTTTTCTGCGTAAAATTCCAGAGCGAGATGGAAGGGCTCGGCGAGGTTCCATTCGAGGGCCATCCGCTTGGCCAGAAAATCTACGAGAACGTCTCCAAGGAAGCCTGGAAAATGTGGCTCGAGCACATGAAGATGCTCATGAACGAATACCGGCTCAACCTCGGCACCGCGGAAGCCCAGGAGTTTCTCCTTAAACAGATGGACGATTATTTCTTTGGCGCAGGCGCCGCTCTTCCCCCGGACTTCGTGCCGCCGCAACAAAAAGGTTAGCGGTCCGTCTCCTGAATCCCGTTAGTTGAACTTTCTTCTGCCCCGAAATGGGGTCTGCACACAGGTGTGTCTATGCGCCGTAATTTGTCGCTGTTATTGCTTATTGCTGCCGCCCTACAAACAAGCTGCGTGACCCCGGTTGCGGTGCGCAGCCTCTCGGCCGGGCTGGTCCAAACCCAGCGGGTCTACGCCCTCTCGCTACAGAGTTACTTTGCCGTGGTTGAGAAGTTTGCGGACGCCCAGGTGAAAGTCGCGGAAATACGAATCGACGATGTCACCTCGCGGATGAACGGCGCTCTGGGACAGCGTGCCGCCGCCGACCTCGCCCAGGCCGCGACGCCCGCCGATCGCCAGAAAATCATCGACCAGTTAGTCACGGCCATCGCCGCCAATACCGGCGCCGATCTGCCGCTCAAAAACAAGATTGTCGCGTCGGTGGCGAGCTTGAAGCAGAAGGACCAGGAGCTCGCCGCGGCCTACGCCGTGATTCTCGCCGCTTCGGAGAAGCTCGACGAGTATATCCGGCTGAAAAAGGTGGACGAGGCGGCCATCGACGCGCTGGTCCAGACCGTGGGCGTCAGCAGCCAGAAGATCACGTCTATCGTGGACGCCATCACCAAGCTCTCGGCGGACATCATCCAGAGCATTACGAAGATGCAATCATGACCATCGACGAACTCTATACGCAACTGAGCGGACTCTCCGCCAGTCTCGGTTCGGCGCCCGACGGCGTTGCCAAATTCAATCTCCAAACGCTGGTTTTGCAAATCGAAAAGCAGATCGTGGCCGAGTCGTTCGATCCGCTCACCGATCTGGCTGCCGTGGCTGGCGCCGACGTGGAGCAGCTCAGAATTCTGATCCCGCAAGTGGATCAGGCGATCGTGACCGAGCAACAGCGCGTGCAGTTGGTGGAGACCATCATTTCGCTCGCGACCGGTGCGCTGCGCGCGGCCGGCGTCGCTCTGCCATAAAATCAGCGCCGGACCACCGGCAGCGCCGTCGCAATCTCGAACTGCAGGCAGGCGTGGGCCTGGCGAAGCGCCCGCTCGACTCGTTCCGGGCTCTCCGCACGCGCGAAGATGAACCCCAGGTAGCTCGCGCCCTCCGGCAGCGGCAGGAGTTTTTGGCGTTCCTTTGCCGTGATGATGACTTCCTCGATATTCGAAACCGCCGAGGCCCGCGCGACGCCTGCCACGCCCTCGTAGATGCCGGCTTTGGGAATCGGGATCATCATGACGCCGCTCGACGGGTCCGAGAGTCTGACGCCGGCGACGTCCTCGCCTACCGCGTGCCGCAGGATCAGTTCTTCGAGTGAAATGCCACCATCAAAGCGCAGCGCCCGTGCACACAGGCCGCCGATCGGCCGCGCAGCGACTTCGAGCAACCACGCCCCCTGGCGATTCACGCGCACTTCGGCGTGGATCGGTCCGTGCGCCAGCCCCAGGGCGCGAACGGCATTTTTTGCGGCGTCGACGATCGTCCGCTGGACTTCCGCGCTTTCGCGCGACGGAGTCACATAGATCGTTTCCTCAAAAAACGGACCATCGAGCGGGTCGGGCTTGTCGAAGATGGCGAGCGTTTGTAATTGGCCGGCGGTGACCAGCCCCTCTAGCGAGAATTCGCGGCCTTCGATAAAGCTCTCCACCTGGATGTAGCGATTCTGCTCTTCGCGCAGCGCGGCGATGTCCGCGCTTTCGAGCAGCGCGCGGATACGCTCGAACGCCGCTCCGAATTCCGCGGCATCATTGGCGCGGATCACGCCCCGGCTGGCCGAAAGGCCGAGAGGTTTCAACACGCACGGAAACGGCGCGCGTGCAGCCGTCACGACGGGATCGGCAGTGACGGCTACTCGAAAGAAATCCGGAACAGGAAGACCTGCCGCCTGGAATCGCTGGTGCGCGAGATATTTGTCCCGGCACGCGGCGACCGCCGCCGGCGAGTCGTGCGGTATCGCTAGCGCTTCGGCCACCAGCGCCGCAAGCAGCGTGGGGCGGTCCCCGACGGCGACGATCCCATCGAAAGGCCCGCCCGCGGCGACGATAGCGCAGGAGCGGTAGGGGTCCTCGAAGCGCACCGGGATGGCGTGATCGCCCCAGGGATCTTCGAGCACGTGGCAACGGTCCGTCGCCAGAGCCAGATCAAACCCCAGCCGCCGCGCCGCATCCGCGAACGCGCGCGTCTGATACCCGGTGGTCGCAGCTACGAGAAGAACGCGAGGCACGATTTCATGTTAGCGATATATTCCGTGAGTCCGTTGATCCGATTTTCTGAACGCGATCGTCAATTGCGGTCTTTCTGATCTGAGACGGCAATCGCTTTCGCCACCACGTCAGAGAGCGACTGGATAACCAACCGACTGCAAAACACGCCGAGGTGACCAAACCCTGGTTCGACGCAACAGCGGCGTTTGCCGTCTCGGCCAACTTCGTCGGTACAGCGTCCACCCGTCCTGTGATGCTCGCAGTAACTTCGTATAAATGGCAGTTCGACTCGTAGCACCCGGCTTCCCTTCGCTCTGCCGTCAGAAGACGATGAAACTTTCTAAAGTCGCTGTTCTGGATGAGTCTGAGCGGGTCTCGCGGGGTCATGTTGCCGCAACACCACGTCGTCGGTTGTCGCTTCGGTCCGTTGCCGTATTCAAGCCAAAGCCTGCCAATATTTCTCCCGTCGCAACTATCGGTTGAGAGTTCAAAATCCTCAAAATCGATTAGCACACGTCCACGAACGGTAACGATCTTTCCCTTGTAACTCGACGGTTCTTTCGCGAGTTCACACACGGTGGTCTTGATCGGCGCATCTGCGTTCGTCTGTCCGAACGCCGCACCGGGAACCACGGCAAGGAAAAAAACGAATAGGCACAGCTTCAAGAGGAGCATACTGTGAATCACACAAGAGCAACCTGCTCTTCAGTTGGTTCGGCTCAACAGTACCAGGGCTCATTCAGGTACGGGATCGTCGCGCGGGAGGCCAGGTGGAAATCGGGCGGACGGTTGTGCGCGAGCTCCCAAATTTTGCCGAAAATCCCGGTGCGGGTGGCTTTTCGGCGTTCTTCGTGTTGGATCAACTTCTGAATCCTGATGCAGAGATCATCGAGGTTTGGGTCGCTGTGTTGCCAAGGGTATGAGAGCGCCGCGGGGTTGAACGGGCCGATGATTTTGCGGATCTCGGCCAGATCCAACAGGAGTGAGCCGGCGGGAATCAACAGGCGCATGGCGAGCTGTATGGGGCCCACGTTTTCGACCAGTTCGAGATCCATCAGCAATTGGAGTAACTCGCGGTATCCGGTCCAAGTGGTCCACGGAGTGAAGGTCACGAATGTCGGGGCGAGCGTCAGTCCGGCGCCGCGCATGATGTGCACGGTTTCGATGAAATCCGCGCGGGTGTGGCCTTTCGCGAGCTTCTCGAGCACCGCATCGTCGATCGACTCGACCGCGCTCGTAACAAACAGGCAGCCAGTGCGCTTGAGAACCGGCAACAGATCCTGGTGATGCAGCAGGTGCTCGATCTTGATGGTGGCGTCGTAGGTGATCGCCGGATGGGCGGCGTGCAGCGCTTCCACGATGGCGACTGCGTGACCCGGCCCGTTGAGAAAGTCGGCGTCGCCGAAGGTGATATGCTGCGCGCCGACCGCGATCTGCCGCCGGATATCCTCCAGCACGATTTCCCGCTCGACCACGCGAAACGTTCCGTTATAGACCGGGACGATGGGGCAGTGCCGGCAGAGGTGCTTGCATCCGCGGCTGGCCTCGGTATAGCCAACCAGCTTTTCTTCGCGGCCTACGAGCAGCTTGGCGTACCGCTCGAACGAGGGCAGGCCAGACCGGTCAGGGACCAGAAATTTCTGCCGCTCGAGCGAAATCAGCGGCTCGCGCTGGAATCCGTTTTGGCCGGACGCCAGCCTGCGGGCGAGATCGCAGAGCCCCTGTTCAAACTCACCGCCCAGCACGGTTTTCACGCCCAGTTCTCGCAGGTACGGCGCATTCATGGGAGCGTACAGCCCGTAACAGCAGAGGTGTGCGGCCGGATTCAGCGCCCGGACCCTCTCCATGGCCTTTACTGTGAGGCGCGTGGCGGTGTGCATAGGCAGGTAAAAGGCGATAAGGTCCGCCTCAGCAACCGCTGACCGCGGCAGGACGCCGCAAGCCAGGTCAATGCACGTAACCTGATATCCATCACCGCGCAGCCAGGCGGCCGGAGAAGCCAGGCCAAACGGCTGGCGGCCCAGCTCGTAGGTCGAGATCAGGACGATTTTCAACAAGGTGAACCTTTATTATCGCCCCGGCACTCTAAATAAACGGAATTGTTACAATAGGGGTGACTCCCATGCTGGCCACTAAGACCCTGACGGAGGAGATTCTCGACCTCAAGCAGGAGCGCCGCGCCATCCTGCTTGCGCATCATTACCAGGAAGCGGAGATCCAGGATGTAGCTGACTGGGTGGGGGATAGCCTCGAACTGGCACGCAAGGCCCGTGAGTTTGAGGGTGACGTCATCGCTTTTTGCGGCGTCTGGTTCATGGCGGAGACGGCCAAGGTGCTGAATCCGAACCGTGTGGTGGTTGTGCCAGACCGGGACGCGAGCTGCAGCCTGGTGGATAGCTGCCCGGTTGAGCCGATCCGTGTTTACCGGCAGCGGCACCCGGATCATGTGATCGTCAGTTATATCAACACGTCGGTTGAGGTGAAGGCCGAGAGCGATATCTTGTGCACGTCGCGCAACGCCGTTCAGGTGGTCAATTCGATTCCGAAGGAGAAGACGGTTCTCTTTCTGCCCGATCAGAACCTTGGCAATTATGTAAAGCGCCAGACCGGCCGCGAAAATATGAAGATCTGGCAGGGCACCTGCGTGGTGCATGCCACTTTCACCGCGCGGCGGCTGGCTGATGCGCGCGCCGACCATCCCCCGGCGAAGATCGTTGCTCATCCCGAATGCCCGCAATCCGTCCTGGACATGGCTGATTTCATCGGTTCGACCTCAGCTCTTATCGACTGGTGCGTGCGCAGCGATGCGCGCGAATTCATTGTAATGACTGAAAGCGGCGTGGGCTACTCGCTTCGCAAGCTGGCGCCGGAGAAGACGTTTTACTTCGTTCCCAACGAGAACTGCAATTGCAGTGAATGCCCGTACATGCGGATGAACACGCCCGAAAAGCTCCGGGACGCGCTGCTCTATCTCGAACCCCGGGTCGAACTGAGCGACGAACTGATCGAACGCGCCCGCGTGCCACTCGAGCGCATGCTCGCTCTTACTTGAGCCGCCATGGACACCAGCCCGCTCATCGATTCCTTCGGACGGGTGCATGACAATCTCCGGATCAGCGTAACCGACCGCTGCAATATCCGTTGTTTTTACTGCATGCCAGAGGTCGCGCAGTTCATGGAGCGCGGCGAGATCCTGTCTTTCGAAGAGATCGAGCGCTTTGTGCGGGTTGCGGCAGAGCTCGGCATCACCAAACTTCGGGTCACCGGCGGGGAACCGCTGGTGCGCAAGGACCTGCCGGTACTCATTCACAAGCTGGCGGCCATTCCGGGCATCAAGGACCTGGCGCTGACCACCAACGCGGTCCTGCTGGCCGAACTGGCTGCGCCGCTGCATGACGCCGGCTTGCGCCGTATCAACATCCATCTGGACACGCTGGATCGTGAACGTTTCTTGCGCATCACCAGGCGTAACGATCTGGACAAAGTCCTGGCTGGTATCGACGCCTGCCTGCGGTTGGGATATGGTCCGGTGAAGTTGAATGCGGTCGCGATCAAAGGACTGACGGAGCCGGACATCGTTCCTATCGCGCGTTATTGCCGCGAGCGGGGCATCGAGCCGCGCTTCATTGAGTTCATGCCGCTCGATTCGCAACACCTCTGGGACCGCACAAGAGTGCTGACGGCGGACGAAATCATCCAGATTCTCTCCCGCGAAATCTCGCCACTGCTTGAGATTCCGGACCGTGATCCGCGCGCCCCCGCTACCGAATATCGTTATGCCGATGGCCGTGGCCAGGTGGGATTTATCGCGTCGGTGACGCGGCCGTTTTGCCTGAACTGCAACCGCATCCGGCTCACTTCCGACGGCAAGCTGCGCTACTGCCTGTTTGCGATTGAGGAGGCCGATGTGAAGGCGCTGTTGCGCGGGGGCGCAAGCGACGATGAGATCGCTGAATTGATTCGCTCGAACGTTGGAGATAAATGGGCGGGGCACGAGATCAACAGTGCGCGGTTCGTGCCGCCACCACGGCCCATGTACGCCATTGGCGGCTGAAGCGCGGAGACGCCTGCTCCGCGCGACCGCATCCCGGCTCTGGGGTGTGCCATACAGAAACTGTGAAAGAAAGGTACACCCATGCCAAAGAAGACGGCTTTGATTCACTTGCCCGCGCTGGTGTCCTCCGTTGAGAGGCGTATTTTCATCATGCGCGGGCACAAGGTGATGCTGGATGTGGATCTCGCGGAATTGTACGGCGTCCCGACCAAGCGGCTGAATGAACAGGTCAAACGCAACCGGAAGAGATTCCCAGAAGATTTCATGTTCCGGCTGACGGCCGTAGAGGCACGGGCCGTGATGGAGATAAGGTCGCAATTTGCGACCTTAAGACACGGACGGCACCGCAAGTACTCGCCATATGTTTTTACCGAGCAAGGCGTGGCGATGCTTTCCAGCGTGCTGAACAGCGATCGTTCGATAGCCGTGAACATCATTATCATGCGAGCTTTCGTGAAGCTGCGGCAACTCTCTTCCCGTAATAAAGAGATCGTGCGGAGATTGAGCGAGATGGAGAAAAAATACGATGCTCAGTTCCGACAGGTATTTCGGGCCATTCGCGAACTGATGGAGCCACTGCCCGAGGCAGAGCCGCCGCGCCGCTCCATCGGTTTTCTGAGCAATTCTGGAAAGAGTTTCTTGGGTCGCAATTTGCGACCTTAAGAAGACCGGCCCGCTACCGCGCCACACAGGAGAACGGCTGTGCCACTATAGAATTCTCGATGAGAATCGCTCTGGGGCAAATCAATACAACGATCGGCGATCTCACGGGCAACGTTGATCGGATGGTTTCCTTAGCGCGGGAGGCGGCACGCCTCGGCGCAGATCTGGTGGTCTTTCCGGAACTGTCGATTACCGGTTATCCGCCGCGAGATCTTGTCGAGAAGCCGACTTTTGTGGAACGTTCGGAAGAACACCTCCAGCGGCTGGCCGCCGAAACGGCTGATCTTCCGATCAGCGCGATCTGCGGTTACGTGGGCCGCTCGGAATCGCGCGCGGGCAAAGGCGTCACCAACAGCGCGGCGATCCTCGAAAGAGGAAGCATCAGGTTCCGCCAGACCAAGATGCTGCTGCCTACGTACGATGTTTTTGACGAAGCGCGTTACTTCATGCCGGGTGAACGCCAGCAACTCTACACCCTCAATCGCACCCAGGTAGCGCTCACGATCTGCGAGGACGCCTGGAATGATAAACAATTCTGGGAACGGCAGCTGTACCGCCGCGATCCCGTCGAAGAGCTGATCTCGTCCGGCGGACAGGTTCTGATAAGCATTAATGCATCGCCTTACCACATGGGAAAGCGGGCTTTGCGGCGTGAAGTTTTCGCTGCCACTGCCCGTCATCACGGTGTCCCCGTCATCTACGTGAACCAGGTGGGCGGAAACGATTCGCTGGTCTTCGACGGCACCAGTTTCGCCATGGATGCTGAGGGCAACGTAATGGCGTCAGCGGCTTCTTTTCGAGAAGACCTGGTGGTGGTGGACGTAGCCGTGAACCGTTGTGATCAGCATGAGGACTTCGCCGACGAATGTGAAGCCGCATATGAAGCCCTGGTGCTCGGAACGAGCGACTACATCCGTAAATGCGGCTTTCGACGAGTGCTCCTCGGCCTCAGCGGCGGCATTGATTCCTCATTGACGGCGGTCATCGCCGCTGACGCCGTAGGTCCGGACAATGTTGTGGGTGTCGGCATGCCAGGCCCCTTTTCGTCGCCGGGAAGCGTGAACGATGCGCGGGCGCTGGCGATGAACTTAGGCATCCGGTTTGAGCTGGTTCGCATCACGCCGGTATATGAGGAGTTTCTGAAGGCACTCGATCCGCTGTTCGCCGGAGCGCCGCGTGATGTGACGGAGGAGAATTTGCAGGCCCGGCTGCGCGGCGTGACTTTGATGGCTCTATCCAACAAGTGGGGCGCCATCGTGCTGACGACGGGGAACAAGAGCGAACTGGCCGTGGGGTATTGCACGCTGTATGGCGATATGTGCGGCGGACTGGCGGTGATCAGCGACGTGCCGAAAACGCTGGTCTATTCGCTGGCGCGCGTGGCCAACAAGCGCCACCCCGGCGCGATTCCGGAAGCAGTGTTCGAGAAGCCGCCTTCGGCGGAGCTGCGTCCCGATCAGAAGGACACCGATTCCATTCCTCCGTACGACGTGCTCGATCCAATACTGCGCGCGTACGTTGAGGAGGACCTTTCGCCGCGGCGCATCTCCGAACAACTCAATTTTCCGCTCGATCTGGTGAAAAAGATGATCAACCTGGTGGACCGGAATGAATACAAACGGCAGCAGGCGGCGCCCGGCATCAAAGTGACAACCAAGGCGTTCGGTATCGGGCGGCGTTTTCCCATTGCCCAAAAATACGTGGAGTGAACATCCCCTATGAGATTGCGGTGGCTCGTTTGTTCATTTTCGGCGCTGTTGATCGCTTCGCTCGCGCTGGTTTCACAACCGGCACCTCCTGAACGCGTGGGTCCGCTGGCCGGCGGCGGTTTTCTTTTGAATAGCGGATGGCGTCTGGCGCCGGCCGGGACACAGGTGCCGCTCGATACGTTTCCGATGTCGTCGGCATTGTCGCCCGACGGCCGCTATCTTCTGGCGCTCAATGGCGGGTACAATCCGCCTTCGATCAGCGTGCTCGATACAGCGAGTGTGCGCGAGATCGCGCGCGTTCCGGTGGCTGACGCGTGGCTGGGATTGGCGTTTTCCCCGAAAGGCGATCGTGTCTACGCGGGCGGCGGCTCGCGGGCATCCGTGTTCGAGTTCACGTTCAGCCAAGGTGTCTTACAGGCCTCCCGCACTTTCGTCGTGGTTCCCGAAGACAAGAGAACCAACCGTGATTTCATTGGTGATGTAGCGATCACGCCTGATGGCCGGCTGATCTACGCTGCCGACCTGTATCACGATTCGCTGGTTGTCATCAATCCGCAATCCGGGATGGTGATCGATCGGATCAAGACCGGACGCCGCCCGTATCGTATCTTGTTTCAACCCGGCGGCAAGTCGTTCCTGGTGACCAGTTGGACGGATGGTTCCGTGGGCCAATATCAGACCCAGGACGGCAGCCTGATCACTACGCTGCGACTGGCGCCACATCCCACCGATATGGTTTGGCGCGCGGGAAAGAACGAACCGGCCGAGGGCGAACAGGGCTGGGTGGCTCGGCTGTTCGTGGCTGCGGCCAATACCAATAGCGTTTACACGGTGGGAATTTCCGAGTCCAACGAGCTGGCGCTGGTCGAGACGATCAACGTCGCCATGACCCCCCGGCAGCCCGTGGGCATGACGCCGAGCGCGCTGGCGCTCAGTCCGGATGGGAAACGGCTGTATGTGGTCTGCTCGGACGCCAACGCGGTGGCGGTGGTGGATGTTTCTGGGGATCGCGGCGACGTTCTGGGGTTCATTCCCACCGGCTGGTATCCGACAGCGGCGCGGTCGCTGGCGGACGGCCGGCTCGTGGTCTTGAACGGCCGCGGCTTGCGATCTTTTCCAAATCCGCAAGGCCCGAATCCCACGCGCCGGCCTGAGCCAGTCCATCTGGGTGTGAAAGCGGTCGAGTATGTGGGACGGCTCCAGACCGGCACGGCATCGTTTGTCGATCCGATCACGGACCAGCGCCTGCGCGAATATTCAAAGACAGTTCTGGCTAATTCACCGTATCGCGATGCGCGGCTGGACGATGCCGGAACCGGAGGCGAGGGCCCGATTCCCAATCATCCGGGCGCGCCGTCACCGATCGAGCACGTCATCTACATCGTGAAGGAAAATCGCACCTACGATCAAGTGCTCGGCGATATGAAGGAGGGCAACGGCGATCCGTCGCTGGTGTTGTTCGGCGAGCAAATCACGCCCAACCACCATAAACTGGCGCGCGAGTTCGTTTTGTTGGACAACTTTTACGTGAACTCCGATGTCAGCGCGGATGGACATAACTGGTCTACGGCGGCAATCGCCTCGGACTACGTACAGAAAATGTGGCCCAACAGCTACGCCGGTCGCCGGAAGCTCTACGACTACGAAGGCCAGGAGCCGACCGCACTCCCGGCCGCCGGCTATCTGTGGACCAATGCGGCAGCCGCGGGCGTTGACATGCGCAACTACGGCTACTTTGTGAACAACCGGAAGCCGCCCGCGGCGGACGGCGCGCAGATCGAGTCCGTGCGCGATCCGGTCCTGCGTAAAATCACCAACCCAAATTATCGCGGCTTCGATCTCGATTACCCGGATGTCGAGCGCGCCAAAGTGTTCTTGCGCGATCTGGCGGAGTTCGAGAGTACGGGCCAGATGCCGCGGCTGATCCTGATGCGGCTGGGGAACGATCACACTTCCGGCACCACGCCGGGAAAAATCGCGCCATTGTCTTCGGTGGCTGATAACGATTACGCGCTCGGGATGATCGTGGAGGCCGCCTCGCGCAGCCGTTTCTGGCCGAAGACGGCGGTCTTCGTGCTCGAGGACGATGCGCAGAATGGTCCCGATCACGTTGACTCCCACCGCTCGCCGGCCTTCGTGATCTCGCCTTACGCCAAACGCCGCGCCGTTGACAGCACCATGTACAACACGACATCAGTGCTGCGGACGATCGAGCTGGTGCTCGGTCTCAACCCCATGACGCAGTTCGATGCCGGAGCGCGGCCCATGAACGCGGCGTTTCAGCCTGCGCCCGATACGGCGCCCTACACCGCCGAGAAACCGCGCATCGCGCTCGACGAACGGAACCCCGCACTGTCGCCCACTGCGGCCCTCTCCCTGAAGCTCGATTTCCGGGAGGAAGACCGAATCGACGATGACGAGCTTAACGATATTCTATGGGTTGCGGTGCGCGGCGGTGGTGCGCCCCCGGCGCCTACGCGCAGTTACTTTGCCCGATAAACATGGCTCAAATCCACCTGTGCTTTCTATGGCACATGCACCAGCCTTTTTATAAGGATCTGGTCACCGGCCAATACAATCTGCCCTGGACGCGGTTGCATGCGCTCAAGGACTACTACGGCATGGTCCACATCCTCGAGGAATTTCCAAAGATTCATCAGACCTTCAACCTGGTGCCCTCCATGATGGTCCAGGTGGCCGAATATGCCGCCGGCCAGGCGCGTGACCCGCTTCTGGAGTATGCGGCAAAACCGGCTGAGAGCTTGACTGATGCCGAACGTGGCCTGATCCTCGATCAGGTCTTTCATGCGAATCCAGAGCGGATGATCCGCCGCTTCCCGCGCTACAACGAACTGTACGAAGCGCGCCAGGCACACAAGGATCCGGCTTACACCAGGCTGGGCTTTGCCGCGCAGGAATTCCGGGACTTGCAGATCCTGTCCCAGCTTGCCTGGTTTGACGAGGAATTCCTCGAGAACGATCCCGATGTTCTCGCGCTCATCCGCAAGGGCCGCAACTTCGATCTGGCCGATCAGGCGCTGATGCTTGAAAAGCAGAAGCAGATCTTGAGCCGCGTAATTCCGGCCTACCATCAGGCTGCGGTCTCGGGACAGATCGAGATTTCGACCAGCCCTTACTATCATCCG
>JACXTT010005500.1_pt1 | contig 18390 bp, 8 predicted proteins | sample 9270951 | NCBI WGS metagenome assembly JACXTT01 (sample SAMN15532306, study PRJNA645909) | rock metagenome | isolation source: weathered quartz diorite | place: Puerto Rico | collected 2017-06-21 | reverse complement strand
AAGGTCCAGAAACTCAGGAGCGGGCGGATTATGTGAGGTGCGAATAGCGTTGCAGCCCATGGCTTTCAAAATGCGCAGTTTGTGTGCGATGGCAGCGGTGTTGACAGCTGCACCTAAAGCGCCAAGGTCGTGATGTTCGCAAACACCGTGAATTTTGAGGGGTTTGCCGTTGAGGGAGAAGCCTTTGGTTGCAGCGAAGTTGAAGGTGCGGATGCCAAAGGTGGTGGTGTAGGTATCAGACAACTTGCTGTTTACACAAAGCTGCATTTGAATGTGATATAGGTAAGGGCTATTGGTTGACCATAACACAGGTTTGGGGATACTTATTTGTTGTACAGAAGTAGCCGTTTCCATCACCGAATTTGTGTTTGCAATCGGCTTATTATCTGCGCCATAAATAGTGGTCACCAGTTTAGTGTGGCTCAAATCGTTCTTTGAAATACTTGTGGCTATACGTATGATAGCCGATGTCGTCTCAATTTTAGGAATGGTGATAACTGTTCCCCATTGTTCAAAATGAGTTCTGTCGGAAGTTGCTAACCAAACATTCCTATAAATCCCCGAACCCGAATACCAGCGCGAGTTTGGCTGCTCTGAATTATCCACCTTTACGGCGATCACATTCGGTTTACCGTGGTTGAGGTAAGGTGTCAGATCATACCGAAACGAGATATAACCATTTGGTCGTTTGCCCAGGTAATGCCCGTTTATCCAAACCTCGCTATTTTTGTAGATACCGTCAAAGTCGATATAGATGTTCTTTGCTTTTGATGATGCGGGTAGCTTAAAGGTTTTGCGGTACCAGCCTATACCTGTTGGCAAAGCGCCTTCGTTGGTGGTCGAGATGGCTTTCTCATCGAAGGTGCCTTCAATGCTCCAATCGTGGGGCAGGTCGAGTTTGCGCCATTTGCTGTCGTTGTAATTAGCGTATCGCGCTACGCGGTCATCGCCAAGCATGAACTTCCAGCCGCGGTCAAAGTTTTCGGATGGTTGATGCGATTGTGCGATAGCGAAGCTACCGGCCAGCATAAACAAACAAGCTATATAAATCCGTTTTATCATTGCCCTACCGATCTTGCTTTTTGTGGTGGCGGGGCAACAAAGTGTACGCTGCTTTGGCCCAAATCTTTTGATGTTGCTACCGCGATACCTCGCTGGTCGGCTTTGTTTACCGCGCAATAAAAGTGGTAAACTACGCCTTTGTATTTGATGACGTATGATTTATGCGCGAACTGCCCATCGTACACTTCGCTGGATTTGATGAGGTCCTCGCCCGTCCAGTCGGTCCAGTTTACCAGGTCGTAACTTGCGGCAAAACGGTTGAAGGCGCCGCCTTTTTTGTGCCAGGTAGGCCCATCGGTCGACCAGAATGCCCCGAAGTAAAACATCACCCAAACATCGCCTATTTTTTCAATGTTCGGGTCGCCGGTAATGCCCGCGCCGTGGTTCAGCACAGGGTCTTTTCGCACGCGGTCCCAGTGTACCATATCGTTTGATACCGCCATGCCTATACGTTCGGCACCACGCTTTTTGTTTACGCTATCGCCATTGGCGTTGTAATACATCAAAAACGGGTAGCCTGTGGTTTTGGCTTTGTCCCAAATTACGGTTTGCTTGTATAGTGTGTGGTTATCCCACCAGCTTACATTGGCATCATTCGCTTTTAGAACAGGTTTGCCGAGTGGTGTCCAATCGTGCGCAACCGAAGGATCCTTACCTGTTGACGCTACACTGATAGATAGCATGCCCTTTTCGTAACCGCTATCATGCCCGCCAAAATACGATAGCCAGTATTTGCCGTCGTACTTTTGCAACTCGTAACTGCCACTCCATTTGGTGTCCTGCAATCCCGGGTAACCGGCGCGCTGGTTATAATCCCAACTCGCGGTATCTGTCGGGAACGAAAGGATACGCCCTTGCGTTTTCCAATTGAGCAGGTCGGCACTTTCGGCTATCCAGGTTTCGTACCCACGGCCGTTGAAGACGATATATGTCATGAACCAGTTATTGCCTTTTCGGAAAACCGTAGGGCAATCCACCTTTTTGCTGTTATCATCGGGCACTACCACCATACCGTATTTGTAAGGGGTTTTTACCTCTTCGTATAGCTCTTTCATTTTAGCTTCGGATACTACCTTACCCGATTGCCCGAACGCTCTCCCGCAAAGTAATGTCGCGAAAGCAACTACAATTATATACCTCAACTTATTCATGATCTTTTATTTAACCAACTTAAAATGATATACCCCTGAGCCAACGTTAACCATCAAACCCTTGTCATTATAATACACACTGCTCACCGGTTTATCGTTCATAGTAAGGCCATGTACAAAACCTGTAGGCATAAAAATCTGCGCTGTGGTGTTTGTTGGTATGGTAACGTCTAAAGTAAACTCCGTGCCTTGTTTTTTCCACTCGCTGCTTATCAAACCATAAGCCGATTGGTAACTGGCTTTCGCCGAAGTGATATCGCCAACGGGCTGCGGCTGTATAACTATCTTGCTATAGGCCACCGCGTCATCCGCCGGACGTATACCCGCCAGGTCCTCGTAAAACCATTCCATTATATGCCCCAGCATCAGGTGATTATTCGATACCGATGGTAGCGCCTGCCACGATTCGGTAAGCGCCGTGGCACCTTTGGCCAGTTGGTAGCCGTAACCAGGTACATCGCTGCGGTTATTCATGTCAAATATCACGTCAGAGCGGCCTGCGTCGCCCAATACTTTTAACAGGTAGCGATAGCCTATATCTCCGGCAGTAAGTGTATTGTTATTTTCCTTTAAACTCTTCACAATGTTATTTACGACTGCGGTCTTATCTTCGGGAGCAACCAAACCCATGTAAACAGCTATGGCATTTGCCGCCTGGCTACCTGTCCCATACTCCTTGGTAGCTTTGTTAAAAAACTTATCGTTGAATACTTGTCGTACCTCAACTGCACGCTCTTCATACATAACGGCATCGGCTTCCTTGCCCATCATGCGTTCTATTTTGGCTACGATGCCCAAATCATAGTAATAGTACGCTGTGGCCGTAATCCCTTGTGGCGTAAGCTGCGAAGGGCCGGGATGTTTGGGGCCCAGATCGTACCAGTCGCCTAAGCCTTCGGTTAGGATATGATTGTTCGATTGCTTTTCGAGGTAATCAACATATCGCTGCATCATGCTGTAGTTGTCAAACAATACCTGCTTATCGCCGTACCAATGGTAAACATACCAGGGTAAAATAATAGCAGTACTCCCCCACTCGGGCGAATCGCGGAAGCCTCCATCGAATACGGTAAATTCGGGTGAAATTTCGGGTACCAGACCATCTTCGGTTTGTACGAGGCGCATATCGTTGATGATCTTTTTAAACACCGTCTGCAGATCGTGATTGTATTGCAACGAGTTACCAACCAAATGATCCTGCTCCAGCCAACCCAGCTTTTCGCGATGCGGGCAATCGGTTAAAGTACTTACCATATTGCTCTGCACCGCCCAATCTATTAGCGTATTAGTTTTATTGAACAAATCGTTCGAACAGCTAAAATCGCCTACCCGAGCCGCGGAGTTACGGGTGTGAAGCATCTCCACTTTGGTGAGCTCAAATTTTTTCTCGGGCGTTCCTCTGTCTTTCATCAAACCGAGTTCCACCTGCAAATACCTGAAGCCATAATATGTAAAGCGGGGCTGCCATACTTCGGCCTCATCTCCTTTTAAAATGTAAGTGAGTTGGTAGCTCTTTCCGGTATTACTTTGATTAGCCAACCCATCTTTTAGTAGTTCCGAAGGGGTAAGTTTTACAGTGTCCCCCCTTTTGCCACTGACCGTGATAAGTGGTATCCCCGAAGCATTCTGACCAAAATCGTACACCAAAACACCGGGTTTGGGTTCTGTTTCACTTTTGGGATTGAACGTGGCCATCACCTTTAAAGGTTCGGTAGTTTGAGGGTCGAGTTGTGGCGGTCCGTCAACTACAATAGCGTTCTTCCAGGCCTTATCGTTAAAACCCGGTGCATCCCAACCTGCCTGTTCTTTGGTAGCATCATAATCTTCGCCACCATAAATAGCCGAAAAAGTAATTGGCCCCTCGGCGGTTTTCCACGATGTATTGCTTACGATGTTTTCCAGTGCGCCATCGGCATATTGAATACGTAAGCAGCACTTCATTTTGGGATAGCCATAAGCTAAAGTGAGCTTACGATATCTGCCCGAGGGCGTAAAATAAAAGCCATTACCCAATAAAACACCAATGGCGTTTTCGCCCTGCTTTAACTGGCTGGTGATATCAAAACTCACATACAAAGCTTGTTTTTGGTAGTTCACCCAACCCGCATCTAAAAAATGATCGCCTACCTTTTGGCCATTCAGGTTCATTTCGAAATGGCCTAAACCTGAGATAAAGATGGTAGCGTTTTTTATAGGCTTATTAATATTGAAACTTTTCCGCAACAGGGGCAATACATCGGCGCCCGGCGAATGTTTCTTTTCTCCTTTTGCGGGGAGATGAGGAATAATCTTCATCGAATCGGGCATGGCCTGGTAACCTATCCATTCGGCACTTTTCCAGTCAGCAGCAGTTAACAGCCCCATTTGCCATTTGGCGATCGCACTCCATGCCGAGGCATTGCCTTTATTATCCCAAACCATTACTTTCCAGTAATACGTTTGTGCTGGCTGAAGCGCTTTGCCGGCGTACAACGCAGTGATACTGTTACCCGAATTTACCTTTTGCGAATCCCAAAGGTTACCGATGTTTTGTTGTAACGATCCGGGATCCGATGAAACCAGCACCCTGTAAGCTGATTGCATCACATTAAATCCTTCCGAGTGTATCTGCCAGCTCAAACGCGGCGCTTTGCTATCGACTGTTGGCTCCGCGCTACCATCACATCGTAAATTGCTTAACTTAAGACCTTGTGAAAAAGTGCTTATCGCGATAAGCGACAACAAGCTTAAAAGCAAGAGTTTCTTCATCATCTCTTCAAATATTTATCGGCAAAATTGAGGTATTGTATCCAGTCGTAATCTTTTACATCGTGCCCGCCGGGGCGAATGTGATAAGCAATGCGGCCAACCGCAGGCGTGTTTACCGGTGGCTGTTTATCAGCAGGCAAACCATACGGGCCGAACAGTTTGTAAACCACCTCGGCATTTTTTGCGCCCCAAAATTCGCCTTCGGGATTTGAGTTGCTGTCGCCTTCGGCGCTGGCCACATAAACAGGTCGCGGTGCTATCATGCTGATGACCATGTGCTGATCGAAGGGCAAAATAGAATCCTGATCCATATACTTTTTAAAATTGCCACAAAACCAATGTGGAAACTTTGTGCACAACCTGCGTATACCCTCCCCGGCGGTGTAATGGAACAATTTAGCCCCACCCGCACCCGACTCGTTACTGATAACCAGTTTAAAACGCTCATCGGTAACACCGGCCCAAAGCGCGGCCTTACCCAGTCGCGAAAAGCCGAATACCGCTACATTTTTACTGTCTATCGCTTTATCAGTTTCCAAATAATCCAGGGTGCGGCTCAGGCCCCAGGCCCATGCACCGACGGTGCTAAAGTTATCGCCACGGCTTTGCAGTTTGGGGTATAACGAACGTACCCCCAGTTTTAAACCACCTTCAAAATCGGGGTCGATATCGCCCCGGTAAACGGTGGCAATGGCATAGCCCTTATCCACCATCATTTCGAGCGGCCATTGGCTGGCATTGCTGCCCCGCATAGACTCGGTAGCATGGTTATTTACTACCCCTTTAGTGCCTTTATCTTCCCAACTAGTGGTAATTTTTATGGCCGGGTCGGCATTTACAGATTGATTGCCATCAAAATTCAAACCTATAATAGCGGGTACTTTGCCTTTGATATGGTTGGGAATATATAGCAGGATGTCCATCTTTGGCCCATCCTCTTTCCCTGTAAAGTAAACCGTTACCTGCTTGCGGGTGGCTTTACCACCGAGGGCGTTTTTATCCTCATCAAACACCTTGAACGTCATTCCCGCGGGTTTGCCCGGCATTTGGCCGTACATTTCGCGTTTGAAAAGTTCGAGCAGTTCGGGTTTGCGCTGGTTTGTCCATTGTTTAGCGGTGATTACTTTTTTGCCGTTGGCCATGGTTAGCACATCGGGCAGGTTAGTTACCTTTTGCTGCGCGAAAATTTGATTGCTTATCCAAAGCAAAATCAATAGCAGATATGTGGTTTTATTCCTCATTGTACTTCCAATCCTGATATGCTTAAGTCTTCGGCATTGGTTACCGAAAGGATAATTTTATAATTCCCTGCGTTAATGCTTGTACCCGTAGTTGTGGTTGCCGATTTCCATTTATCCGGCTGAATAATACCAAACTCCAGGTCTGCCTCGCGCATCAGCGTACTATCGGCAGCAAATAGTTTTAGCTTACCGCCCAGCTTTTTGCCCGTTGGGTTAAAATAGCGGATGCGTAATTCATGGCTTTCGCCGACACCTGTTGTTATTGCCCATTCGATTGTTCCCGTTGCTGCGGATTTGAAAGTCACACCTTTCTTTCCACCAACTTCTTCCTTCATCAGACCATTGCTCAATACCGCAACATCCGTTTTATAAGATACCGTTGGTTTCAGATCGGTAGCAGGCTCCATGCCCGGTGCCGACGGTAAGGCTGCAACAATATACATTTGTGCCTGTTTATCATTCTCACCCGAAACAACATTGCTGCCCGCGGCAAAATGACGGGTGTACACGTTGAACAAATGCCCGCCGCCTGCATCAGTTTGCAGGGTGGTTTTGGTATCCGAGAAAGTTTGCATCCAATCAGGTTTATGACCGATATTGGCATCCAAAGCGATGTACACTTCGGCATCGGCATTCAATTTAATACCGCTCAAATTAGCGTTTGGATTTGACGAAGGCATCCTGCACCATTCAGCACCATATAAATTTGCCGGCAGGTTACTGATCGTGATTTTGCTATCGCTGTAAGCCCAATCGCCGGTATCCATCCAAAGCTGCGCATTGGCACCTTCAATAATACTTTTGGAACGGCTTGTAGGTTTTGTTTGCGCATTCTTAGTTGCTATCGCGATGGCTGATATTACCGCCTCGCCCGACTCCACATGCGCGAACGAGATATTCAATTCGCCACCAGTAATATGAGCGGTTACTGTCTTTTTTAAGGGATTATTATAGCCCGCTTCTGCCCAAATATCAAGGTTTTTAATAACGGTGTTACCATTCACAGCCACATCGAACATGCGCCAGCCTTTGGCATTGATATTGGCGAGGCCATACCATGGTTCGGTAAAGTATAATTCGATTTGATAATCACCATCGGGTACCGGGAAGTGGTATTTTAACTTATCCTGTCCGTAACGGAAAGTTTTGAACAAAACACCATCCTTAGTTCCCTTAACAGGACCGAACGTTCGGCATTGGCTGCCAAACATTGGCAACATACCCGGAAAATCATCTGTCCACGACGTTGAACCCCATGCCTTGTCGCCTGTCCAGTGTACATCGCCTAACCATTTATTTCCTGAGGCATCCGTGTAGTCGGGGCCACCACAGTTAACACGGTACAGGTAATTTAGTCCTGCTGTTGGTTTCAGGATATTTTTATCCATACCTGAAAGCTTACCACAATTTGGCGAAGCAGGCAAATGATTTAGCACCACCACATCTTCGGCTACTTTCTTACCACCAACATAGCCAACCGCATACAGTACATTGTATTTGATGTTTACCTTATCCCACTGAAAATGCGTACCCATACCTTGCTGTTGCTTTTTGCCCAGCGATGTGTCATCCACATCATTAAACAATTCCACTTCATCGCAATTGGAGTAAATGGTAATGCTGTCTTTAATTCCCGGCGCAAGCCACCTGTCGGGCCAGGTATGCGATACGATGTACACCATCGGTTCTTTATCCTTTGGCGCGTAGTTGGCGCGGTACAGGTAATAAGCATCTGTGGGCTCACCCCATGGTGTTAGTAAGCCTTTGTAATTTATGGGTCCAACCCTGTCCAGTTCGCGCAGCCCCTCGCCGCTTTGGGTACGGCCGGGGTTTTCGTGAGATTGCAGGAGCCAATGAAATTGTCCTGTTGTTTCGTTCTTTACCGATTCGGCCAAACGTATTTTGGTTTCCATTAATTGGCTCATGCGGTTTTCGCTGAGCGGGGCGTTGGCAACAAAAGGGCCTTCGGTATGCAGGTCGAGCGTACGCCAGGCGCCGTATTCTCCTATCAGCACCTGTTTTTTTACATCAGCAGCATAGGTTTGCGGGTCACCGCCGTAAGTACCTGTCCAGTTTTGAGGCACGTCCCAGTCGGTGCCGCTGCCGCCATTGCAGGTAGTTATTTTGCGTTGCGATGAAGCCGTCGGGTCGAGTTTGCGGATAATATCAGAACATTCTTTAGCGAAAGCTTCGGGCAGCTTACTTTCATTCTGCAAACCCCATAAAATGTTGGCAGGGTCGTTACGGCGCTCTTTTACCCAATCGGTTAGCAATATCTTAAAATTCTCGCGAAAAGCGGGCGTATCATACCAGATATGAGCGGTAAACTGCGGCCACCACAGGATGCCCAGCTTATCCCAATAGCTTTGATAAGCCAGATTATGCGGCTGGTGCGCATCGCGAAAAGCGTTAAACCCTGCCGCCTTTACCTGCGTTACACGGGTATGTATCTCCGCATCGGTAAAGGCATGGCTTTTACCCATCATGTGCTCGTACTCGGCAATCCCATTGATGAATACGGGCTTAGCATTTATTAAAAAGCGTTTATCGCTGCCTTTACGACCAACGGGCCAGCTTATCCAGCGGATACCGTAAGAGGTAGTTTGGCGGTCAATTATTTTGCCATTTTCAATTACTTCGGTAACTAATTTGTACAGGTATGGACTTTCTAACGACCATAAGTGAACGTGATTTAAACTAAGCGTTTGGGGGATGGTGACAGTCGTTCCTTTTGCAAGGACTTGAGTTACCTGCACCTGCTTTACTGCTTTTCCGGCATCATCCAACAGTGTATTTGTGACGGTGATATTTTTAGGCTGACTGCCGTAATTCTTTACCTCGGTTTGCATGTTCAGTGTTGCCGACTTTTCGGATACCGTAGTATCGTTCCATACATGTACGCCAAATGGCTCTATACGGACAGGATCAGTTACGATGAGATGCACCGGCCTGAATATCCCCATCGGCTGCGAGCCTTCGGAAAAGCCAACCTCATCCGAGCAGCCACCGCAAACCCAGGGCAGGTCTTGTATAAATGCCGGATGGTCGGCACGAACAGCTAATAAGTTTTGCTGACCGGGTTTTATCGCATCGGTAACATCCAATGTAAACGTGGTGCGGCCGCCTGCATGGTAGCCTACTTTCTTACCATTCAACCAAACCGTGGCGTATGAGCCTACTCCTTCAAAAAACAGAAATACCCGCTTACCTGCATAGCTTGTAACTCCTTTAAAGTTGGTGCGGTACCAGGCATAGCCGTGCCGGTTACCGTGTTTTAAACGGCGGTAGCCTTCGTACTGATCCCAGTTATGCGGAACGGAAACTTGTTTCCAGCCTGTTGTTTTGAAAGCCGTTTGCTCAAAGCCGTTATAAGCATTGATGTTCTTATCATCGGCTATGCTGAGCCAGTTGTTTTTGAGAATGACATCTGTACGGACAGGAGATTGTGAAAATCCCCGAAAGGACAACAAAATACAAACTACCGACAAAGTTATTGCCGCCCATTGCCTGTATATATTGCCCCTGCCCCACATCGTTGTTATATCGCTTTCAGGCTACCGTCAAAATGGTATACCTTGCCTTTAACCGTTTTAAAACTTTGTACAGCGCCATTGTATTTTATGGTACAGGCATTACCTGTTTTTGATAATACATCCAAATTTTTCAGCTTGCCATCTTTCCAAACCATACTCAACACAAAACCGCCACGGGCACAAATTCCCTTCAGTTCGCCGTTAGGCAAGGCTGTTGGTAGTGCAGGCAACAGATCAATATACCCTTGCTGGCTTTGCACCAGCATTTCGGCAATACCTGCCGCGCCGCCAAAGTTGCCATCTATCTGGAATGGCGGGTGTGCGTCGAACAGGTTATGATATACACCACCACGCTCTTTTGCATTGCCGTTCTCGGCAACGCTTAATAGTTTATTCACCAGTAACATAGCATGGTCGCCATGTTTAAAGCGGGCCATCAGGTTCACTTTCCAGGCCAGGCTCCAGCCGGTACCATCGTCGCCCCGGTATTTAAAGCTTTGCTCAGCGGCGCGCATCACATCGGGCGAATTATCCCAGGTAATATCCGTTCCCGGGAAAACACCCCACAGATGCGATACGTGGCGGTGCGTGTCTGATGTATCATCCTTATCCTCCATCCACTCCTGCAACTGACCATATTTGCCAATCATATTCGGTGCTATCTGTTTGTATTTTTGTTCGAGTATTTTCGCGAAAGCCTGGTCGGTATTCAACACTTTTGCTGCCGCGATACAGTTTTTGAACAGATCGCGGATGATCTGCCTGTCCATTGTTGGGCCAGCTACCAAACCGCCATGCTCAGGCGAGTTAGAAGGTGTGCTGATGAGGTAACCTGTTTTAGGGTCTTTCACCAAAGTGCTTACAAAAAACTCTGCCGCGCCTTTCATTTCGGGGTATGCCTTTTGCAGGAAAACCTTATCCTGCGTAAACAGGTAATGATCCCATAAATGATGGCACAACCAAGCGCCGCCACTTTGCCAGATGCCGTGGTTTGAAGCATTTATAGGTGCTGTGCCCAGCCAAATATCAGTATTATGGTGCAACACCCAGCCCGGTGCATCGTAATGTATCTTAGCGGTAGCTTTGCCTGCTTGCGATAAGCTGTTGATCATGTTGAACATCGGTTGGTTCAACTCCGTAAGATTCAATTCTTCCGAAGGCCAGTAGTTCATCTGCAGGTTAATATTTGTGGTGTACTTACTGCCCCATGGCGGTGTGATCTGGTCGTTCCAGATGCCTTGCAGGTTGGCAGGTAAAGCACTGCCTGGACGCGATGAACTGATGAGCAGGTAGCGCGCGTATTGCATGTAAAGCGATAGCAAGCCAGAGTCGTCGGTTGCATTATATAGCCTGATACGCTCGTCAGTGGGTAGGTTTTCGTTTTTAGCTGAGCCCAAATCAACACTGAATTTATTAAAGTAATGCTGATAATCGGCCACATGCGCTTTTACTATTTGCGCATAGGTTTTGGTTTTGATGTTTTGCAAACGTTGCTTGCAGATGGCATCCGTGTTACCCGACACATCTTTATAGTTTTTAAAGTTGGTGGCAGCGATGAGATAAAGTGTAGCTTCATCGGTCTTAGCGATTTGTAGCTGCCCTTTTACAACACTAAGTTTTCCATTCTTCACATCGGCATACAAATAAGCCGTGCCTTTTAAAGCGCCGCCGCTAACCTGTACCGTTAGTTTGATGGAATGCTCATCCACCTGTTTAATGGCCGATATTTTGTGCAACGAGGCAAACAAGGCATCCACATCTATCTGCCCTGCTTTATCGGCCTTAAGGCGTATCGCAATCGCCTTATCGGGCGCACTCGAAATATATTCCCTTGTAAAATTAACGCCGTTTTGTGTGTAGCTAACATTGGCAACAGCGGTTTTCACATCGAGCGAGCGTTTATAGTTGCTCACATCGCCCTTGGTGTTGAAGTTTAAAAACAAATCGCCGAAGGGTTGGTATGATGCTTCATAAGCAGGGAAAACGGGAGGATTGGTGTCTTGTATAAAGTATTTCCATGTCCCACTTAATTTAACAGAAGTGTTATCGTTTTGTCCCCCTTCAGGGTAAATAGCTAACTCCTTTGCTCCGCTTGTTAACCCCCCCTTGTCGTTGTAATTGAGCACCTGTATAGCAATGCTGTTGGTTCCAACATGTAAGTCAGCTGCTTTGATTACATACTTACGAAATATAGTGCCTGATGTACTTCCTACCTGTGTTCCGTTAATATATGTAACATAAACATCCCTAATGCGGCCCAAGCTCAATATCAAATTCTTCCCGACCCATTCTTTGGTTAATGTAAATTTTTTTACAAACCAAACCGCGCCATCTACTCCATCCATACCGGGTTCCTTTTCCCATCCCTGTTCTGTTGGCAGGTTCATGGTTGGCAATTTGTCTGTATGAAAAAGTGGATCTTGCGGACCGTAATACAACCTTATCATTTGTGTCCATTTCAGAGAATCAGCACTGTAAGTCAACTCGTGGTCTTTCGTACCCATAAAGTATTTCCCGGCCAAAGCTTCGGCCTCTGCCTGCTTGCCTTCAAAAAGTAGCTGGCGTATTTTAGGCAGATAGCTTGCTGCACCATCGCGCTGGTATTTTCGGGGGCTGCCTGTCCACAGCGTTTGCTCGTTAAACTGGATATGGTCGCTGGCTACGCCTCCGTATATCATAGCGCCAAGACTGCCATTGCCTATGGGCAGGGCATCTGTCCATTTTTCGGCGGGTTTATCGTACCATAACTTTAACGGTTTTTGCTGCGCTTGCGCGGAAATGAACGTCCCCGAAAGGAAAACCGCCAAACAGATAGCCGATAGTTTTTTCATAGCGTAATTTATTGAAACAGCGCGTCAATTTTTTTATTGGCTCCGCCTTTGTGCATCGCGGCATCGTAAACAGGGATGGTGGCATTGCCATCCACAAAGCCCAACACCAGGCACTCACCTTTAGCCAAAGTTAAGGTATGCGTGCCCGCCGCAAACGAATAAGCATGTATATTTATGGGCGGCATATCGGTAAACACTATAGCGTTGCCTATCTTAATTTCGGCCTGGTTATAATCGTTGGCGCTGGCGTCGTTTTCTAAAGTCGGTTCGGGCGAGTATTGCTTACCTTTTTCTTTAAAGAAACCTACCAAAAGTTTAACGGGTTTATCTGTTGTAAATTTAAGCGTAGTGCCGTTTGCAATTTGTTCCTTTTGAGATAAGCGAATGCCTTGCAGGTTTTTCAATACCTCGTCGTAAACACCCGTCGTCAAAATTGTATCACTGTAAATAGATTGCTTTTGAGCGAATAAATAAGTACCCTCATTTTTTGAAAGCCAGGTTACATTTACCGGATTTAACGGCGGGTTCTTATCCACAGTTGGCTCACCCCGGTGCTGCTTAAGCGAGTCGACGTTTTTAGTGAAGGTCTTCAGTTCCTGTTCGTATTTAGGCAGCAACTCTACCCAGGTTTTGTCCTTTCCATCGTTACCCCCAATAGGTATTTTGCGTTGCGATGTTTGCATGCTGTTGGCATACAGGTAGGTGTTTTTAGTCAGATCGGCCAGTTTGCTAAAATGCGTTACACTGCTTTTCAAATATGGGATGGCGGCCTGCAGATCGGCAATGTTATTGGAATACTTGTATTTGAATACCAGCAAAGCAGCATTTGCCTTATCGGCATAAAAATCGGCCAGTTCATTGTAGCAATACATATCGTTCCTCAGCCTGTTAAACTCATCTTTATTCGCTTTTATGGCTACACTTGCCTGCTCAATAGCCGCAATAGCTGCTTTGCCGCGTAGCTGTACATCATTTATCACATCCACCGGCGTTTCGCCAACGTGGGGTTGGTGTTTCCATTCGCGCTCGGCATATTCAGATAGCATCTCTCCTTCCGGCCCTTCTGAGTTATACAGCAAAGTAAACAAACCGTAACGCTCGGGGTTCACCAACTGGCTCATAAACATACCCAGCGTTAAAGTTTGGCGGTTACCGTCGGTAATACCGAAACGGCGCAACAGTTTTGGTGCGATCTCGCCGCTTTGTTCATAAGCTTCTAAAATATCAGCGCCGTGTTTGGTATCTGTACCGTATTTTTCAGCCAGTTGTTTATCCCAATAGGTTTTCTCCTGCTCACGGTCGCGGTGGCAATTCCATGAGTAGCGGGCCCATTCCTGGTACCAAATCCAATCGCGGTCGGTTTGCAGCAGGCGGTTGGTGCCTGTATTGTCGGCCGAGTACGGCCAATCCCAATACGATGCCTTCGGATAAATGTGCAACCCGTTTGAACCATACACATTATGCATTGCCAGCAAACATTTCTGTATAAAATCGGCCGAGCCATAGCGGAAAGGCTCCAAATTGGCCATAATGTGTATGTTCTCTATCTGCACGCTGCCCAAATGACTCAGGGTGCGGTGCAGGTCGGCCCAGGGGCCGTGCGGGGTGTAAGTGGTTAATGCCTCGCCGTTATATTTGGCTTCGGTGTACAGGTTTTTGTAGAGCGGCAGGGCGTACTTCATCACCGTAGGCGCATCAGTATCATGCGCGCGCAGCACGATTGGCGGTTCATCGGTTTTGCCTAACGCTTTCAAACCATCCTTTACGCCAGGGATAATGGTTTTGGTAAACCAATCGATGTCATCCTGGCCAACGCCTTCCATCGCCTCGCCCAGGCAAACCATCAGGCCAACATTGGGGTATTTCTCCACAAAAGCCGCTATTGATTTACGGGTGTAATCGGAAATAATGGGTATGATGGGCCTGTTACGGTCCTGCGTTTTCATGTGATTATGTTCGGCAAAGGGTTTTGATACGATAATGTTGTAAAACATCTGGATCACCCAGATACCACGTTTGTCGGCTTCCTCGGTCAGGAATTTGAATATCTCTTCGTTCTTTTTAAAGGTAGCATCATCCACCTCAACCGCGTAAGGATAATCCTTCAGCTTTACCAGCGATGCAAAAGGGTGACCACTCCATAGGTACAGCGAGTTCATGCGGTTCTCCACCATCTGGTCGAGGTATTTTATCCAAAGCTGCTTATCGTAAAACCAGGGGAATGTTTCCTCGGTATAGGGATATTCATACACCCCGCGTCCCGGAAGATAGGTCGATTTTTGCATCCCGATACAGGCACCGCGTAGCACCATTTCGGGATGGTCGGCAAGGTTGATGTTTTCGGGTAATTTATGATTAGCCTTTAATTGGTCAACAAGTTCGATACAGCCGTACAACGCTCCCGAATTATCCAAACCTTGTATTACGATGTTTTTTTGTACAGATGAAGTGATATCAAAGCCTTCCTTTATAAAAGCTATCTTTTTCATTGGCAGGTGGTAGGACGCTATAGCTTTGATAACAGCTGCAGCACCTGTCACGCCAACTACTATTGTTCTGCCTTGTGGTGTTACAGTCTGACTCATCACAACCTTGTATCCGTTAGCGGTTAAGGCACCGGCAAGTTTTTGAGCGCCAAAAGTCACCCGAACATTTGCATCTGGTGCAGTTACAATGGTGACAGTTTGCGGTACAATACCTCCAAAAGTCGTTACGTAAAAACACAAACCAAGTATCAGCAAGCTTATTCTTTTCATCACCATCATCATTAGTCCTCCACAATTTCCATTTTTTTATCTCCGTTACGGCGAGCTTCCAACCATCCGCTGTAAAGTAAATTCTTATTTAGGGTTGGTTTTGGGAAGAACAAGCTGGCCACATAACCAACGGCTATCACTATTAAATGGCTGTACACGCCTAACATGTATTTATGTTGCTTAAAGTTCCATGCGCCAAGGTCAAGCAATATGTGTTTTTCTTTACCGAGGCCTATTTTGGTTGATGTAAGAAACGCGTATGCCGTAAACAACACACAAGCCATTATCCCTATAAACAAACCCTCTTTGTTGGCCCTCGAGCTGAACAAGCCCAACAGGAATATCCCCGCTATGCCGCCCGAGAAAATAGAGTACAGCGTAAACACTATACCCAAAACACCTTCGTCACCCGCCAACAGATACATGGATGCGATTGCAACAGCGCCTAAGCCACCTAAAACTACAATCCAGCGCCCGGCGTTAAGGTTTTGCATATCCGTGCGACCGGGGCGCATGCGCTTGTAAAAATCAACTACACCAACAGCGGCAAGACAATTCAGATCAGAGCCGAGGCTTGATATGGCTGCCGAAATCAAAGCCGCCAATATTAAACCAACAACACCTTGCGGAAGGTTGGTCATGATAAAATAAGGGAACACCGCATCGGGGCGCATACCTGCCGGTAACGGGTTTTGCGTGTAAAATACAAACAACGCCGTGCCAATGAACATGAACATTATCCAAAGAGGCACAGTAAGTGCAACGCCCATGATAGATGCTTTAATGGCTTTCTTATCGCTGTCTGCAGTTAAATAACGCTGCACCATGGTTTGATCGGTGCCATATTTTTGGATGGCGTAAAAAATACCGTTGATGGCCATCACAATAAAAGTGAGCTTTTTAAAATTGATATTATAGGGGCCAAAGCCGGTACGCCCGTTCGATTGGGCGATATGCCATATTTCGGCCGGACCACCTTTTACCGAGCATAGTATCAACACCAGCGAAACTATACCGCCGGCAATAAGCAAAAAACCCTGTACCACATCGGCCCAGATAACGGCTTCGATACCTCCAATTAAGGTGATAATAATAACCACAATAGCTATTATCCAAATGATAAGAAAGGTGTTAACGCCCGTCATGTTTGATAACGCCAAAGCCAACAGGAAGAACACCGTACCCATTTTTGAGAAGTGCGTGAGCACAAAAGCGATGGAACTGTACATCCTCGCGAATACGCCGAAACGTTTTTCGAAATACTCGTAAGCGCTGATACCGATGACCCTACGGTACAATGGAACGATGAACCATGCCATAAATAATAGTACTACAGGCACCATAAGGCCCTGTATCAACAATATCCAGTTTGATGAAAAGCCTTCGCCGGGATAAGCCAAAAAAGTAACACTGCTGATGAGCGTTGCCATTAAGCTCATGCTGATGGCCCATGGCGGTACGCTGCCTTTGGATACAAAATACTTTTGGGTGCTGTTTTGTCCCTTGCCAAACCACAGGCCAATGCTCAGCGAGGTCATCAGCGCGGCGATGATGATAACATAATCAATAATATGCAGGGTTTGGTGGGGCATGGTTTAATACAGTGTGTAAGGTTTTATGGTTTCGGGCCAGGCATAACTGCCGGGTTTTATGGTTATATGTAAATCATTGCCATCTGCTTTCATCCTTACTACTCCGGGCGATAACTCATTAACCGGTTGCAGTTTTGAAATACCCAAATGCTTTAAAACAGATGACGCTGTTGAACCACCTTCTATCAGCAGTTCTTTAATATCGGTTTGTTTAAAAACCATACTTACAATAATTGCGGTCTTATCTCTCAGTAATCGGGCTTGGTCTGTCATCCCCGCGGTATCGGCAGGGTTAATGGCTACAATGGCTTTACCAAATGTACTGATAAGTGATGCAATTTCAAGGCACCAGTCGCGGTATCGTGTGGCGCTGTAAGTTTCGGCTTGCGCGATATCGGCAGGCATATAGCTTACCGGTTCACCCGCATTTTTAAGCTGTTGTACGGCATCGGTGCTTTTGCCGAATGCTGTTCCGGAAACCAATAGTAAAGGTTCCTGAAACTTTGCTGTTTTTTCTGTTTGTTTAGGCGAGCCGGTTTCTTTATCAAGTAATGCTGTAAAAAAACCTGATGCTCCGGCCAATGCCATTTTATTGTTCGCCAATGCAGCCCAGATCTTCAGATCGTCAGCGGTTGAAACATCACCAACAGTAATACCATCACTTGCTAAAGTATCGGTATTTTTTTGATTATAGATAGCTGTACCCTTACCACTCAGCAAACCGGTTACCGATGATGTTTTGGCCGGAAACTCCGGATCGTGAGCAAAGCTGGTTTGATGCAATGGCTGGCCATTTACAAGATATTGCCCTTCAACAATAGTACGACCCAAGTGCGGGTTTGCAGGAATGAACAAAGCAGTATTCACATTCAGCTTTTGCATTTGTACCTGCAGCTCTTCCACCACATAGCCGCGCAAAACGGAATCGGTTTTTTTGTAAAATAAGCTTGGTTTAAGCTTGATGACACCGTCCATCACGCTCGCTGTTTCGAGTACGGCTTCAGACTTCGGCATGGAACGTGAATCGGTTGATACAACCAGTAACTCAGTCCTTGAACCCGGGTTGGCATTGGTATTCAACTCCACATCCAAACCGTAACGGATGCCTATGCCGCCAATTTCCGCAGCGCCTGTCAGGTCATCCGCTATCACCACCATCATTATACGGCAACGGTTTTAGCTACTGCGCGGTGTTTGTGCAATTGTACAGCAGATTGAATAGCTAAGGTCATGGCATCGGCACTGGCAATGCCTTTGCCTGCTATTTCGAAAGCGGTACCATGGTCAACCGAAGTGCGGATGATAGGCAATCCCATGGTGATGTTAACCCCTTTAACACTATCCATCTGTCCTTTTTCGGCGTTCCATTTAAAGCCCGCGAGCTTGAACGGGATATGGCCCTGATCGTGATACATAGCCACTACCCCGCCATAATAACCTGTTGCCGCTTTCGCGAACATGGTATCGGGCGGAACG
>JACXTT010005499.1_pt1 | contig 18391 bp, 18 predicted proteins | sample 9270951 | NCBI WGS metagenome assembly JACXTT01 (sample SAMN15532306, study PRJNA645909) | rock metagenome | isolation source: weathered quartz diorite | place: Puerto Rico | collected 2017-06-21 | reverse complement strand
CCCGTCCCCTCGGACCCGCCGGGCGTCCCGGCGCCGGCCGGCGCGAGCCCGAGCGCCGGCGCGGCGACCGTCGTCGAGTCGGAGAGCAGCGCCACCCGCTCCATCACGTTCGCCAGCTCCCGGACGTTCCCCGGCCATTCGTACGCGCGCAGGGCGGCATACGCCTCTAGTGTGAGCGTCTTGGCGGCAAGCGCGTAGTCCTCGCACGTCCGCGCCAGGAAGTGCTCGGCGAGCAGCACGACGTCGTCCCCGCGCTCGCGGAGGGGAGGCAGACGCAAGGTCAGGACCGCCAGCCGGTGGTAGAGGTCCTCGCGAAACCGCCGGGCCCGCATCGCCTCTTCAAGGTTTTCGCTGGTGGCGGCGATGATGCCCACGTCGATGGCTTCGCTCCGAGTGCTGCCCAGCCGGCGGATCTGCTGATCCTCGATGACCTTCAGGAGCTTGGACTGGAGTGCCAGCGGGAGCAGGCCGACCTCGTCCAGGAAGATCGTGCCGGCGCTCGCGGCCTGGAACAAGCCGGGCTTGGCCTGGCGGGCGCCGGTGAACGCGCCGCGCTCCCAGCCGAACAGCTCGGCCTCGAGCAGGGTCTCGGGGATGGCCGCGCAGTTGACGGCGATGAACGGTGCGCGGGCGCGGACGCCGGCGCGGTGGATCGTCTCCGCGATCAGGCCCTTGCCGGTCCCCGTTTCGCCCAGGATCAGGATGGGCGGCGAGCGGCGGGCGGTCTCGGCCTGACGCCCGAGCACGCGGGCGATCTGCTCGCGCAGCGCGACGATCCGCGGGCTGCGACCGAGAAGCTCGGCGAGCGTCGTCACGGCGCCATCTTACTGGGGTGGAGGCTCTTCGCGCGCGGGCAAGATGCCCGAACCGCCGAAACCGCCGATTCTCCGCCGGCGGACCCGCGATCTATCGGTTCGTCGGTTCACCGCAAGTGCGCGTCGTAGCGAGCGTCGCGCGTGGCATCGCGGCTGCAATCCAAAGTCCCCATGCAACACACGAACGACAACGTGCTGGGGCGCACGCCAATCGCCCCGAAAGGAGAAGCGGCGATGAAGACCCATGGCTATTCGTATCAGACGGCACTGGAGGCCTCCGAGCGGATCGACTGGCGCGTGGACGACCTGATCGGCGGCGACAAGCGGCTCGACTTCTCGAAGCCGTTCATGCCGGAGTCGTTCGCGCGCGTGGAGCCGCTGACGTTCCTGAGCCCGCGCGAGCGCCTGGCGCTCAACCAGATCCGCGGCTTGGGCTACCTGTACATGTTCGGCGTCGTCGAGGAGTTCATCCTGCCGTTCGTCCTCGACCACGCGCGGCCCCAGCTGCACGGTGACGCCTACGCGACGCGCGCGCTCCTGGAGTTTGCCGCCGAGGAGGCCAAGCACATTCATCTCTTCCGGTGCTTCCGCGACGAGTTCGAGGCGGGCTTCGGCTCGCCGTGCCAGGAGATCGGCCCGGCCGACGCGATCGCGAAGTCGGTGCTCGGCCACGCGCCGCTCGCGGTGGCGCTGACGACCCTGCACCTGGAGTGGATGACGCAGCGGCACAGGATCGAGGCCGTCAAGGACGACCAGGACCTCGACCCGCAGTTCAAGAGCCTCTTGAAGCATCACTGGATGGAGGAGGCGCAGCACGCCAAGCTCGACACGTTGATCGTGGACTCGCTGAGCCACTCGCTGGATTCGACCGCGATCGAGGGGGCCATCGACGAATACCTCGAGATCGGCGGCATGGTCGACGGGGGCCTCGGCCAGCAGGTCGAGTTCGACATCGACAACCTCGCCCGGGCCACCGGCCGCCAGCTCTCGGCTTCGGAGCGCGAGACCTACGCCGCCGTGCAGCGGCAGGGGATGCGGTGGACGTACCTCGGCTCCGGGATGACGCATCCGAAGTTCGCCGGCGCTCTCGGCGAGCTCGCTCCGGCCGCCGCCGACCGGGTGGCCAAGGTGGCCCAGACGCTCAGTTGAAGTACACGAGAAAGCCCGGCCGGCGCTCACGCGCAGGAGCGCCGGCCGGGCCCCTCCCTACGGCGTGATGTTCGCGTTCACGCGGAACAGGTTCTTGGGATCGTAGGCGGCCTTCAGCGCGCGCAGCCGGCCGTAGTTCTCGCCGTACGACGCGCGCACCTTCTCGGGCCGATCGTCCGCGGCCAGGTGATTCACGTACGCGCTGCCCTTCAGATGCGGCTCCAGCTCGCTCCAGAGCGCCCGCACCCACGCGATGTGCGTCGGCGACTCGGCGCCCTCGGCCCACTGGCCGATGGCGTCGAAGTCCCACTGGGCGCGGCGCGGCGCGAAGGCGGTGGCCGTGGGCGAGACGCGCGTGGCGGCGCCGTGCATGTGGAAGAGGAGCAGCGCGCTCAGCGGCGAGCTGAAGTTCGACGCGGCCTCGACCATGACGTCGATCAGCCCGTCCGAGATCTGCTCGGTGAAGGCCGAGCGCCAGTACCTCTGCAGGCCGTGGATGGCGTTGGGCTCGTCGAGCATGCGCTGGCGGGCGGCGTACGGCATGGGGCCCACGACGTCGGCGACGGGCTTGCCGAACCGCCGCGCCGGGGCCAGGACTTTTTCACCCTCGGCGATCGGCCCGTTGTAGCCGAGGATCAGCGCCGCGACCGGCATCCCTTGCGGCGCCGTCAGGAGCGCCGCGTACGCCTCGGCCTCGTCCGGGACGGTGCTGGTGAAATCGCGGTAGAACCGCAGCACGTCGCGGGCTTGATCGAGGGGATAGATCACCATGCCACCGAGCACCTGCGTGACCGGGTGCAGTCGGTACTCCAGCGAGGTGACCACCCCGAAGTTGCCGCCGCCGCCCCGCAGGGCCCAGAAGAGATCCGGCTCGTCCTTCGCGCTTGCCCTGCGGAACTGCCCGTCCGCGGTGACCACGTCGGCCGAGACGAGATTGTCGATGGTGAGGCCATGCTTGCCCATCAGCCAGCCAAGCCCGCCGCCGAGGGTCAAGCCGACGATGCCCGTGTTGGAGACGGTGCCGCCGGTCGTCGCCAGGCCGAATGCCTGTGTCTCGTGATCCAGATCGCGCCACAGCGCGCCGCCCTGCGCCTGCACGGTACGCGCGTCCGGATCGACGCGGATGCCCCGCATGAGGGAGAGGTCGATGACGAGACCGCCCTCGTTGGTGCCGTAGCCCGGCGCGCTGTGGCCGCCGCCGCGGACGGAGACGAGGAGCCCGAACGACCGCGCGAAGTTGACGGCCTGCTGGACGTCGGCGGCGCCCAGGCACCGCACGATGAGCGCGGGGCGGCGGTCGACGTTGCCGTTCCATACGCGCCGGGCCTCGTCGTACTTCGCCTCGCCGGCGACGACGACCTCGCCGCGCAGGTTCTGGCGCAGGCTCGCGATCTCGGTGTCGTTCAGGTTGGTGCGGCTGCCCTCGAGCGTGGTGGCGGTGATCGTCATCTCGGTGCTCCTCGGCTTGGGGCCCGCAACGAGAGCGGGCGCTTTTTCGGTCGTGTACGTCTGGCCGGGGATCAGCAGAAGTCGTGCCGCCGACCGAGGCGTAGCAATCACGGGAGCTTAGCGCCGGGAGCCCGAGCGCGGGCAAGGTCACACTCCCTTGAGCATCAGGAAATATGCCCGAATCGGGTCGGCCGCGGTCGACGCCGATTCTGGAGCGACCGCCGACGCCGATATACAGGACTGCTGAGTTCTGGGACGAGACCGCAGTAGACGGATACCAGGACGTGTGCCGGGCCGATTTAGTCTTGACGATCCTGCATGCCGCGAATAAATTCGCCGCGCGTCCGAGGTCCCCACTTCTGGAGGTGCTTCATGGACGTCCTGTGGCAGAACATCAGCCGGGTCATCGGCTTGATCACGTTGTTCATCCCCATTCACCAGGCGCTGATCGAGGTCTACAAGCTGACGGGCGCCAAGCAGCGGCGTTACTGGGAAGCCCTGATGTACATCGTGTACGGACCGAAGGGCCGAACGAAATGGGCCGATTCGTTCATGATCGTCCCGATCAGCCTCAACGCCATCGAGAAGGGCTCGCGGACGAAGTGGATGAAGGGCCCACAGAAAGACCTCATCCAGAGCTTCCTCCTCCGAGCCGTGGGCGACAGCCCTGTTCCCGACGTGTCACAGGCCGACATCCAGAACGTGATCGAGGTCGCGCGGCTCTCCGCACCCCAGGCAATCCGACAGATGAGTCGGATGCTCGAGCAGATGACCCGCGCGCAGCTCAGCGTGGACGCCGCGAGGGAGCTGATCAACAGTGTCAGCATCGAGGACACGGGGACCGAGCCGGTCGAGGGATTCGAGCGGCGCGAAGAGTGGCTGACGCGTTTGCGCCAGCTCGTCCATGAATGGCGCGACGAGCTCGACGAGGTCCAGCGCCGGGCGGGGGACAAGGTCCCGGCGATGGTGAACCCCGCCCTGGTGACCCTCTGGCAAGAGGTGTTCAACGAGCGATTTCTGAAGGGCGCGGTGCGGGCGCGCGGAGAGCTCGCCAACGCACTGAAATCGGCGGAGTTCCGCTACCACGAAGTGCTCGCGCGCTGGTCCATCGCGCTCGCGGTCGTCGAGAGCGTGGTGATCGCCTGGGTGGCTCCCAAGCTGTTCGACGTCCAGTTCCAGCCCTGGCACTTGTGGGTGATCGGCGCGATCGCGTTCGCGTCGACGATCCTCGGATCCCGCGGGAGCAAGAGCCTGCTCGACGCGATCATCGGCATCGGCACTCGCCTCAAGGGCTGACCGCGGTGCCCCGCCTCAGCCCCGGGATGATCGGCCAGACGAGCGTGCGCCTGCGCGTCGACGATTGGCCCAACCCCTCGATCTGGATTCGTTCGGATCCGCCGATCCGAGCGCCGGTGGAAATTTTCGCGCTCGTGCCGGTGGGGCCGCCGGCGAGCGCCACGACCTGGATTCTCGACATCGACGGGCTGACGGCAGGAACGACCTACCAGCTCGAGATCGAGGGCGCCCGAGCGCCAGGCGGCACCGTCACGATCAGGACGCCGCCGGCGTCGCTCCAGGACGGCGCGCTCCTGCTGTCCCTGCTGTCGTGCTACTACCCGTCCAACGAATTCGTGACCAATCCCGGCCAGGCCCTGAAGTGTCTGCGGGGACGCGCCGGTCCGGATCCGGACGAGATGGTGCCCCACCTCAAGATCTTCTGCGGCGATCAGATCTACGGCGACGTGCCGGCGTCCTGGGGCTCCGAGAGCGCGACCGCGGTCTATGCGCGTCTCTACCGGGACGCCTGGGGCGCCGACCGTCTTGGCGAGCTGGTCTCGCACGGCGCCAACGCCTTCATGCCGGAGGACCACGAGTTCTGGAACAGCTTTCCGGATGCCATGTTCTACCTCGCCCGGTCCGGCAACACCGAATGGTTCGACTGGGCGACGGCGGCAGCAGACGCCGCCTGGGTCGAGCAGAACGTCTGGAACTTCGGCAGGGAGTTCGGCGGCGGCGCGTCGGGGCAGCGCGGATGGGGGCAGACCCGGCTCGCTGGCGTGGACATGTTCGTGGCCGACACCCGCACCGATCGAGTGAGCCTCAACGGCTCTCGTTGCTTCCCGGAGGCGAATGGTGTGCACCCGGCCGGCTCTCGACGGGCGCTGATGGGCGACGTTCAGTTGAGGGCGCTGACCAGCTGGGCCGCCCAGGTGGAGCGCCTTGGCCTGCTGGTGCTCGGCCAACCCCTGCTCGCTGGATCCACCGAGCCGTGGAACTTCGATACGACGCTGGCGGATTACCCGGAGGATTACGAAGCGATCGTCACAAGTCTGCGCACGCGCATCGAAAAGCACGGCGCCAGCTTCATCGTCCTCACCGGCGACATTCACTGGGGCCGGCTCGTCTACTGGTCACCGCCCGCCCCCCCGGCCAATCGGCCCCACGCGAAGCTGATCGAGTTCGTGGCGTCGCCACTCGCCAGAGTCGGCGGCTTCAAGAGCCTGCTCTCTCGAGCGCACGATGTGGGCAAGCCGATCTCGACGGACCTCGAGCGCGCGGACTGGCAGCTCCTGAAGCGATTCCTTCCCGGATACAACGCGCAGTGTGTCTTCGCGACGGGCGAGAACAACTTCGGGATACTCCGCCTCGCCTCGGCCGGCGGCGAGCGGCGCGACGCAACCTTCGAGCTGTGGAACCTGACGACCTTGACGAAGGCGAAGGACGATTGGCGCAAGAGCCCGTCGTGCTTCCTGCGGAGCCTCGAGCTCTAGCCAGCGCGCACGAGCGCGTCACCGAGGACGACGATGCGCACCAAGCGCGACGACCGCATGGCCATGTATGGCTGGTACGATCCACGCCATCTACTCAAGATCGGCGTCCGGGTCGGCATCGCCACGATATTTGGCGAGTTCCTGGATCGCCGCGAGCTGTTCGGCAACCGCGACGATCCGAGCAGGGCGGGCCTCGACCCTCAGCACGACTATTCGCGCCGGGCCGAGCTCTGGCTCGACTTCGTCGCCGACACCGGCGACGGGTGGGATTCGACCTACGCCGTCGCCCGAATCCTCGCACGCAAGACCCTGACATTCTCGCGGCCGGCGGATGCCTCCGGCGTGAATTCGGCGCCTCCCGTGAGGACGCACCCGGGGAACGTCCTCGTCTTTGGCGGGGATCAGGTCTATGCGACGGCCTCGCGCGACGAATATCGACGGCGCTTCACCGCGCCCTTCGATCTTGCGGCGGTCACGGAGGATACCGGCGACCTCCTCACCGCCGCCGACGTCTACGCGATTCCGGGTAACCACGACTGGTACGACGGGCTCAATGCGTTCATGGGGCTGTTCTGCGCCCGTCGGCCCGGCGCCAAGAGCGACGACGACTTCGGCGCGGGGCGACGCATCGGCCGCCGGATGTCGCGGCAGACGCGCAGCTACTTCGCGTTGAAGCTGCCGGGCAACTGGTGGCTGCTCGCCGCAGACGTGCAGCTCAGCGGTTATCTCGACCGCGGCCAGATCGCCTTCTTCGACGACGTCGCCCAGACGATGATGGAGGCGAGCTCGAACGTCATCCTGTGCACGGGCATGCCGAGCTGGGCCTACGTCGGGCTCGATGGCACCGCCGAGAACCTCTTTCGCAACTACTCCTACCTCGAAGCCGTCGTCACCGGGCTCGCTCGGCGTGAAAAGGGCAAACGACATCACCTGCGCCTCGTCCTGACGGGCGACAGCCACCACTACTCTCGCTATCTCGAGGGGCGCGCCGAGGAGAGCGCCCACGAAGCAACGACGATCCTGCCCAGGGATTCGCGCTGCTATCTCACCTGGGGCGGCGGGGGCGCCTTCCTGCACCCAACGCATCAGCTCGAGAACGTCGACTTCGACTGGGATTTCAAGCCGCCGCCGCCGGTCGAGCCCGTTCACGCAGCCGGGCCAGCCACGACGTATCGACGAAGCTTCCAGAAGTGTCACGTCTATCCGAGCTGTGAACAGAGTCGGCGCTTGTCGCGGCGCCTGCCCCTCTTCGGCTGGGACAATCCGTGGTTCACCGGGTTGCTGTTCTGCGTCGCGTTCGTCGCCGCGTGGGCCTTGGTGGCGATCGCCGACTTCAAGGGCGAGCGGCTCCCAGACTCGCTCAGGCAGATGCCGAGCACGTCCAGCGCCCTCGGGCTGATGGGGAGACTCCTGCTGAGCGCGCCGTGGTTCGCGCTCACGTGCCTGGCGTTCGTCGCCGTCCTCACGTACTTCTCGGCCGCGCAGCGCCCGCTGCTCCGCGGGCTCGTGGGTGTCGTCCACTTCGCCGCGCATGTGGTGGCCTTCTTCGCGGTGTTCTTCGTCGCGGTGAGATTCGCCCCGCCGCGTATTCCGCTGGTGCTGCTCGTCGGGATCGTGGCGATCGTGACCGCGGTGGTGTCCGCGACGATCATGGGGCTCTATCTATGGCTCTCGCTGGCGCGCTTCCGTCGGCACTGGAACGAGGCGTTCTCGGCACTGCGGATCAAGGACTACAAGGGCTTCTTGCGCCTGCATCTGGACGGGACCGGTGGCTTGACCGTCTATCCGATCCGTCTGGACGCGGTTCCCAAGGGCGGCGAAGGCGCGTTGAACGTGAGCCTGATCGAGCGCCCGATCCGGCTCCTGCCGTGAGGCGAGAGCTGGGCGATTGCCGTCAGTCGACTCAGACGCCGAAGAGGTACCGCGACCACCCGGCGAGCAGGTAGTAGATGAGCACGAGGAAGATCAACAGAGCCACCAGCACGGCCACGAGGCCCAGGCCGACTCGAGCCAATCGGCGGTAGGCACGGCTCGCCTGGTCCCCCTGCGCGACGGCGCGCTGCTGGAGCTCGAGCACGCGCTCGACCAGGCCCCGATAGTCGGCGAGCTGATCGCGCTGCGCATCGCGGATGTCTCGCAACAGGTGCCTGACGTCGTCGTCCTTGTCCATTCTCGAAGTCCCGGCCTCCCGAGCTTCGCGACATCCTAGCATCGCCGACCGATGCGCGGGCGCCGCGACTTGGCGCCTATTTTCGTTTGACGAGAGGCTCGAGCACCGCGGCGACGTACTGGCCATAGAACCTGATGCCGTCGAGACTGGGGTGCGCATTCTTGGGCTGCAGGTCGATGGTCGGGGGCGGCGGCGGGAGGTTCGAGAGCTCCGCGAGCGTGACGATGCGCGTGCCGAGATCTCGCTCCAGGTGGGTCCAGATCGCCTCCGTTTCCCGCCCCCGAAACGGACGGCCGAAGAGGATCTCCGCCTTGTTCGGCAGGTGCACGAGGACCACCGGGACCCCGGATTGCTTGAGCTTCTGGACCGCGTCGGCATAGCCGGGATCGGCCAGGAACTCCGCGGCCGTCACGCGCGGCATCAGGCTGAACGCGGTCTGCGAGTAGAACGGGCGGCCGAAGAGCGTGCTCCAGGCGGCCTCGACGAGGTACGACTTCGTGAGCGAGAAGGGATCGAAGCCGATCCCCTTCGAGCGAAGGTACGCGCGGTGAAAAGCCACCGACTCTTTCACCACCGCGTCCTGCTCCGCGGCGTGGAGCTCTCGCCGGCACCACTCCTCGGTCGCTCGCCCGTCGACGACGTCCTCGTCGTTCGTCGTCCGGGGATCGTCGAAGCCGTCCGGGCGCGGCGCCATCTGTGAGCGCGTCCGCCCGTCGATCACCGTCTCGCGGGTCCACCATCGCCCGCGCGTCAGGTCGTCGGTGATGAGCTGGACGACGATGAGCCGCGGCTTCACGGCCGGATACATCTCGGCCGCCAGGGTGAGCATCTGGAGGATTCCGTACGTGCCCCGAGCGAAATTCAGGTTCACCACCTTGAGTCCCGTCCGCTCGCCGAGCACGGATTCGACCACGTCGGGGATGGTCAATGCGGATTGCGTCCAGTAGCTGAACGAGTCCCCGGTGGTGAAGATGACGTAGTCGGCGTTCCGCGCATCCTCCAGGGTGCTCCGGCCGCCGAGGCCGTCGCGATTGGCGTGCGCGACGACGCCGGGGCACCACGCCACCCGCCCATTGCTGACGAGCGAGAGGACTTTCTTCGAGTTCGGCCGGAATCGCTGGCCGAACTGCGGGTCGTATTGCCCGAACACGCCGTTCACGATGTGAAACGACACCGGGCGGCTTCCCACGTGCGCACGCACGGCGATCTCGGCGATCGCCAGGCTCAGCAGGACGCCCGCCGCGACCAGCGCGACACGCGCGGCCCACGACGGTCGAGCCGATCCCGTCATCGGCTCGGCTAGAACAGCGTGTAGATGAAGGGAACGACCGCGGAGCTCTGCGCGAAGACGATGAAGAGCCCGAAGATCAGCAGGCAAACGGCCAGCGGCGTGAGCCACCACCATTTGTTCTGCCAGAAGAAGGCGACGAGCTCTCCGGCGATACCCAGGCGCTGGACGAATCCGGCCGCGAATCGCATCGCTCGCTACCTCGCGGCGGGCTTCTCGACGACGCAGTCGCCGAGCACGAGCACGTCCATCCCGCTCCGGCGGAAGGTGTCGAAGGCCTCGGCGGGGGTGTTCACGATCGGCTCGCCCTTGAGATTGAAGGAGGTGTTGAGGAGAACCGGCACGCCGGTGGCCTTGCCGAAGGTCTCGATGAGCTTGTAGTAGCGGGCGGCGTGCGCTTCGCTCACGGTCTGCGGGCGGCCCGTCCCATCGACATGGGTGACCGCCGGGATGACGGCCTGCCTCTCAGCCCGGACGTCGACGACGTAGAGCATGAACCGGGCCGGGTAGTGCCGGGGCGCGTCCGGCAGCACGAAGTAGTCCTCGGCCCGCTCCAGAGGCACCGACGGCGCGAACGGACGGAAGGGCTCCCGGTACTTGATCTTCGTGTTCACGATCTCCTTCATCTCGGCCCGCCGAGGATCGGCCAGGATCGAGCGATTCCCGAGTGACCTCGGCCCCCACTCGAACCGTCCTTGACTCCAGCCGACGACGCGCCCGCGCTGCAGCCGATCCACCACGCGCTCGATCAAGCGCCGCTCGTCGTCGATCCGCTCGTACGAGATGCTCTCCCGGCGCAGGAAGCGCTCGACGGCGTCGGGGCCATGCTCCTGCCCCCAGAACGCGTGCTCCATCACGAATCGCCGGGGGTTGCCGAGCACCGCATGATGCGCGTAGAGCGCCGCGCCGATCGCGCCGCCGCCGTCGCCCGCCGAGGGCTGAATGTACACCTCGTCGAATGGAGTCTCGCGCAGGATCCGTCCATTGGCGACGCAGTTGAGCGCGACCCCGCCGGCCATGCAGAGCTTGCGCAGGCCGGTATCGCGCTGCAGGGCCCGCGCCATCGCGAGGAGGATCTCCTCCGTCACCTTCTGGATGCTGGCCGCGATGTCCGCGTAGTGCTGGTCCTCCCGCGTGAGCTGCTCGCGGAGATTGGCCATCGGCGACCGCGGCGGCCCGAACAAGGATTCGAACTTGCGGTTGAACGTCCGGTGGGTCGAGTGGTGGAACGAGAAGTAGTCCATGTCGAGCTCGAAGCTGCCGTCGTCGTGGAGCCGAACCACCTTGTGAACTTTGTCGACATAGCGGGGGACGCCGAAGGGCGCCATCCCCATCACCTTGTACTCCCCTTCGTTCACCTCGAATCCCAGGAAGGCCGTGAAGGCGCTGTAGAGCAGGCCCAGCGAGTGCGGAAAACGGATCTCCCGGGTCAGCCGGATCTCGCTTCCCCGTCCGACGCCCAGGCTGGCCGTGGTCCACTCGCCGACGCCATCGACGGTCAAGATCGCGGCCTCGTCGTACGGCGAGCAGAAGAAGGCGCTGGCCGCGTGCGACAGGTGATGCTCGCTGAACAGGATCTTCTCCGGCGCGACGCCGAGCCGTTTCTGGATCAGCTGCTTGATCCAGAGCTTGTCGCCGAGCCAGGTGATCATCGCCTCCCGGAACAGCGGGTACGATCGCGGGAACTCCTGAAGGCTCGTGAGCAGGAGCCGCTCGAACTTGACGAACGGCTTCTCGAAGAAGACGACGTAGTCCAGGTCGCGGGCGTCGAGCCCGCCCGTTCGCAGGCAGAACTCGATCGCGTTGTCCGGGAACGCGAAGTCGTGCTTCTTTCGGGTGAATCGCTCTTCCTCGGCCGCCGCCAGCACCTGGCCCTCGCGCAGCAGCGCGGCGGCGGCGTCGTGGAAGAAGCAGGAGACCCCGAGAATATCCATCGCGACTCAGTACTGGCGCCGCGCGCGCTCGAGGCGCGCGTCCCGCGGGTTCTGTGCTTGTGGATCCGGGCGGTCGCGCCAGCCCCGAGCGGTCCTCGGCTTGATCGCCAGCGGGTCGGAGGTCAATCGCACGAGGGTCGCGAACGGGGGAATCACGAGGAAATAGCAGATCGTGAGCACGACGCGAGCTTGAAGCTCGGCCAGGCGCTGACCGGTAGCCTTCCACCAGGCCCAGAAACCCGCACCCCTGACCATGACCAGTCATCAAATATCACATGGCGCGGCCGCTGCGCGCGCCCGCGCGTGGCCATCGTGCCCGCGCTCGCACCACCCGTTGACACACCGAGTTGCCGAGGGGTCTACTGTTGAACATGCACCGCGTGGTCGCTGCGGTCTTCGTCCTCGCCCTCACCGCCGGCTGCGCGACCACTTCGTCCCAGCCCCCTCGTAGTGCCTTCGACGACATCCCGGTGGCGAACGGGCTCACGTACCTGCCCAGCAAGTCCACGATCATCGAGTCGCCCACCGTGAAGGCCGCGCGGCTCGTGTATCGGGGCCGGGTGGAGGTCGAGAGCCTCGCGGCCGCGATGCGGACCACTCTCGAGGCGAATGGCTGGCGCCATGTCAGCAGCACGGCCACCGCGGACCACGGCATCACGCAGATCTACGAGAAGTCCGGTAACCCGCTCGAAGTTCGTTTGATCGACGGCTGGTGGTACACCTACGTCGAGGTGACCGCCAGCCGCGTCCAGCCATAGACTCGAGCCACCCTGGCAGCGGCGTCCCCCCGAAGGTCGCAAGAGCGGGATGGAAAGCCTGAGCGGCGCGATTGTCGAACGGAAGGACATTCGCTCTTCCCTGGCTCCGTTCTGGGTCGCGCCCGAGTACAAGATCGAGTATTCAGACGGCCTTCTCCGTGCTTTGACGCGAGTGTACGTCGATTACAACGAGGCCTTCTCCGCGCTGGTGTCTCTCAACCGTGAGTGGGAGAGCGATTACCGGCATAGTGCCGATCCTCGTGGCGGAACTCTCAACTTTGCTGTCCAGATCGACATGGCTGCAGCCGATACCGAATTTCTTCGAGCGGCCGATGCCATGCCCGAACGTGAGCTACTCCCCGAGATACGGAGACGGATTTTCGAGATCGACAACAGCCTTGCGATGTATCAGCTGCTCGAAAGACTTTTCCCCGCCGGTGGTGACTCTCGTCGACGTTGGAGGGCGGCCCTCGACTCGCGTCGCGAACAACTAGGCCGGCCGATTGCGTTGCTGGCCGTGACCGAGCAAAAGTACGACGACATGCTGGCTTCCGAATTCGGCCGAAAAGCTGGAGCGCTCCAACCGATGACGAGGTTCTGAGACTTTCTGGCTTTGATGCCTTTTGGGGTCCGCAACAATTTCTCGATCATCTGGCTGAACATGAAGGAGAGTGCGCGTATCTTCTTTACGCTCGTGCCTCGGACCCGATTCGAGAGCTGCGCCGCCCCGAGGAGTGCAGAGCACCCACTGCTTGGTGACCGCAATCTGCGTCGGATCATCAAAGCCAATTCCCTGGCCCTGAACATCGACGACCCCGAATGGGCAGTCAGTGACCCTCGGCGGATCAACGACACCAAGTGTTACCTGCCGGCAATTGGAACGGCCTTTCGGATCCACAGTCCTTTCTTCACTCCGAGATTTGAACGACATCTCAAGGCGAAGCGGCCGTACATCGAATTCCCCGGGGCTCGCTTGTCGTGCGAATTCACGCACGGAATCATATCGCTGGGATTGGATCCGGTCGCCGTGGAGCTGGGCCGTCAAATGCTTCGGTACAAGCCGGCACAGGGATGCTATGGGTGCTACGGACATATCCGCGGAGCTCTGACCGATCATGAGGTTCGTCGAGAGCTCCGGCGAGAGCTGCTGAGGCGCGGCGCCTATGTCGTTCAGCCCGAGCTCGATCCTCTCGTGGTCGCCGACCACGGCGATCGGAAATTCACGGGCGTGGACAAGGTGTTCTTGGCCCATCTCGACGGCCAGCCGGCCTTTATCGGAGGCTTCAGAACGCTGCTACCGGCTGATTCGGACGATGCCCGGAAAGGCAGAAATCATGGTACGGGGCCGACTGTCTGGGCCGAGATCGTCTGCAGCTCCCGCGCTGACGCCAGCCCGAGGGCCTTGGCGGTCCCCCGGCTGGCAACGGGGGCCACAACGACCTGGGGAAATTGGTGGGCCGTCACGGACTCGAACCGTGGACCCGCTGATTAAGAGTCGGTCCCCGGATCAGATCCCCCCACACTCCAACCAACTCCCTGCAAAAGATACAGGAGTTTCCGAGCCATGACGACTCCATTACGTGCGGGGAGTTCGTCGGCCTATGGCACCAGCGTGGCCCCAGCAGCTGGTCATCCTGTCGATGAGACAGGGCGCACACCCCGGTCTCGAGGGACTCCCGGCTCCCCATCAAGACATAAGACGGGGCCATTCCCAGGCGAGACAAATTCCCCGACGAAGATTCCCGGTGGATGGCTCGAAGCTCTCGCGGTGCGCGTAAAGCTCCACCGGACGGAGTGGCGGGTCGTTGCCATCGTCCTCAGCTCGCCCCGCCCAGTGAGCGTCTCGAGCGTCGCCAAACGCCTTCGTCTCGATTACGGCCTTGTCAAACGAGTCGTGCGCGAGTTGGTCCTCTGGAGCATCCTCGAGCGAACCTCGGGGCTCACGTTTCAACCTGATCACACATTGTGGGGACCGCGCCTCCCGCTCAACGACGTGAAGACGAATAGAGTGCGGAGCGAGCCCTGGCTCAAACCAGGCCGATGCGGGGTGAGCCATCGGATTGAGCCGAGCTGAAAAGGAGGAAGAGGATGGCGAAGAACGTTCGGAAAGTACGGAGGTCGGCGCGGAGCTCAGCGGCCGACGGTGATCGGGTTGTCGGTTCGAGCCCGGCCTCGCCACCGACTCGGCCTGACGCGAGTGTGACCGCGCGCAGCGTGCCCGGCAAGAACGGCGGCACGCTGTTGCCGCACGCTCCCGGCAGTAATGGCGGCGTCCACCGGGGCCCGGATCGGTTCCCTCGCGAGAGCACGGTCCGGGCGATCATCTTCAAGGCGCTGGTGAAGGAGGGCCTGACCCTGGCGGATCTCCGACAAGCGCGTCAGACCAAGGGGGGCCGTCGGCGGCATCGTGCCCTGATCCCGCACGCGGCTCTCGAATACGCGGCCGAGGGCTACCGCAACATTATGGCGGACGCCGCGCTCGGCGAGCCGCGAGCCTACGGCCCCTTCGTCCACGTCATGGATCACATCCACCGCGTGATGCAGAACGGGAAGGCCGACGGGGGCGGCGGCGCCGGACCCATCCCCGGCCGCTTCGTCAGGCCGGGCGAATTGCCTCCCGCGCCCACGTCGGCGCCGGCCCCGGAGCCGGGCTCCCTGATCATCGACGGCCAAGAGTACGTGGACCCGCGAGTCTGATGCGTCGAGGGCTCCGCTCCATCTGTCTCAAGCGCGCCCAATGGCCGCGCCACCGCGCGTGACGCTCACCGCCCCCGACCTCCCCAAGGGGTCGGTCGCTCCCCTTCTTGCTGAGCTCGACCGCCAGTTCCTCGACGGGCGCGGCATCTTTACGGGCCCGCTTCTCGACTTCGGCTTCCTCTGGGGCACCGACCCCGGCGCGGCCACGGACGACGGTGATGTCGACGTCCAGCTCTCGCCCACGGTCGATCGCTTCGTGTTCTCCGACGCCGACGTGGCGATGCTCTACGGGCCGCGCGGCGAGGGCAAGAGCACGGCCGGCGTCGCCCGGATCATTCGGCTGTCGACCGAGAGCCCCGAGGCGTGGCCCGTCCGCTGGGCCGTGGTCCGCGACACGTGGGTGAACGTCCAGCGCACGCTGATCCCGACGCTCGAGCGCGGGCACCGCGCCGGGTGGTGGCGCGCGGAGTTCTCGGAGGGCCGCACGGAGTGTGTGCTCAACAACGGCCTGGCACGCCTGTTCCTGTGGGGCATGGACCACGACCGCGACGCCTCGAAGTTCCAGGGCTTCGAGTGCGGTGGGGTCTGGCTCGAGGAGCCGGCGCCCGCGGCCGACATGATGTCCGGGATCCCGGCCTCTGTGCTGGCGCTCGGCGCGACCTCGCTCCGCCAGTCCGGCGTCAAGCACCCGACCGTGCAGATCACGATGAACCCGCCCGACGAGGATCACTGGACCATGAACCTGGTGGACACCCTCGAGGAGTCCGGCCATGCGGTACTGAAGTGCGAGGTCTTCCAGATCCCGGCCGGGGAGAACCGCTACCTGCCGCTCGGCTACCGCGAACGCATGCGGAACCTCCTCGATGCGGCCGGCCGGCAAGATCTCGTGCGGCGCCTAGTCGAGGGCCAGGTCGGCTCGGTCAAGGTCGGCGAGCCCGTAGCTCCCGAGTTCTCCGACGCCCATGTGGCGCAGGACCCGATCCAGATCTGTTACGAGTTCCCCACCTTCCGCTTCTGGGACTTCGGGCTCAACCCGACGTGCATCTGGGCGCAAGTGACGCCCCACGGGGGCCTCAACGTGCTCGGCTGCCGGGTGGGCGTCAACATGGGGCTGGAGGAGCTGATCGAGCAGCACGTACTCCCGTGGGAGGCGAAGTACGGACTCCTGAAGATGTGGCGCAGTGCCAACCCGGGCCGGGACAGCTACGGCAACACGAAGCCTGGCCGTCGGCGGATGGCCGGGATCCGCGACATTGGCGACCCGGCCGGCTACCAGCGCGAGCAGTCCAGCTCCGAGCGGAGCGCGCGGCGCAGTCTGGAGAACCTCCTGCGCACTACCCTGGAGAAGGGGCCCGTCGAGTGGTCGACGCGGCGCGACGCGGTCAAGGCGGTGTTGACGCGGATGATCGGGGGTCGCCCCATGGTCCAGATCGACAAGGATGCCGCCCCGCTGATCTACGCGCTCCGCGGCGGGTGGCGCTACGCCAAGTACCCGACCGGGCGCACCTCGCCCGAGCCGATCAAAGACATCAACTCCCATCCGGGTGATGCCTTCGGGTACGGGGTCGCCAAGCTCTGGCCGGTCCACGAGCTGACGGCTCGAGCGGCGACGCCGGCGCCATTCAACCCGGTACCGCCACCGGCGAGCGCCTGGGGGAGGTAGCAACGAACCGCGGGCGCATCAAGGACTTGACCGGATGGCCACAACAGCCGTCCGGGGCGAGATCGAGCTGGACGCTCTTGCGCGAGTCTATCTCGGCGATCCCGAGATCACCGACCACGATCGCGTCGCGTTTGCTCTGCGTGAGCTGCGCAAGCGGGGGTATGACGTCGAAGCATGCCCCGTGGATTGGCCGAGGCCGATGATGATCTGTTCGGTTCCAGGACTCGATGTGGATGGCGTTCGGCCAACCACAACCCTCTCGATTGCATAGGCGCCTCGACCGGATCGCCCAAAGATCCCGTGTGGTGACGGACGAGCACGTGCAACATCTGGTCGGCGAGCTCTACCGCGACGAGGATCTCTACGATGCCAACGATTTCCTGGAGGAGCCGTATGAATTCAGCTTCAAGGGCGATCCGGCTCTTGTGGAGTCCGTGTTCCAGGCCGTCGGGTTCGCAACGTGGCAGGGCGTAATGGTTCCCGACGACGGATCAGAGACACATTACGTCATCAAGATTGCGCCGCCGACCATGGCCGGGGACCGTTAACGGTCCCCCCTCTCCCGATCGTCTCCCTTCTCGCGGTCGTCTCATTCGGCCCTCTTACGTGAGCTTGCTTTCCAAGATGTGTCGCGATTCCAGGGTGGAAGGCCCGAGACGGGCGCTGGGGCGCCGCCGCTCGCAGTTTTCACAATCTTTTGACAACGCTGTGACAACTGAGCACTCGAAGCGCTGCAGAGTGACTCGCGTGCCTGGCGGCGGATCCAGCATCCCCGAACAACCCTTGACAGGGAGTGCGCTATGAAGCGACTGTTTTCACTCATCGTACTGGCGCTCCTGAGTGTGACCGGACTCCCCGCGGCTCCGATCGCCGCTGCGGAGGATGGACTCCACTACGAAGTGACGATCACCAACCTGACTCGCGGGCAACAATTTACGCCGATCCTCGTTACGAGCCATAAGGAGGGCGTCCAATTGTTCACACTCGGCCGTCCGGCCAGCGCGGAGCTGGCGACGCTGGCCGAAGAGGGAGACACGGGCCCACTCACGAGCCTGCTGCGTACTCTGCCGGCGGTCAGAGACGTCACGTCGTCCCCAGGTTTGTTAAATCCGGGGCACTCGGTCACGGTGACCGTCGTGGGCGGCGCCGAATTCGATCACCTGAGTGTGGCCGCGATGCTGATCCCCACCAATGACGGCTTTTTCGCGCTCAATGGTGTCGCCGGCCCCCGCGGCGACCAGGTCCTGAGGCTCTTTTCTCCCGCCTACGACGCAGGGGGCGAGCGGAACGACGAGCTCTGTGCGTCCATTCCGGGACCGTTCTTCGCGGAGTGTGGCGGGCCCGGTGGCGGCGCCAAGGTCGGAGGCGGAGAAGGGTTTGTCCATATCCACGCCGGGATTCACGGTGTCGGGAATCTCAACCCGGCCCAGCGAGACTGGCGCAATCCCGTCGCCGAGATCACAATTCAACGAATCCGCTGAGGCTGGCCCGGTGCGGGTCCGACCGCAAAGCTCGCGGAAAACGCAACGGGGACCCCCACGTCCAGGCGCCTCGCGGGGACTGCAGAGTCCCCGTAGTCTGTCCAGACTCGAAACGGTGTTGACACTTTCGCCGTTCCAGAGTGGTGCATGAGTTCACTGTGCTGCGGCCACGCCCCAGACGAGTGCGGCCGGGGTTCGACCGCGGACGCGGTAGCC
>JACXTT010005498.1_pt1 | contig 18391 bp, 18 predicted proteins | sample 9270951 | NCBI WGS metagenome assembly JACXTT01 (sample SAMN15532306, study PRJNA645909) | rock metagenome | isolation source: weathered quartz diorite | place: Puerto Rico | collected 2017-06-21 | reverse complement strand
GCCCGCGCCGGCCTCGCTCGTTTGAGCGCCCCGGAGCTTGGTCGCAAGCTCCTCGTTGAGCGCAACGGCCTCCGGGTCGTGCTCGTGCGGCCGGCCGACGTGCCCGCGTACGTGGACCATGGCGCGGCCGACCTCGGGATCGTCGGTAAGGACGTGCTGTGGGAAGCCGAAGGCTCGCACTACGAGCTCGTGGACCTGCGTTTCGGCGCGTGCGAGCTGGTGCTGGCCGTGCCGCAGGGCTCCAAACTTGCCGGGCCGGATACGTGGCCGCCGCTCATGCGTATCGCAACCAAGTACCCGCGAACTGCGCTGTGGTGGTTCGAGGCGCGCGGCCAGGCGGTGGAGGTGGTGCGGCTGCACGGGTCGGTCGAGCTGGCGCCGCAGGTGGGACTCGTCGACGCGATCGTCGACCTGACGTCGAGCGGCCAGACGCTGCGCGAGAACCGCCTGCGCGTGGCTGCTGTCCTCGGCGCATCGACGGCGCGGCTCGTGGCCAACCAGGCGAGCTTGAAGACGCGCACCGACGCGATCCAGGCGCTGGTCGGGCGACTACGCGAGGCGGTCGGTAATGGGGGTTAGGCGCTTCGACGTCGGCTCGTGGCTCGACTCACCGCTGTCCCGCCGGCGTCTCGACCTGACCCAGTTCACCGAGCAGCGCGCCGCGGTGCAGGAGATCTGCGCCCGGGTCGCGGCCGAAGGCGATGCCGCGCTCCGCGAGTACAGCCGCCGGTTCGACGGCTGGGCTCCTGACGAGACCGAGACCTTCCAGGTTCCGGCCGCGGAGCTGAGGGCCGCCGCACGGCGGCTCAGCGCGGCGGATCGGTCGGCCCTGGAGTTCGCAGCTCAGCGCATTGGAGAATTTCACCGCGCGCAGGTGCAGCCCGACAGCACGGGTACGCCGGGCCTGAAGCTGCTGACCCGCCCGGTGCGGCGCGCCGGTGTCTACGCACCCGGCGGCCGCGCCGCATACCCGTCGACTGTATTGATGACGGCGATCCCAGCCCGAGTGGCGGGCGTCAAGGAAGTCGTGCTCGCGACGCCGCCGCGCGCCGATGGGAGCGTACCCGGGCCGATCCTCGCCGCCGCGCACGTCGCGGGGGTGGACGCGGTGTATCGCATTGGCGGCGCACAGGCCGTGGCCGCACTCGCGTACGGGACAGCGCAGATTCCGCGCGTCGACGTGCTCGCCGGCCCGGGCAACATCTACGTCACGCTCGCGAAACGCGAGGTGTTCGGCGCGGTCGGATTGGATGGGATAGCCGGACCGACGGAAGTGTTGGTCGTCGCCGACGCGGAGGCACGTGCGGATTACGTCGCCGCGGACCTGGCAGCGCAGCTTGAGCACGACCCGCTTGCGTGGGCGGTGCTCGTCACGGACTCGGCGCGGCTCGCAGATCGCGTGGATGAGGAGCTCGCGTCGCTGGTCGCTGGTCTGGAGCGCGCGGAGATCATCAACTCCGCGATCTGCTGCATCGTCGTCGCCGATGACATGCAGCAAGCCATGACCATCGCCAACGACTTCGCCCCCGAGCACATGCTCATCGTGGCCGCAGACGGGGCGCGACTCGCGTCGCAGGTCGAGAACGCCGGCGCGGTTTTCGTCGGGCCTTACTCGACTGTGCCGCTCGGTGACTACACGGCGGGCCCGAACCACACCCTGCCGACATCCGGCGCGGCCCGGTTTGGGTCGCCGCTCGGCGTGCACACCTATGTGAAGCGCACCAGCGTCCTGAGCCTGAATCGCGGCGACCTGGAGATGCTGCGCGACGCCACTGTGGCGTTGGCGGGAATGGAGGGACTCACGGCTCACGCGCACGCGGTCGAAGTGCGGCTTGAGTAAGCGGTCGGCCGATATAACCAGACGGAGCAAGGAGACGCAGCTACAGGCGACTGTCAAGCTCGACGGCCGCGGCCGGGTGAACGTCGCGACAGGCGTCCCATTTCTCGACCACATGATCGAGCAGACCGCGCGTTACGCCGGCCTGGACCTCAAGCTGCGCGGGTCGGGTGACGTGCACGTGGATGCCCATCACCTGGTCGAGGACGCCGGCATCGTGCTCGGCCAGGCACTCGCATCGGCACTGGGCGATCGCGCGGGCATCACGCGCTTTGGCTCCGCGTACGCACCGCTGGACGAGGCGCTCGCCCGCGTGGTGGTGGACCTCGGCAAGCGTCCGTACCTGGCATATGCCGTGCCCCTGCGCGGTCGGATCGGCACCCTCGAGTCCGAGGTCATCGAGGAGTTCTGGAAGGCACTTTCAATCCACCTCGGGGCGACCATCCACGTCGACGTGATCCGCGGGCGCAACCGCCACCACGTCGCTGAGGCGACCTTCAAAGCCCTGGGCCTCGCGCTGCGAGTCGCCATGGCGCCAGCCGGCGGGCCTGGCGTGCCTTCGTCTAAAGGTCTTCTCGGTTGATTGCAATCGTCGACTACGGCGTGGGCAACCTGCGTTCTGTTGAACGCGCCCTGCGGCAGGTCGGCGCCGAGCCCATGATCACGGCCGACCCTGAGCAGCTGGAGAGGGCGCGGGGGATCGTTCTTCCCGGCGTCGGCGCATTCGCACCTGCGCAGCAGAAGCTCGCGCGCGGCGCCCTCGGCCGAAGGATCGTCGACTTCGCGCGTGCGGGCAAGCCGTTGCTCGGCGTGTGCCTCGGTTACCAGCTGCTTTTCACCGAATCCGAAGAGGGCGGCCGGCACGCGGGCCTAGGCCTGCTCGCGGGCAGTGTCGTCGAGGTGCGGGGCACCGAGCACCTGCCGGTCATCGGCTGGTGTCGCGTCCGGCAGACGCGCGAGTCTCCGCTATGGGCCGGGATCGAAGACGGCGCGTACTTCTATTTCGTGCACTCGTACGCCCCGGCGGCGAGCGAGTGTGCAGTTGGGGCGAGCGACCACACCGCCGCCGCCGCCGCGTCCAAGGGCCAGGTCATGGGCACGCAGTTCCACCCCGAGAAAAGCGGTCCTGACGGCTTGCGCGTCTATGCGAACTTTGTCGGTCTCTGCGGTGACTGACCACGTCCAGTGGAACCGCGCGATATGGGACGGCGACGCCGAAAACTGGGTCGAGCGTGGGCGTCGGAGCTGGGCACAGACCGAGCCCGCGTGGGGCACCTGGCACGTGCCCGATTCAGAGCTGCGCGTGCTGCCCGACGTCGCCGGTCGTGGCGTGGTCGAGCTGGGATGCGGCACCGCTTACTTTTCGTCCTGGCTTGCGCGGCGCGGCGCGAGGGTGGTCGGCATCGACAACTCTCGGCGCCAGCTCGCAACGGCGCAGCGCTTTCAGAGTGAGTTCGGCCTCGAGTTCCCTCTCATTCATGCCGACGCCGAGCACGTCCCCCTGGCTTCAAAGTCGTTCGATCTTGCACTGAGCGAGTACGGCGCCGCGATCTGGTGCGACCCGCATGTGTGGATCCCCGAGGCGGCACGTCTGCTGCGCACGGGAGGTCGCCTCATCTTTCTGGGCAATGCGGTGCTGGCGATGCTGTGCATGCCGGAGACCGAAGCCGAGGCGCCGGCCGGCGACCGGCTGCTTCGCGACCAATTCGGAATGCACCACTTCGAGTGGCCCGGCGAGGAGGGCATCGAGTTCCACCTGGCTCACGGCGACATGCTTCGGCTGCTCCGGTCAAATGGATTCGAGGTCGAAGACCTCATCGAGATCCAGGCTCCTGAAGGAACGACCTCGCCCGATCCGTATATCTCGAACGAGTGGGCAAGGCGCTGGCCCAGCGAGGAAATCTGGAAGGCGCGGAAGCGATGACCGCCAAGCGCGTCATCCCGTGCCTTGACGTCGACGGCGGCCGCGTCGTCAAGGGCGTGCGGTTCCAGCAATTGCGCGACGCCGGTGACCCGGCAGAGCTCGCCGCGCTTTACGACCGCGAGGGCGCTGACGAGATCGTGTTCCTCGACGTCACCGCCACCTCCAGCGAACGCCGAATCCTCCTCGACGCGGTCGCGCGCACGGCCGACCAGGTTTTCATCCCGCTCACGGTCGGCGGTGGCGTGCGCAGCGCGGACGACATGGGCGAGCTGCTCACCCACGGCGCGGATAAGGTCTCGGTCAACAGCGCAGCCCTCGCCGACGCGGCGCTCATCACGCGATGTGCCGGCATCTTCGGCTCACAGTGCGTGGTCCTGGCCATCGACGCCCGCCGCCGGGCAGGCGCTCCAGGCTGGGAGGTTTTCAGCCACGGCGGCCGCCGGGCCACCGGCCACGACGCGGTGGAGTGGGCAGTGGAAGGTGTCGAGCGGGGAGCGGGGGAGATCCTGCTCACCTCGATGGATCGCGACGGCACGCATGAGGGATACGACCTCGAACTGGTGCGCGCCGTGTCGGCCGTGGTGCGCGCTCCGGTCATAGCGTCGGGCGGCGCGGGCAGCGCGGACCACATGTACGACGCGCTGACCTCGGGTGGAGCCGAGGCGGTGCTCGCCGCATCGATCTTTCATTTCGGCGAGGCGTCGATCCGAAGCGTGAAGCAGTCCCTGACCGAGCGGGGTTTGGAGATCAGGCCATGAAACCGGATTTCTCGAAGGGTCTTGTGCCGGCCGTCGTCCAGAACGCCGCCACCGGGCTGGTGTTGATGCTGGCGTACATGGACGAGGAGTCGTGGACACGCACGAGGGAGACCGGTCGGGCGTGGTTCCACTCGCGCGAGCGCGGACTGTGGGAGAAGGGCGCAACCTCAGGCCGCTTCATGAACGTGGTCGAGGCGACGCTGGACTGCGACCTCGACGCGATCCTGCTCCGCGTGCAGCCAGACGGGCCGTCGTGCCACACCGGTGCGGAGTCTTGCTTCTTCAACGAGCCTGACTGACTTCGCCTGCGCATAAGACTGTATATTTATGCGCTCATGACCAAGCGGGTGAAGGCTGCGGTCGCCGGTGCCAATGGCTACGCCGGGATGACCCTGGTGCGCCTCCTGGCCCGCCATCCGAATGTCGAGCTGACACAGCTCACTTCGCGATCGTTTGCCGGCCAGCCACTGTCGGCCGTGTTTCCGCTGCTGGGCATGAACGGCACGTTCCTCGCCGAGCCGGAGACCGATGGCATCGACGTCGTCTTCACCTGTCTGCCGCACAACGTCGGCGCAAGCAAGGCCGGTGAGTGGCTGAAGGCCGGGGCCCGCGTGATCGATATGTCGGCGGATTTCCGGTTGAAGGACGCCTCGCAGTATCCGACCTGGTACGGGCGAGAGCACCCCGCCCCAGAGCTGCTGACCAGGGCCGTCTTCGGCCTGCCCGAGCTGCACGAGGCGGAGATCAAGAGCGCCGGCCTGGTTGCGGTCCCGGGGTGCTACTCGACGGCGGCCATCCTGGGCCTGGCGCCCGCGGTGGCGGCCGGACTGGTGGGATCGGACATCGTCGTCGACGCTAAGTCGGGCGTCAGTGGTGCCGGTCGGTCGCCAAACCTCGGCGCGCACTTCAGCGAGGTCAACGAGTCCGTCTGCGCGTATGCGGTGGGCGGCCACCGCCACCTGCCCGAGGTGACGCAGGAGCTGTCGGCCTTGGGCCAGGACGGTCTTCGGCTCGCGTTCGTTCCGCACCTGGTGCCGATGACCCGCGGCATCCTGGCCACGTCCTACTTCGACCTTCGCGGCTCAGTTGACGAGCTGCAGGGTGCCTATCGCGAGTTCTATGCAGCGCAGCCGTTCACGCAGGTGGTCGACCAGCCGCCCGCAACCAAGCTCACCAGTCACTCGAACATGTGCCTGGTCAACATCGCAGCGCAGGACCGGAAGGCGATCGTCACGACGGCGCTGGACAACCTGATGAAAGGCGCGGCGGGCCAGGGCGTGGAGTGTTTCAACATCGCGTTCGGCTTCGACCGGAAGACCGCCCTGGAGGCCTCGGTCCAGTGGCCGTGACGTTCGCCGCCGGCTACCGGGCCGGCACCGCCGCGTGCGGCATCAAGGCGTTCACCGCGGGAGCGAAGGCGATCCCGAGCGAGCAGAGGCGCGACCTGTGCGTCGTCGTCTCCGAGCGACCGTGCGACACCGGCGGTGTATTCACCACCAACAAGGTGAAGTCGGCTTCCGTCGTGATCGACCATCTGCACCTCCAGCACAACCGAGTGCGGGCGCTGGTCATCAACTCCGGCAATGCCAACGCCTGCACGGGGGCGCAGGGGTTCAAGGACGCGCTTCTCATGGCCAAGCTCACGGCGGACAACCTCGACCTGGACCCCGACCAGGTGCTGGTCAGCTCCACCGGCGTGATCGGACGCTATATGCCGATGCAAGCCGTGAAGTCCGGCATCGAAGCGGCGTGCGCTCACCTCGATGCTGCTCATGGCGAGGACGCGGCGCAGGCCATCATGACCACCGACTCGGTGCCGAAGACGGCCACGCTCGAGCTCGAGGTGGCGGGGCGGCCCGTCCGGATCGGCGGCATGTGCAAGGGCTCGGGCATGATCCACCCGAACATGGCGACGATGCTCGCTTACATCACGACGGATGCCGCGGTCCAGCCCGGGCTGATGGCCTCGATGGCCAAGCAGGTTGCCGACCACAGCTTCAACCAGGTATCGGTGGACGGCGACAGCTCGACCAACGACACGTTCCTGTTGCTTGCCAACGGCGCGGCGGGCAACGCGCCGATCGCGCCCGGAACCACGGAGGCGGCATCACTGCAGGGAGCGATCCTCGAGGTCGCACAAAGGCTTGCCCGGTCGATCGCGCGCGATGGTGAAGGGGCGACGAAACTCATGACCGTGCGCGTGGTGGGCGCCACGTCCGACGCCGAGGCCAGCCTCGCGGCGCGGTCCGTTGCATCGTCGAGCCTGGTCAAGACCGCGATCCACGGCGGCGACCCCAACTGGGGCCGAATCGTCTGCGCGCTCGGTTACAGCGGCGCCGATCTGGCGATCGACCGCCTGCACCTGAGCATCGGCGGGATGGTGGTCTTCGAGCGCGGGGGCGGGGTGGAGGTCGACCTCGGGGCCGTGAGGCGGGCATTCGAACAGCGGGAGATCGAAATCGTCGCGACTCTGGGCATCGGCGAAGGGGAGGCCGAGGCGTGGGGCTGCGACCTATCGGAGGAGTACGTGCGCATCAACGCCGACTACACCACATGACGCTGACGGTCGAAGAGAGGGCGAAGGTCCTGGTCGAGGCGCTGCCGTACATCAAGCGGTTCCACGGACAGATCGTGGTCGTGAAGGTCGGCGGCAAGGCGATGGAGCAGGCGAGGGACGAGACCCTGCAGGACGTGGTGCTGCTTCGTTACGTCGGCATGCAGCCGGTTCTGGTTCACGGGGGCGGGCCGGAGATCACGGCCATGAGCGAGCGGCTCGGGCTGACCCCCGCTTTCAAGAATGGTCTGCGCATCACGGACGAGAAGACGATGGAGGTCGTGAAGATGGTGCTCACCGGCAAGGTGAGCCCGGACATCGTCGCCTCGATCAACCGGCTGGGCGGCCAGGCCGTGGGCATGAGCGGTGAGGACGGACCGAGCATCATCGCCGAGCCGTTGGGCTCGGACATGGGCTTTGTGGGTCGGGTGGTCCAGGTGAACCAGGAACCGATCACGGCGTTGCTCGGTCGTGGGTACGTGCCGGTGATCGCGTCGATCGGGCTTGGCTACGACGGGCACTCGTACAACATCAACGCGGACACGGTCGCGGCTGAGATCGCCGTCGCGCTTGGAGCCGCCAAGCTGATCCTCCTCACGGACGTGCCCGGTGTTCAGGGTGCCGACGGCGGAGTGGTGGCGGTGCTTGCGCGGGACGACGCGCGGCGCCGCATCGAGACCGGTGAGGTGACCGGCGGGATGATCCCCAAGCTCGAGGCGTGCCTGCGCTCGCTGGACCGGGTGCCCCTGGCGCACATCATCGACGGGCGGGTGGCGCACTCGCTGCTGCTGGAGCTGTTCACCGAGGCCGGCATCGGCACGATGGTCACGCCATGAACCCCCGCGCGCGATCCATCTATATGGACGTGGCCTGATGAGCTCCATCCCCGAGCAGGCCGAGAAGTACCTCATGCAGACCGGCCGCCGGCTGCCGGTCACGTTCGTGCGCGGTAGCGGGTGCCTCGTCTATGACGAATCCGGCCACGAGTACCTCGACCTGGTCGCCGGGATCGCCGTGAACCTCCTCGGCCACGCCCACCCGGCGGTCGCCGCCGCGGTCGCGGCCCAGGCGCAGACTCTCATCCACACGTCCAACCTGTACTTCACGCAGCCTCAGGTCGACCTCGCGCGCAGGCTCGTTCAGCTGTCCTTTCCATCACGCGTGTTCTTCTGCAACTCCGGCGCGGAAGCCAACGAGGCGGCGATCAAGCTGGCCCGCAAGTGGGGCACCCGTAACCGCGGCGGCGCATTCGAGATCATCACCACGGCCGGCTCGTTCCACGGGCGCACCCTCGCCACTGTCACGGCCGGCGGCCAGCCCAAGTACTCAGATCCTTTCCGGCCGCTGCCCTCTGGCTTCACCCATGTCCCCTACAACGACTTCGACGCGGCCAAGGCGGCCACGACCGACAAGACGGTGGCCGTGATGCTCGAACCCGTCATGGGTGAGATCGGCGTGATCCCGGCAGCCCCGGGCTACCTCGAACGGGTCCGCGCGTGGTGTGACGAGAAGAACCTGCTCCTGATCCTCGACGAGGTGCAGACCGGCCTCGGCCGGACCGGCCGCTGGTTCGCTCACCAGCACCACGGCATCACGCCCGACGTGATGACCCTCGCCAAAGGCCTCGGCGGCGGCATCCCGATTGGCGCGTGTCTTGCATCCCCGAGAGCCGACGTCTTCGAGCCCGGTGACCATGGCTCCACCTTCGGGGGCAACCCGCTCGCATGCGCGGCGGCGCTTGCGGTGCTGACGGTGATCGAGCGGGACGGACTCATCGGCCACGCCACCGAGATGGGCGAGCACCTCGCCCATGTGCTCGACGGTCTCGGTGCCCAGCAATCCAGGGGACTTGGCCTGATGCGCGCGGTGCAGTTCGAGGAGCCGAAAGCCAAGCCGTTCCAGCAGGCGTGCCTCGACGCGGGTCTCGTGGTCAACGCGGTCGACGACCACACGGTCCGTTTCGTGCCACCCCTGATCATCAGCGCCAAGGAGATCGACCGCGCGCAAACCGCGATGGCATCGGCCATGAAGGGCGCGACCGCTTGAGCCGGCCACTGCAAGCGGGTAAGAACCAGCGCCACCAGGCGATCCTCGAGCTCGTGAATCGCGGCACCGCCCACACCCAGCAGGACATCGCCGCCGCGCTCGGTCGGCGCGGGTTCCAGGCCACCCAGGCCACCATTTCGCGCGACATCCACGAGCTTGGGCTCGTGAGATCAGGGGCGGGTTATCGCAGCACGGCCGCGCTGGTGCGAGAGCTGGTGCTCTCGATCGAGCTGGTGCAGCCGCTGGCCGTGATCCGCACGCCGCCAGGCACCGCGAACCTGGTCGCGAGGCGCATCGACGAGGCCGCCTTGCCGGGCGTGGCCGGCACTGTTGCGGGCGACGACACGATCATCGCCGTGCTCCGTCAGCCGCGGGCGGGCCGGTCGCTCAAACAGCTCCTGCTGGCCGGCGACAACGCGTGAGCAAGAAGGTCGTGCTCGCTTACTCGGGCGGGCTGGACACGTCGGTCGCGATCCGGTGGCTCAAGGACGCAGGCTGGGACGTGGTCGCGTTCACGGTCGATCTCGGCGAGAAGAAGGACCTCGATGCGATCCAGGCGCGCGCACTGAAGACCGGCGCATCAGCGGCATACGTTGCCGACGGCCGAGAACCGTTCTTGCAGCTGTTCGTCTGGCCGTCGCTCCAGGCGGGCGCCGTTTACGAGAAGGAGTACCCGCTGGCGACCGCGCTCGGCCGCCCGCTGATCGCGGCCATGCTGGTGCAGGTCGCACGGCGCGAAGGTGCAACGGCCATCGCGCACGGCTGCACCGGCAAGGGCAACGACCAGGTGCGCTTCGACGTCGCCACCGCGGCGCTCGCCCCTGAGCTTCAGGTCGTGGCGCCGGTGCGCGAGTGGGGCATGAACCGCGATGACGAGATCGAGTACGCGAAGAAGTTCAGCATCGAAGTTCCTGCCACCGTCCGGTCGCCTTACTCGACCGACGAGAACCTGTGGGGCCGGTCGATCGAAGCCGGAATCCTCGAGGATCCCTGGGCCGAGCCCCCGCCGGATGTCTATTCGTGGACCAACGACCCGCCGAACTGCCCGGACGAGCCTGCCTACGTCGAGGTCGGGTTCAAGTCAGGCATCCCGGTGTCGCTCGACGGCAAGCCGGTGTCACCGCTCGAGCTAGTCACAACTCTCAACCGACTCGGCGGCGAACACGGAGTCGGACGCATCGATCATCTCGAGAACCGATTGATCGGCATCAAGTCGCGTGAGATCTACGAGGCGCCGGCCGCGGTGCTTCTGCTCCAGGCCCATCAGGCGCTCGAGGACATCACCCTTCCGAAAGAGGTGGCACGTTTCAAGGACCTCGTGGCGCAGCAGTGGGCCCAGATGGTCTACGACGGGCTGTGGTTCAGCCCGCTGCGCGACGCCCTGTACGCGTTCGTCAACGAAACGCAGGCCCACGTCGACGGCGAGGTCAGGCTCAAGCTGTTCAAAGGCTCATCGCACGTGGTCGGCCGGAAGAGCCCGGCCCAGCTGTACCAGCTCTCGCTCGCGACCTATGGCAGAGGCGACGCATTCGATCAGACGGCTGCCGCCGGCTTCATCAAGCTGTGGGGCCTGGGGGTCAGAACCGCGGCGCAGGTGCAGGGCCGTCTGCACGGCCAGGACATGCAGAACCTGCTGGTCGACGTCAAGAGGCTCGCCCCATAGGCAAGTTGTGGGGCGGGCGGTTCCGCCGCAGGATGCTGCCCGCGCTCGAGCGCTTCTCATCGTCGCTCGAGACCGACTTCGAGCTCTATCCGTTTGACATCGCGTGCAGCGTCGCGCACGCGAGAGGCCTTGCCGCGGCCAGGATCATCAAAAGCAGCCAGCTGACTGCCATCGAGCGCGGCCTGCGGCGCATCAAGCGCGAGTTCGATGACGGCGTCTTCGAGTTCGCAGCCACCGATGAGGACATTCACACCGCCATCGAGCGGCGGCTGACGGAGCTCACACCCGCCGGCGCCTCCCTGCATGCCGGCCGCTCGCGCAACGACCAGATCGCGACCGACCTCCGTCTGTACTGCCGGCTGGCGTGCGCGACGGGCGTCGATGCGGTCGCGGTGCTGGTCGACGAGCTCGCGCGCGTGGCCGCCGGGCACGCGGCCTGGCCGATGCCGGGCTACACGCACCTGCAGCGGGCGCAGCCCGTGACGTTGGGCCACCACCTGCTCGCGCACGCCGAGCCCCTGCTGCGCGACGCTCAGCGATTCCGAAACGCCTACGACTCGGCCGATGAGATGCCGCTCGGGTCCGGCGCGTTGGCAGGGACCACGCTGCCGATTCGCCGCGACGTCGCAGCGAAAGCGCTCGGATTCTCGCGGCTGTCCCTCAACAGCATGGACGCTGTCGCCGACCGAGATTTTGCCCTCGACCTCGCATACGCCTGCCTTGCAACCGCAATCCACTTGAGCCGCCTGGGCGAGGACGTCGTCCTCTGGTCGTCGGCGGAGTTCGGCTTCGTGCATCTGGCTGACGAAGTCTCGACGGGCTCGAGCTTGATGCCGCAGAAGAAGAACCCCGACATCGCCGAGCTGCTGCGCGCCAAGCCGGGGCGCGCGCTCGGCGGCGTGGCCGCGCTCGCCACCGTCCTCAAAGGTTTGCCCCTGGCTTACGACCGCGACCTGCAGGAGGACAAAGCAGCCGTCTTCGGCGTGGTTGAGGACGTGATCGGCGCCCTTGAGGCGGCCGCCCTGCTCGTGGGTCATCTGGAGTTCGACCGACAGCGCCTTAGCGAGGCCGCCTCGGACCCGGGCCTCCTGGCCACCGACGTGGCCGAGCAGCAGGTGAGGGAAGGCGTCCCCTTCCGCGAGGCGCACGAGGCGGTTGGCCGGCTGGTCCGCGCGGGCAAGCTCGCTCCCGCGGGCAAGGCGGCCCAGTCGCTGAGGCGGCGCAACGCGCCGGGCGCGCCACATCCGCGCCGGGTCCTGGCCCGGGCAACCGCCGCCAGGCGGCAGGCGGCCGCCCTCCGGGCCTGGGCTAAGTCGCATCCGCCCCCGCTGCCTTTATGACATAACTTCCGGGTGCTCCTGGCGGTCGACGTCGGCAACACCAACGTGACCCTCGCCCTGTTCGACGGCGAGCGGCTCGCCGCAGACTGGCGCGTCACGTCGCACCGCGAGCGGACGGCCGACGAGGTTGGGCTGGAGCTTCGCCAGCTGCTCGGCCTGCGCGGCCTGGACACCAAGATCGTCACCGGCGTCGTGATCTCGAGCGTCGTCCCGGGCTTGAACCCGGCCATGATCGAAGCCTCGCGGCGGTACCTGAACTGCGAGCCGATCATGGTCGGCCCCGGCGTCAAGACGAGCGTGCGCGTGCGCGCCGAGAATCCGAGGGAGGTGGGCGCCGACCGGATCGCCAACGCCCTGGCCGCCTTCACCAAGTACGGCGGCCCGGTGGTGGTGATCGACTTTGGGACGGCGGTCACATACGACGCGATCAACGCCGAGGGCGACTATCTCGGCGGCGCGATCGCCCCTGGCGTCGAGATCTCCCTCGACGCCCTGGTGTCGCACACCGCCATGCTCCGCCGGGTCGAGGCAATCGCTCCCGACTCGGTCATCGGGCGCAACACGGTCACCTCGATCCAGTCAGGCCTCGTCTGGGGGTTCGTCGCCCAGGTCGAGGGCATGGTGGCCCGCATGGTCAAAGAGCTGGGAGGCTCGGCGCATGTCGTGGCGACCGGCGGCCAGGCCTCGCTCGTTGCTGGGCTGACCACGGTGATCGAGAAGACCGATCCGCTGCTCACCCTCGAAGGATTGCGTTTGATCTACCTGCAGAACGCTGACGGCCGACGATGATAGAGGCGGTGAAGACGGCGCCCGCCTTCCACATTTACGTCGCGCCCGGCATGGCCAACGGCAGCGTCGCTTCCGTGCTCCAGGAGCTTGGCCTGGAGAGCAAGCCGCTCCCCGGCCCCGAATCTGTGGTCGCCCCGGCCCTGATCGTGCTGGCGCCCGGCGAGGCGGCCCCGGAGGGGCTGGAGGACAGCGTCATCCGGCCGCCCGCCGAGGCGCCGCCGGAGGCCCTGCGCGAGATCCTCCGGGTCGCGCTGCAGAACGCGGTGCTCAGGCTCGAGGTCACGCAGCTCGAGGAGCAGGCGCGCCGCCAGCACCGCCAGTTCGAGGAGCTCAACCGCATCGGCATCGCGCTTTCCGCGGAGCGGGACATCGGCAAGCTGCAGGACTTCATCCTCACGACGATGCGCCAGCTCACCAGCGCCGACGGCGCGAGCCTGTGGCTCAAGAGGGTCGTCGAGGGTGAACCGAAGCTGGCCTTGTCATCCAGCCAGAACGACTCCATCGACAGGAGCACTTATCAAGCGTTCACAGTGCCTGTCGACGAGAAGACCGTCGTCGGCTACACGGTGACCATGGGCTCGAGCCAGATATATGAGGACGCCTACAACCCGCCGCCGGGCAAGCCCCAAGGAGGTCGCGGATTCGACGCCCAGTTCGGCTATCGGACCAAGTCGATGCTCACGGTGCCGATGCGCAACTACAACGACGAGGTCGTCGGTGCGATCCAGCTCATCAACGCCAAGCGGAGTTTCGATACGAAGCTGACCATCGACAGCGTCGACCAGGAGGTCGTCAGCTTCCGGCCCGGGGACCTGGAGATGCTGGAGTCGGTCGCGAGCCAGGCCGCCGTCGCCCTGGACAACAAGACCCTGCTCGACGAGATCCAGAACATGTTTGAAGGCTTCGTCACAGCAAGCATCACCGCGATCGAGCAGCGGGACCCGAGCACCGCCGGCCATTCGGGCCGAGTCGAGAGGCTGACCACCGGCCTCGCGCGTGCGGTGAACGAGGTCGCGGTCGGCAAAATTCGCGACCGCCCGTTCACCGAGGACGAGTTCAAGGAGCTGCGCTATGCGTGCCTGCTCCACGACTTCGGCAAGGTCGGCGTCCACGAGGACGTGCTGGTCAAGGAAAAGAAGCTCCCCCTGCGCCAGCTCGAGGTCATCCGAGCACGGTTCGCTTTCGTGCAGCGCTCGGTCCAGGTGCGCTACGCGAACCAGAAGCTTGACGTGATCAAGCGCGAGGGTCCGGATTCAGTTGCGCTCGCGGAAATCGACCGCCGGCTCGATGAAGACCTGCAGCAGCTTCGCCTGTGGCTCGAAGCCATCGTCACCGCCAACGAGCCGAGCGTGCTGCCCGAAGACAAGGCCTCGGCGCTCGAGGTGGTGGCCAAGAAGACCTATGAGGACATCTCCGGCCGCGAGCACCCGATGCTCGCGCCGCAAGAATTTCGCTTTCTGAGCATCCGCAAGGGAACGCTGGACGAGCAGGAGAGGCGCGAGATCGAATCGCATGTGACCCACAGCTGGGTGTTCCTCAGCAAGATCCCGTGGACGCAGAGCATGCTCAACATTCCCGAGATCGCATACGGCCATCACGAGAAGCTCGACGGCTCGGGCTACCCGCGAAAGCTCAAGGGTCCTGACATTCCCCTGCAGACGAAGATGATGACCATCTCTGACATCTACGATGCCCTGACCGCATCAGACCGCTCATACAAGCCCGCCGTGCCGGTCGATCGGGCGCTGGCCATCCTGCATGACGAAGCCGCCAGGGGACAGCTCGACAGCGACCTGCTCGACATCTTCGTCAACAAACGCGTGTACGAGCTGACGGCCGGCCAATGAGGATCAAGTTCTGGGGTACGCGAGGCACGCGGCCCACGCCCGGCCGGCGCACACTGCGTTACGGCGGCAACACCACGTGCATCGAGGTCCGCGACAAACACGAGAACCTGATCATCATCGACTCGGGCTCAGGGATCGCGGAGCTCGGCGCGGACCTGGCGGAGGATGCGGCGCTCCAGGCCCACCTTCTGATCACGCACACCCACCTCGACCACATCCAGGGCTTCCCCTTCTTCTCGCCGGCGTTCGTGCCTGGCACCCACCTGACGATCGTCGGACCGGCCGGGTCGGCGAAATCGCTCCAGGCCGCGTTTGCCGACCAGATGGATCCGGCGTACTTTCCAGTTCGCCTCGACCACATGCCCGCCGACATGGAGTTCATCGAGCGCAATCCCGGTGAGACGTTCGAGGTAGGCGGCCTGCGCATCACGCCTCACCTCTTGATGCACCCGATCCCGACGTTCGGTTATCGGATCGACGAGGGTTCGACGCGCTTTGCCTTCGCGACTGACAACGAGATATCACTTTTCGCTCAGGAGCAGAACGGGTCCTTCAAGGAGTTCGCCGATTGGTGCCGTGGTGCGAACCTGCTGGTGCACGATGCGCAGTACAGCCGCGAGGAGTACAAGACACACGCAGGCTTCGGGCACTCGACCTTCAACGAAGCGATCACGCTCGCGGAGCAGTCCGAAGCGGAGAAGCTGGCCTTCTTCCATCATGATCCGACCCACTCCGACGCGGACGTGGACGCTTTGATCGAGGACGCCATGGGAATCCACCGGCACGCCGGAGGACACGCCGTCGCCGCGTTCCCTGCGGCTGAAGAGCAGGAGATCGTCCTCTAGGTCGGATTCCCGCTCGCTTAGTCTTTCTCCATCGTGAGCGAGCAGAGCGGGCGCCGTAGCAGCACTTTCCGGCCGACGCATTCGAGCGAAGAGGCGAAGGCGGCGTTGGCCGGCACAGAGCGCACAGATCCGGTGGCGGTTGCCGGCCGGATCATGGTCAAACGCCTCCACGGGGGTTCGGCCTTTGCGGACTTGCAGGACGGTGCAGGTCGGGTCCAGCTGTTCGCCAGTCGCGAGGTCCTCGGTGCGGAGGCCTTCGAGCGCTTCACCCAGCTCGACCCAGGCGACATCGCCGGCGCGAAGGGGCCGATGTTCACGACCCGGCGCGGTGAACCGACGCTCGAGGTCAACGAGCTCGAGCTGATGACCAAAGCCTTACGGCCTCTGCCCGACAAGTGGCACGGCCTGAAGGACATCGAGATCCGCTACCGCCAGCGCTACGTCGACCTGATCGCCAACCCGAGCGTGCGCGACGTCTTCCGTGCTCGCACCAGGATCATCGCGGCGATTCGGCGCCTTTACGACGAGCGCGGTTTCATGGAGGTCGAGACGCCGGTGCTGCAGGAGGTGCCGGGTGGTGGCCACGCGCGGCCGTTCATGACCCATCACAACGCCCTCGATCGCGACCTCTATCTGCGCATCGCTCTCGAGCTGCATCTCAAGCGGCTGCTGGTCGGTGGGCTCGAGCGTGTGTACGAAGTCGGCCGCGTGTTTCGCAACGAAGGGCTGTCGCCGCGACACAACCCCGAGTTCACGCTGCTCGAGTCTTATCAGGCCTATGTCGACTATCACGACGTGATGCGGCTGGTCGAGGACATCATCGTCGCGGCCGCCGGCGCGGCCGGTACTCCGCTGGCGACGTCGTACCAGGGCGAAGACGTGAACCTGGCGCCGCCATTCCGGCGGGAGCGCATGCAGGACTTGGTCCTGGAGCACACGGGACGAACTGCGTTCGGCATCGAGCTCAACGATCTGTTCGAAGAGCATGTCGAACCGAAGCTGCGCCAGCCCACATTTGTCGTCGACTACCCGGTCGAGATCTCGCCGCTCGCGCAGCGGTGCGATTACGACCCGCGATTCGTCGAGCGCTTCGAGCTCATCATCCTCGGGCGCGAGTACGCGAACGCGTTCACGGAGCTGACGGATCCGGTCGACCAGCGCAGGCGCTTCGAAGAGCAGGACGCGAAGCGGGCGGCGGGTGAAGTTGAGGCGCACCCGATGGACGAGGACTTTCTGCGCGCGGTCGAGTATGGCCTGCCGCCATGCGGTGGCCTCGGAATGGGCATTGACCGCCTGGTCATGCTGCTCACGGATCAACCCGCGATCCGCGACGTGATCCTGTTCCCGACTATGAAACCCGAGGCCACGTAGTGCTGCCCCTCGAGCTGATCCGCCGCGATCCGGAGCGAGTCCGGCGCGCCGCGCGGCTCAAGGGGGAGACGGCGCCGATCGACGAGATCCTGGAGCTGGATCGCGGCTGGCGCGAGCACCTCCATGCGGCCGAGTCGATCAAGGCCGAGCAAAACCGGCTCTCCAAAGAGTTCGCAAAGACCCGTGACGAAGCGCTGAAGGAGCGTCTGCGCGAGATGGCCGATCGCGCCAAGGCGGAGCTGGTTGAGGCGGAGGCGGTGAAGCACGAGCTCGACGACCTGCTGCTTCGCGTCCCGAATGTCTTTGACGACTCCGTGCCGATCGGTGAGAGCGAGGCAGACAACGTGGTCGTGCGTGAGGAGGGCAGCAAGGTCGATCCGGGCTTTCCGCCGCGCACGCATTACGACCTCGGCGAGACGCTGGGCATCATGGACTTCGAGCACGCGGCCCGCGTATCGGGCTCGCGCTTCGCATTCCTGATCGGTGAGGGCGCCCGCCTGGAGCGGGCGCTCGCCCAGTTCATGCTCGACACGCACACGCGCGAGCACGGCTACCTCGAGATTCAGCCGCCAGTGCTGGTCAACAGCGCATCGATGGTGGGCACGGCCAACCTGCCCAAGTTCGGCGCGGACGCGTTTCAGATCGACGGTCAGGACCTGTGGTTGGTGCCGACCGCGGAAGTTCCGGTGACGAACTTTCATCGCGATGAGATCCTCGACGCCGACTCTCTGCCGCGAAAGTACGTCGCCTACTCGCCGTGCTTCCGATCAGAGGCCGGCGCCGCCGGCAAGGACACTCGGGGGTTCATCAGGCTGCATCAGTTTTCGAAGGTCGAGCTCGTGAAGGTCACGTCGGCCGAGACTTCGATGCAGGAGTTCGAGAAGCTGCTGGCGGACGCGGAAGTGATCTTGCAGCGTCTCGGTCTCCACTACCAGGTCATGTTGATGTGCTCCGGTGACATGGGTTTTGCGCAGTACAAGAAGTACGACTTGAACGCTTGGTGCCCGGGCCTTGGTCGCTTCCTGGAGGTTTCGTCCTGCTCGGTGTTCAACGATTTCCAGGCTATGCGAGCGAACATCCGTTACCGGCCCACGCGGGGAGCCCCGCCAATGTTCGCGCACACGATCAACGGCAGCGGCCTGGCCCTCACCCGCACGATCGACGCTGTGCTCGAGACGTACCAGCATGCCGACGGCACGATCGAGGTGCCGGAGGTGTTGCGGCCTTACATGAACGGGCTGGAGTTCATCGGCCGGCGGTAGATCGGATTCCTAGAATCCTTGGTGCCTGGAGGGGTGGCCGAGCCCGGTTGATGGCGACGGTCTTGAAAACCGTTATGGGTGCAAGCCCATCGAGAGTTCAAATCTCTCCCCCTCCGCCAAATTGGTCACCTCTTCATCGACGGCGCGTGGACCCA
>JACXTT010005497.1_pt1 | contig 18392 bp, 9 predicted proteins | sample 9270951 | NCBI WGS metagenome assembly JACXTT01 (sample SAMN15532306, study PRJNA645909) | rock metagenome | isolation source: weathered quartz diorite | place: Puerto Rico | collected 2017-06-21 | reverse complement strand
CTTCCAGATCGGCCAGCTGTACAAGTCACGCCGCACTCCGGCGCTGGCGGGCATCGCGCAGGAAGACGTCTTCGCGACCATCGAGACCACGCAGGGCTGGCTGAGCAACGGCATCAGCAAGCCGATGACCATCAACGGTGGCATCGGCGACGACAACTTCATCGTCTTCCACAACCTCGACACCCTCAACCTGTACGGCGACGCGGGCAACGACACCTTCCTGGTCCAGGCGTTCGCGCTCGCCGGCTCGCAGGAAGATCACCGCGCGCTCACCGACCTCAGCGGTGGCGCCGGCGCCGACCTGATCCAGTACGCGGTCAATGCGCCGGTGAACATCGACGGCGGTGACGGCTTTGACACGGTCGTCGTCATCGGCACGGAGTTCAACGACGACTTCGTGATCACCGGCAACGGTGTGTTCGGCGCGGGCTTGAACGTGAACTTCGTCAACATCGAGCGCCTGATCGTGGACGGAGGCGCGGGCGATGACCGCTTCTTCGTCCTCGGCACCAACCCGAACTGGACGACAGAGATCGACGGCGGGCTCGGCTCCGACCTGGTCAGCGTCATGGGTCCGACGCCGGCCAACGGCGTCATCAGCAACGACCTGCAGGGTCACAGCGGAATCCTCACGCACAGCGTCGAAAGCCTGACCACCGGTCTCACGCCCGACGGCGGGCCGTACGCCGGCATCAACGTGGTCGGAGTCTCGGCCCACGTGGCCGACAACGACGCGCCCGGCATAGTCGTCACCCTGCCCAACGGCGTCGCGCAGGTCGTCCAGGGCGACGGGAGCTCCTACAACCTGGGCGCCCAGACCCTGGGCAGCTACACGGTGGTGACGACCCGTCCGCCCGACCCGCACGTGGCGGTCGTCGTCACGGCGACGCCGGCGCCAGGTCTCGCGATCTGGGACGGCGCGCAGCTCCTGCGCACGATCAACGACGAGACGCAGACGGTGACCGTCTTCGGAGCGATCGACGGCACGTTCACCCTGTCGCTCGACAGCAACGTCCACAAGACGAGCGATCTGACCTGGGACGCCGCCGCGTCTGACGTGCAGACCGCGATCGGCAACCTTCCCGGCGTCGGGCTCGCCAACGTGTCGGTCAAACAGGACGGCACGACGTACGCGATCACATTCAGCGGTGCGCTGGCCGGTACGGACATCCCGCAGCTCACCGCCACCGCCAGCTTCCCCAGCGGCGGCACGATCTCGGTCGCGACGACGGTGGCCGGTGGCGTTTCGACCCCGCTGGGCCAGAAGCTGACGTTCACCTCGAGCAGCACCTGCGCGACCGACCTGCCCACACCGACTTGCTGGTGGGTACCGCAAACGGTGATGTTCGCGGTCGACGACAAGGCCGCGGGCGTGCCCAAGGGCGCCGACATCCAGAACAGCGTCCAGGTCGACTGCATCCGGTCGACAGTCAGCCCGTTCGGGTGCCTGCTGCCCGAGCCGAGGCCGACGATCAGCGGCCTGGTGAAGAGCGGTCAGAGCGTCGACATGAACCCGCACGCCACGGGCGACGAGTACGCGACGCTGGCCGCCACCAGCGGCGTGTTCGCCGCGGACCTCCCGTCCGCGACGCTGCCCGAGGGCCTGCGCGGCGAGCACCTCAAGATCACGGGCGGCGACGACGAGGCGAACGGCCAGATCCGCCTGGTCCTGGGCAGCTACCTCGAGAACGTGACCGTCACAGGCGCATCCGGCACTTTCAAGATCAAGTTCGGGGACCAGAAGACCGGCACCCTGAACTACGGCGACAGCGCCGGCACGGTCCAGGCGGCCCTGGAGGGCCTGTCGAACATCGGCGCCGGCATGGTCGCGGTGACCAAGAACGGCGACACGTACACGATGGAGCTCCGAGGCAAGCTCTACCTCTCCTACGGGACGCAATTCGAGGCCACCGATCTGAGCGGCGTGTCTCAAACCAACGCAATCGACGACAGCTCCGTGAAGCTCAACTCGCCCTGGTCGGTGGAGCCGGCCGCGAACAAGGCCACCTTCGAGGTCGCGCTGTTCTCCGACGTGCACGTGCCGAACGTGAAGGTGAGGATCTTCTCGCACGCAAAGTCGGCTGTCGTCGTGGACGAGAGCGAGGGCAACACCAACGTCGCCGAGGGCAGCGCGCTGGTCGCCAGTAACAACGACACGATCCGGGTCCGGCTGTCCGCGGATCCGAACGGCAGCGCCGACGTCACGCTGGGCGACCACGGTGCCGGCCGGGTCCAGTACTTCCAGAGCGGCGTGCTGAACAACGTCATCCACTTCAACTCCGACGGCTCAGGCGGCAACCACAAGTGGGACGAATTCGTGCCCGTGGAGGTTCGCGCCGTGGATGACGGTGTGGTGCGCGGCTTCCACAAGACCGACCTGGTCGCCACCGCCCCGGGCTACCTGGACTACGTCTCGACGGTGAGCATCGCCGACGACAACTGGTACGGCGTGCGGGTCGTCGAGTCGAACGGCGGCACGAGCGTGATCGAGTACAAGGACGCCGACTTCGGCCTCGCCCAGACGGATGCGCACACCGCCGGCTTCCCGTTCCAGGATAGCTACCAGGTTTCGCTCTCCAAGCAGCCCGCCACGGGCCAGACCATACGCATCACCGTCCAGGCGCAGCCGACGCGGACCTCGGAGACGGGAGGCATTGTGTCCTTCTCGCAGCAGCTCGAGGTGTGCCTCGACAGCCCATGCGAGACGGCGGCGGACTCTTCGTTCGCCGCGACCAAGCTGGTTAGCTTCACCGACGCCAACTGGAACCTGCCGCGGACGGTGTGGGTCCGTGCATTCGAGAACGACCGCGTCGACGGCGGCGACACCAAGGTGTTCGCGCCTCAGCTGGCGCAGCTGAACAACGTCCAGGGCCCCCTGTTCGTCAACGGCGGCGTGGGCAAGGACCGCACCGGGCTGCTGGAGCGCGAGCCGGTCATGCTGCCGGGCGAGCGGAACGAAACGCCTGCGATGGGCAACGTCGTCAGCTCGACCCCAGGCGCGCCGGACGGTTCAGTCGCGGCCACGGTCACGATCAACCCGGCGTCTCCTCCGCCGCTTACTCCGCTCGGTCATGTGGGCGTGGAGGCCGAGCTCGGAACCTCGAACACGGTGCAGGACATCTCGGTCAACGCCACGGGCGGCACTTTCACTCTGACCTACGGGACGGACACGACCGCGCCGCTCGCCTTCGACGCGCCCAGTGTCACCGTGTCGAACGCGCTGAAGGCGCTGCCCGGGATCGTCACCCTACTGAGCGGGCTCAACGCCGGCCTCAGCGTGGCCTCCAACGGCAGCGTTTACCAGGTGACTTTCCGCAACCCATCCGGCGCTGTGAGCCTTCTCGCGGCTGATGGCACGAACCTCAAGCCGACCACGCCGGCCGACCTGATCGGCTTCACAGTTCTGATCACCAAGGGACCCGCGAAGAACAAGACGCGGATCGTCACGGGCGCGATCGCCAATGGTCCCAACTGGGTCCTCACTCTGGACAAGGCTTGGTTCAGTCCGTTCACCAATGACTCCTCCAAGCCGGACTCGACTTCCCAGTACACCCTGCTCAAGACCAACCCCAACTTGCTGGTCAAGGAAGAGACGCAGGCCAACTTGCTGTTCATGTACGACACCGACAACCCGGCGTCGTACAACGACCCGCACCTGACCCCGAACCCGTTCGGCGAGGGCCGCATGTTCTACGACACGTCGCTGTTCGGCCCGCGGGACGAGAACGGCGACATCCCGCACCTCAACCAGCACCGCGTCACAGGGTTCGGCATGGGCCACGACCGGTGTATCGGCGGTCCTGGCGACCCGACCACGGGCTTGTGCACCGGCCCCGTCGGAGCGAACCAGCCGGGGGGCGTCACGTTCCAGGGCATCCAGGACGTCGAGCTGAACCTGGGCGCCGGCGCCAACCACTTCACGTTCGAGGACACGGCGCCTGGTGCGCTGACCAAGCTCAACACCGGTGGCGGCAACGACCTTGTCGACGTCAAGAAGATCTCGGGTCACACGATCGTCAACACCGGAGCGGGCGCCGACGTCGTGAACGTCCACAATGACGCCAACCAGCTGAGCCAGATCGCCGGCTTGCTGACGTTGAGCGGCGACAGCCCGCAGGCGAACGTGATCAACATGGCGAACGGGTCGCCGCGGCAGGGCACGGCGGTCGACCCGGTGGACGCCATCCAGCAATTGACCGTCGACGCGACGGGTGGCTCGTTCACGCTGACATACGCGCCGCAGCCGCTTCAGCTGAGCGCAGTGGCAGGCGCGGCCACGGGTACCCTGACGGCAGGGACGTACTACTACCGAGTCTCGGCCACAACAAGCCTCGGCGAGACCGTCGCGTCGCCCGAGGTCTTCGCGATGGTGGGTCCGAACGGCAGCGTCGACCTGGCGTGGTACCCCGTGCCGGCCGCAACCGGTTACAAGGTCTACCGCGGCACGACGCCCGGGGGTGAGGACCACTACGTCGCATCCGCCGGAACGAGCATCACCGACACCGGCGCCACGGGCACGCCGGGCTCACCGCTGGCCAACGGCGCGGCCACGCGCACCGTGACGATCAATGCCGGCGCGACCGCGGATGACGTCAAGGCCGCGCTGGCGGGGATGACCCTCATCGGCGCGGGCAACGTCGACGTGCAGAAGGCGGGTGGCGTCTACCGCATCCATTTCCAGATGGGTATGGGCGGCACCGCCATCCCGCTGCTCCTGACCGACCCGACGCTGCTGACCAACGGCTTCGGGTCGTCCGACACCCTGAACATCGTCGACACCGGCGCCACGGCCGACGATTCGGCCGTCCTCACGTCGTCGTCGCTGACCGGGCTCGACATGGCCACGCCGAACTCCATCCAGCAGCTCGTCGTCGACGCGACCGGCGGGACGTTCACGCTCGACTACTCGCACTGGATCTTCCCCACGAACCTGTCCGCGACGCCTGGCTTGGGCGGCACGCTGTTCGCGGGCACGCACTACTACAAGGTCAGCGCCTTCACTACGGCCGGCGAGTCGATCGCCTCGACCGAGACCTCCGCGGTGACCGCCGACACAGGCACGGTGACCCTGACCTGGACCGGTATCACCGGCGCGAGCAAGTACCGCGTCTACCGTGGCGACCACCCGCGCGCGGAGAACGCGTACTTCGAAACGGTCGGTACCGAGACGACCCTTATCGACACGGGCGCGGACGGGACCGCGGGCACGCCGCGGACGGACAGCAACGTGGTCGTCACGGCGACCACCGCGCCGCTTGCCTACAACGCTTCGGCCGCCGCGGTCCAGACCGCGCTGGAAGGCCTGGCCGGGGTGGGCAATGTGGTCGTCACGCTCAACGACGACATCTACGTGATGCGGTTCCAGGGCTCGCTCAGCGGATTGCCGGTCCGGCCCGTGGTGGTCCACCCGAGCCTGACCAAGGCGGTGGAGCAGCTCGGCGGCGCTGTGCTCACAGGGTCGGGCACGGCGGTCATGAGCGTGCGCTCTCCCGGCTACTCGCTGCCCGAGACCAACCAGGTCCAGGTGCTGACCGTCGACGCCACAGGCGGCACCTACGTGCTGTCCTTCCACGTCAACGGCGTGCCGTTCCAGACAGGGCCGATTCCGTTCAACGCGAACGCCGAGCAGCTGCGCCAGGCGATCCAGAACGCGATCGCGATCGGCCAGACCACCGACCCGAACATCCGGCTGTACCTGGCCGCCAAGGTCGACGTCACCGTCGACCGCTATCCGAGCGGCAACTGGTACGCCGGCCGCAACCTCGACATCTACCTCCTGAACTTCCAGGGTTCGCTGCGCAGGTTCAACGGCGGCTCAGGCCTGGACACGCTGGCTGTGGACGGCACAGGCCTGGCCGCCGGCGGAACCGTGACGGTGACGACCCGGATGGACGGGATCAACTACTACGGGTTCGAGACCGTCAACATCTCGACCGGCTCGGGCAGCGAGGTGTTCAACGTCGAGGGCACGACGCCGGGCAGCAACGGCTTCGCCCAGGCCGGCGGCATCGCGGTGACCAATGTGAGCCTGAACGCCGGCGACGACCGCGTGTTCGTCTCCTCGAACTCGGACCTCGACCAGCAGTCGTGGACTGCGGTCGACTTCCTCACCGGAAACACGGACGACGTCCGTGGCTCGCTGAACGTCGACCTCGGCACGGGCCGCCACCGCATCTACATGAGCGACGAAGGCTCGAACGTCGGCGACACCGTGAACATCACAAAGCACGCGCCGGCCATGACGGCCAGTCATTACCTCGACTCAAGCGCAGAGATCTTCGTCACGGGTCTATCGCTGGGTTGGGACGGCAGCGCGGCCGGCATCTCTTACAAGGTCGACCCGACGGGCAACCTGTACGACGGGGTCGCCTACTGGACGGGCTCGGGCGACGACACCGTAAACATCGACGGCACGCACGACCGGCCGGCCCTCGACTCGAGCGGCCACGCCACGAAGCGAACGACAACGATGCTCAACACCGGCCTGGGCAACGACAGCTTGACGGTGAACCTGAAGGCCGGAACGGACGGTTTCTTCGTCCTCAACACGTCGGGCGGCGGTGCGACGGGAGACCCCGTCATGCACACCGCGAGTGGCCTGTCGGACAGCGACACCGTCGACGCCTCGCAGTCGACCCTGCCGCTGATCATCTTCGGCGGCTTCCAGAACGACTTCATCCGGGGCGGCCAGGGCAACGACATCCTCCTCGGCGACTTCGGTCGCGTCCAGTACGTCGACCCCAGCACCGGCGGGTTGATCGCGCAGTTCGGCTACGGCGGTCGCGGCGACATGATCAGTGACAAGGTGCTGGATCCCCAGTGGGTCTACACCTTTGTGCCTGACATGACGGTCGGTGGCGACGATACCGTCTACGGCGAAGCCGGCGAAGACATCCTGATCGGCGGCGCCGGCAACGACCGACTGGACGGCGGCACGGGTGACGACCTGATCTTGGGCGACGCCGTCCAGCTGTTCAGGCGCGACGTCAATCCGACGGTTGTCGGAGACATCACCAACCCGCGCTTCCAGGCGCTCAGCGGCACGCAGATCTACAGCACCGCGACCGCCACGCTGGGCCAGGCCCTCAGCGATCTTCGGGCTCAGAACTACCGGGACGGGAACGGTACCTACGCTCCCGACTGGGCCGAGTACCAGATCCGCAACCTCTACCAGTCGACCGATCCGGCGATCATGCCGCCGGGCAGCTTCGGCAACGACTACATCGCGGGCGGTCCAGGCGACGACATGATCTTCGGCCAGGGCGGCAACGACACGATCCAGGGCGACGGCACGATCGACTACTCCGCGCTGGGCTGCACCGGTGTAAGCGCGCGCCGCGACGGGTTGAATGCGCTCGTGCTGTGCCCCTCTCACGACAACCTGGGGCCGGGCGCTTTCGACCAGGGCACCGGCGTCGACGGCACCGACTACATCGAAGGCGGCGCCGGCAGCGACACGATCTTCGGCAACCAGGGCCAGGACGACATCGTCGGCGGCAACTCGGACATGTTCACGCTGATCTCGTCATCACAGCGTGACGATTCGCCAAACATGATCTTTGGCGGTTCGGCCACCGACATCGGCCGCAACGACTGCGGCGCCGAGGGGACGACGGACGGGATCGCGGGACACTGCGCCACCACGACGCCGAACGCGCACGCGCACGACTCCGACGCGATCGTCGCCAACAACGGAGACATCGTTCGCCTGGTCGCGACCGGCGATGCGACCCGCCTGACGGGTTTCCTCGCGTTCAGCTACGACACCTACCCAGGCGCCGAGCGAATCGTCCCGCGCGCCGTGACGCTGATCGATTACACGCCTGGCGGCCCAGACCTCCGCGGACTCGCGGTCCCGGTCGTCCCGGGTGACATCGGCGCGGGCGCCGTGGTCAACGGGCAGGCCACGGGCTCCGAGATTCACGGTGAGAACGGAGACGACTTCGTCTACGGCGGACCCGGCAACGACGTGCTGTTCGGCGACGCCGGGAACGACACGATGATCGGCGGCTACGGCAACGATTGGATGTCAGGTGGCACCGGAGATGATGGCATGCTCGGCGACGACGGGCGCCTGTTCTCGAGCCGCGACGGCCTGGCCTCGGGCGAGCCGCTTTACGGCATTGGGCCGATCGCGACGCCGAGCCAGTTGATCACAACGCCGGGCAACATGCAGCAGGCGATGATCAACTCCAACGGCGAGCTGAAGTACACCGCCCTGCTCGTGCCGGACAACCTCGATCCGAGCCTGACACCGGCGCACACGACCATGCCGCGTCCTCTCTATGCGAGCGACATCATGTACGGCGGCTTGGGCAACGATGCGCTGCACGGCGGCGCCGGCGACGACGCGCTGTCGGGTGCCGAAGCGCCGATGAACTCTTTCACGAATAGCTACCGGCCGGACGGCTCGCAGATCAACACGGCAGTAATCGAGAGCGACTTCCTGCACCCGTTCAACCCGGGCAACGTGCTTGGCTACAGCCCGGCGACGACCAAGTTCGCGCAGTACGACGCCAACGACCCGCTGCGCAAAATCTTGCTGAACGGCGACGGGACGTTGTCGAAGACGGGCACGGGCAACAACTGGCTGCTCAACTTCGATTCGACCGAAGGCCCGGTCGACACGCAGTGGATCCAGAACCAGACCACGTACGCCGGCGTGCCGACCGACGGCAACGACACGCTGTTCGGCGACCTTGGCAACGACTGGCTGGTCGGCGGCACCGGCCGCGACAAGATGTATGGCGGCTGGGGTGACGACCTGCTGAACGCCGACGATAACCTCGACACCGCGGGCGGCCTCAACAACGTGACCGACACCAACCCGTCGTACGAGGACCTGGGTTTTGGTGGCGCAGGCCGCGACGTGCTGATCGGCAACACCGGAGGCGACCGGCTGATCGACTGGATCGGCGAGTTCAACAGCTACCTGGTGCCGTACGCGCCGTTTGGCATGGCCAGCGTCAGCCGGACCCTGCAGCCGCAGCTCCCGGACTTTCTCTACGCGTTGTCGCAGAGCGACGGCGCAGACCCGACGCTGGCGCAGCGCTACTCGAGCGATCCGCTCCGCAACGGCGAGCCTTTTGGCGAGCTTGGCCTTCTGCGGCAGACGGACGCCGCCATCGCCGACCAGCGGGGCAAGCCGCGCGACCCGCAGGCGGGCAACCTGCCAGGCGGGAAGCGTGACGTCCTCCGAACGTCAGGCACGCTGCCGATCGATTCGCCAGGGACCTGCTGCGATCCTCCGGTGGGGAGCGCCACGCCGCTGGTGTCGGCGCCGGCCAGTATCGACAACATCGGCCAGACGGCGGTCCCGACCGTGATGAGCGGCGTCGCGTGGACCGTCGCGAGCTACACGATATCGGATGGGACGACCACGCTCAGCGGAAGCGGGACGGTTGGAGCCAACGGCTTGCTGCCGGCCGTGTTCAACCTATCCACGCTCAAGGACAGCCTCCTTACCGTGACCTTGAGTCTGGCCGGCGGCGGCGCGCCAGTGATCCAGACCATGGTCAAGAACACCGCACCCCCCGGCGCTCCGGGAATGTCCGTGTCCGCTTATGTTGACCTGGCCAACCTCACCACCGTCACTTTCAACATCAGTGGCCTTGCAGGCGCCTACGTGGGCCTGACCCTGTTCGACGGATCGATCTGGGAGGACGCGTTCGGCAACCTGGACGCCACGGGCAAGCTTTCCCTGGTCGTGGATGCGTCCCTGCTCGCCGACGGCAACCTGACCGCGACAGCTACTTTGATCAACGCCGCTGGGAGCATGAGCACAAGCACCGTGACCCTGATCAAGGACACCATCCCGCCGACCGCCCCGACGGGAGCTCTACCGCAGTACGTCAACATGTTCAACAGGACCGCCGTTCCCCTGCAGGTCACCGGCGAAGCCGGCGCCACCGTCAACGTCACGGTCACTGACGGCTTCACCTCGCTGACTGGTCGCGGTGCTGTGGGCGCCACGGGCTCCGTCACCCTCGGGCTCGACATGTCGACGCTCAAAGACGGCCCGGTCACCGGCACAATCAGCCTCACCGACGCCGCGGGCAACACCGGAGCCTCGGCGCGGACAGCATCCACCAAGAACACCGTTGCCCCGTCCGGCACGTTCGCGATCAACAACAACGGCCCGATCATCAACGGCCAGCTCGCCACGGCGAATCCAAACCTTGCGCTCCAGCTTGCCTTCTCTGACGCGGCGGGACTGAGCCAGATGGCATTCTCGACCAACGGCGGCGTGACGTACGGAAGCGCCATGGGGTACGCGAGCGTCGGCGCAGTTGCGTTGCCCACCGCGGACGGTGTCTACACCGTCGCCGTGGCGGTGACTGACGTTCCGGGCAACGCGACGGTGGTGACTCGGACGATCCGCCTGGACCGCACCCCGCCCGTTATCACTGCGTCGCTGCCGGCGCCGACGAACGGCGCTTACTACGACGTGGGCAAGAAGATCACGCTCACGTACGGAGCCTCCGACTTCGACAACGCGACGACGACCGTAGTGCTCGATGGCACGACCACGATTGTCGGTGGCGTAATCGACATCGACTCGATCACGTCCGGCTCGCACACGATCGTGATCACGGCAACGGACGGCTTGGGCAACGCGACCTCCACGACGATCACTTTCACCGTCCACGCGACCATCACCGGTCTGACCGATGCGGTCAACGACGGTGTGGCCCGCGGCTACATCACGAGCGCGGAGGGGGTGTCCCTCAACGCGCAGTTGGCGAGCGCCCAGAAGGGCAACAGCACCAAGCAGAAGCTGCAGACGTTTGTCTACATGGCCCAGCAGGCCAGCGGCAAGTCGATCACCGCCGCGTACGCCTCGCTTCTCGCCAACTGGGGCCAGGACCTGGTCAACCGAACGCCGTAATCTCATACCGTCGTGGAGCCGGTCTACGTATCCAGGGTCAGGATCGTCCGCGAGCGCGGCCCCGTCCGCCAGGCCTACCTGCCGGTCGAGCCGAATCCGATCACGTTCGGCACGCACGGCGAGGTGCGTGAGCACTACGGAACAGCGCCCGGCCAGTACCCCGACCATGCCACGACCCTCGACTACGTCGTCGCTGCGGCGGCCGGTTGACTCACCGGCACTCTGGGCGGCGCGCTGGAAGCGCGCGGGATCGACGCGAGCGAGGGCCGGCTGACGTCAGAGGCCGAGGGCGAGATCTATCTCGTCGACAAGATCCTGGTGATCAAAAAGATCCACGTCCGCTACACGCTCAGGGGCTGTCCCGACGACAAGCGCGAGACAGCCGAGAGATCGCACGCCTTTCACGCCTCGCGATGCCCCGTCGCGAAGAGCATCGAAAAGGCGATCGAGATCTCAACCGCCCTCGCCTTCGAGTGAGGCGGACGGCGCGCGCGACCACAGCGTGACGCCGAGGCGGATGTTGCGGAACACTTCCTCGCTGACCAGGAAGCCGACAAAGATGAGCAGCAGCCCGAGGAACTCACCGAGGAAGAACGACCAGGTCACACCGAATCGGTTGAGGCTGCTCGTCACTCCGGGGATGATTGCGCCCGTCGCGATCAACACGGTAGCGGGCACCCGCGAGTTGAGCTTGCCGGCGAACAGCGCCGCGACCGCGCCCGGCAGCGAGGCGAAGAAGTTGACCGCAATCGCGATCACCCCGAGCCGAGCCGGGACAGCTCGCTTCTTGGGCATGTAGATGTAGGCGGAGTAGAGGGCTCCGAACACCAGGGCCAGGCCGCCGCCCGCATTGAACGGAACGCTCGTGACACGCAGATAGCCGGGAAACCCCGCGGCCACCGGCACGTGGGTGGTGGGATCGACGTAGCTCCCCAAAACGTGCGCCGTCATCACAAGCACCGCCACGACCAGGCTGCCGGCGACGAGGCACGCCATCGCCACGTGCGCCTGGAAGTCGCGCCGCACCGCGGTCGCGCCGGCGACCGCCGCGGCGGCTAGCAGCGCCACGCCGAGGGTGATCCATCCGGCCGTCGACGAGCCCGGGTACTTCGAGGTTGCGGCAAGCGAGAAAAGACCGCCGAGCGCGACCGAGAACGCGACGAAATACCCAAACCGGGTCTTCCTGAGCAGGTAAAGCGTCCCCGCCCCGAGATATGCCGGGACGAGGAACGCACCGATCAGGTACCAGACGCGGTAGATGTGCTCGCTCCACCCGAAGGACCCCCCGAGGTACTCGGCTCCCGCGCTGATGCCGTACCAGATCAGCCCGATCCCCCAGACAAGCTGGAAGGCGTGCCGGCGCTGCATCCACTGATCGAGCACCATCACCGCGAAGACGAAGCTGAGCACAGAAGAGCCTAGCGGCAGCACGAAATTCAAGGCGTTCACGCCATCCCCTCCTCTGAAAGCGACTCCACCATCGCCACCCGAACCTCGTTGAGAAACCAACCGACGCTCTGCTCCAGTTCGTTGCGCGCGATACGCGCGGCGCTCAGGTCGTTCGCGCTCGCCCGTACCAATCCCTCGAAGAGATGGAAGGCGCGCATCGCGTCGCCCACCGACAGCCCGGCGTCACGAGCAAGGCGCGCGTATCGGTGACCCAGCTGCTCGATCTCCGGCGTCCAGTCGCGCTGTGCGTCGCCGAGAAAGGACACGAGGATGTGCACGAGCTCCATGCCCAGCGAGCGCTGCCGAGCCTTCGCCGCCTCGTCGAATCGCGAGTACCACGGCTCGGCCGCCAGCCGTCCCTCGCTGGTCGCCACCCGCGCGTGTCCGACAGCCGCGTGCATCAAAAGTGAGAGATCGGGCTGCGCCTCGGTGCCCAGCGCGTTGACGTCCGCCTCGTTGAACCGCCGGTGGCCGCCTGGCGTCCGGAACGTCCGGATCCGCCCCTTGTCGGCCCAGTCGCGCAGGGTCGAGGGATGGACCTTGAGTCGCTTCGCAGCCTCGTCGAGGCCCAGCCAGCTCGGATCGGCGGCCGACGGTCGCGCCACGCGAATAGCTTAAGAAATCTGCGGCTCCTGGGATATCACTTTGGAGCTTTCCTCAGGTTCAGGCGAAGAAGACGGTTTCGTCCGGGCCCTGCAGGCGGACGTCGAAATGCAGCACCCCGCCCTCCTGCTTCGCCAGCAAGGTGGGCCGGCGCGCAGCATCGATCGACGCCAGCACGGGATCGTGCTCGCCCGGAAAGTAGAGCCGCGTGTTGAGATGGCGCAGGAGGCCGCGGGCGAACACGCTGACGTTGAGGAAGCCCGCGTCCGGCTTGCGGACCAGGAAGTGAAATGCGCCTTCGCCGTCCGTGCGGCATCGCCCGAACTGGTCCTCCTGCCAAACCTCGAGCAGCGCATCCGGCACCGGCTCGCCGGCGCCATCCAGAACCTGCCCCTCGATGCGGATCCCGTCCGGCGCGCAGTTCGCGCCGTCATCGAAGGGAAGGGCGAAACCGAAGAAAGGGCCGGCGGTTTGCGACGGCGTGGGGATCATCAGCACTCGGCCGGCGTCGCGTCGCGGCCGCGAAGCACGATGTCCCACCGGTAGCCGAGCGCCCATTCCGGCATTGTCGTCTCGAGGTCGAACCGTGCCATCAGCAGCTCGCGACCGCGTCGGTCGGGGATCGAGTTCAGAATCGGATCGAGGGGGATGAGCGGGTCGCCGGGGAAGTACATCTGCGTCACGAGCCGGCTCGCGAGCGATGGTCCGAACAGCGAAAAGTGCACGTGTGCGGGACGCCACGCGTTGGGGTGATTGCGCCAGGGATAAGCGCCCGGCTTGACCGTGACGAACCGATAGGCGCCCTCGCCGTCGGTCAGGCATCGTCCAGCTCCTGTGAAGTTGGGGTCGAGCGGCGCAGGGTGATCGTCGACCGGGTCGACGTAGCGCCCTGCCGCGTTGGCCTGCCAGACCTCGACCAGCGTGTTCGGCACCGGCCGGCCTTCCGAGTCCAGCACGCGCCCGGTGATCACGATCCGCTCGCCCAGCGGCTCTCCTCGATGCTGCGTGGTCAGGTCTGCGTCCTCCGGGCGCACAGGTATACGCCCGAAGACGGGGCCGCGAGCCCGGTGGAACCATTCGTCGGGCAACCTGTGCGGCCGCTGGCGAGGGGCGCGCAGCTCCGTGGCGCGATAGTCCGGGTAGAGGTAGGGTGGCTCGTAGTCCTGCTCCGTCACGGGACCCTTGACGGGCATTATGAACTGGCTCAAACTCCGATCGTCGGTACACGGAGCAATTGAGCTGCCGTCCGCGCCTGAGCATGGGAGGAGGATTCAGGTGGCAATCACACGTCGCGAGATGCTCAAGACGACGGGCGTCGTCCTGGGCGGTTTGGCGGTCCCGGGTGTCCTCGAATCGTGCCTGACCTCATCGTCGTCGACGCCTTCCGGCACGATCAAGATCGGCTACGTCAGCCCGATTACCGGCCCGGCGTCAGGGTTCGGCGAGCCCGACGCCTACGCGATCAGCCTGGCCCAGAAAGCGTTCAAGGACGGGCTCTCGATCGGAGGCACCAGCTATTCGGTCCAGATCGTCAGTCGCGACGGCCAATCCACACCATCGGTTGGTTCCCAGGTCGCGAACGACCTGCTCCAGAGCGAGAAGGTCGACCTCATGCTCGCCACGTCCACACCGGAGACCGTAAACCCGGTCTCCGACGCCTGCGAGGCAGCCGGCGTTCCGTGCATCTCCACCGTCGTGCCCTGGGAGGCCTGGTACCTCGGCCGCGGCGCCAAGATCGGGCAGCCCTCGCCATTCAAGTGGACCTGGCACTACTGCTTCGGGGTGTTCCAGTTCTTCCTGGCCTATACACACCTGTGGTCGCAGGTGTCGACGAATAAGAAGGTTGGCGTGATGTGGCCGAACGACGCGGACGGCAACGCGATTCGCGGCGCTCTCGGTCCGCTGTTGAAGAGCGCGGGCTACACCATCGTCGACCCGGGGCCGTACGAGGACGGGACCAACGACTACACCGCGCAGATCCAGAAGTTCATCAGTGAGGACTGCCAGATCTTCAACACGTTTCCGATCCCTCCGGACTTTGCGACCTTCTGGCGGCAGGCGGCGCAGCAGGGATACACGAAGCACGTCAAGATCGGCCAGATCGCCAAGACCGGCCTGTTTCCGTCGCAGGTCACATCGCTCGGCTCGATCGGCCACGGGCTTGCGTCAGGTGTGTACTGGGCGCCGACATGGCCGTACAGGTCGTCGCTGACAGGGATGACGAGCAAGCAGCTCGGCGACGGCTACGAGGCGGCCACGGGCAAGCAGTGGAACCAGCAGCTCGGCGCGAGCATGTCTCTCTTCGACGTGGCCGCTGCGGTGCTGAAGGCGAGTGGCAACCCCAAGGACAAGTTGAAGATCGCCGACGCGATGAAGACGCTGACCGTGGAGACTCCGGTCGGCAATCTCGACTGGAGCAAGAATCCGAACTTCGGTCCCGGGACCGCATCGGTGCCGAACGTCGTCAGCACTCCGATCATTGGCGGTCAATGGAAGGAAGGCGCGTCGAAGTGGCCGATCGATTTCGTGATCTGCGAGAACTCGGCCGACACCAACGTGCCGATCGCTTCGACGCTGCAGCCGTATTCCGGATAAAACAGACGGGATGGAGGCGAGAACGGAGGCTGTTCTCGCCGCGTCAGACATTCGCAAGCGATTCGGCGCGCTGGCGGTGCTGGACGGTGTCAACCTCGACCTGAGGCCGGGCGAGGCCGTCGGGGTGGTGGGTCCCAACGGCGCGGGCAAGACGACGCTGCTCAGCGTCCTCGCGGGCTCACTCGCTCCGGACAGCGGGAGCGTCGTGTTCCGGTCCCATGATGTCACCTCGAAAGGAGCCGCGGACCGCTGCACGCTCGGCATCGCGCGCACCCATCAGGTGCCGCGGCCGTTCGCGGGGATGACGGTGTTCGAGAACGTGCTGGTCGGGGCCACGGCCGGCGGGCGACGGCGCGGTGGCGAGGCATACGACCTCTGCCTGCAGGTGCTCGACCAGACCGCGCTCACCGGCGTCGCCAACCGGCGGGCGGAGGGACTTGGCCTGATGCAGCGCAAGCGGCTCGAGCTTGCGCGCGCGCTCGCGGTCGAGCCCGCTGTCCTCCTCCTGGATGAGATCGGGGGCGGCCTCACCGATGCTGAGTCGGCGGCCCTGGTCGAGACCGTTTCGGCCCTGCGCGAGCGCGGCCTGGCCGTGCTCTGGATAGAGCACATCGTCCACGTCTTGATGCAGGTGGTCGGGCGCCTCATCTGCATGGACGCCGGCCGGATCATCGCCGAGGGCAAGCCGGACGCGGTGGTGTCGCAGGCGGCGGTCATCGACGCCTACCTGGGCGCCCGTGGCGGTCGAGCATGACATTGCTCGGGCTCGACGCTCTGGACTGCCGGTACGGATTGCTGCAGGCGGTGCGCGGCGTGTCCTTCGAGGTCGCGTCGGGCGAAACGGTCGCGCTCATCGGCGCCAACGGCGCAGGGAAGACGACGCTCCTGCGAGCAGTTGCGGGTGCGCATCGGCCTCACGCCGGACGTGTCGTGTTCGACGGCGTCGAAATCACCGGGCTGCCGGCGCACCGAAGGGTGGCGCTCGGGATCGCCCTGGTGCCCGAGGGCCGGCGGCTCTTCCCAGGCCTCACCGTCGAGGAGAACCTCCGGGTGGCCGCGTCGCCGCGCCGGCAAGGTCGCTGGAACGTGCAGTCCGTGCTCGAGGTGTTTCCCCTGCTCCAGGCCCGCCGGCGCGTGGCCGCCGCCAACCTGTCCGGGGGCGAACAGCAGGCGGTGGCGATCGGCCGGGCCTTGATGAGCAACCCGCGACTCCTCCTCCTCGACGAGGTGTCGCTGGGCCTCGCGCCGGTTGTCGTCGAGGCCGTGTACCAGTCCCTGGCGGGCATCATCAGCGAGGGCGCGACGGTGATTCTGGTGGAGCAGGACCTCACACGCGCGCTGCAGGTGGCGGGTCGCGTCGTGTGCATGCTCGAGGGCCGCGTGGTGCTCGAGGGAGCCGCCGGGGGACTCGATCGCGACCGGGTCGTCAGCGCGTACTTCGGCCTGCGGCGACCCGCATGACGCTGCTCAACGCCGCGCTGCAGGGAGTCTTCCTCGGCGCGTTCTACGCCGTGCTCGCGTGCGGGCTTTCGCTCATGTTCGGTGTGATGCGGATCATCAACCTGGCGCACGGAGACATCGCGGTGCTCGGCGCTTACGTCGTGTTCGTGATCGTCGAGCACACAGGCGTCTCGGCGTTCGTGGCCTTCGCTGCTGCGCTGCCCGTGATGATCCTGCTGGGCTACGTGCTGCAGCTGACGGTGCTCGAGCGAAGCCTCAAAGGCGGCATCCTGACCCCGCTGCTGGCGACCTTCGGCCTGTCGATCGTGATCCAGAACCTGCTCCAGCTCGCCTTCTCACCGGATGTGCACTCGCTCGGAGGCAGCGCGGGGGCGGTCACGACGGCGAGCTGGCAGGTGGCGAGCGGCCTGTCGGTCTCGGCGCTGGGCCTGGTCGTGCTCGTCGTCGCGGTGGTCGTCTTCGGTGCGCTGCAGGTGCTCCTGTCGCGGACCCGTCTCGGCTGGATGATGCGAGCGACCGCTGAAGACCCTGACGCCGCGGAGCTGGTCGGCATCAACAGCCGTGGCGTTTACGCGTGGGCGACGGCCATGGCGGTTGCGATCGCCGCCCTGGGCGGGTTCTTTCTCGCCATCCGGTCGGTCTTCGACCCGGTCAGCGGCCCGACCCAGCTCATCTTCGCCTTCGAGGCGGTCGTGATCGGTGGCATGGGATCGTTGTGGGGAACCCTGCTGGGAGGCATCGCGCTCGGCGTTGCGCAGACGCTCGGCGCGCAGGTCCACCCCCAGTTTGCGGTCATGGCCGGACACCTGTTGTTCCTGGCGGTGCTGGTCGTTCGATTCGGAGGCGGGCGCATCTTGTTGAGGACCGCACGGTGAAGGTGGCGCGCTGGACGCGCACCTCAAAGCTCTTCACAGGTGGCACAGCCGTAGTCGCGGTCGCACTGGCCTGCGTCCCGCTGGTTTTTGAACCCAACATCGTGCAGAAGCTCACCACGCTCTTGATCCTGGTTTTGCTGGCGACAATGTGGAACGCGCTCGCGGGATACGGCGGCCTGCTGTCGGTAGGGCAGCAGGCGTTCATCGGTGTGGGCGCCTACGGCACGGTGTTTTTTGCCGATCTCGGCATCACGCCTTACCTCGCGATGCTCCTCGCGACGCTGCTCGCCGGCGCCGTGTCGCTTCCCATCTCGCTGTTTGCCCTCCGCCTGCGGGCGGCCCAGTTCGCGGTCGGAATGTGGGTCATCGCGGAGGTCATCTCGATCATCGTGCGGTTGGACCAGAACCCCGGCGCGGGGCCAGGGACCCCGCTCATCCAGCTGAACCAGTACGCCACCAACTCCCGCCCGGCCCACACTCTCTGGAGTGCCCCCGGCCACACCACGCTACGTCCTTGTGCG
>JACXTT010005496.1_pt1 | contig 18394 bp, 20 predicted proteins | sample 9270951 | NCBI WGS metagenome assembly JACXTT01 (sample SAMN15532306, study PRJNA645909) | rock metagenome | isolation source: weathered quartz diorite | place: Puerto Rico | collected 2017-06-21 | reverse complement strand
TGCGCGGCACCACCGAAGCTGGCCTGCGCTGGGACGCCGGCCTGGTCACCAGTTTTGACCTTACCAAATGGGATGCCACCAGTACCGACGGCCAGACTTCACCACTGGGCGCCATCCACCAGGAAGGCCAGTACGCCCGCGCCCGCGACCTGGCAGTTTACGGTGCCTTGAACTACAACGGCATTCCCGGCTTCAACATCGGCGGCAGCTTCTTCACCGGCGGAATCGGCCACAAGCAGCCTGGCTTTGCCGCGCCCGACGCCAGCATGCAGTTGGCCGAAGTGCACGCCCGTTGGCAACCCGGCAAGTGGGATATTGCGGCCTTGGCTGCTGGTGGCCAATTCAACAATGTGGACGACCTGAACGCCACTTTTGCTGGCCAGGCCACACCGGTGCCCAGCACCTTCAGCGGCGCTTACGCGCAGGCTGCCTACCAGTTGTGGCAAAAGGGCGACTACTCGCTGACCCCGTTCATTCGCTACGAGCAGTTGAACACCGCCCGCGGTTACTCCGGCCTGGCTGCGGGCCTGGCGCCAGCCGTGCTGCCCGATACCCGCACCTGGACGCTGGGCGCCAACTTCTACCTGAATCCACAAGTTGTTTTGAAGATGGACGTGCAGCGCTTCCTGAACGACAGCAGCCTGGACCGCTTCGACCTGGGAATCGGCTTCCATTTCTAAGAGAGAATACGGGCTTTCCGCATTCCTTTGGTAGCACGCATGATCTCACGCCGTCAGTCACTCCAACGCATCGCCATGGTGGGCGTTGGTGGCGCAACGGTGTGGCATGCATCGGCGCTGGCTACCAACTTTCTGGACATCGAACAAGCGCAGAAGCTGCTGTTGCCACAGGCCAGCAGCTTCACGCCCACTACCGTGGCGCTGGATGCCGCGCGGCTTGGCGAATTGGTCACAGCCACGCAGGTGCCTGTGCCACGCGGCTTTGCGCCCCAATGCTGGTCGGCTATGGCTGACACGCGGCTGCTGGGCTGGGTGTTTGCCGATCGCGTCATTGGCAAGTACGAATTGATCGACTACGCCGCTGGCTTTGCTACAGATGGCAGCATGACGGGGTTGGAGGTCATGGCCTACCGCGAGTCACATGGTGCCGAGATTCGAAACCTGGCCTGGCGCAAGCAGTTTGTAGGCCGCAAGGGCGCCAGCCAGATTCGCTTGGGCGAGGATATCCGCAACATCTCCGGCGCTACATTGTCGTGCCAACATGTCACCCAGGGTGCCCAGCGCTTGAGCGCCCTGGTCCAGTTGCTGCGCCCAAGCATTGCGGGTGTTTGAAGCATGCAGGCCTTCGATTGCAGCGGTGGCGCACCTGGCTTGGTGCAACGCGCGCGACCCTTGCTGGGCACGCTGGTAAGCATACAGGTACGCACTGCCACGCCTGCGCTGACCACCGAGCCGCTGGACATGGCGGGGGTGCACAGCGTTGTCGACAAGGCCTTTGCTGTCATGCAAGACATTGAACAAGCGATGAGCGCACACAGGCTGGACTCGGACCTGGCGCGCCTGGCGCGCGCGGTGCCAGGTGGCGAGTTGCAGGTGTCGACCCATACCGTTGCCGTATTGCGCCTGGCCCACTACTGGCATCGCATCAGCCTGGGGGCTTTTGACCCGGTGCGGGCCGCGAATCGCCTGTCTGCGCACGGTATGCGGCCTGCCTTTCGTGGTGTAGCGCTGGCTCCTGGCGTGTCCTTGCAGGCTTTGACCATACTGGCCGACGACAGGGTGCAGGTGGCGCAGCCCTTGCGCCTGGATCTGGGCGGCATTGCCAAGGGCTACGCAGTCGACTGCGCCATTGCCGCATTGAATGCGGGCGGCATAGCGACCGCCTTGGTCAATGCCGGCGGCGATCTGCGCGCCTGTGGTGCCTGGGCCTGGCCGGTGCAGATTCGCAGTGCCAGCGCACCGCTGCGCAGCAGCAGGTTGAAGGGACTGCGCGCCCTCAGCCATGGCGCGTTGGCCACGTCGGCGGGGGCGTCTTCGAACATCGAATTCGTGCCCACGGCGCGTTTGCGCAGCGCGCCAGCCTGGAGCACGTGCACCGTGCGCGCCCCTGACTGTGTTACCGCCGATGCCTTGACCAAGTGGGGCCTGCAAGCGGCGCCAGGCTCGCCGCGCCTGCAGCGTGTGTTGCGCAGGCACGGTGCGGCCATGTGGAGCGCTTGACCATGCACCCCAGACGGCATGCGGGATGGAATGGTGCAGCACTAGCCTGGCTGGTGTTGCTGAGCCTGGCCTTGTGGGCGACCGGCATTGCCATGCATGTCTTTGAACGCGACTCCGTCATGGAGTTGCCGCAATGGCAGGAGAACCTGCAACGCGCGGCCACCGTCGTGCATGGCGTCTTGACGTGGTTTTTTTGCGTCATGGCCGGCCGCTGGGTCTGGCCCCATATCAGCCAGATGTGGGGCCGGCGCATACGCCATGGAACCTGGTACCTGGGTATAGCTACGGCCAGCCTGGGTTTGGTGCTGTCCTTGGCCGGGTTGGGGCTGTTGTATGGCCCCGGTAGTTGGCATGAGACTCTGTCAGCAAGCCACTGGTGGTTGGGCCTCTGCTGGCCGGTGCTGTGTGCGCTGCATGCCTGGCGGCGCCTGCTCAATCGCCGCTGAAGTGATGGAACCAATCCCCGCAGGTTTCATCCATACCTAGCGGCGGTTGCAGATATCCGTGCGCACGCTGTAAGAAATGGCGCGCCGGCACGACCAAAGGCATCAGCAACCGATAGTTTCTTCAACCGTCTATTTTCCTGGGGCAAAGATGAGCACTTCAACACGCAGAACATTTCTTGGCGCCAGCGCCGGTGCCGGTGCGGCGGCGCTGGCCTATGGGCTGACCACTTTCAACATCCTGGGCATGTCGCAGGCGCAGGCCGCTGGCGTCAGTACCTTTGAGGTGACGCATTCGGAAGCGGAATGGCGCAAGCTGCTCACCCCCAACCAATTTGCCGTGCTGCGCCAGGAAGGCACCGAGCGGCCCTTCACCAGCCCGCTGAATTCTGAACACCGTGCGGGTCGCTTTGCCTGCGCAGGCTGTGCACTGGACTTGTTTTCGTCCAAGACCAAATTTGACAGCGGTACGGGCTGGCCCAGCTTTTGGCAACCGATGGACAAGGCGGTGCTGGAGCAGAGCGACACCACCTTGGGCATGGTTCGCACAGCCGTGTCCTGCCGGCGCTGCGGCGGGCACCTGGGCCATGTCTTCAACGACGGCCCCAAGCCCACAGGCTTGCGCTATTGCATGAATGGTGTGGCCTTGAACTTTACGGCGGGCGTGGTCTAGGCACCGCTGCGCCGCAGCTGTTGATAGGCTGGTTGTTGCATGGTTCTTCTATTGCTGGCCTATTTGGGCGGTGTCTTGACCATTCTGAGCCCGTGCATTCTGCCGGTGCTTCCTTTTGTCTTTGCGCGGGCTGACCAGCCCTTTGTCAAAAGCGGGCTGCCGCTGTTGCTGGGTATGGCCATCACCTTTGCCGGTGTTGCAACGCTGGCAGCTGTCGGTGGCGGTTGGGCGGTTGCAGCCAACCAGTACGGGCGCATGGCTGCCATTGTGCTGCTGGCACTGTTCGGCATCACCTTGTTGTTTCCAGCGCTGGCCGAACGCTTGACGCGGCCACTGGTTGATCTGGGCTCGCGCTTGTCGGCATCGGCGTCCGCACAGGCTGGCACGGGTTCCTCCTTCGTGCCGTCCTTCTTTCTGGGCGTGGCCACGGGCTTGCTGTGGGCGCCCTGTGCCGGCCCCATACTGGGGCTGGTGTTGACCGGGGCCGCCTTGCAAGGGGCCAATGCGCAGACATCGCTGTTGCTGCTGGCCTATGCGGGTGGTGCGGCAACTTCCTTGGCGGTGGCCTTGCTGATTGGCGGGCGCGTATTCCAGGCCATGAAGCGGTCACTGGGAGCAGGGGAGTGGATACGCCGCGGCATCGGTGTGGCATTGCTTGCTGGCGTAGTGGCCATTGCACTGGGCCTGGATACGGGCGTGCTGACCAAGCTGTCGACTGCCAGTACCGCGCAGTTGGAGCAGGCCTTGATTGACAGGGTACAAACCCAGCCACCAGAGGACGTCGCACAAGGCGCCATGCGCAGCAGCGCCGGCACGGCCATGGCGGGTCGGGCGCATGGTGGCGCAGACACACCGCTGCCGGTCGAAGGCACCTTACCCGCGCTTGCGGGCGCCGTGGAGTGGCTGAACTCGCCGCCGTTGAGCGCCGAAAGCCTGAAAGGCAAGGTCGTGCTCGTTGACTTCTGGACCTACTCCTGCATCAATTGCCTGCGCAGTCTGCCCTATGTGCGCGCCTGGGCCCAGAAGTACAAAGACCAGGGCCTGGTGGTGATTGGCGTGCATGCCCCAGAATTTGCATTTGAGAAAAATCTGGACAATGTGCACCAGGCCACCAAGGATTTGAAGCTGGGATACCCGGTGGCCATCGACAACGATTTCGCCATCTGGCGTGCCTTCAAAAACCAGTTTTGGCCCGCGCACTACTTCATCGACGCCAAGGGCCAGGTGCGCCACCACCATTTTGGCGAAGGTGAGTACGAAGAGTCTGAACGTGTCATTCAGCAATTGCTGGCCGAGGCGGGCAAGCAAAGCAGCGTATCCGGGTTCGTCAGCATCCAGGCCGAAGGCGCACAAGCTGCACCCGATGCTGCCAACACCCACTCGCCCGAAACCTATGTGGGCTATGCCAGGGCGGAGAATTTTGCGGCACCGGGTGGATTGCTGCACGATGTGCGCCACAGCTATGCGCCTAGCCAAAACCTGCAACTGAATCAATGGGCCCTGGCAGGCGATTGGACCGCGGGCAAAGAGTATGCCCAGGCGAATCAAAGCAAAACCAGCATCACCTACCGCTTTCACGCACGCGATCTGCACCTGGTGATGGGGCCGGCGGCCGATGGCAAGCCGGTGCGTTTTCGCATTCTGGTTGACGGCAAGCCACCAGCCGATGTGCACGGTGCCGACGTGGAGAGTTCTGGCAATGGAACCATCCGCGACCAGCGGCTCTACCAGTTGATTCGCCAGGGTGCGGGTGTGACCGAGCGGCTGTTTGAGATCGAATTTCTGGACCCCGGTGCGCAGGTGTTTGCATTCACCTTTGGCTAAGCAAGGCCTGTGCAACAATACTGGCCGTTTGCCATGGAGTGCTTTTTGATATGAGTTTCGAGACCGCCGCAACGCTGGACATGTCCAGTGCGCAAACCAAACGTGAGTCCTACGACAGCCTGCTGGCACAGGTGCGCTCTGTGTTTGACGGTGAGCGGGACTGGCTGGCGAACCTGGCGCAGTTTTCTGCCCTGGTCTATGGTGCGGTGCCGGACCTGAACTGGGCCGGCTTTTACATGGCCCGAGGCGAACAATTGGTGCTCGGGCCTTTTCAAGGCAAGCTTGCCTGTGTCCGCATACCGTTCGAGCGCGGCGTGTGTGGGGCCTGTGCGCGTACGCAGGCCGTGCAGCTTGTGCGCGACGTGCATGCCTTTCCAGGCCACATTGCCTGTGACTCGGCGTCGCAGTCGGAGCTGGTGTTGCCGGTGATGGTCAACGGACAGCTGCGGGCTGTTTTCGATTTGGACAGTCCGCTTCTGGCGCGGTTTGATGCGCAGGATGCCCAGGGGCTGGGCGCCGCGCTGGACGCGCTGGTTGCCGCAACCGACTGGCCCTGAGCGCTGCGCCAGCGCATCGCTTCAATCCGCAGCTTTTCCCCAGGAGCAAGACAATGGCCATTAGCGCACGCAATGTATTCAAAGGCACCATCACACGCCTCAAGCAAGGCCCCATCAGTGCGGAAGTCGACATCACCACGGGCGGTGGCGACACCATTGTGGCTGTCGTGACCCAGGCCAGCCTGTTGGCGCTGGCATTGGCTGAAGGTATGGCCGCAGTGGCTGTGATCAAGGCGCCGTGGGTTACTCTGTTGAGCGGCACGCCGGAGTATCGCTTCAGCGCCCGCAACCAGCTCCAGGGCACGGTCAAAGAAGTCGTTTCCGGGGCGGTCAACAGCCAGATAGCCGTTGCCCTGCCTGGTGGTGCTACGGTCTATGCCGTCATTACGAATGACACCGTGGCAGATCTGCAACTGGTCGTGGGTGCGCCTGTTGTTGCGCTGTTCAAGGCCAGCCACGTCATCGTAGGTGTGCCGGCCTGAATGTAGCAGGCACTGCAGAGCCTAGGGCGCCGCAAAGACTTCAATGCTCACCAGGTTGGATACCGAGCGCCCCTGCTTGACTTCACCCGGCACGATCAAGCGCGCAACGCCGTTCGTGCCTAGGCCGGTACCGTTTGCTGCGTAGGCAACCAGGGCAGCCTTGTTGCCAAAGCCGGGGTCGATCTCGCCCAGAGACAGCGCAGCCTTGTAGCCATCGCTGCCGGTTGCCACCGCGTAATACGACAAGGACGCGTTCTTGACGTTGGGGTCGGTGCGAATGCCGGTGACAGTGTTGAGCAGTGTCCACAGGCTGACCCCGGTGTAGACCACCCCGCCTAACGTCAGGGTGCTTGTTGGCAATGCCTGCAAGGCTGCCAGATCGAAACTCTTGCCCGCATGGACCGCGCCGGAAACCGCAAACGCGTTCGACACCCCGCCACCTGTGCCGGCTGCGATAGAGCCCGACGTTCTGACGTCCAGCCGCAGCAAGTTGGAAACATAGCGCCCACCTTTGATGTCGACCGGGACGGTGACCCGGAATGGGCCGTCGGGTTGTGCGATGGGCGCTGTGCTGCCGTTTTGCGTTTCGGCGAACGCCAGCAGGCTGGCTACGTTGCCAAAGTCGGGGCTGATTTCGCCCAGTGCAAAAACGACTTTGTAGCCATCCGCCCCAGTGGCCAGTACGTAGCGGTTCAGCACATCATTTTTCTTGCTGGCATCGGTCTGCAGGCCGGCGTTGCCCAACAGTGACCACAGGTTGGCGCCGGTGTAGGTATGGGTTTGCGCACCCGCGCCGCTGCTGAAGTTGACCGTCTGCGTGGCCCCGGTAACCACGCGCAATTGGTCAGCGTTGTAGTTCGCCGGCCGGTCCACCGCACCATCAACCCGCATGCTTGCATCGTTGCCGCTGCCGCCGCACGCCCCCACAACCAGGGATGCCACCAACCCAGCCCAAGCTCCCCACACAGAAAACCTACGCATTGCACGGATCCTTTCATTCGTTGTATTCATTGTGACATAACGATGCAGACTGTTTAGGCATGCTTGCGCTTCATAGGTACCGTTCTTACCTGCTTGGCTGGCGAAAGGCTCAGGCCGCCCGGGCGTTTTACTCCGTGTCCCCCGCCCGCTGCGCGGTCTCCTCCTTGACCTGCGTAAAACGCCCGGGCAGCCTAAGCACTGGGACGCTTGGCTGGTCCGCTGGAAAAAATAGAGGCAGCACAGCGTCCATGCGCCGAGCGAAACATTGAATGTCGGACCCTGTAACATTGCGTGCATGAAGTCCAAAGTCCAGTTCCGCCTGCGCATCTACCGCGACGACAGCATCGCCATCGGGCCGGGCAAAGTAGCGTTGCTGGAGGCGATTGCAGAGAGCGGCTCCATCTCGGCGGCGGCGCGGCAGATGGGCATGTCGTATCGGCGGGCCTGGGTGCTGATCGATGAAATGAACCGCGCCTTGAGTACGCCCGCTGTCAACACTGCAACGGGTGGCGCGCATGGCGGTGGCGCTAAGTTGACTGCCTTGGGGGCGGACCTGATCAAGCACTACCGCGCGATCGAGAGTACGGCACGCGTGGCAGCCACCGAGGACATTGCGGCGTTGCACAGGTTGCTGGCGCCATGAGCCTGCTCGATGTCGTTTGCAAGCCCATAGGCGTCGTACACAGCCGGTTTACGCAGGCCAGCGGCATGCTGCATTTCAGCGACAATGACATGATGGACCAAACACCGGTGCTGGACATCAAACCCTATGTGCCGGCGCTTGACGTGCGGCACACAGATCGTGTGGGTTGGTTCGCCGACCGGCTGGCGCAACTGCCCGTTACGCGTTCCGACGAACGAATGGCTTAGCGGGCCCTAGTTGGCGCGTGCCAACGGCACCCATTCCAGCAAGGCTGCTGCAAAGCTGGTGACGCTGGCGTTGCGTATGGGCACGTAGGCTATGCCTTGTCGGGTGCACAAGCGTTTGAGATTGCCGGCGGAGTCATGGTCAATGCAATCGACGGGAAACACCACCACATCGGCCGCTGCGACCGCAGCCGCCAGCAGGCCCTTGCGGTCTTCCAGGCCGCCGTCATGCTTGCGGAAGTCGCCACCGTGGCGCAGCACCAGATCGCGAATGGCCGGGGTGGAGCTGGGCCGGCCGCCCACGTAGACCACGCAACGGCCGCGCAACTGTGCTTCCAAGGCTTTGGCCTTTCCTTCTTCGACGATGCCCACCATTTCACGCAACTGAATCTCCGCGGCGGCCAGTTCGCGCCCCTGCACCTGCACATGCTGCCGTGTGTGAATCAGTTCCTCTTGCAGTCGGGTGGCTTCAGACTGGGCCGCCGCCATGGCCTGCTCGGCACGTTCGCGCCGCTCCGTTTGCAGTGCCACCTGGGCGCTTGCTTGCGCCGGGTACAGGCCACGCACCTCGGCAGGAGCTTGCAGCCCCTGACCTGCCGTGACGGACGCCAGGCGGCCGCGTAGTTCGGCCAACTCCGCCTGCAGTTGCGCGATGGTCTGGTCGCGCTGCGCGAGCGTTTCCTGGGTGCGTAGTTGCTGGCGCTCCACACGCTCCTGCAGATCCGCGTTTTCGTGGGTCAAAGCCTCCAGTCGCCGAATGTCGGCCCGGTTAGCCGCGCCCACCAGGTGGGACAGCATGTGCACCTCACCAAAGGCCTTTTGGCGCAATTCGGGTGTTGTCAGACGATGGGTCAACAGCGCCCAGTAGGCGCCGGGCACTTCGCCCTGGGCCAGGGCATCGCGCCACAGCGTGGCCAGCGCGTGCTCGTCCTGCGCCTTGGCAAAGCTGCGAATGGCGGCATCGTGCTTCTGGTCCAGCGCCTTGTGCAGGGCTTTTGCTACGGCGCCGCCCTGGTGGGTCAGGCTGACGGCTTCGTGGTGGATCTCCACATCGCTCATGCCTTTGATGTCCGCATGGCGTGCCAGTTGCTTGGCCAGTTCGTTGGTGCCCAGACAGGTGCCGATGATGGAGCAGTGCAGGTGCGCATGCAACTGCGCCAAGCGCGTGCGGCCGGTGCTGGCTGCCGCCTCATGCTCTTCAGGTTCGCCGCAGCATGCGGGTTGCAAAGTGGCCTGAAAGACCGTGGCAGGCCGTGCGGCGCTGGCAGAAACAGCGAGTTTGAAAGGGGGCTTGGACATCATGGACATGCGCTACCTGAAGTGTTGGGCGGTCAATTGCGCTATGCTTGTCAATATACAACGCTTTGGCGCAACGTGCTTGCGGCGTGTTTTGGGTCTACAACCCCACCGGGGTATGGGTGCCCATGTCCAGCGTAAATGCCTCTACTTCGTAGTCCTGCAAGGCGTTGACAACGTCATAGAAGTCTCGCTCGGGTAGCTCCAGCGACGTGGTTTGCCCGGACTGCGTAGTGAATTGCAGCACGATGGTGTTGCCTGTGGGGCCGTGTGCGATGCTCCAGGTGCTGACGGGCTGTGTTGGCGTTGACTTGTGCATATTCGGTGAAGTCCTCCCATGCTGAAGCAATCGAACCGACAGCTAGCGAACCCAGGTCAACGCGCTCAACTGGCGCACCCAGCGGCCATGGCGCAGTTCTTTTTCCAGCACCAGCCGCAGCGGGCCTTCGTCGCTGGGAAGGGCTGCACCGTTCTTCTCAAAGCAGAGCCTGGCCGGCGTTTCAGTAAAAGCAGGGTCCAGTTCGGGCAGGGAAAAAACCACCTCGTAGCCGTCTCGCGCTGAGGCCTGCACGGTCTCCAGGAAGCGCTTGTCGCGTATGGCCGGCCCCATGTCGGCACCGACGCTGGTGAGCACATCGGCAACGATTGCGCAGCGGTACTGGGCTGGCTGCCCCTTTTCTGACGTGACCGTTATGGTCTTGTTGGGCAAGCGCGCCAGGTCCGCTGCAGTCAGCGTGACGCTGGCCGTGCCAAGGCCATGGATGGCCAATCCGGGCACCGGCTCCTGTGCATAAATTTGCCCCGCGCAGGCTGCGGCAAGGGCTGCGCACACTGCCAGGCTAGGCACGCTGCGGCCGAGTTGTTGTGTCGGCAAGCTCATAGGTCGTAGCCAAAGGACCGGATGATGGCCTTGGCCTTGTCGCCTCGCAAATAGGTCAGCAGGGCGCTAGCCGCTGCGTTGTCTTTGCCCGTCAGCAGCAGCACCGCGTCCTGTTTGATCGGTTCGTGCAGATTGGCCGGAACGATCCAGGCCGAGCCTTCACGAATACGACCATCTGCATAGACCTGCGACAGCGCAACAAACCCGAGTTGGGCGTTCTCCGTGGAAATGAACTGGTAGGTTTGTGTAATGTTTTCGCCCTGCACGAACTTAGGGCTAAGCCCTGGCAACAAGCCCAGTTTGGTCATGGTTTCCATGGCCGCTGCACCGTAGGGCGCCAGCTTGGGGTTGGCCAGTGCCAGGCGCTCAAACTTGCCGGTGCGCAGAACCTCGCCTCTGTCGTCGACCACACCGGCCTGCTTGCTCCACAAGACCAGTTTTCCGGTGGCATAGGTGAAGCGAGAATTGGCAACGGCCAGGCCATCCTTGTCGATGCGGGCCGGGGTTTCGTCATCGGCGGATAGCAAAATCTGAAACGGTGCCCCGTTTTTGATCTGCACATAGAAATTGCCGGTGGAACCAAAGGACAGGTGGGCTTGGTGTCCGGTGTCCTGCTCAAAGCTTTGCGCAATCTTCTGCATGGGAGCGGTGAAGTTGGCCGCCACTGCGACGTTGACCTGTGCCGCGCTGCCCAAGCTGGCACTGGCAATTCCCAGCAGCAGGGTGAGGGCTTTAGCGAGTGTTTTCATGCGATTGTCTTTAAGTACTAGCGCTATTCCAAAAAGGGATAGCGAAGTATACAGACACGCGCCCTATATACAGACTGGCGCCCTATATCATCAGCACCTATGAGCCTGTTCACCTCGCTGCACTACCTGGTTGCGCTGCATGAGCACAAACACTTTGGTCGTGCGGCCAAGGCCTGCCATATTACGCAGCCGGCGCTGTCCAACGCCATACGCGCGCTGGAGCAGGAATACGGAACCGTCATCGTCAAGCGCGGACGCGCTTTTGAGAGTTTTACGCCAGAAGGCGAGCGCATTCTGGCCAGCGCACACAGGGTGCTGTACGAACAAGAGCTGCTGCGCCAAGAACTGAACAGCACGGCTGACCAGCCGGTCGGGCTGCTGAAATTGGCCGCCGTGCCTACGGTGCTGCCCGTTGCTGCCCGGTTTGTCGGTATGCTGCAACGCAAGCACCCAGGACTGTCGCTGGTGCTGCGCTCCATGAGTTCGCCCGACATCGAAGCCGGGTTGGAGAACTTGTCCATCGACCTGGCGCTGGGCTACACCGACCGGCTAAAGGCGCGCGGCGGCCCGGTTGCCACGCTGGACCAGTATACGGAACGCTATTTTTTGCTGCGCCGTACCGCCAAACCGGCCAAGACGGGTTTACGTGTCGTAGGACGGCCTATTGCCTGGCAGGTAGCGGCCCAGTTGCCGCTGTGCCTGTTGACGCCGGAGATGCACAACCGAACCATCGTTGACGCGGCATTCCAACAGGCCGGCGCAAGCGTCAAACCGGTGATAGAGACTAATTCCATCCTCACGCTGGGCCTGACCGTGCTGGTGGGTGATGTGTACAGCGTATTGCCGGGTGCGTTGGTCAGTGTGTTGGGCCGCTATGGCGAGTTGGAGGCCGTGCCCTTGCATGCGCCCGAGGTGCTGACGCCGATTGGCTTCATGCGGGCCTTTACCGACCGGCCGAGTCTGGCATTGCGCGCCGCGTTGGACCTGGCGGGCGATCGCACCTGGCTGCAGCATGCGGCACTGCATGCGGGCCTGGTGCAGTCTTTGGCGAGCCAAGCCTGATACACAATCTGAATCGGGCTATTTCAAAAGGCAATTTGACGAAACGGCCTGGCCGACCAATACTCTATTCAGTGACCATTCGGCGCGACCTTCGCCATTCAAAAATATAGCAAGCGCACATGCGCCGTAGGCGCGCGGTATGCAGCGCTTTGCTGATAATAGACATATGCTGACGAACAAACCTCCAATGCCCACGCCGCAAGAAATTGCTGCGCGTATGAAAGACCGGCCCGGTGCCTTGCTGCCGATCTTGCATGAAATTCAGGATAGTCTGGGTTATATCCCAACCGAGGCCGTGGCCGACATTGCGCAGCAACTCAACCTGTCGCGTGCCGAGGTGCATGGCGTCATCACCTTCTACCACCACTTTCACCAAGAGCCTACTGGCAGCAATGTGCTGCAGGTCTGCCGCGCCGAGGCCTGCCAGGCCATGGGTGGCGACCCCTTGTGGGCGCATGCCTGCAAGCAGGTGCAGGGTGGCACCGCTGCTGTGGCGGGCGGTGCAATAGCCTGTGATGCCGTCACGCTGCTGCCGGTGTATTGCCTGGGCCTGTGTTCGTCTTCTCCCGCTGTAAGTTGGAACGGCCAGGTGCACGCCCGCATGGAGGCCGCCAAGCTGGACCGCCTGCTGGCCACGGCCAACGCCGGGGGTGCAGCATGAGCGTCGTCACGGTCTATGTACCTTGCGACTCCGCCGCGTTGGCGGTTGATGCCGACGCGGTGGCGCAAGCGATTGTGCAGCAGGCGCAGCAACGCGGCTTAGCGGTTGAACTGGTGCGTAACGGCTCGCGCGGTCTGTTCTGGCTGGAGCCCATGGTGGAAGTTGCCACACCGGCTGGCCGGGTGGCCTATGGTCCGGTGGCGGTGCAGGACGTGCCCGGTTTGTTCGATGCGGGTTTTTTGACGGGCGGCGCTCATGCACTCAGCCAAGGCCCGACCGAAGATATTCCCTACCTGCGCCAGCAAGAACGCCTGACGTTTGCGCGCATGGGCATTACCACGCCGCTGTCGCTGGAAGACTACCAGGCCCACGAAGGCTTTGTGGGTCTGCGCCGTGCACTGCAACTGCCCGCTTCGGATGTCGCGCAGCAGGTGCTGGACTCCGGCCTGCGCGGGCGCGGTGGGGCGGCCTTTCCGGCCGGCATCAAATGGCGCACGGTGGCCGCTGCGCAGGCGGCGCAAAAATATGTGGTGTGCAATGCCGACGAGGGCGACTCCGGCACTTACTCCGACCGCATGACCATGGAGGGTGACCCCTACATGCTGATTGAGGGTATGACGATTGCCGCCGTGGCCACCGGCGCAACCCAGGGCTATATCTACATACGCTCCGAGTACCCGCACGCAGTGGCAACCATGACGGAGGCGATTGCCCGTGCTACCGCGGCTGGTTTCCTGGGCGACAACATCTTGCAGTCCGGCCACGCCTTCCACCTGGAGGTGCGCAAAGCCGCAGGGGCCTATGTGTGCGGCGAAGAAACCGCCATGTTGGAGAGCCTGGAGGGCAAGCGCGGCGTGGTGCGTGCCAAGCCGCCCATACCGGCCTTGAAGGGCTTGTTTGGCAAGCCCACGGTGATCAACAACGTCATCACCTTTGCGTCCGTGCCCCTCATATTGGCGCGTGGCGCCAGCTACTACCAAAACTTTGGCCAAGGGCGTTCGCGCGGCACCTTGCCCATCCAATTGACGGGCAACGTCAAACGTGGTGGGCTGGTGGAAAAAGCCTTTGGCGTCACGCTGCGCCAGTTAATGTTTGACTTTGGTGGCGGTAGTGCCTCCGGGCGGCCGATCAAGGCTGTGCAGGTTGGCGGCCCGCTGGGCCCTTATGTGCCCGAGGCGCATTGGGACATTCCACTGGACTACGAAGCCTATGCCGCAGTGGGCGCCACGGTGGGCCATGGCGGCATTGTGGTGCACGACGACACGGCCGATATGGCCAAGCTGGCGCGCTACGCGATGGAGTTTTGTGCGATAGAGTCTTGTGGCAAATGCACGCCGTGCCGCATTGGCTCCACGCGGGGGGTGGAGGTCATTGACCGCCTGACCAGCGGCCACAACCAGCCGCAGCAGGAAGCACTGCTGCGCGACCTGTGCGACACCATGGTGCATGGTTCGTTGTGCGCCCTGGGCGGCATGACGCCCAACCCAGTACTGTCGGCGTTGAACCATTACCCGAAAGACTTTGGCCTGACCGTAGGAGAACGCCATGCTTGAACAAGTAACAGACATTGACCACGGCACGCCCAAGCGCGAGTCCACCCAGCACGTCACGCTGCACATCGACGGCGAACAGGTTACCGTGCCGGCCGGTACGTCGTTGATGCGCGCCGCTGTGGATGCCGGCATCAAGGTGCCCAAGCTGTGCGCCACCGACAGCCTGGAGCCCTTCGGCTCCTGCCGCTTGTGCCTGGTCGAGATAGAAGGCCGCAAAGGCTACCCCGCCAGCTGCACCACGCCCGCCGAGGCCGGCATGCAGGTGCGCACCCAAAGCCCCAAGCTGCAGGCGCTGCGCAAGGGTGTGATGGAGTTGTACATTTCCGACCACCCGCTGGACTGCCTGACCTGCTCTGCCAATGGCGACTGCGAACTGCAGGACATGGCCGGTGTGACCGGCCTGCGCGAAGTGCGCTACGGCGTGGGTGACCAATATGGCGGTGCCCACCATTTGCAAAGCAAGAAGGACGAGTCCAACCCGTACTTCACCTACGACGCATCCAAATGCATCGTCTGCAACCGCTGCGTGCGCGCTTGTGAAGAGACGCAGGGCACCTTTGCGTTGACCATCAGCGGGCGCGGTTTTGAGGCGCGTGTGTCGCCGGGGCAGGACCAGCCCTTCATGGAATCGGAATGCGTGAGTTGTGGCGCCTGCGTGCAGGCCTGCCCGACCGCAACGCTGCAGGAAAAGACCGTCATCATGCTGGGCCAGCCCGAGCACAGCAAGATCACCACCTGTGCCTACTGCGGCGTGGGCTGTGCCTTCAAAGCCGAGATGAAAGGCAACGAAGTGGTTCGTATGGTGCCGTGGAAGGATGGCAAGGCCAATGAAGGACACTCTTGCATCAAAGGCCGCTTTGCGTGGGGTTATGCCACGCACAAGGACCGCATCACCAAGCCCATGATTCGCAAGGCTATTACCGACCCCTGGCAGGAAGTCAGTTGGGACGAGGCCATTGGCCACGCCGCCAGCGAGTTCCGCCGCATCCAGTCCCAGCATGGCAAGGACTCCGTCGGTGGCATCACGTCCTCACGCTGCACTAACGAAGAAACCTACTTGGTGCAAAAGCTGGTGCGCGCTGCGTTTGGCAACAACAATGTGGACACCTGTGCCCGTGTATGCCATTCGCCTACCGGTTATGGCCTGGGCCAGACCTATGGCACATCGGCAGGTACGCAGACCTTCAAGTCGGTGGAGAAGGCCGACGTCATCATGGTGATAGGCGCCAACCCGTCGGCCGCGCACCCGGTGTTTGCGTCGCGCATGAAAAAGCGTCTGCGCGAAGGCGCCAAGCTCATCGTTGTGGACCCACGCCAGATCGACCTGGTGGATGCCCCGCACGTCAAGGCTGACCACCACCTGCAGCTCAAACCCGGCACCAATGTGGCTGTCATCACGTCACTGGCCCATGTGGTGGCTGCCGAAGGTCTGCTCGCCAATGACTACATCGCGGAGCGTTGCGATGCCAAAGCTTTTGGCGAGTGGCTGGAGTTTGTACTGCGGCCGGACAACTCGCCCGAGGCGATGGAAGCCGTCACCGGGGTTCCAGCTGCCACAGTGCGCGCCGCCGCACGCCTGTATGCCACCGGCGGCAATGCCGCTATCTACTATGGCTTGGGTGTGACGGAACATGCGCAGGGTTCCACCATGGTCATGGGTATTGCCAACCTGGCCATGGCCACCGGCAACGTGGGCCGCGAAGGCGTGGGCGTGAACCCGCTGCGCGGCCAGAACAATGTGCAGGGTGCCTGCGACATGGGTTCCTTCCCACACGAGTTGCCGGGCTACCGCCATATTTCGGACAGCACGGTGCGCAGCAGCTTTGAAGACGCCTGGGGCGTCACGCTGAACCCCGAACCGGGCCTGCGCATACCCAATATGTTTGCCAGCGCGCTGGACGGCAGCTTCAAGGGTTTGTATTGCGAGGGGGAAGACATAGTGCAGTCCGACCCCAACACGCAACATGTGGCAGCCGCGCTGATGGCCATGGAATGCCTGGTGGTGCAGGACATCTTCCTGAACGAAACCGCCAAGTACGCCCATGTGTTCCTGCCGGGCTCGTCGTTCCTGGAAAAGGATGGCACCTTCACCAATGCCGAGCGCCGCATTTCACGCGTGCGCAAGGTCATGCCACCCAAGTCCGGCCTGGCCGATTGGGAGGTCACGGTCAAGCTGTCGAACGCACTGGGCTACCCCATGCACTACACGCACCCCAGCGAGATCATGGCCGAGATTGCGGCGCTGACACCCACCTTCCGTGGCGTCACCTATGCCAAGATTGACCAGCACGGCAGCGTGCAGTGGCCGTGCAATGAGAACACCGCAGAGCTTGGCACCGAGATCATGCACGTGAATAAGTTCGTGCGTGGCAAGGGCCGCTTCATCATCACGCAGTATGTGGCTACCGACGAAAAGGTTACACGCAAGTTCCCGCTGATACTGACCACCGGGCGCATCCTGTCGCAGTACAACGTGGGTGCGCAGACCCGGCGCACGCCCAACAACCAGTGGCATAGCGAGGACCGGCTGGAGATCCACCCGCACGACGCCCAGGAGCGCAATATCAAAGAGGACGACTGGGTCGGCATTGAGAGCCGCGCCGGCCAGACCGTGCTGCGCGCCACAGTGACCGAGCGCATGCAGCCCGGCGTGGTGTACACCACCTTCCACTTCCCGGAGTCGGGCGCCAATGTCATCACCACCGACAATTCCGACTGGGCCACCAACTGCCCCGAGTACAAGGTGACCGCCGTGCAGGTCATGCCGGTGGCGCAGCCGTCCGAATGGCAGCAGGCCTATACGCGTTTCAACGCGCAGCAACTCGCTGCTGCGCAGGCTGCGCGCGCGCCTCAGGCAGAATCTGCACTGGCGCCGGTGATGGGCAAATAGGTGCAAGCTGTGGATCTGTCCGACACGCCAAAGCCGCCCCCGCAAGCCTCCCGCGCGGTGCCGGTGCGTGGCCTGCGCGGTGGTCAGGTGCGCGACGCGCAGGATTGCGTGGCCGAAGAGGTGCCCGTGGCTTTGGAGTACAACGGCATTTCCCACGCGGTGATGATGGCCACGCCTGCCGATCTGGAAGATTTTGCATATGGCTTTTCCATGACCGAAGGCATCGTCGACGATGCTACACAGGTGCTGGACTGCGAGTGGAGCCACACGGACCAAGGCTATACCTTGCAGCTGCGCATTGCAGCCGCTTGTTTTGCCCGTTTGAAGGACAAACGACGCAACCTGACCGGCCGCACCGGCTGTGGCCTGTGCGGCACCGAGAGCCTGACACAAGCCGTACGCCATCCGGCGCCGCTGCAAACACAGCAGATATTTGACGCGGCTACCGTGGCCCGCGCCATGGCCGGCTTGCGCGAGCGCCAGTTGCTGCTGGCCGCCACCGGCGCCACCCATGCCGCCGCCTGGTGCAATGCGCAGGGCCAGATCGAACACCTGCGCGAAGACGTGGGCCGACACAATGCACTGGACAAGCTGGTCGGCGCGCTGGCGCGCGCGCGCCTGAACGCAGCGACGGGCTTTGTCGTGGTGACCAGCCGCGCCAGCTACGAGATGGTGCAGAAGACTGCGGTGGCTGGTGCCGGCCTGCTGGTGGCGGTGTCGGGCGTGACCGGGCTGGCGGTGGATGTGGCCCAGGCCGCAGGCCTGACGCTGGCTGGCTTTGCCCGAGGCAGTGACCTGTCGGTCTACAGCCACCCCCAACGATTAATGATGAGCTGAGACGAATAGAGCATGGACGACAACAACAACAGCAGCAGCGGCGACAACAGCAGCCATAGCGGCAGCGACAACCTCGTGCGCATGGCCAACCAGATTGGTACTTTCTTCTCCAGCATGCCCGATCACAAGGAAGCGGTCGAGGGTCTTGCCACCCATTTGAAAAAATTCTGGGATCCGCGCATGCGCCGGTCCCTGCTGGCCAAGGTGGACGCCGGCGAGGCGCAGCAGGCGGGCATCAGCGAGATCGTGCTCAGCGCCGTGCGTGAACACCGCGCCATGCTGACGCCGCCGGCCTGAGCATTGGATTTTGCCCCCACGCTCGCCCACTGCGTGTGGCTCTCTGCCCCCCGAGAGCTTGTGAAGAAATCAAGCTATCCCTTGCGCATAGTTGATCGGCTACACCTCGCGTAAGGCGAGCGGCGTGATCCGCGTTCTCCGGCTGTGTCGCGGGCGGCTATT
>JACXTT010005495.1_pt1 | contig 18395 bp, 15 predicted proteins | sample 9270951 | NCBI WGS metagenome assembly JACXTT01 (sample SAMN15532306, study PRJNA645909) | rock metagenome | isolation source: weathered quartz diorite | place: Puerto Rico | collected 2017-06-21 | reverse complement strand
CCGCCGGCAGGAAGCTGGCTTCCAGCCAGTCTGGTGGAAAGACCCCCATGCCAGGTTGTGGCTTGTCGCCGTTGCCATGGAACATGCCGCGTATCAAGGCCGTCGCATTCACCGGAACATGCTGGGCCTGAAAGCCAGAGCCTGGCTTGGTCACCAGCGCTGGCGCCGGCGCACTACCGGCATCGGTCAGCGGCCCCACTTCCCGCACATAGAAGCCACGGTTCCTGCGCGCCTCCACCAGTCCCTGCGCTGTCAACTGGTCATAGGCAGCAACAACGGTTGCCGGGCTGACGCCCTGTTGCAGCGCACACTGGCGCACCGAAGGCAGCCGCGCACCGGGGGCCAACAAACGGGTGCGGATGCGTTCGGCAAATCGGGTGCACAACTGCTCGGTGAGCGATTGTGCGGCGGCTTTCATCAACATGGTGACGGTACTGGATCCAGCGGCAATGGGCGGGCAGCACCGTATCAGCCCGTCGACTGTGCTGCCCTGAACACCAATACAGTTTCAATCATTGACCTAAAAACTGTATTGGTTCTGTGTTGATTTCAACTATAAAGTGTTGTGCATGAGTTGGCAAGAATTTATGGCTCTATTGGCACTTGCGACGGCTATGACCTTTTCGCCGGGACCAAATACTGCGCTGTCGACGGCCCTGGCCGCCAATGGCGGTCTACGCCGCGCCCTGCCGTTCGTCTGTGCCGTACCGCTGGGATGGTGCGCGCTGCTGCTGGTCTGCGCGCTGGGCCTGGGTACCGTCGTGCTGGCGCTACCGCTGCTGGCGTGGGCGGTCAAAGTCGCCGGTGTCGGCTATTTGCTGTGGCTCAGTTGGGGGCTTTTTCAGTCGCGCCAACTCAGCGAAGCCAACGCCGCCAACCTGCACGTCGGCTTCTGGACCGGCGTGTCCCTGCAGTTTGTCAACATCAAAGCCTGGATGCTGGCGTTGGCCATTGTCGGCGGCTGGATTGCCGGGCGCACCGACCCGGCCATGCGCCTGGCCGTTGTGATTCCCACCATGCTGGCGTTTGCCTTTGTCAGTAACCTGGCCTATGCCCTGCTGGGCTCGCTGCTACGGGAATGGCTACGCGGCCCCTCGGGCAGTGGCCGGCGCCTGCACTATTTCAACCGTGCCATGGCACTGCTGCTGTTGCTGACCGCCTTGTGGATGCTTGCACGATGAGCCCTAACGCCTTGTTCGAAGCGGGTTGGCAAGCGCCCTCATACTGCGGGTACGCAGAAATCGGGCGCTTGCCTCACCCGCCGCTGCGAGTACACAATGTCTTTTTGCCGCGAACATACCAAATTGACGCGCCGCCAGATATGCATCGAAACGCCACGCGCACCGTTTACCCAAGATTCCGAAGAAACACGTATTAACCAGAGGAGCCTCCATGAAACCCAACGATCTGCCCACCAACACCCCCTGGACCATGGCCCGCCGTGCCGCGCGCATGAACCCGTCCGTGATCCGCGAGATCCTCAAAGTCACAGAGAAGCCCGGCATCATCAGCTTTGCTGGCGGTCTGCCCTCCAGCAAAACCTTCCCCGTCAGCGAATTCACCAAGGCCTGCGCCCAGGTGCTGACCAACGATGCACAGGCTGCCCTGCAATATGCGGCCAGCGAAGGCTTTGGCCCGCTGCGTGAGATGGTTGCTGCACGCCTGCCATGGAATGTGGACCCAGCACAGGTGCTGATCACCACCGGCTCGCAACAGGGCCTGGACCTGGTGGCGAAAATTTTGATCGATGCCGACAGCCGTGTGCTGGTGGAAACACCCACCTACCTGGGTGCTTTGCAAGCCTTCACGCCGATGGAGCCCGAGGTGGTCAGCGTCGCCAGCGATGACGAAGGCGTGGACGTGGCCGATCTGGCCTCCAAAGTTGGCAGTGGCGCCAGCAAGGCCCGCTTCCTGTACGTGTTGCCCAACTTCCAGAACCCCACCGGTCGCACCATGAGCGAAGCGCGCCGCGCCGCGCTGGTGGCCAAGGCGGCCGAACTGGGCCTGCCGCTGGTTGAAGACAATCCCTACGGCGACCTGTGGTTTGACACCGAGCCGCCCGCACCCTTGACTGCCCGCAACCCGGACGGCTGCGTCTACCTGGGCTCGTTCTCCAAGGTGCTGGCGCCCGGCCTGCGCCTGGGCTTCATCGTGGCGCCCAAGGCCATGTACCCCAAGCTGTTGCAAGCCAAGCAAGCGGCCGACCTGCACAGCCCGGGCTTCAACCAGCGTGTGATTGCCGAAGTCATGAAGGACGGCTTTCTGGACCGCCACATCCCCACCATCCGCGAACTCTACAAGTCACAGCGCGACGCCATGCTGGCGGCCTTGGCCAAGGACATGCCCAGTGGCGTGAGCTGGAACACCCCGGTGGGCGGCATGTTCCTGTGGGCGCGCCTGCCCGAGGGCATGAATGCCCAGGACTTGTTGCCCAAGGCCGTCGACAAGGGTGTGGCCTTTGTGCCCGGCGCTGCGTTCTACAACGACCATGGTGACCCGCGTACCATGCGCCTGTCGTTTGTCACACCGAATGTGGACGAGATCCGCAAGGGCGTTGCGGCGCTGGCCGCCGCCATTCGCGAACACAGCGCTTGAGCATGGACCACATCATCCATCTGTGGGGGCGCATCAGTTCTTTGAACGTGCGCAAGGTTGTCTGGACCGCGCAGGAGCTGGGCATCGATTTTCAGCGCACCGACGCGGGTGCTGCCTTTGGCATTACCACGACCAACGAGTACCTGAAGAAGAACCCCAACGGCCTGGTCCCCCTGCTGGAGGATGGTGACTTCGTGCTGTGGGAGTCCAATGCCATTGTGCGTTACCTGTGCGCCCGCTATGGCGACGCACAGGGCCTGTACCCGGCCGATCTGCGCGCGCGCTTCAACGCCGAGCGCTGGATGGACTGGCAGCAGACTACCTTCAACCGCGCCGGCGGTCCTGCCTTTCTGCAATTGGTGCGCACCGCGCCCGAGGCGCGCAATGCCGAACTGGTGCGCCAGTCGGTTGCGGCCACCGAGCCGCTACTGGCCATGCTGGACCACCACCTGCGCCACAGCGCCTATCTGGCCGGCGATGCATTTGGCATGGCCGACATTCCCATGGGCTGTGAAATGCACCGCTGGTGGGGCCTGCGCAAGTCGGCATTTGACGCCTGCGGCGTCGCGCGCCAGGAACTGCAAAGCTACCCCCACGTGCAGCGCTGGTTCGCCCTGTTACAGCAGCGTCCGGCCATTCGCGGTGTGCTGGACATCACCCTGAGTTGAGGAACAAGACCATGCGCGTGCGCGCTTTCAAACAGCTGGATGTTTTCACGGCCACACCCTATTACGGCAACCCGCTGGCGGTGGTGCTGGATGGCAGTGGCCTGGATGATGCCGACATGCAGCGCTTCGCCCAATGGACCCATCTGAGCGAGACCACGTTCCTGCTGCCACCCACCGAGCAAGGGCGCAAGCTGGGCGCCGACTACCAGGTACGCATCTTTACGCCTGGCTCCGAATTGCCCTTTGCCGGCCACCCCACACTGGGCAGTTGCCATGCCTGGCTGCAGGCCGGGGGCCAGCCCCGTGCGGCCGGCGGCACAGAGATCATTCAGGAATGCAAAGTAGGCCTGGTGCGCATTCGCCGCGACGGCGGGCGGCTGGCCTTTGCCGCGCCGCCGCTGCGCCGCAGCAACCCCAACCCGGTTGTGCTGGCACAGGTAGCGGCCGCACTGGGGCTGCAGGCACAGCACATCATTGCGGCGCAGATGCTGGACAACGGCCCCACGTGGTTGGGCCTTCTGCTGGACAGTACCCAGACCGTGCTGCAACTGCGTCCGAACCACCTGGCGCTACAAGGCCTGGTACCGGGCGTTGGTGTCGCCGCGCGCGACGCCATACCCGCGGCCAATGACCCATCCGCCCCGAGCCCCTTGATCGCGCGCTCCAACCGCGAAGCGCGGGCTTTTGGTGCGCGCACCGCCACGGCCACTAGCGATGCCGCTCCGACCGCGCTGGAGGTTCGCTTTTTTGCCCCCGACATCGGCGTCGGCGAAGACCCGGTGACGGGCAGCTTCAATGCCAGCCTGGCCCAGTGGCTGATGGCCGATGGGCATGTGCCAGACGCCTACCTGGCACGCCAGGGCGGCTGCCTGGGCCGGGATGGTCGCGTCTACCTGAACCGTGACGACCAGGGGCAGGTCTGGGTGGGCGGCGACTCCGTGACCTGTATTGACGGCAGCGTGACGCTGTGAAGCAAACAGCGCCTTTGGCCCCGCAGGCGGCTGCCTGTGTGGACCATTTGGTCGTCGTTGCCGCAGACCTGGACCAGGGCGTCGCCTGGTGCCAGGCCACCTTGGGCGTCACGCCTGGCCCGGGCGGTTCCCACCCGTCGATGGGCACGCACAACCGCTTGCTCACGCTAGCCCATGGTGGGCATCCAATGGCCTACCTGGAAGTCATTGCGATAGACCCCCAGGCACAGCCACAACTGCCACCCGGCAACGCCCGCTGGTTTGATATGGACCATGCGCCGCTGCGAGAGCGCGTTACAGGCCTGGGCCCGCAACTCGTGCACTTCGTCGCTGCCGTGCCAGACATTGCCGCTGGTGTGGCCGCATGCACGGCCTTGGGTATCGACCGGGGTGCCGTCGTGCAGGCCTCACGCGACACGCCCATCGGGCCGCTGCAATGGCACATCAGCGTGCGCCACGATGGCCAGCGCCTGTTCGACGGATGCCTGCCCACCTTGATCCAATGGGGCCAGCGCCACCCTACCCACAGCATGGACGCCAGCGGCATTCGCCTGCTGGACCTGCGGGTGTACCACCCCGAGACCGACCGGCTGCGCCTGGCCTTCCATGCCTTGGCGCTGTCGGGCGTGGCCGTCCAGGCCGGGGCCGCGCGGATCAGCGCACTGCTGCAAACACCCAAGGGATTGGTCCATCTACATTCCTAGTGCACGGCCGTCGGGCGTGTGTCATCCCGGCGACTGTTTTCTGCCCCTGCTGTCGCACCAATGACAAGTAGCAAAGACCGGTGTGCCTTAGATTCCTGCCATGGGAAATCTCTATTTGGTACGACACGGGCAAGCCTCCTTCGGGGCTGCGGATTACGACAAACTCAGCGAACTGGGGCACCGACAAAGTGTGCGCCTGGGCCAATACCTGGCCACCAAGGGCGTGCGCTTCGACGCCGTGTTGACTGGCACCTTGACCCGCCATGCAGAAACCTGGGCAGGCATTGCACAGGGCGCGGGGCTGGACCTTGCACCAGTGCTGTGGCCAGGCCTGAACGAGTATGACGCCGACGCCGTGATCGCCGCCATACATCCAGGCCCGCTGCAGCCGCCGAACACTCCTGAGCTGTACAAACTGCATTTCCGTCTGCTGCGCGATGGCCTGACGCAGTGGATGAACGGCGTACTCAGCCCCAAGGGCATGCCCAGTTACGATGCCTTCGTACAGGGCGTTACCAGCGCGCTGGACCATGTGCGCAAGCACCACAGCGGCAACGTGCTGATGGTCAGCAGCGGCGGTCCCATCTCCACGGCCATTGGGCACATTCTGGGAACCGTGCCGGAGAAGACGATTGAACTCAACATGCAAATCCGCAACAGCGCGGTGACAGAATTTCTGTTCACCCCCAAGCGCCACCTGCTACTGACCTTCAACTCGCTGGCCCATCTGGACGGCGCTGAATATGCGCCATGGATCAGCTATTCGTGACGGCGTGAACGGCCCGGCCTGGGCGCACCCCCCCGCACTACGCGTTCAGCTGGATTTCCACGACCGTGCGGCCCGGCACGCTGCTGATACGCAACTGCGCACCAATCGTCGCAGCCCGCTCGCGCATCGTGGCCAGACCGTTGCGCTGCATCAATGCGGGGTCAAAGCCGCGTCCATCATCCACCAGGCGTACAAAAACCAGTATGGGCGCAATACCCGTACCATTGCGCACCGTAGCGCTGGCGGGCGGGGCCTGCACCTGCCCTTCGACCCGCAAGACTTTGGCATTGGCATGCTGCAGCACATTGGACAGGCCTTCGAACAACATGAACTGCAGCTCGCTCATGGCAGCCGCGTCCAGCCCTTGGCAGACAGGAAGCATGTCTACATTCCATTGCAGATCAATGCCCATGCTGCTAAAGCGCGGGCCCAGGCGGTAACGCATATTGGCCAGCAGGGCCGTAACATCGCCAGGCGCCAGATGGATGGCGTCAATCGACAGTTTGAGCTGGTCTAGCGCATCACGCAGGGTTTGCAAGACCTCGCTGCGCACCACCGGCGTGTCGGCGGCGGCATCGCCCTGCAATTGGCGCATGGCCGAGCTGATGTGCGAACCCACGCCGTCGTGCATATTGCGCAAAATGCGGCCCCGCTCCGCCATGCGTTCCTGGCTGCGCGCCAGGTGCTCCAGCTCCTTGCGGCTATCCAGCACCGACTGCATGGCCCGGCTGCTGATGTGATCGAAGGTCAGCGCCACAAAGAACAGAACCGCCACCAGCCCACCGATGCAGACCATGCCAAAGCCATTGGCATATTCCAGGCGGTACAGTTGCGGAAACTGGTACCCGTTCAGGCTGGCGACGCCATAGCCCAGCGGCACCGCCAGACACACCAGAAACCAGACCAGTGCGTCCAGGCTGTAGCCCAGCAGCAGCACGGCGGCAACGGGCACCAGCGTAAACCAGGGCATGACCGGCGAATGCAGGCCCCCGGTAAAAAAACTGCAGCCCAAGATGGCCACGAATGCGCAGTTCGCCATGTACAGGTTGACGCTCCAACGCAGCGAGCCGCTGATCCTGAACAGGAACAGGCAGGCAAACAACAAGGCAATGCCCACCGACATCAGAATAGCCCCAACATCAAAGCCAATGGCTAATGAGGTCACTACATACAGCAGCGAAAACTGCGAGTTGATCAGGCAGATATAGACAAACAAACGCGTGGCGCTGAGTTGGCGCCCGTCCATGCCGACCTGCAGCGGGATGAACCACTGCGCCACGCGATCAATGCGCGGCAGTACCCGGTTCTGGAAGGTCCTGCGCACCGTGGCTACTCCGCGAACCTGGCGCTAGCGTATGCCACCGGGCCCATCGTGGGTCGCCACCGGCACCGCCAACAGGGACAGCGGCAACTGGTGAATTTCGGCCAGCAGTCGCGCCAGGGCACGGCCCGCCGCGTCCAGCACACGCCCACCCCTGTCCGCATCGGCAGCGGCGGCGTTGCCTACCGCGCCAAGGGGGTTGTAGTCCTGCATCTGCCAGCCCAGTTTGGCACTTTTGCCGTTGCCCAGAATCTCGAACTGCTGCGCCCGGTCCTGCGACGTAGAGGCAAAATGCTGCGCAAACTCCATGCGCACCTGCTGTGGCGCCAGCGACAACATCATCGAGGTTTCAATCTCCCCGGCGTGTATGCCAAAGCGGTGCTCGTGGCTGCTGAACAAGGCATTGACGTCTTCACCCTGGGGCCCCTGCAGCGGCAGGCCAAACCAGTTCACGCTGTACACCAGCATGCCCAGACGCGCGCGCAGATCGCGCGCCACAATGTCCATAACCCCCACCTGGCCACCATGGGAGTTCAGCAAGACCAGCTTCTTCACCCCGCTGGCCGCCACGCTTTCGCCAATATCAGTCCACAACTGAATCGTGGTGTGCGCCTTCAACGTCAACGTCCCGGGGAAGCGCGCATGCTCGGGGCTCAGGCCCACCGTTTGCGTGGGCAGGAAAAGTGCCGGCACCGACGCGGCGATATGCGGCAAAGCCGCTGCCACCACGCCGTCCACCAAGGCACTGTCCACCCGCAGCGGCAGGTGGGGGCCGTGTTGCTCCGTGGCGGCAACCGGCAGCACGGCAATCAACTGGTCGATGCTGCCATCCGCCTGGCGCAACGCGAAGTCACGCGTGCTCCAGTCGGCCCAGTAACGCGATGGCGCTGCGGGGGACGCTGGGAATTCGGTAGGTGCTTCAGTCATGGTCAACAGTCATGCAAACAGTGTGCCCATGGTAACGCGGTCGGTAGGGCGCGCGATCCGCAAGGCTATCATGCACCATGGCCATGACACGACCACGCAACGCCACCGGTGACAGCTTCTTTGCCTGGGATGGCGACACGTTGATTGTCAACATTCTGGGCAAGCCCGCAGCGGGCAAGGATGCCATTGGCAAGCCACTGGGTACCCAGCTCAAGGTACGCGTCACCGCGGCACCCAAGGACGGGCGTGCGACCGACCATATGGTGCGTTTTCTAGCACCCCTGTTTGGCGTGGCGGTGGCGGACATTGAAGTTGTGTTCGGCCGGGAGAGTGTCAACAAGCAGTTGCGTATCAAAAGCCCCACGAAGCTGCCTGCGGTTTTTACTTCCGCACTCTAGATTTCACCGCCATTTTTTCGCTCCGGGTCCGCGTGGGATTGGCTTAGGCCGGTGCCCTCATGCTGCCAACCGCGCAGAAATCGGTCAGCGGGCGGGGGACACGGAGCAAAACGTCCAGACAGTCAGATCCCCAACACAAGCAATAGCCGACTGGAGCGCCAGTTGTTTCTGGCGGTGCCACAATCGGGGGTTAGCTGCGGCGTACCAGACTGCGGCGGAACTTTTAGGCCGTGCGCGGCTCCCAATTCGCAATGACCGATTTATTCAGCTCCCAGCGACAACTGCCGTTCAACCTGTTTCGACGCTCTTTGGGCGTGCAAACTGCTGCTGTTTTTGTAGCACTTGCGGCCTTGCAGACGGGCGCTAGCGCCCAGATTATGCTGAAAAACGCGGCTGCTCCGGCGGGTTCCACGTCTGCCGTGGTTCAGACTGAGCAGGTGCGTGCTGAGCTGTTCGCCCAGGCGCCAGATGGTGTTGCGCCTGGCAAGACTGTGTGGGTGGGGCTGCAATTGCAACACCAACCCCAGTGGCATACCTACTGGAAGAACCCAGGCGACTCCGGGCTGCCGACCACCATGCAGTGGACACTACCTGCCGGCCTGACCGCTGGTGAGATCGCCTGGCCCACCCCGCACCGCATTGCGGTCGGCAGCCTGGCAAACTATGGCTTTGATGGCAGTGTGCTGTTGCCCGTGCCGTTGACCGTGGGGCCTTCCTTTCATGCCGGAGCCGATGGCATGGTGGAGGTTCGGCTGGCCGCCTCCTGGCTGGTGTGCCGCCAGGAATGCATTCCACAGCAGGGCGACTTTGTGTTGCGTTTGCCGGCCCAGGGCTCAACCGGTTTGCACGGCGCTGATTTTGCGGCAACCCAGGCCGCCAGCCCCCAGGATTTTGCCGGCACCGCCCAGGCCAGCGTGGCCGGCGACGCCTTGACCGTGACCGTACGCGGACTACCTGCCACGTGGAGCAATCACCCTCTGCAGGCCTTTGCGGAAACGCCCAATGTGACCGATCCCGTTGCCGCGCCGCAGGGTGGCGACGCGCTGTCCAGCGGCAGCAGTGCAACCAAGGCCGGCACACAGAACTGGAACCAGGGCGTCTGGACCGCACAATTTCCACTGTCGTCGCAACGTGATGCAGCCCCCGGCACGCTACCGCTGGTGCTGGCGTTTGGCACGCAAAGCCTGCGCCTGACCGTGGGCATTCAAGGCACTTGGCCGGCATTTGCCGCTGGCGTTGCCGCTGCTACAGCACAGGCCAGCGCGACCAACAATGTTGCCATTGGCACCGGCAGCCCCGCCGCGGCTGCGCCGCCCGAAAGCCAGGGAACGCAAGGCCAGAGTGGCTGGTTCATGGCGCTGGCCGCAGCCCTGCTGGGTGGCCTGATTCTGAATCTGATGCCCTGCGTGTTGCCGGTTTTGGCCATCAAGGTTTTGGGCTTCGCCCGCCGCGGCACCGAGAGCCGTGGCGCGCAGCGTGCTCAGGGTGTGGCCTATACCCTGGGCGTGGTGCTGTCCTTTGTCGCTTTAGGCGGCACCATGTTGGCGCTGCGCGCCAGCGGTGAACAATTGGGCTGGGGCTTCCAACTGCAGTCGCCCATCGTCGTGGCCTTGCTGGCCATGTTGTTCACGCTGCTGGGACTCAACCTGGCCGGTTTGTTTGAAATCGGCAGCGTGCTGCCGCACCGCATAGCCTGCATGCAAGCCCGCCATCCAGTGGCTGACGCCTTTCTCTCTGGTGTATTGGCCGTGGCGGTGGCATCACCCTGCACAGCGCCTTTCATGGGTGCATCACTGGGTTATGCCATCAGCCTGCCGGCATTGCAGGCCTTGGGCATTTTTGCAGCCTTGGGCCTGGGGTTGGCCCTGCCTTTCCTGTTGGCCGCCTGGATACCCAGGGTGGGTACCTGGCTGCCGCGCCCGGGCGCCTGGATGGACACGCTGCGCCGCTTCATGGCCTTCCCCATGTTGGCAACTGTCATCTGGCTGGTCTGGGTGCTGGGCCACATCAGCGGCGTCGATGGCGCGGGCGCACTGCTGACCCTGCTACTGGCCCTGAGCTTGCTGATCTGGTCGCTGAACCTGACGGGGCGCAGCCGCACCGTGTTTTCCGCGCTGTCGGTCGCCGCGCTGCTGGGCTTGGCTGGCATGCTGGGGCCTTTGGTGCTGCGCGTCGAGGACGCAGGTGCTCCTGCGCTGTCGGCACAGGCCGGCACATCGGGCACCACCTGGCAAGCCTGGGCGCCAGGCCGGGTGGAGGCAGAAATTGCCGCCGGCCACCCGGTGTTTGTCGACTTTACGGCCGCCTGGTGCATTACCTGCCAGTACAACAAGAAGGCCACCTTGGCCAGCGCCGATGTCATGGCCGACATGCGCGCCCACCAGGTCACGCTGTTGCGCGCCGACTGGACGCGCCGTGACCCCGCCATCACGCTGGCGCTGGAGCAACTGGGTCGCAGCGGCGTGCCGGTTTACGTGCTGCACCAAGCCGGAAAGCCGCCGGTGGTGTTCTCGGAAATTCTGAATGCGCAGGCGCTGCGCGCCAGCCTGGCCCAGCTGTAAAAGCAAACCGCGCCATGCCCGCTTCAGCCAATGCCGATGAGCGCGCGGACATGGCATTTATCCTGGACCACTGCCGCACGGTCGCGGTGGTGGGCCTGTCGCCCAAGCCGCACCGCGACAGCTACGGCGTGTCACGCTACATGCAGGCGCAGGGCTGGCGCATCGTGCCCATCAACCCCAACGCCGACCGTATTCTGGGTGAGGTCTGCTACCCCAGTCTGGCCGAGGCGGCCAAAGCCCACGCCATCGATCTGGTCAACGTGTTTCGCAACAGTGCCGACGTGCCGCCCGTGGTGCAAGAAGCCATCGTCGTGGGCGCCAAGGCTGTGTGGCTGCAGATGGGCATTGCGCACGATGCGGCCACGCTGCAGGCCCGGGCCGCCGGATTGCGTGTCGTGCAAAACAAGTGCCTGATGGTCGAACACCGAAACAGCCAGCGCTACTGAACTGCGACAATAGCGGTATGAACGCTACGCACCCCGCGCCCGGCACGTCTGCCGCGCAAGACCCCACCTTCTCCACACTGCACAACCCGTCTTTCCTGCAGGCATGCCTGCGCCAGGCCAGTGACCACACCCCCATCTGGCTGATGCGCCAGGCCGGCCGTTATCTGCCAGAATACCGCGCCACTCGGGCCAAGGCCGGCAGCTTCATGGGACTGGCCACCAACCGCGACTACGCCACCGAAGTCACGCTGCAGCCGTTGGACCGCTATGCGCTGGACGCCGCCATTCTGTTCAGCGATATCCTGACCGTGCCCGATGCCATGGGCCTGGGTTTGAGCTTCGCGCTGGGCGAAGGCCCGCGCTTTGCAACACCGGTGCGCGATGAAGCTGCCGTCCTGCAGTTGAAGGTGCCCGACATGGACAAGCTGCGCTACGTGTTTGATGCCGTCAGTTCCATTCGCAAGGCCCTGACAAGTGCCGATGACCGCAGTCGCGTACCCTTGATAGGCTTCTCGGGCAGCCCCTGGACCTTGGCTTGCTACATGGTTGAGGGCGCGGGTTCGGACGACTACCGACTGGTCAAGACCATGCTGTACAGCCGCCCCGACCTGATGCACCACATCTTGACCGTCAATGCCGATGCGGTCGCGGCCTACCTGAATTCGCAAATTGTCGCTGGAGCACAGGCCGTCATGATTTTTGACAGCTGGGGCGGCGTGTTGGCCGATGGCGCGTTCCAGCAGTTCAGCCTGGCCTACACGGCGCGGGTTCTGGCACAGCTCAAGACCACGCACACCGATGCGCAAGGCCGCAGCATCCGCATCCCACGCATCGTGTTCACCAAGGGCGGCGGACTGTGGCTGCAGCAAATGGCCGCGCTGGACTGCGACGTGCTGGGCCTGGACTGGACCGTCAACCTGGGTGCCGCCCGCGCGCAGGTTGGCGGCCAGGAGAACGGCCCCGGCAAGGCCTTGCAGGGCAATATTGATCCCAACATCCTGTTTGCGCCACCCGCGCAGATCGCTGCGGAAGCTGTCCGCGTATTGGACAGCTTTGGCGCACCTTACCAGGGTAGCGGCACCGGCCCCACGCATATTTTCAACCTGGGTCACGGCATCAGCCAGCACACGCCGCCAGAGCATGTAGCCGCCCTGGTCGATACCGTTCACCAGCATTCGCGCAAAATGCGCGCATAAATTCGTAACACTTTTTGGCGTTGAATTGGGCCGAGGCCGTTGCACTTATGCACAAAAACAGGGGAAGCTGGTTGTGGCTGTCCCCCATTTGGGGATCACGCGCTATGAAAGCCATAGCGCCTCTAAGTTGTTGATTTATAAGGATTTTGAACTTTGCTTTTTTTCCGGGCATTCCGTCTAAAGCGTTGAATATCAAGGCTTTGGACGGCACGGAGGCAGGATATCAACAAAGTTATCCACAGAAGCACAGTGATTGATGCAAAGCCTTTACAAATCAAGCACTTAGCCCCTCTTTCGCAAGTCAACTTCAATAGTTCCACTCAAGTGCCCAACGCATCCCCTCCATGTCGTTCCCAGCGCGGGCGAACCCCATGAGCCATTGGCTGTGTGTTCTGGTCCAAACCCCGGCCCATGCCAGCCTGGGCTCGGTCCTGAGCTATCGAAGTGAGTCGACACTCGCTGCGGGGACATTGGTGCGTGTGCCGCTGGGCAAACGCGAAACCTTGGGTGTGGTGTGGGACTCTACGTCGACCCATGCAACCGGGGAGCTGGATCCCGGAAAAATACGCGCCATTTCCGGTGTACTGGAAGGCATTGAACCGCTCAACACCGCATGGCAACAACTGGTTACATTTGCTGCACATTATTACCAGCGCTCCTTGGGAGAAGTGGCCCTGGCTGCGCTGCCGCCGCAATTGCGCGAGCTAACTGCGGTGCAGATGCAACGGCGTCTGCGCCGCCGCCCAGCGCCGCCAGCAGCGGCCCAGGCAATACCCACAGGCGGCGACGGCGCAGGTTCCAACGCCGCGGTTCTGAGCGACGAGCAGCGCGCAGCGGTCGCGCAGATCCAGGCGCAGCGGGGCCCGTTTCTATTGTTTGGCGCCACCGGCAGCGGCAAAACCGAGGTGTATCTGCATTGCGTGCAAACCCTGCTGACCGAACAACCGCAAGCCCAGGCACTGGTGATGGTGCCCGAGATCAACCTGACGCCGCAACTCGAAGCCCGCTTCAAGGCACGCTTTGAGCCGCTGTATGGGGCCGACGCGGTGGTCTCGCTGCACAGCGGCATGACCAACCCACAACGCCTCAAAAGCTGGCTGGGCGCGCACAGTGGCAGCGCCCGCATTGTGCTGGGCACCCGCATGGCGGTGTTTGCGTCCATGCCCACGCTGCGTCTCATCATCGTGGATGAGGAACATGACCCCAGCTACAAGAGTGGCGAAGGTGCGCGCTATTCTGCGCGCGATCTGGCGGTCTACCGGGCGCGACTGGACGGCGCCAAAGTGGTGCTGGGTTCGGCCACGCCATCGCTGGAAAGCTGGCACCACAGCCGCCCCGCAGCAGAGGGTGGGCGCTACCTGCGGCTGCTGATGCCCAGTCGCATTGGCTCACCGGCTGCTGCCGCCCTGAATGCCAACAAGGCCAACGCGCCCTTGACCCTGCAACAGACCACCCGCGCCGCCGCCGGCACGCCGGACGGCTTGCCGCTGGTGCGCAGGGTGGACATGAACCACCAACCGCGCAACGCGGTGTTCTCCATTCCGCTGCTGGAAGCAATCAAAGAGCGGGTGGCACGGGGCGAACAAAGCATGGTGTTCTTGAACCGGCGCGGCTATGCGCCGGTCCTGCATTGCACGGACTGCGGCTGGAAGAGTGAATGCCCGCATTGCAGTGCATTTCGCGTGTTTCACAAAATTGACCGCACGCTGCGTTGCCACCATTGTGGCTTTACCGAGCGCGTGCCAAGGGCCTGCCCGACCTGCGGCAACCCCGATATTGCGCCCTTGGGACGCGGCACCGAGCGCCTGGAAGAACATGTGGCCGAGTTGCTGGCGGACGTGCGCCGCCCCGGCACCGTCAGCAGCCAATACCCGGATGGTGAACCGGTGCGCGTGGCCCGCATTGACGCCGACACGACCCGCCAGAAGGGCGAGTTGCAAAGCCAACTGGCTGCGGTGCACGCCGGCGATGTGGATGTGTTGGTGGGCACGCAGATGATTGCCAAGGGCCACGACTTTCGCCGCATCACGCTCGTTGCGGCTGTCAATCCAGACGGGGCACTCTTCTCCAGCGACTTTCGCGCGGCCGAGCGCCTGTTTGCCTTGCTGATGCAAGCCGCCGGGCGGGCCGGGCGCGACGCCAGCCTGGGTGAGCACAGCGAGGTGTGGATTCAGACCTTTCAACCGGCCCACCCCCTGTACGCAGCGCTGAAGCGCCACGACTACCCAGAGTTCGCTGCCACCCAACTGAAAGAACGCGCGCAGGCCGGTCTGCCGCCCTTCACGGCGCAGGCCCTGGTGCGCGCGGAAGCCCGCACCCAGGAGGTCGCTCAGGCTTTTCTGAACACCGCCAGCCAGACCGCGCGGGCCGACATGGCCTTGTGGGATGGCTGGGCCGACATTCTGGAGCAGATCACCTTGTACCCGGCCGTGCCCATGAGCATTCAACGCGTGGCCAATATCGAGCGCGCGCAAATGCTGGTGGAAAGCCCGTCGCGCAGCGCGCTGCAACAGTTTCTGACGGCATGGCAAGCGGTGCTGCACGCCGTGCGCCAGCAGCCGCAGTCCAGCGGCATGATACGCTGGGCCATCGACGTGGATCCACTGGCGATATAAGCATGTGCCCCCCACGCCACCGCTGCGCGGGTCGCTGCCCAACAAAAGGTTGTGAAGAAATAGATTTGTCTGACGCGGGCCATTTTTGGGCAGCACCCCGCGTGATGCAGCTTGATTTATTCACAGCCCCTCAAGGGCTAAATTTCCTTGGGGCGGCCCTGCGGAAAATTGTGTTGCCCTCAGGGCCTGGCGATTAGCGCATGGCCGTGGCGCCACTGGCAACGCGGGGAAACAAAACGCGGATACGGCTACCCTCACCCGGAGAGCTTTGCACCGAAATTTGTCCGCCCAGAATGCGGGTCACGATGCCATGCACGATGTTCATGCCCAAGCCGGTACCGCCACGGCCCATCTTGGTGGTGAAGAAGGGGTCAAAAATGCGGGCCCGCACGTTCTCATCCATACCCATGCCGTCATCGGAGACCACCAGTTCCACCGTGTCGCTGTCGACCGCGCCAATGTGCACCGAAATGCGACCGACTTTTTCGGCATCGAATGCGTGGATCGTGGCATTCATCACCAGGTTGGTCAGAACCTGGCCATAGCGCCCCGGGAAGCTATCACAGACCAGTCCCGTCGAGAGCTCTTTCTTGATTTCGCAGCCAGACTTGCGCAGTGTGGGCTGCAGCATATTGAGGATTTCGGTCGTTACTTCGGCCAGATCAAACTCGCGCCGCTGGTCACTGGTCTGGTCGACCGCAACCTGCTTGAAGTCCGAAATCAAATGGGCCGCCCGCTGCAGATTGCTCATGGACAGCGCCAGCCCTTCATCGGCACGTTCAATGAAGGTCTTCAGCGACGTACGCCGCATGGAGCCCCCTTCCAATTCGGCCTTGAGCTCGATCAGTTCGGATTGAATGGTTGAGGCCACGGTCAGCGCATTGCCAATGGGCGTGTTGAGTTCGTGCGCGACCCCGGCCACCACCCGCCCCAGCGAGGCCAGCTTTTCCGTCTGCACAATCTCTTCCTGTGCCCGCTCCAGTGTCAGCAGTGTCTTCTCCAGGGATTCGGTCCGCTCCGCGACGCGCTGTTCCAGGTGCTCATTGGCATCCGTCAGTTCCTGGTTGCGACTCTCCAACTGTGCAATCAAGTGCAACAGGGCCAGCCGCGTGGCCTCCAGACTGTCGGCCAAGGCCCCCACTTCGTCGCGGAACACGCGTTTGATGGGCACATCGAGCTGGCCTTTTTCAATGCGGCCCGAGGCCGCTACCAGATCCTCCAGCGGACGCACCAGACGCCAGTGCATGAGCAGCAAAATCACCAGCAAGGCGCCGATCGTGATCTGCGCACCATGGCGCAGGTACTGCAAACGCACTTCATTGACCTTGCGCAGATAGCCGGCCGTGGACATTTGAATCGTGAGCCGCCCCACCATGGTCTTGTTGCGCTCCACAAAATGCGTGGTGGCATCCACCAAGTTGGCGTCTTCGGCCGTTCGCGTACGGGTTGCAAAGGGCGTTCCTTTGTCATCCCAAATGGCAATCGACACCACATCCGGGTTCACGAAGGCGGCTTCCATGATGGAGTTGGCCTGCTCGGCTTCGAATTGCCACAGCGGCTCGCGCAGTGCCAGTGCCGTCAGCGCACCCAGGTGGTCCATTTCAGTATGGATCTGCGCGATGTGCTGCTCACGCAAATCCGAGGTCTGCTCCACATAGGATAAAAACGACGCCAGCAACACCCCTGCCACAACGGTCAACGCTATCGCAACCCGCAAGGAATGCAGCCGCAGCCACAGCTTGCGAAATCGAACTAACAAAGGCTCCGTGATTCGCATGTTGGAGAAGTAAGTTTGCGCCACTTTAACGCAAAGCCGTTGCCTGCACGCACCTGGCCCTAGAAGTTTCCCTGGAAATTCTTACTTTACAAGGAACCGGCCAGCGCCATCCAGGCGCAAGACCCGCAAACCAGCTTCACATATGGCGAAACTGGTGGACAAAACTGCGACTCACGGGCAGGCTGTCGCCGCTGCCCTTGATTTGCACTTCCCCACCGTCATTGGCACCGTGGCAGTATTGCTGGACATGGCTGAGGTTGACGATGGCCGAGCGGTGAATTTGCAAAAACTGGGCGGGGTCCAGCTCGTCGGCCAGCTCGCGGATGGTCTTGCGGATCAGGGCCTCGCCGCCCTCCCAGGCCACCAAGGTGTACTTGGTGTCGGAGCGCAGGTAGCGCACCTGTTCCACCGGAATCAGGCGCACCGTGCTGCCCACGGAAGCCTTGATCCACTGCAAGTAGCGCTGGGGTTGCGCCTGGCTGCGAAAGTGGGCCGACAACTGATCGAGCGCCGCCGCACTGAGAGCACCGTCACCCGCGCCGGCGCTCGCCTGCATGCGTGAGCGCAATCGCCGCACGGTTTCGGCCAGTCGGGCTTCATCGAAGGGTTTGACAATGTAGTCGATGGCGCCCTGGCGAAATGCCTCCACCGCGTACTGCTCATGGGCCGTAACAAACACGATTTCGGCGCGTTGCGTCATGCACCGGGCCGCCTCAACGCCATTCATGCCCGGCATGTGCACGTCCAGAAAGGCGACTTGCGGCAAGTGCTCATCAAACAATTCCACGGCCTCGCGCCCATTGCGCGCCTCTGCGACGATCTCCAACTCCGGCCACATGCGCGCCAGAAAGGCGATCAGCCGCTCGCGCAGCAGCGGTTCGTCGTCCGCCACCAGTGCGCTACATCGCTTCATGTTCAGGTACACCTTGCAAAATAATTTCCGCCTTGACACCGTGCGGCTGTAGTTCACTGAGCTCCAGCGCCGCACCCTCTGGATAGAACGCCTGCAGGCGGGCCCGCAGATTGGCCAATCCTACGCCAGGTTTGGCCGACTCCGACATGCCAAGTCCCGAATCGGCCACCCACAGGCGCAGGGTCTGGCGGCCTCCCGGCATTGCCTGGGCTGCGGCTGCGACCTCAATGTGGCCGCCGTCGCAACTGGGGTCTATGCCATGGTGGATGGCGTTTTCGACCAGGGTCAATAGCGCCATGGCCGGAAACCGCATGCCCCGCAGACCAGCATCCACGTCAATGCCAAAGCTCAGCCGGTCGGGCATGCGCATCAGCATCAGTTCCAGATAGGCGTGCACCAGATCGACCTCCTGGCCCAGCGTGGCCCCGTCCTGGTGAAGCTGCGGCATGCTGGCCCGCAAGTAGGCGAACAAGCTTTTGAAGACGGGGGCGGCAACCGGCGAACCGGTCTCGACACGCCCCCTCAAGGTTGCCC
>JACXTT010005494.1_pt1 | contig 18396 bp, 16 predicted proteins | sample 9270951 | NCBI WGS metagenome assembly JACXTT01 (sample SAMN15532306, study PRJNA645909) | rock metagenome | isolation source: weathered quartz diorite | place: Puerto Rico | collected 2017-06-21 | reverse complement strand
CCCGGCGGTCCTCTTCGGCTTGCGGGTGCAGGCGCGCGGTGAGGGGCCGTTGGGCATGCTGCTGTGCGGAAGGCGTCTGACGTGCCGGAGTTGCCTAATACGCCCTTCGTTTTTCGCTTTGGCGGGCCGGGGCTCCGGTTCAACTCCAGCGGCCCGAAAGGGCCGATGCGGGATCTGCCAGCGATTGGAACCGGACCAGGCGTATGGGGTCGCTGCCCCTTGAGGAGACGAGAGGCATCAGGCCACGGTCGAGAATCGCTTCAGCCGCGCGTTCCGACAGCAGTGCCTCGTTGCAAGGTTTGAGTTGCGATTCACCGCCGCCGCGGTAAACGTGCAACGGCAATCCGCTGATTTCGCTGACTTCGCCGGGGCGCATATCCCAGCCAGACTCCGAAAAAGCCTCACCCAGCAGACACGCGCAGGCGAATGCCGCATTGGCCCAGAGATAATCTTCGTGGCCCGGCGCGCGCCCGAATTCTTCGAAAGCGAAGCGTTCCGTCGCGCCGGTCTCCTTACCGTAAGGCAGCCGCAGCAGGAACCGCGGAAGAGCCAGCCCCAGCCAGCGCGCCTGGGGCAAGCGGCGCAAGGCGTCCCAAGATTCACCGGTGGATGGATGCCACTCGCGCGGCTCCGGCGCTTCGGCCAGTGAACCGCACCCCAGCACGCGCGGCGACGCCGCAGCCACGAATGGCGCCGTTGCCTGGCGCGCCACCGCCGCCATGCGCCCCAGCAGGCGCGCGTCTTCGTCCGTCTGCTCGAAGATGTAGTTGCCCACCAGGACGGCCCAAGACTCGGCGCCGGGTGCGCCCTCGATCAGCCGCTCGTAAGTCGCTATGAGGTCGGCGGCGAGCTCGGGTTTGGCGATATCCAGCAGATAGACCTTCAGGTTCACATCTGTGGAGAGCCGGCGCACCAGAAAGAACACGGCACGCCATGCGGCTTCGAGAGCTTGAAAGTCGGGGTGATGCAGGAGAGCGCGCATCTGGCCGCTGATCGCCGCGTCCACCTGCGCTACCAGCTCGGGTTTCTGGGGATCGGGTTTGGGTTCCACATAGGGCGCCACGATATCGCGCAGCAGTGCCTGGAAATCGTCCAGAGCGCGTGCGGGGCGAGCACCGGTGCGGGATTCGGTGGTGCTCAACGCCTGCTCGAACAACTCGCGGGTGGAGAGTCCCGAGCCCATAGGAGTTGATGCCGCGGGGAGCGCCGTTTGCGGACCGGTTGCAGGGGATGGAGACGACGGCTTGGCGGACCAGGAACGCACTTGTGCGGCGGCAGCTTCGTACCGCGCGGGATCCTGCAAGCGCTCCCTGGTTTCACGAAGCGCCTGAAAGATCGTGAGGCGCTCGAAGAGGCGATCGGGATGAAAATCGTCCAGTTCGCGAAAACGGATGGGGATGCGCGGACCGTTCGGACCGCCCAAGGGCAGGTGCAGCTCGGGAGCGATCCCGGCCAGCACGTCGTCGAAATTATCGCGATCGATGAGGGCCGGCCTGCGCCCCTGCAGCCTGGCATCCAGCACGCCGCGGTTTTCCCGCCCGCTGAAATCGCCCAGAATCGCGATATGGAACGGGGCATCCTCCTCGGGCCGCTCGATGAGAGCGCTTCGCGTGCCGGTTTCGATTTCGACCTGCGCAAGAGAACTTGGTCGTGCCATTGCATCTGCAACGTTACCGCAAGTTCAGGCGGAAATCGAGTGGCAGGACTAAGGTCAAAGTGGAGGGAAAAAGGGGTTTGGCAGGCCTCACGAGCCTGCCAAACCTGGCAATCCGTGTTACTTCGCAGGAGCAGGCGTAGCAGGAGTTGTGGTGGAGTTAGCGGCAGCAGCTTTCTTAGAGCTCTTTTTGCTCTTCTTGCTGTGCTTCTTGGCGGTCTTGGTCGTATTGGTCGACGTGCTGTTGGCCTTGGGGGCGTTCTGCGCGGCAAAAGCCGTACCGAGCACCATCGCGGCGCCGATCATCAATGCTGTAAGTTTCTTCATGACTGTGTCCTTTCCTCTCTCGTGGGGCTCTGATCGCCCTCACTTACTCAGACGTTTCTCATTGTTGAGTTCCGCTTAACAGGCCGTTAAAGTTCGTTAAGCCCTGGTGGCGGTGGCGCATGCTAACCTCGTGAATACATGGGATTTTCAGAATCATTCTTCGCCGCACGGTTTGGCGTGTCGCGCGGCGATCTGGAGTCGTATCTGGCGGAAGCGCTTTCCCAGGGGGGCGATTACGCCGATCTTTATTTCGAATATCTCTCGACCAGCCACATCAGCATCGACGAATCGATCGTGAAAAGCGCGACGCAGGGTGTGTCGCTGGGGGTGGGGGTGCGGGTGATCGCGGGCGAGCGCACCGGATACGCCTATAGCGATGACCTCGGCCCCGACAAGATCCGCAAAGCGGCGCGGGTAGCCGCTTGTATTGCCGCCGGACCCGCGAAGGTGGAGAAAACTCCGCTCGAGGAGGGGCAGCGGCGCAACCTGTATCCGGTGCTGACTGCGCCTAATGAGACCGCATTCACGGAACGCGTCCGCCTTGTGAAGCGCGCCGATGCCGCCGCCCGGGCACACGATCCGCGCGTCTTCCAGGTGCAGGCCACTTACGCGGACAGCCTGCGGCAGGTGATGATCGCGACCAGCGCCGGCGTTCTGAGTTTCGACCGGCAGCCGCTGGCGCGCTTGAGCGTTTCAGCGCTCGCCCGGCACAATGGGGGAGCGCCTCAGCGCGGTCATTCGGGCGGCGGCGGGCGCGTCGAGCTGTCATTTTTTCTTCAGGAAAAGACCCCGGAGCACTTCGCGCACGAAGCCGCGCGGCAAGCCATCGTGCAATTGGACGCCGTCGAAGCACCCGCCGGCGAAACCACGGTGGTGCTGGGTCCCGGCTGGCCCGGCATCCTGTTGCACGAGGCCGTGGGCCATGGCCTAGAAGCCGACTTCAACCGCAAGAAGGTTTCGGCGTTCAGCGGCCGCATCGGGCAGCAGGTGGCCAGTCCGCTCTGCACCGTGATCGACGACGGCACCATCCGCAACCGCCGCGGCTCGCTGAATGTGGATGACGAGGGCAATCCCACGCAACGCAACATGCTCATCGAGAAGGGCATTCTCCGCGGATATCTGCAAGATCAGCTCTCGAGCCGCATCCTGGGCGAAGCGCCCACCGGCAATGGCCGCCGCGAAAGCTACGAGCACATCCCCATGCCGCGCATGACCAACACCTTCATGCTGGCGGGCGAGAGCGAGCCGGAGGAGATCATCCGCTCGGTCGCGAAGGGTATTTACTGCGTGAATTTCGGCGGCGGCCAGGTGGATATTACAAGCGGCAATTTCGTTTTCTCGGCGTCCGAGAGTTACCTGATCGAAAACGGAAAGCTGACGCGGCCGGTGCGCAACGCCACGCTTATCGGCAACGGACCGGAGGCGCTGCGCTACGTCAGCATGGTGGGCAACGATCTGGAGCTGGATGAAGGCATCGGTATTTGCGGCAAGGAAGGGCAGAGCGTGCCGGTGGGCGTGGGGATTCCCACGATCAAGATCGACCGCATGACAGTGGGAGGCACGGGTTGAGCCAGAATCACCTCGCCGAGCTGGCGGCGGAAACGGTGAAGCAGGCGCTCGAGCGGGGCGCGAGCGACGCCGAGTGCACCATCTCCGAAGGCAGCGAATTTTCAGCCAACGTTCGCATGCGCGAAGTCGAGAGCCTCAAGCAGGCCGGCTCGCACGGCGCGGGGCTGCGGGTACTAACCGGCAAGCGCGCCGGATCGGCTTATACCTCCGATCTCTCGGCCGACGGCATCCGGCAGATGGTTGCGTCCGCGATCGAGCTGGCCTCCATCACGAGCGAAGATCCGCGCACCGGCCTGCCGGAGGCCGCGGAGATGGGCGCGATTCCCGGCGATCAGCAACTCTACTGCGCGGACGTCGAGCGTCTCGAAACGCCCTTCAAGATCTACCTGGCGCGCGCCGCCGAGGCGGCCGCGCTCGACGCCGACCCGCGCATCAGCAATTCCGAAGGCGGTTCGTTCGATTCGCGCCTGGGCCGCCGCGTTTTCGCCAACTCGCGCGGCTTCACGGGCGAGTACCGGTCCAGTTATTGCTCGCTCGCGGCCGTCCCGGTGGCGCGCGAGGGCGAATCCATGGAACGCGATTACTGGATGTCGATCGCGCGAAGTTTCACCGGGCTCGAGCCCCCGGAGCACATCGGCCGCGTGGCAGCCGAGCGGGCGCTGCGGCGTCTCTGCCCGCGCAAAGTAGAAACGCAGCGCGTCCCGGTGGTGTTCGAACCGCGCACCGCGCGCAGTCTGCTGGGCAGCGTCTTCGAAGCGGTGCATGGCGAATCAGTCTACCGGCAGGCTTCTTTCCTGGCGGGCAAGCTGGGTGAAAAAGTAGCCGCGGACGGCCTCACGGTGATCGATGACGGCACGATTCCCGGCCTGTTCGGCAGCTCGCCTTTCGACGCTGAAGGTGTGCCCACGCGCCGCACTGCGGTGATCGAGCGCGGCGTGCTGAAGAGCTACCTACTGAACAGCTACACGGCGCGCAAGCTCGGCATGAAGACCACCGGGAACGCCTCGCGTGGCCTCTCCGGGAACCCCGGAATCGGCCACGGTAATCTGTTCATTGCGGGGGGCGATCGCGCGCCGGCCGACATCCTGGCATCGATCCGCAACGGCTTGTACGTCACCGAACTGATCGGGTCGGGCGTGAACATCGTCACCGGCGATTACTCGCGCGGCGCGGTCGGCATGTGGATTCGCGACGGCGAGCTGGCCTTTCCGGTGTCCGAGGTCACGATCGCGGGAAATTTGAATAATATGTTGATGGACATGGAAGCGATCGGATCGGATCTGGAGTTCCGCGGTTCCACCGCAGCCCCGACGCTTCTCATCCGGGAGATGACCGTTGGCGGCCGATAATCCGAAGACCAAGATTGAAGCCAGGCTCTCGATCCCCATTCCGGTGGTCGTGGGCGCAATCATCGTGATGCTCGGGCTTGGCGCCTGGGTATTTTACGACTACTGGCTGCGCACACACCCGCCCCTACCAACTGTGCTCACCACGGAAGCGAAGCAGTATGTCCGCAATCTGCAATTGAGCGATGTCGAGATGAAGGCCGCCGAGAGCTACATGAAGCAACAGGTGGTCGAGATCCTGGGCAAGATCGCAAACCACGGCTCGCGCACGCTGAACATAGTCGAGATCAACTGCGTTTTCTACGACGCGTACGGGCAGGTGGTGCTGCGCGAGCGCGTGGCCGTTGTGGGGCGCCGGACGGGGTCGCTCGCGCCCGGCGCCACTAAGAGCTTCCGGCTGGCATTCGACAACATTCCCGAAAGCTGGAACCAGGCTCTGCCGCAGCTAGTGATCGCGCAGATTATTTTCGACTAGTTGTCCCCGCCCTGCCCGTCATCTCCCTGGCCGTTGTCATCGTTGCCCTGGCCATTATTGCCCTTGCCTTGGCCGTTGTTACCTTGGCCGTTGTTATCATCGCCCTGGTCATTGTCATCTTTGCTAGGTTTGCTGGGCACGAGCGTTCCAAACAGGCCGTCTGCCTCGTCGTTCAATCCGGCTGCGAAAAACAGAGTGTTACTGGGACCAGCGGCGCCGTCGTTGCCAAACCCAAGGCCCCAGAGGCCGTTGATGCTGATCGGTTTGCCTTTTGGCCCGCGCAACAGCCCCTGGAACTCGCCGGTCTTGGCGTCGAATGAGGCAATCTGCCCGCTCCCGAACTGGCCCACCAGTATGCGATTGCTCCACTGGCCGAAATTGGCCGGAGCATGCACCATGCCCCAGGGCGCATTCATCCACTTGCCGTGCTTGAGGCGCATCTGCAGAACTCCCGAGCCGTCGAAGACGTCGACGTAGCCCAGTCCGGGACCGTCGGCTTCGTCATGCCGGTCCGGCTGCTTCTGCATGGCGAACGACACATACAGCATGTTGTCGATGTTCATCACGTTGAATGGCGCAAATCCGGCGGGAATCATGGGATCCGTGAACGCACCGGGGGGCATCGTGACAGGTTGGAACGTCGCGTCATAGACCTCGATCACGCCGGTGTGAAAATTCGCCAGGTACAGGCGGTTAGCGGAGCTCTGCTGCCCGATGGCGAGGCCCTTGTAAACCGCTCCAGCGGCGGACTTCGAATTGTCGATCGGGAGCTGCGCGGTGATGCCGTCGGCTGACGCCCACGCGGCGACCGTTCCATCCTCGGTGGCGAACATGAACCGCGACAGGACGCCCTTGTAAACGAAATCGGTGGTTCCGTTAAAAATAGCTCCCGTGGGCGTACCGCTTCCCACGCCGCCCGGTCCGGGGATGTTGACCAACGGAAGCCCGGTCACCGAGTCGCCGGCGCCCGTATAAAGCGTAGTGACGCCGGTTCCGTTGTCCGCTACCCACCATGGTGTGGCCGGACCATGAACTATACCCCAGGAGTTCACGAGATTCGCATCCGGCGGATGATTCGAGATCCCCGGGAGATCAGAAACCAGGTTGGTTTGCACGATGTGCCCGGCGAGTACCAGGCCTGGTACTGCTCCGATAAGAAGAACGGCTGCAATTCGGTGTTTTAGTAGCATAGTCGTCTCCAATACTGAATAGGATTGTAGGTGGGCTGGCCTTGTGCAGTCTGTGGCGTGCCTCACTTGTTTACACTTCATAAGCAAGGCGAGTGAGCATCCACACGTACGTAACACTTGTTACTTGCCGATGCAGAAAGTCGAGAAAATGCGGTTCAGGATGTCGTCCGCGGTTGTCGCCCCGGTGATGGCGTCGATGGGGCGCAGCGCGGCGTAAAGGTCGAGTAGCAACATTTCATGTGGGATGCAGGCGGCTACGGCCCCGCGCGCCTTCGCCAGGTAGTCGCGGGATTCGCGCAGCAATTGCTCGTGACGCAGGCTGGTGATGAAGCCGTTGGCCTGCTCCGGCTCGCCACCGGGCGCAATCGCCCGGAAGATGGCTTCGTGGAGGTCCTCGATTCCCGCGCCGGTCAGGGCGGACACCGTGATCGCATCGTCGGGCAACTGGGCTCGCCTCGAGAGGTCCGACTTGTTGCCGACGATCAGGGCGTGCCCCTGCGACTTCGCGCGCTCGATCAGGTCGCTATCCTGCGGCTCAACCGGCGTTGAAAGGTCGATCACCACTAGCGTAACGTCGGCATCCGCCATCGCCTGGAAGCTGCGCTCGATGCCGAGCGTTTCCACCAGCTCCTCGCTCGGCCGGATGCCGGCAGTGTCCACAAGTTTCACCGGGATGCCCCGGATGGCGGCCACCTCGGACACCAGGTCGCGGGTTGTGCCGGGGATCGCGGTCACGATGGCGCGATCCTGTTCGAGAAGCCGGTTGAATAAGCTGCTCTTGCCCACGTTGGGACGCCCTACGATGGCCAGAGTGAAGCCCGAACGCACGATCTTTCCGTAAGAGAAGCTCGCGGCCAGCCGCTCGATGCCGCGCTCGATGGGATCGAGCCGGCGCAGGATTTCTTCGGCTGGTGCTACGCTGACGTCGTCTTCGGCGAAGTCGATCCCGGCTTCAAGCAGCGAGATCAACTCGAGCAGTTGCTCTTTGAACGGCGCGACGCGTCGCGAAACCGACCCATCCATCTGCTGTGCCGCGATACGGGCCTGGTAAAGCGTGGTGGCTTCGATCAGATCGCGGACGGCTTCGGCTTGCGGCAGGTCAATGCGCCCGTTCAGGTAGGCGCGCAAGGTGAATTCGCCCGGCTCGGCGGGACGCGCGCCCTCTGCCATGGCTCGCTCCATCGCATAGCGCAGCACGACCGGCGAACCATGGCACGAAATCTCGATCACGTCTTCGGCGGTGTAAGAGCGGGGCCGCTCGAAGAATGTCACCACTACCTGATCGACGGTGCGGCCGTGTTCATCGGGAAGCTCGGCCAGAGCGGCGCTCCACGATCGCCACGCGTGCCCGCTCGGGAAATGCAGGATCTTTCGGGCAACGGCCACCGCCTCGGCGCCCGAGATCCGCACCACTCCCAGGCCGCCGCGGCCCGGCGGCGTGGAGATAGCGACGATCGTGTCGTTCAGGTTCAAAATCCAGGTTCAAATCGGGAGGTGCGAGCCGCCACTCACGAGCGTCCGCGGCTCTGTGTTCGCGGACGGCTATGTTCGCGCGAGCGCCCGCCGCCCGCATACGGAGGGGGAGGCGCTTCGGGCAGACTGGCCATGCCCGCCGGGTAAATCACCACCTGGCGATACCCGCCGTGCCCCGTGCTCTCGCTGCGCACTCTGGTTTCGTTGCGCAAGGCGAGGTGAATCACGCGGCGCTCGCGGCTGTTCATGGGATTAAACTTGAACAGCATGCCGGTCCGCTTGACCTTCTCCGCGGCCGTGGCGGCGCTCAGACGCAGCTCTTCGATGCGTAGCGCGCGATAATCCTGGGCATCGAAGGAAAGGCGGGAATGGTCTTCGGAAGGTACGCCTAGCGCTTCCATGGTGATGTATTCGAGCGCCAGCATGAGCTCGGCTTTGTTGGCCAGAAGCAGATCCACATCCGCGCCCGAGAACCGGACCACCACCTCGGGGTTCTCGAAATCCGGGTTGCCGGACTCGCCTTCCGCCACCTCGTACTTCAGTTGAAAGCCGGCCTGTTGCAGGAGCGGCTTGAGGAACGAGTCGATACGAGGCCCCATCGAGGCAACGGTATATTTTTTCTCACTCACCGCTTGTTCCTGCCGTTCTGCTTCTTTTCCGGGGGCGGCAGCGGCAGGTCCTTGATGGTCACGGTCTTGTTGAAGAATACCTGCTGCGCGATGCCCACCAGATTGCTAGTGCAATAGTATAACACCAGGCCGCTGGGCAACCCGTAGAAGATAAAGCCCATTACGAGCGGCATCATGAGCATCATTTTTTGCTGGTTGGGATCGGCGGCGGTGGACGGCGTCATTTTCTGCATCACGAATTGCGTCGCGATCATGGCGATGGGCAGAATGCGGATGGCCAGATGTTCCGGCGCGGCAAGATCCGAAACCCACAGCCAGTTCGCATGACGCAGTTCGATCGAGACCACCAGCACTTTGTAGAAAGCGATAAAGAAAGGGATCTGGATGGCCATCGGCAGACAACCGCCCATGGGATTGGCGCCGTGCTTCTTGTAGAGCGCCATCGTCTCTTCATTCTTCTGCTGCGCGCGTGGGTCGCGCATGCTGATGCCTTTGTACTTCTCGTTGATGGCGGCGATCTGCGGCTGCAGCGCCTGCATCTTCTTCATCGATTTCAGGTTCGAGAGCTTGAGCGGGAACAGCAGGAAATTGATGAGAATCGTGACGACGATGATGGCCCAACCGTAGTTATTCAGCCATCTGTCATTCACATAATGCAGCGCCAAAAACAGCGGCTTGGCGAGAAACGAAAACCAGCCGTAATCAATAATGCGCGTCAGCTGCGGGTTGACCTTGGTGAGAATGTCGATGTCTTTCGGCCCGACGAAGGCCGCGAAATCGTTGCGGACCCCGCTCGCGACGCCCGCTCCCACGCGCGGCTGCTCTTTCGCATCGGCGGCCGTCACGACCGTGTCGCTGAACGTCCCGAGTTTCATCGGCCCCGGGGAACTCGGCAAAAATACCGCGGTGAAGTAGGTGTCTTCAACGCCGGCGAAGGCATAGTTCCCTTCTGCGGTCACGGGACCGCTCTTGGCATCCTTGACACCGTGCGCGATCAGCTTCGAATCGGTCAGGTCGAAGGAAATCGTGCGCTGCGCGGCCGGACCGCTGGACGGATCACCAAAGCCGCCGCGCCACGCGATCTGGTGCGGCACCGCCGTGCCATTTTCCCGGACCTCGGTCGAGACTTGCGTAACGTACTGGTTTTTGCGAAACCGGAAGGCCTTGCGTGCGGTAACGCTGCCGTCGGAATACTCATAGGTGATGCCCAGGCCGTCGGCGTCGGGCTTGGCGGCGAACAGGGCGGTGTTGAGGTCTGTCGCCGGTTTTTTCTGGTCGAAAAACAGATCAAACGGATATCCAGCCTTAGGAGCGGCCGCGGTGTTCACCAGTTCGAGCGGCTTGCCGGCGTCGTCTGTATATTTCTTCAAAATCCACTGCCGGACGACCGCCCCGCGGTTCGAGAACACGACTTTGTAGAGATCGGTATCGACGACGAATGTGTCTTCTTTTTGACCCGCGACGTGCGCGGCGGGAGTCGCGGGCTCCTCGGTTGGGGAGGTTTCGGCGGGCGTGGCGGGCGTTGCCGCGGTCGTCTTCTGCTGTTGCGCGGCTGGCGCCTTCTTTACCACCGACGGCGGCGCAACTGACTTGAAGAAGTAGGGCGTGGCGAAGAGCACCAGGCCCATCAGAGCGAACGCAAGCAGCAGCCGTGTTTCCGTGGAGAGCTCCGGCTTGGGGCTGGACGGGTTCTTCGGCTCGTCGCTCATGGAACCAGATCTACTCCGCCGGATTGAAACGGATGGCAGCGAGCCAGACGCCTGATGCCCATCCAGCCGCCCCGCTTTACGCCATACCGTTCCACCGCCTCGCGCATATATTCGGAACAGGTTGGATGATAACGGCAGGCGGCGGGGAGCCACGGCGATAGAAATCGCTTGTACAGCCGCAACGTGGTGACTACGAATTGTTGCAGCGCAGAAAGACCTTCTCCACCTCGCGAATCAGGTCCGCGAAGGGTGAGCCCATCGCCGCGCGCCGCGGATTGAAGATAATCTCCCACTCTGGATTTAGCCGATCGAGCCGCTGGCGGACAGCCTCGCGGACACGCCTTTTGATTCGATTGCGCACCACCGCGCCGCCGAGCGATCGCGGAAGGGTGAAGCCGATCCGGGGCCCTGGCGGACCGTCCGCGTCCAGCCGGCGCGCGCAAAATGCAGCAAACAACGGGCTAGAGTAACGGGCGCCGTGGTCATACACTCGCCGGAACTCATTGGAGCGTAAGATACGAACACTTTTAGGGAAACCTGCGATTCGACTACCTTTCGGAGCTTACGGTGAGCTTCTTGCGGCCCCGCGCGCGGCGGCGGGACAAAGCAGCCCTTCCATCGGCAGTCTTCATGCGGGTCCGAAAGCCATGCGTCTTGGCGCGCCGCCGGCGATTGGGTTGAAACGTTCTTTTCGGCATTTTGCTCTAAGTTATTAGTATAGAGCAGGGTGGGGAGTGGAGCAATCCAGGCGTGCGGACGAATTCCCTCGGACAACTTGGCGTGCCCTGACGGGACACTGTGTCAAATTGTCCGCTGACCTGCCTCAGCGGCCCACGGATGGTGGCGAGGAGAGCATGGACAAGAACAAGCAAAGAATGACCATTCCTCCGAGTATTGTGGCGACCCACATAGCGAAACCTTCTCCTACTGTTTCAATCTGCAATTTAGCTGCCGTTGACGGATAGAACTGTTACCTACATTGGTTATGGTACGTTGGCGCTATGCGGGTGGATCTTGCGTTTGGAAAGACGGGGTTGAGTGTCGAACTGCCGACAGGGTTTCGATACCAGATTCTGGAGGCCCGGTCGGCCCAACCGCTTCCAGATTCCATAGCAGCCATCGAAGCAGCGCTCGATTCGCCGATTGCTTCGCCGCCGCTCGAGGAGCTGGCACGAGGCCGGGAGAGCGCCGCCATCTCGGTCTGCGACATTACCCGTCCTGCTCCCAACCGCCTGGTGCTGCCGCCGGTATTGCGCCGGCTCGAACGTGCCGGCATTCCGCGCGAACGCATCACGATTTTGATCGCCACGGGCCTCCACCGGCCGGCATCGGACGCGGAGATTCGCGAGATCTGCGGCGAGGCGGTCGCCGGGCGCTATCTTGTGGTGAATCACGATGCCCGGAACCTGGCACAGCACCGGCATCTCGGCGCGACGGCGTCAAGGACTCCGGTTTACATCGATGAACGCTTTGTCGCCGCCGGCCTGCATATCACCCTCGGGTTCATCGAGCCGCATCTGATGCTTGGGTTTTCGGGCGGCCGCAAGCTGATCGCTCCCGGACTCGCGGCCCAACAGACGATCAAAGTCCTGCACAGCCCGAAGTTCATGCGTGACGCGCGGGCGGTCGAGGGATCGATCGAGGAGAATCCGCTTCACCGCGAATTGCTGGAGATCGCCGGCATGGCGCGTCACGATTTCGTGGTGGATGTCGCGCTGGGGCGCGGCGCTCCGGGCGCACGGCCCATTTGCGCCGTCTTCGCCGGCAATCCGGTCGAGGCCCACCGGCGCGGCGTGGCATTCGTTTCCGAAGTAATGCTGGAGATGCTCGAAGAACCCGTGGATGCGGTCATCACGACGTCGGCCGGATATCCGCTAGACCTCACGTTCTACCAGGCGATCAAGGGCGTAACGGCGGCTGCTCATATCGTCAAGCCGGGTGGAAAAATCCTGCTGATAGCCGCTTGCGAGGAGGGCGCCGGGGCCGCGGAATTCAGCCGCATGCTGCGCGAGAATCCGTCGGATCGCGAGTTTCTGGGTAAGATCGCCGGCGCGCCGGTCACCATCGATCAATGGCAGCTTGAAAAACTGGCGCTTGTGACCCGCAAGGCAGAGGTTCTGTTCTTTGTGCCGGGGCTGCCGCGGGAATATCACGCTTCACTCTGGGGCCGTGCCTGCGCGACAGCGGCGGAGGCCATGGAGGCGCTGGCGGCGGCGTTGCCTTCCGGCGCGCGTGTGGCCGTGATTCCCGAGGGCCCGTACGTCCTTGCCCGGGCGCACGCGGAGGTTGCCGTGTCATGATTTCGCGGCGCAATTTTCTGGCCGCCCTGCCAGCGGCCGGCGTGCTTCGTGGCGCCGACGATCTCACGCACGTGCGCATCGACGCCGGCGAAATCATCGCGCGCGTAAATCCGATGATCTTCGGCCAGTTCATCGAGCACCTGGGCCGGTGCATCTACGGCGGAATCTACGAAGAAAGCTCGCCGCTTTCCGATGACCGCGGGTTTCGCAAGGACGTGCTCGCAGCGGTGAAGCGCCTGCATCCGCCGGTTTTGCGTTGGCCCGGCGGCAATTTCGTTTCCTCGTATCACTGGGAGGATGGCGTCGGTCCCAAAGACCAGCGGCCGCGTCGCTTCGATACGGCCTGGTACGCGGTCGAGCCGAATCACTTCGGCACCAACGAATTCATAGAATACTGCCGCGCCATCGACAGCGAGCCGTACATCTGTGTCAATCTCGGCACTGGCACCATCGAAGAGGCCGCTAACTGGGTGGAATATTGCAACGGCACTACGGACACACACTACGCCAATCTGCGGCGCAAGCATGGCCACGTGGAGCCGCACCGTGTCAAATACTGGGGACTGGGCAACGAGATTTACGGCATGTGGCAGGCGGGACACAAAAGCGCCGAGGAATACGTCAAGGTCGCGCTCGAAGCGGCCAAAATGATGAAGTGGATCGATCCCTCGATCCGCCTCATCGCCTGTGGCGCGGGCGATCCGCAGTGGGACTTGACGGTGCTCGAAACGCTGGGCCCGGTGGTGGATTACATCTCGGTCCACTTCTACACGGGCAGCGACGATTATTACGAAACGCTGGCTTCAGTGAAACGCGCCGAAGACTTGTTGCGCGCGGCGGATAGCGCGATCGAGATCGCGGCGGCGCGGTCCAGCGGGAAGCAAACCGGCGGTGTAGGTTTTCCGCTGCGCAAGGAGCGCTTGGAGATTGCGTTCGATGAATGGAATATCTGGTACCGGCGGCGCGACGGCCGCGACCGCGCTGTGAAGAACAAGCTGGAAGAGCCCTACAACCTGCGCGACGCTTTATGGACGGCATCCATGCTGCACCTGTTCCAGCGCTGGGGCGACAAGGTGACTATGGCGAATCTGGCGCAGATGGTAAACGTCATCGCGCCCATTCACACGAGCCAACAGGGGCTTTATCTGGAGCCCACTTTTTTCCCGCTTGAGCTGTATCGCGCGCACTCGGGCGACCGCGCCGTGCATGCGTTTAGCGATGGTCCGGGTTACGAATCGCCCGGCACGGGCCATGCCCTCTACCTCGATATCTGCCCGACCACCGGCCCCGGCCGCCTGTCGATCGGCGTGGTGAACCGACACCGCGACCGCGGGCTGCGGGCGCAATTCGAAATACTCGGGGCGCAGCCAGCGCGGACTGGAAAAGTGTTCACCATCAACGGTCCGTCGCCTGACGCTACCAATTCATTCGAGCAGCCGGGGCAGATAGTTACGGTCAGCCGGGACCACAACGATTTCGGCGCGGATTTTACATTCGAATTCCCGGCCCACTCGGTCACGCTGCTGGAGCTGTCGGCGTAAAGAACGGAATATTTCGATCGCCTCGAAGAGTCTAATGGTTATGAGAACTTATCTCGCGTTCCTTCTGCTGTTGTCGCCGGCGCTCTCCGCCCCAGAGTCCGTGCAGCCCGCACGCCCCGCTGTGCTGGTAGAGTTATTCACCTCTGAAGGCTGCCCCAGTTGCCCGCCGGCCGATACACTGCTGGCCAAGTTGGATCAGCTTCAGCCGGTTGCGGGCGCCACCGTGATCCCGCTCGAAGAGCACGTGGATTACTGGGACCGGCTGGGCTGGCGCGACCCGTTTTCGTCGGCTGAAGTCACGGCCCGGCAGCAGCACTATGCCGAAGTCTTACATGTCGAGGGGCCGTACACGCCGCAGATGGTGATCGACGGCCGGCGCGAGTTTGTGGGGAACGATTCGAAGCAGGCGCTCAACGGGCTCGCGAACGCCGCAAAGATCACCAAGACGCCGGTGAGCGTCGCCGTGAAAGAAAAATCGGGCGACAGAATTTCTTTGGCCGTGCAAGTGAACGCCTCGGGATCAGCGGGCGACATTCTGCTGGCGATTGCCGAAACCGGCCTGGCCTCCGATGTTGTCCGCGGCGAGAACGCCGGCCGCAATCTGAAGCACTCGGCGGTCATGCGGCGGCTCAGCGCGATCGGCAAGCTGAAAGCCGGCGAGGCATTTTCGGCCGAGCCGGTCGTGAAGCTCGCCAAGGATTGGAAGACGGAAAATCTCCGGGCGGTGGTTTTCATCCAGGAGCGCGAGAGCGGCCGGATCCTGGGCGCGGCGGAAGTCAGCATTGGACGATGAGCTAGTTGAGCGCGCCGCCTACTCGCCCTCGTCCCCGCTCACGCGCAGCACGGCGAGAAACGCTTCCTGCGGAATTTCCACACGGCCTACGCGCTTCATGCGCTTCTTGCCTGCTTTCTGCTTTTCGAGTAGCTTGCGCTTGCGCGAGATATCGCCGCCATAGCACTTGGCGAGCACGTTCTTGCGCATGGCGGGAATGTTCTCGCGGGCCACGATCTTGTTGCCAATGGCGGCCTGCAGCGCCACTTCGAACATCTGGCGAGGGATGAGCTTGCGCATGCGCTCGATCAGCACTTTTCCGCGGTCGTAGGCGAAATCTTTGTGCACGATGATAGTGAGGGCATCCACTGGCTCGCCGGCCACCAGCACGTCCAGCTTCACCACGGGGGAAACGCGGTAGCCGGAGAAGTGATAGTCGAGCGATGCGTAGCCGCGCGAGGCGGATTTCAGGCGGTCGTAGAAATCCAGCACGATTTCGTTGAGCGGCAGCTCGTATTCCAGCAGCACGCGTCCGCTGCCGATGTGCTCGAATTTTTTCTGCACGCCGCGTTTTTCTTCGAGCAGCGCCAGGATGCCGCCCAGATACTCCTCGCGCGTGATCACGGTAGCGTCGATGATGGGCTCTTCGATCTGCTTGATCTCGGAAGGATCGGGAAACTTGGTCGGGCTATCGACTTCGATGACCTCGTCGCGCGTGGTGGTGATGCGGTAGCGCACGCTGGGCGCGGTGGTGATCAGGTCGATGTTGAACTCGCGCTCGAGGCGCTCCTGCACGATCTCGAGATGCAGCAGGCCGAGGAAGCCGCAGCGGAAGCCGAAACCCAGCGCCACCGAGTTTTCCGGTTCGAAGCTGAAGGCGCTGTCGTTGAGGCGCAGTTTTTCTAGCGCGTCGCGCAGCAGTCCGTGTTCGTGCGACTCCACCGGATACAGGCCCGCGAACACCATGGGCTTGATTTCTTCGAAGCCCGGCAGCGGCTCGGCGGCAGGGTTTTCGTCGTCGGTGATGGTGTCGCCGATCTTGGCGTCGGAAACGGTTTTGATGTTGGCGCTTACAAATCCCACTTCGCCCGCGGAGAGTTCCTCGCTGGGCGTGGCCTTCGGCGCCTGATAGCCCAGTCCCTCAACTTCGAAAACCTGGCCGTTCGACCACAGCCGGATCTTCTGATGCAGGCGCAGCCGCCCATCAAACACGCGCACCAGAATGATGACGCCGCGGTACGGATCGAACCAGGAGTCGAAGATTAGCGCGCGCAGCGGCGCATCCGGCGAGCCGCGCGGCGGAGGGACGCGCTTCACAATGGCTTCCAGCGTTTCGTGAACCCCGGTTCCCTGTTTGGCGCTCACCAGCAGCGCGTCGCTGGCATCCAGGCCGATCACTTGCTCGATCTGCTCGCGGACGCGCTCGGGTTCGGCCGCCGGCAGATCGATCTTGTTGATCACCGGAATAATTTCGAGGTTATGATGCAGCGCCAGATAGGTGTTGGCGAGCGTTTGCGCCTCAACGCCTTGCGAGGCATCCACAACTAGCAGGGCTCCATCGCACGCCTGCAGGCTGCGGGAAACTTCGTAGGTGAAATCCACGTGGCCCGGCGTGTCGATCAGGTTCAATTGATATTGATTGCCGTCATCCGCGCGGTAATTCAGTCGCACCGCGTGCGCCTTGATGGTGATGCCGCGCTCGCGCTCGAGGTCCATCGTATCGAGCACCTGCGCCATCATCTCGCGCTGCGAGAGCGCGCCGGTCACTTCCAGCAGACGATCCGCCAGCGTGGATTTTCCGTGGTCGATGTGCGCAATGATAGAGAAATTGCGGATGAATGCGGGGTCCATGCGGTATGATGCTGTAGGGACGAGGTCTGCTCGCCCCTTCGAATTATCCCATATATGTCGTACGGCAACATACGTTTTGACGTAGATTCGGACGGCATTGCGCTCATCACGGTGAATCGCCCGGAGAAGCTGAACGCGCTCAATCGGGAAACCATGGGCGAGCTCGCGGACGCGTTCACGCGCGTGCGGGATGATGCCGCCATTCGCGCGCTGATCATCACGGGCGAGGGCGAAAAGGCATTCGTCGCCGGCGCCGATATCAACGAGCTAGCCGTGCTCACGCCGATCGAAGCGCAGGCCGTCGCGTTGCGGGGCCAGGGGATTTTTCGAGCTTTGGAAACTACGCCGAAGCCCACCGTTGCCGCAGTGAACGGATTTGCCCTGGGCGGCGGTCTGGAGTTGGCCATGAGCTGCGCGATCCGCGTGGCGGCGCCCAACGCCAAATTCGGGCAGCCGGAAGTGAAGCTGGGAATCGTGCCGGGCTTCGGCGGGACGCAGCGACTGCCGCGCCTGGTGGGTCGCGGCCGCGCCATCGAAATGCTGATTACTGGCGAGACCATCGACGCCGCGGAGGCCTATCGCAACGGCCTGGTGAATTACGTTACGCCGCTAGTGGAGCTGCTGCCGTTCAGCCGATCCTGGCTGCGCAAGGTGCTGGCCAACGGGCCGAAAGCGATCGCGCTGGCCATTGAAGCCGTGGACGTCGGCTTGGATTGCGGTCTGGAGGAAGGACTACGCTTCGAAGCCGCGGCTTTCGGCCTCGTCGCATCCACCGAAGACCGGCGAGAGGGCACGCGCGCATTTCTCGAAAAGCGCAAAGCGGCCTTCGCGGGGAAGTAGCGCATGCCTAGCACCATCATCGAAGGAGATTTTTCCGCCAAAGGACTGCGGTTCGCCATTATTGTGGGCCGGTTCAACAGCTTTGTGACCGAGCGTCTGCTCGCCGGCGCGCTCGACGCGCTGGAACGGTCCGGGTGCCCGCCGGAAAGCATCGAGATCGTCCGCGTTCCGGGATCGTGGGAGATGCCCATCGTGGCGCGCGAGCTGGCGCGAGCCAAGCGCTACGACGCCATCATCGCGCTGGGCGCCGTGATTCGCGGCGAGACACCGCACTTCGATTACGTGGCAGCGGAAGTGTCGCGCGGCCTCGCGCAAGTCGCTACCGACACCGGAATCCCGGTTGGCTTCGGCGTCCTCACCACCAACACCGTCGAGCAGGCCGTGGACCGCGCGGGCCTGAAGGGCGGGAACAAGGGCTTCGATGTCGCCATGACCGCCATCGAAATGGCGAACCTGATGCGCCGCCTCCGCCAGCCCTCCGCGTAGTCATGTCCTCCCGCCGCCGGTCCCGCGAGCACGCACTGCAGATTCTCTACCAGTGGGATATGCGCAAGCAGCCGGGTGAGGAGTCGATCGAGGCGTTCTATGGAAGCCTGTACTCGGGAGACAGCGATGTGCAAGCGGAACGTGATGGATTTCCGGAACAACTCGTCCGCGGTAGCGTTGGAAAGGCGGAGGAAATCGAAGCGGTCATGTCCGGCAACACCGAGCAAGTGCGGC
>JACXTT010005493.1_pt1 | contig 18396 bp, 22 predicted proteins | sample 9270951 | NCBI WGS metagenome assembly JACXTT01 (sample SAMN15532306, study PRJNA645909) | rock metagenome | isolation source: weathered quartz diorite | place: Puerto Rico | collected 2017-06-21 | reverse complement strand
AGGCGGTGGACGGCGCCGCCGCGCGGTTCCTCGAGGCCTGCGGCTTTGGCCTGACGCGGCGCCAGCACCACTTCCAGGCCAGCGTCGAGGCGCTGAGCGAGAGCGTCCGCCCGCTGGTGGCGCTGATGCGCCGGCGTGGCCGCATCCCCGCCGACGCGCGCGTCGTGGCGCTGGCGGACGCGCCCCTGCAGGAGATCAGCTGGCTGGTGTCGGCGGAGTTCGGCGGCGGGCCCTTCCGGGCGCTGGCCGGCCTGCAGCGCCGGGCTGGGGCGAACCCGACGCGGGAGGCCGATCCGTCGCTGGTGGTGATGCAGGGCGATCAGGTGGCCGCCGTCATGCTGTGGCGGATCGAGGACGGCGTGGCGGTGATCGACGCGCGCGTGGTGGCGCCGCAGGCGCGCGGCGACTGGGCCAATGCGCTGCTGCTCGACGAGAGCCTGGAGCATATCCGCGCGCTGGGGGCGAGCGCGTTCCGCTTCCATTGCGATGAGGACGTGGCCGACACGCTCAGCCTCGCGCGGCGTTGCGGCGCGCGCGAGGTGGCGAAGAAGGGGCTCTACTACTACGCGCTCAGCGGCGCCTGACGGCGCGTACGGCGCAGCGCCGCGCCGGTCAGGCCGAAGCCGGCGATCATCAGCGCCCAGGCGGCGGGCTCAGGGATGCCGGCCGAGTAGGTGATCGAGTGCAGCGTGCCGTCCGAGGTGATGTCGGCGACGCCATGGAAGCCCTGCGTGCCCTCGGTGAACTTCAGGTTCACGAAGCCGTCGCCCGGCGAGCCGATGCCCTTGTACTTCGGCCCGATGGCGTAGGCCGTCTTCACGTGGTCGTGGCCGTATTGGCCGTTGCCGAACGGCTTGGGCGGCTGCAGCAGGAGCGAGTCGCCGTAGGCGCCGAGGTAGGTCTTATCGACGTTGGAATCGTAGGCGTAGAAGAACTGGGCGGGGCCGCCTTCGAGCGAGATGTCGGTGAGGTCGGTGTGGCTGTCGATATCCAGGATGACCGTGGCGGCCGAGGCTTCCTGCGTCGCGGCCACCGCGCCGCCGGCGGCCAGCATGGCCAGCGCGAACTTCAACTTGCTCATGATACTCCCCCAACCCGAACTGTTCAGGCTTCAGTAGCTAAGCTGTGCGCCAGCCGCAATGCAACACACGCAAGAGGGGATTCTTCGGGTTTTCTGTAGATGAAATCGTTGATCAACAACTGCGCGCAACGATTACTCTGTCGACTACTCGACACAAGCGTGGCCGTTAGCGAGCTTCATCCAGCAGGACGCGGGTGGCCTGGGCCACGTCGGTCTGGCGCATCAGGCTTTCGCCGACCAGCATGGCGCGTGCCCCCGAGGCTTCCAGCCACGCGGCGTCGGCCGGGCTGAAGATGCCGCTCTCGGTGACCAGCAGGGCCTCGGCGGGGGCCGCCCTGGCCAGGCGCTCCGTCACCGCCAGGTCGACGTTGAAGGTTCTGAGGTCGCGGTTGTTGACGCCGACCAGATTGGCCCTGAGGCCGGCGGCGCGGGCCATCTCGGCCTCGTCGTGCACCTCCACCAGGACGTCCATGCCGTGCTCGTGGGCGGCTTCCATCAGGTCGGAGGCCAGGGTGTCGTCGACCATCGCCAGGATCACCAGGATGGCGTCGGCGCCCAGCGCGCGGCTCTCGATGACCTGCCAGGGATCGACCAGGAACTCCTTGCGCAGGCAGGGCAGGGCCGAGGCCTCGCGGGCGAAGACCAGATAGTCCTCGTGGCCCTGGAAGCTCGGCGCGTCGGTGAGGATCGACAGGCAGGCCGCGCCGCCCGCCTCATAGGCCCGCGCCAGGGTCGGCGGGTCGAAGTCGGCGCGGATCAGGCCGCGCGACGGCGAGGCCTTCTTGATCTCGGCGATCAGCGCCAGGCGGCCGGGCGCATGGGCGCGCTCCAGGGCGGCGCGGAAGCCGCGGGGCTCGGAGGCCTGGTGCACAGCGGCCTCCAGGACTTCCAGCGGGTGCAGCGCCTTGCGGGCGGCGACCTCCTCGCGCTTGTAGGCGGCGATGCGCTCGAGGATGTCGCTCATACGCCGGCGATGCTCACCAGCTTGGCGAGCGCGCCGGCGGCGCGGCCGTCGTCGATGACGCGGCCGGCCAGGTCGACGCCCTCGCGCAGGGTCTCCACCTTCTCGCCCACCAAGAAGGCGGCGGCGGCGTTCAGCAGCACGATGTCGCGGTAGGGGCCGGTGTCGCCGGAGAGCAGCGCCTTCAGGGCCATTGCGTTGGCGGCGGGCGTGCCGCCGGTGAGGTCGGCGAGCGCGGCGCGGGGCAGGCCGACGGCTTCGGGCGTCACGGTGAACAGGCGCACCTGGCCGTCGCGCAGCTCGGCGACGCTGGTCTCGCCGGTGGTGGTCATCTCGTCGAGGCCCTGGCCGTGGACCACCCAGGCGCGCTCGGCGCCCAGTTCGCCCAGGGCTTCGGCCAGGCGTGAGACCCAGCGCTCGGCGAACACGCCGACCACCTGGCGCTGCGACCCCGCCGGGCTGGTGAGCGGGCCCAGCAGGTTGAAGATGGTGCGGAAGCCCAGCTCGGCGCGGATCGGCGAGACGTGCCTCATCGAGCCGTGGTGGGCGGGGGCGAACATGAAGCAGATGCCGGCCTCGTCCAGGGCCTGGAGCTGCTTTTCCGCGGAGGCGGCGATGTCGACGCCGAGCTCGGTGAGCACGTCGGCGGTGCCGGACTTGGACGAGAGGGCCCGATTGCCGTGCTTGGCGACCTTCAGGCCGCCGCCGGCCACGACGAAGCCCACGGCGGTGGAGATATTCAGCGTGTGCAAGCCGTCGCCGCCGGTGCCGCACACGTCGATGGTGGGGTAGGGCGGCTCGATCCGGACGGCGGCGCGGCGCATGGCCCGCGCGCAGGCGACGATCTCGCCCAGGGTCTCGCCGCGCATCCGCATGGCGGTGAGCGCCGCGCCCACCTGGCTGGGGGACGGCTCGCCGCGCAGGCAGGCGGCGAAGAACACCTCGGCGTTGTCCTCGTCGAGAGTGCCGCCGTCGGCGAGCAGGCTCAGCAGGGGCTTGAAGGCGTCCGACATGGTTGGGGCGCGCCGGGGCTGGCGGTCAGGCGTCGGCCAGGCGCTTCACGCCGGCGACGTCGAGGAAGTTGGCCAGCAGCTCGTGGCCGCATTCGGTGGCGATGGATTCGGGGTGGAACTGCACGCCGAACACCGGGCGGGCCTTGTGCTGCACGCCCATGATCTCGCCGTCCTCCGTCCAGGCGGTCATCTCCAGGTCGGCGGGCAGGTCTTCCTTGCGCACCGCGAGGCTGTGATAGCGGGTGGCGGTGAAGGGGCTCTTCAGGCCGGCGAAGACGCCCTTGCCGTTGTGGTGGATCGGGCTGGTCTTGCCGTGCATCAGGGCCTCGGCGTGGACCACCTTGCCGCCGTAGGCCTGGCCGATCGACTGGTGGCCCAGGCAGACGCCGAAGATCGGCAGGTCGGCGGGCGCGGTCTCGATCAGGCTGAGGCAGACGCCGGCCTCGTTGGGGGTCTTCGGGCCCGGCGACAGCAGCACGCCCTGCGGCTTCATCCCGATGGCCTGGGCCGCGGTGATGGCGTCGTTGCGCACCACGTGCGTCTCCGCGCCCAGTTCATTGAGGTAATGAACCAGGTTGTAGGTGAAGCTGTCGTAGTTATCGATGACCAGGATCATGGCGTTCTATCTAGGCCGTGGGTCCGACTCCGGCAATGCTCACAGGCATGGCGAGCACGCTCTCCGCGCTGGATGCCGAGGCCATGGACCGGGCCCGCAAGCTCGTGGAGCGGCCTGAGCGGCCGCTGAGCATGTGGCCGGTGCTGGGCGCGGCGGCCTTGCTGGCGCTCTCCACCCTGGCCTTCGCCACCGCCATGTTCATGGCCCCGCCGCTGACCAGCGAGCATTCGGCGCGGGATCACGCCGCGCTCTAGGGTCAGACGAAACGCCAGCTTTCCTCGGCGGCGCGGCGCAGGGCGCGGGCCTTGTGCAGGGTCTCGTCGTATTCGGCGTTGGGGTCGCTGTCGGCGACGACGCCGCCGCCGGCCTGGACGTACATGACGCCGTCCTTGAAGAGGGCGGTACGCAGGATGATGCAGGTGTCGACCGAGCCGTCGGCGCCGAAGTAGCCGGCGGCGCCGGCGTAGCCCATGCCGCGCTTCTCGATCTCCAGCTCGTCGATGATCTCCATGGCGCGGACCTTGGGCGCGCCTGAGAGCGTGCCGGCGGGCAGGGCGGCCATGACCACGTCGACGGGATCCAGGCCGTCGGGGGCGTCGCCCTCGACGTTGGAGACCAGGTGCATGACGCTGGCGTAGCGCTCGACGAAGAAGCTGTCGGTGACGCGCACGCGCGGCGGGCGGCGGCGGCCGTCTGCCGGCTGCGGCGGCTCGTTGGCGCCCTTGGCCTTCAGCATGGCCACACGACCGACGTCGTTGCGGCCCAGGTCCAGCAGCATCAGGTGCTCGGCGTGTTCCTTGGGGTCGGCGATCAGCTCGGCTTCCAGCCGCGCGTCCTCTTCCGGGGTGGCCCCACGGGGGCGCGTGCCGGCGATCGGCCGGATGGTGATCTTGCCGTCGCGCAGCCGGACCAGGATCTCCGGCGAGGAGCCGGCCAGCTGGAAGTCGCCGAAGTTCAGATAGAACAGGAACGGCGAGGGGTTGGCCCGGCGCAGCGACCGGTAGAGGGCGAACGGGTCGCGGGTGAAGGGGCTGCGGAACCGGTGGCTCGGCACCACCTGGAAGATGTCGCCGGCGCGGATGTAGTCCTTGGCCTGCTCGACGATCTCGCAATAGCGCTCGCGGCTGACCGGTGAGGTGAAGGCGTCGGGCTCGCGCGCGCCGTTGCCGACGAGTTGCGGGGCGGGGACCTGGCTGTCCCGGCGTACGGCCTGGATGCGCTCTATGGCCGCCGCATAGGCCTCCTTGGCCGAGACGCCGTTGGGCCGCACCGGCGTGGCCAGCGTGATCTCCTGGGCGATGGAATCGAAGATCGCTACGATCGAGGGGCGCGTCATCACCCCGTCCGGCAGGTCCAGCGGATCGGGATTGATGTCCGGCAGACGCTCGACCAGCCGGATCATGTCGTAGCCGATGGCGCCGTAGATCCCGGCGGACGGCGGCGGCAGGCCGGCCGGCAGCTCGATGCGCGATGAGGCGACCAGGTCGCGCAGGCTATCCAGCGCGCCGCCCTTCTGCGGCGTGAAGCGGCCCGCGGCGATGTCGTCGCCCTCGGCGATCTCGGCCACGTCGCCCCGGCAGCGCCAGACGAGGTCCGGGTTCAGCGTGATGATCGAATAGCGGCCGCGCCAGGCGCCGCCCTCGACGCTCTCGAACAGGAAGGCGTAGGGCCGCCCGTGGCCGATCTTCAGGTAGGCCGAGACCGGCGTCTCCAGATCGTCGATCAGCCGGGTCCAGACCAGCTGCGGCGCGCCAGCCCGGTATGTCGCCTCGAAGGCCGCATACTCAGGCTCGATCTTCATTTCGCCAGGCCGGGCTTGGCGCCCTTCACCGGCGTGGAGCCCTTGGCGTCCAGCGGCTCCAGACCGATGGCCTGACGGGCCATGTTGGTGTCCATGGTGACCTTGGTCTTCTGGCGCGCCCCGATGTAGGCGCTCTCGCCCATCTCGCGGTGGAAGGCCTGGCTCATCTGCGGGCGCACCTGTTCCGACAGTTGAGCCAGGGTGGCGACGTCGCCGGTGTGGATCGCCTCCAGCTTGCCGACCACGTAGGCGAAGTGGCTGAAGGTCGCGCTGAACGCGTCGCCCGGCTTCACGGTGAAGGCCTTGGCCAGCATGTCCTGGGACAGGATCTGGTTCTGGCTGGCGTTCTGGCGGCTGACGCCGGGCACGTGCTGCACCGTCGCGCCGGCCGAGGCGGCCACGGCGTCCAGGGTCTCGCCCTTCTTCACGCGGGCGGCGAGCGCCTCGGCGCGGGCCTGCATGGCGTTGTTGAGCTCGCGCTGCGTCCAGCCCTGCACCAGTTGCGGGCGGATCTCCGCGAAGGGCCGGAGCGCCGAGGGGATGATCTTCTCCACGCGGAGCGCGAAGTATTCGCCGTTGCCGGCGTCCTCGATGTCGCTCTCGGCGCCGGCCTGCAGACCCCAGGCGGTCTCCACCAGCTTCTGCGTCAGGCCAGGGACCTGCTGGCCCTGCATATCGCGGCCGCCCTGGGTGATCGGGCCGATGGTGCGGGCCGGCACGCCGGCCTTCTGGGCCGCGGCCTGCAGGCTCGCGCCGCCCTTCTGGGCGTCTTCGTAGGCCTGGGTCAGCGCGTAGACCTTCTCGGCGGCCGCGTCCTTGCGGACCTCGGCCTCGATGGCCGGACGGACCTCGTCCAGGGTCACCGTGTGGCCGGGCGTCACGCCCACGACCTTGACCACGGCCATGCCCAGGTCGCCGGTCACCGAGGCGACCTGACCGGCCGGCAGCTGGAAGACCGCGGCGGCCAGCTTCTTGTCGGGGATCGCCGACTGCGGCTTGCCGGCGTAGCTGATGGTCTCGACGCCCAGCGACTTGGCGACGGCGTTGGGATCCTCGCCCTTGTTCAGGCGCTCGACGATCTTGGCGGCGGTGGCGGCGTCCTTGGCCGGCACCTGGATGAGCGTGCGGGTTTCCGGCGCGGACAGGGTGTCCTTCTTGAAGTTGAACCGCTTCTGCACCTCCGCCGGGTCGACCGGCAGGTTGGCGGCGACCATCTGCGGCGAAAACTGCACCACGGTCAGGACGCGGAATTCCGGCAGCGTCAGGCGCTGCGCGTTTTCCTTCATCAGCTGCATGAGCTGGGCGTCGGTGGGGGCCGGCGGGGCGGGTACGCTGCTGGGCTCGATGACGAAGTAGCCGATGTCGCGGCTTTCGGCGCCGTAGATCGCGGCCAGGGCGGCGTAGGCCCGTGGCGCGGCGAGGCCGGCGACCAGGCCGCGGGCGGCGTGGTCCTGGGCCAGGTCGTCGCGCAGGCGGCTTTCGAAGATCGTCGCCGTCATGTCGTTGCGCGCCAGCTTGGTCAGGTAGGCGGTCCGGTCGAAGCGGCCGGAGACCTGGTCGAAGAAGTCCGGGATCTTCTCGATCTGCGCCAGCACCAGCTTCTCGGACGGGCGCACGCCCATCTTGGTCAGGGCGTCGGCGAAGGCCTCGCTGGTGGCCATGCCGGTGAGGATCTGGCGGTCGAGGCCGTTGGCGGCGGCGACCTCGGCCGAGATCGGCTGGCCGATCTCCTGCTCCTTCTGACCCTTCACCCGGTCGAAGGTCCGCTTGAAGTCGGCGGCAGACACCGAGCGGTCTCCGGCGGTGATCACCGAGTTGGGGACCTTGGCGCGGAAGACGTCGCGGATTCCGAACACCGCGAAGCTGGCGATCAGCAGGACGATCAGGCCGGCGGCCCAGGGGGATTTCGCGAAGGCGCGAAAGGCAGTGAGCATAGATTCCCTTTCACCAACCCGGATGCGGGCGGCAGACGTGGGCGCCGGTATAGTGGAGGCTCCTCGCCCCCGGCAAGCGCGTGACATGCGGCCCGGCTTGGCTTAACCGCCCCGCACGCGCCGAACCTTGCCGCGAAATGAGGCGAAATGACCGCTCCGACCCCGCTGATCGCCGGAAACTGGAAGATGAACGGCCTGGCCGGCGCGCTTGACGAGGCGCAAGCCGTCGCCGCCGGGATCGGCGCGACGACGGCGCGTGTGGCGATCTGTCCGCCGGCGACCCTGATCTCGCGGCTCAGCCAGACCCTGGCCGGGTCCAAGGTCGAAGTCGGCGGCCAGGACTGCCGCGCCGAGGCCTCCGGCGCCTTCACCGGCGACGTGGCCGCCGAGATGCTGGCCGACGCCGGGGCCGGCCTGGTGATCCTCGGCCACTCCGAACGCCGCGCCGGTTGTGGCGAGAGCGACGCCCTGGTGGCCGCCAAGGTCGCCGCGGCGTTGCGCGCCGGGCTGGAGCCCATCGTCTGCGTCGGGGAGACCCTGGAGCAACGCAAGGCCGGCGAGGCATTGGCGGTCGTGACCGGGCAGGTGAGGGGCTCGCTGCCCGCCGAGCTGGCCGGCAAGGCGTTCTCGGTGGCCTATGAGCCGGTCTGGGCGATCGGCACGGGGCTCACGCCCTCCACGGCCGAAATCGAGGAGATGCACCGCGCCATTCGCGCGACCTTGACCGAGATGTTCGGCGCCGACGCCGCGCGGGTCCCGATCCTCTATGGCGGCTCGGTGAAGCCCTCGAACGCAGCCGAGATCCTGCACGCTGCAGAAGTGGGCGGCGCCCTGGTGGGCGGCGCGTCCCTGAAGGCCGAGGACTTCCTCGGCATCATCCGGGTACTTTAGCTGGACTTGAGCTCGACCGTGTTGCCGTCGGGATCGCGGACGTAGAGCGACAGGCCATCGCCGTTGGCGCCGTAGCGCTGGCCTTCCTCGACGATCTCCACGCCGTGGGCCGCCAGGTGCGCGCGGATCGCGGCCTCATCGAAGGGCGTCACCTGCAGGGCGAAGTGATCGACGTTGCGGCCCTCCTTGGCCGGCGCGGCGCCGCCCATCTTGCCGAGCAGTCCGTCCAGGGTGACGAGGTCAATCATCTGGGCGCCGGCGCGGATGTGGGTCAGGCCGAGTTCCGGGCGATCACGATCGACGGCCAGACCCAGGACGCCCTCATAGAAGGCCAGCGAGGCGGCCTTGTCTCGGACCCGCAGCACGATGTGGTCGAAGCCGGCGATGGCGATGGGATGGCTCATGCCGGGGAGATAGGCGCCGCGGGCCTAGAGCAAAAGCCCGAACAGGCGGCAGTCGCGCCGTTCGCCGTCGCGCAGGACGTAGCCGCGCAGCAGCCCCTCTTCCTGGAAGCCGAGCTTCTCCAGCGTGGCCTCCGAGCGGCGGTTGCCCAGGTGGGTGCGGGCCAGCAGGCGGCGCAGGCCGTTGGCCGCGGCGAAGGCCACGACGGCCCTCATGGCCTCCAGGGCGTAACCCCGGCCCCAGGCCTCGCGGCTCAGCATGAAGCCCACCTCGGCGCGGCGGTGGCGGATGTCGATCTCCGACAGGTCGCAGGCGCCGATGAACTGGGCGTCGCCGAGCGCGCGCATGGCCCAGTAGAAGGACTTGCCGGCCATGGTCTCGGCGGCCTGGGCGCGGACGATGTCGGCGACGATCTCCGGGTCGTCGATCTCCGGGCTGTCCCAGTAGGCCATGACCTCCGGGTCGCCCATCAGCGGGAACATGGCGTCCGCGTCGGCCTCGACGATCGGCTCGAGGCGCAGGCGCTCGGTTTCCAGAATCGGCATGCTGGGAAGGCTGAGACTCATCACTTGTCTCGAGACTGCGACGCCCTAGCTATGGCCTTGGCGCGGGCGCGGTGATAGAGCCCCCGCTTCATTTCGGTGCGGTGTTACCGCCCGAACGCACTGGATTCGAACACGCATGCTCATTGGCCTCCTGCTCGCCGCCCAGATCGTCGTCAGCATCATCCTGGTGGGATGCGTGCTGTTGCAGCGTTCCGAAGGCGGCGGATTCGTCGGCGGCGGCAGCCCGTCGGGCATGATGTCGGTGCGCGGCGCCGGCGACCTTCTGACCCGCACCACCTGGATCCTGGCCAGCCTGTTCTTCATCATCAGCCTGGCGCTGACCATCCTGCAGGGCCGTGAAAAGGGCGCCGCCTCGGTCGTCGACCGGCTGAAGGTCGACGCCATCGACCCCGCCACGCTCGCCAAGCAGAACCAGCCGCCGGCCGGCACCGCCCAGCCCGGTCCGGCCGGCAGCGCGCCCGCCCCGCTGCAGGCCCCCGCGCCGACCATCAACAACCCCTTCCTCGGCCAGACGGCGCCTCAACAGGCGCCGGCCGCACCGCCGCAGAAGTAGAAACCGCAAAATAGTCTGCGACGAAATCGCCGGGAGCCATTTCCGGCGACCGAATCACGGCTAATCTGGACGCCCATGGCCCGGTACATCTTCATCACCGGCGGCGTGGTCTCCTCATTGGGTAAGGGTCTCGCGTCCGCCGCTCTCGGCGCGCTCCTGCAGGCGCGCGGCTACAAGGTCCGGCTGCGCAAGCTGGACCCCTATCTCAACGTCGATCCGGGGACGATGAGCCCCTATCAGCACGGCGAGGTGTTCGTCACCGACGACGGCGCCGAGACCGACCTCGACCTGGGCCACTACGAGCGGTTCACCGGGGTCAACGCGACCAAAAACGACAACATCACCACGGGCCAGATCTACAAGACGATCATCGAGAAGGAGCGGCGCGGCGACTATCTCGGCGCGACGGTCCAGGTGATCCCCCACGTCACCGGCGAGATCAAAGACTTCGTGCTGTCCGATCCGGGCGAGGGCGTCGACTTCGTGCTGGTCGAGGTGGGCGGCACGGTGGGCGACATCGAGGGCCTGCCGTTCTTCGAGGCGATCCGCCAGCTGGGGCAGGAGCTGCCCCGCGGCCACGCGTGCTTCATCCACCTGACTCTGCTGCCGTTCATCAAGACGGCCGGCGAGATGAAGACCAAGCCCACCCAGCACTCGGTGAAGGAGTTGCGCTCCATCGGCATCCAGCCGGATATCCTGCTGTGCCGCTGCGAGATGCCGATCCCCGAGGGCGAGCGGAAGAAGCTGGGCCTGTTCTGCAACGTGCGCCCGAGCGCCGTCATCCAGGCGATGGACAGCTCGAACATCTATCACGTGCCCCTCGACTATCATGAGCAAGGGCTGGATTCCGAAGTGCTGGACGTGTTCGGCCTGAAGGACACGGCGCCCGCGCCGGACCTTTCGCGCTGGCAGTCGATCTCCCACACGCTGAGCCACCCGGATGGCGAGGTGAACATCGCGATCGTCGGCAAGTACACAGCGCTGACCGACGCCTACAAATCCCTGATCGAGGCCCTGACCCACGGCGGCGTCGCCAACAACGTCCGCGTGAACTTCGACTGGATCGAGGGCGAGGCCTTCGAACGCGATCAGCAGATGATCGGCGAGCGATTGACCGGGGTGCACGGGGTGCTGGTGCCCGGCGCCTTCGGGGAGCGCGGCTCGGAGGGGATGATCCGCGCCGTCCAGTTCGCGCGCGAACACGCCATTCCCTACTTCGGCGTCTGCTTCGGCATGCAGATGGCGATGATCGAGTCGGCCCGGAACCTGGCCGGCATCCACCAGGCCTCCTCCACCGAGTTCGGGCCCACGTCGGAGCCCATCGTCGGGCTGATGACCGAGTGGGTGCGCGGCAACGAGAAGGAAGTCCGCGCCGAGGGCGGCGAGCTCGGCGGCACCATGCGCTGCGGGGCCTATGACGCCGTGCTGGCGCCAGGCAGCAAGGTGGCCGAGATCTATGGCTCGACGGCGATCTCCGAGCGGCATCGCCACCGCTATGAGGTGAACATCGCCTACAAGGACGCCATCGAGCAGACCGGTCTGAAGTTCACGGGCCTGTCGCCGGACGGCGTGCTGCCCGAGCTCTGCGAGCGCTCCGATCACCCGTGGTTCGTGGGCGTCCAGTTCCACCCCGAGCTGAAGAGCCGGCCGTTCAGTCCGCACCCGCTGTTCGCCAGCTTCATTGGCGCCGCGCGCAGCCGCAGCCGGTTGGTGTGAGCCGCAACGCTCTACCCGCTCATCCCGGCGAATGCCGGGACCCAGATCTCATGGCTGAAGACATGATCGGAAGAGCGCCGCGCTCCTAGAGCCGCTGTTTGAGACATTCCATCTGGGTCCCGGCATTCGCCGGGATGAGCGGTGGTAGGTTGGATCTAATCCGTCACTGACCCGGCCAGAGCCTTGCGCGCGACCGCGGCGGCGGTCGTCAGGGGCGTCTCCCGGGCGAAGTAAGCTCGCGGCGACATGCCCATGAAATATTTGAACTCTCGCGTGAACTGCGGCTGGTCCGCATAGCCCTCGTCGATCACCCGGCCCCAGCCGCCGAGAGGTTCGGCGCGCAGGCTGGCCGAGGACCGCAGGAACCGCTGGCGGCGCAGCAGGCGCTTGGGCGCGAGGCCGATGTAGTCGCGGGTCAGGCGCTCCAGACGGCGCGTCGAGCAGCCCAGGCGGCGCGCCCACTCCGTCACCGAGCCGATGTCGATGTCCTCAAGCCCGAGATAGGCGGCGGCGACGATCGGATCTACCGGCGGCCGCGTCGCCATCCGGTCCAGAAGCCAGGCGTCGAGGGTCCGGCCGTAGGCGGCGTCATCGTCGAGCGGCATCAGCGCCTGCAGCACCTTCGCGGCGCCGTCGCCCAGCAGGTCCGCGAGCGGATGCAGCGCGTCGATGAAGTCCCCGGCGCTGAGGTCGGTGAGCAGGGCCCAGCCGGGCGGCCACAGGGCGACGCCCACCATCACGCCCCGGGGCCCGGCTTCCACGATGGCCGCGCGGCTGAGCGGGCCCGAAAAGAAGGCGCTGGGCCCGTCGGCCGCGGCGGCGCCGCCATTGGCGAAGCGCATCCGCCAGTCGCCGGTCAGCACCAGCCGCACGTGCGCGCCATCCGGGTGCAGCAGATCCTCCACGGGCTCATCGCCGATCCGCACGACGTAGTAGAAGGCGATGGCCTGGCGCAGCGGCTCCGCCGGCGGCAGGAACCGGATCGTCACGTCACCCATGCCCGCGAGCCTCCCTTCGCCAGACCCTTTTATCATAGCCTGGCGGCTTGACGGTGACAGGCCCAGGTGGGTTCCTCGCCGCACGAGAAGGAGAGGCCGCGATGCTCGATCTTTGGCTGGCGATCGGCCACCACGTCCTGGTGTTCGCCCTGTTCGGCGTGCTGTTCGCCGAGCTGGTGCTGGTGCGGAAGGGCGTCGATCTGGCGACCATCACCCGGGTCGGACGTCTCGACCTGATGTACGGCGCCGTGGCCGGGCTGATCGTGGCAGTGGGCTTTTCCCGGGCGGTGTTCGCGGCCAAGGGCTGGCTCTACTACTCGCACAATCTGTTCTTTCACCTGAAGGTGGGGACCTTCCTGGTGATCGGCCTGCTGTCGGTGCCGCCGACCATCGCCTACATCCGCTGGCGGCGTGCCGGGACCGCGCCCACCGACGCCCAGGTGGCGGGCGTGCGCCGCTGGCTGCTGGCCGAGCTGGTGCTGTTCGCGCTGCTGCCGGCCTTCGCCGCGGCCATGGCGCGGGGGTACGGCGAGTTTCCGGTCCACTGACTGAGATGGCCGGCCCGGACGACCTGCGCCGCATCGCGCTGGCCTTGCCGGAGGCCTACGAGGACACCCACCGCCGGCGGCCGGCGTTCCGGGTCGAGAAGCGCATCTTCGCCATGCTGGGCGTCACGGGGAACGGCGCACTGTTCACGTCGCTGGGCTGGGACGACGTGGCGGTCGTGAAGCTGGAGCGCGAGGATCAGCTCAACATGGCGGCGGCCTATCCCGGCGCGGTGGAGCCCACCGAGACCTACGGCCACCACGGCTGGACCTATCTGCGGCTGCCCGACCTGGACGAGGCGGCGCTCACGACCCTGCTGCGCCTGGCCTTCATCCACGTGGCGCCGAAGCGGCTGTCGAAGGCGCTCAGTGGCCCTTGAAGAAGAACAGGATCCAGAAGGCGTTCAGGACGACGGTGGACAGCGCGAACGCGACCATCCGGTGCATGACCTTGTTGTAGGTCATGTGGATCAGGGAATGGACCAGCCGCAGCGCCACGTAGGTCCAGGCGACGGCCAGGACCGTCTGATCGACCCGGCCCGCGACGAAATACATCAGGCACGCCACGTAGAAGAGCAGCGGGCCTTCCAGCAGGCTCATGTAGTTGCGGTTGGGGATCGAGACGTAGCCGGGGACCGTGGCTGATTCGCCGTACTTGTAGTCGTCCGCCTTGGTGTGGCCGGCGAAGCCGGACTGGAAGCGTCGCAACGGAATGAAGCCCAGGACGAGGAAGGTGAGCAGGGCCAGCGCCCCCATGGGCGCGAAGATGAGATCCTGACGCATGGCGGTCCCTCGACGGTTGGCGTACGCTGTAAGCTACCCGTCCGGCTTGATCGCGACCAGCCTTTCATGCATAAGCCCGCGCTCACGTCGGCGGACCTTTCGGACCTCGACCCCATTTCCACGCCCGCGAGACACTCCGATGGCTGTTCCTAAACGCAAAACTTCGCCCTCGCGGCGGAACATGCGCCGCTCCCACCACGCCCTGGGCGCCAACTCCTTCGTCGAAGACAAGGAAACCGGCGAGCTGAAGCGGCCGCACCACGTCGACCTGAAGACCGGCATGTACAAGGGCCGCCAGGTCCTGACGCCGAAGGAAGACTAGCCCCGTCTCTTTTGGGGGTGCGCCTCCAAACGCGGACTTCAACGGTATTGGTCACGCCGGTCGCCTTCCGCGGCCGGCGTTTCTGATTCCGGAGACGACGATGGCGGACGACGCTCTCAATGTGGTGCAGGAGGTCTATGGGGCCTTCGGGCGGGGCGACATCCCCGCGATCCTCGGCAAGCTCACCCCCGACGTGGTCTGGGCGGTGGAGGGCCGGGAAGGCGACTATCCCACCTTCGGCACGCGGCATGGCCCGAACGGGGCGCTGTCGTTCTTCGTGGCGCTGGGCGAGACCGAGGACATCACCGCCTTCGAGCCCCAGAGCTTCCACCCCAGCGGCGACACCGTGCTGGTGCAGGGCCGGATCGGCGTGACGCTGAAGAACAACGGTCGGGCGCTGGACTACGACTGGACGCACATCTTCACCGTGCGCGACGGCAAGGTGGCGGCGTTCAAGGAGCTCTACGACACGGCCATGGTGGTGGAGGCCTGGCGGGCGGCGTGAGGGCTACTGGGTGCGCCCGCGGGCCTGCACGGCGGCGCGGCGGGCCTCGACCATCTGAGGCGTCACCGCGGCGTTGTGGACGACGCTGCGCTGGTGCTCGAGCTCCAGGCCCTCGCCCATGGCGAGCGCATAGCCGTCGTCGATCATCGCCTTGTAGGTGACCAGCATGTCGGCCTCGATGGAGGCCATCTCCTGGGCGAGCTTGAGGGCGGCGGGCATCAGCTCGGCCGGCTCGACGACGCGGTTCACCAGGCCCCAGTCGTAGGCCTGCTGGGCGCTCATGAAGTTGCCGGTGAGCGACAGCTCCTTGGCGCGGTAGGGGCCGATCACGCGGGAGAGCTTCTGCGACAGGCCCCAGCCGGGCGTGATGCCGACGCGGGCGTGGGTGTCGGCGAAGCGGGCGTTGGTCGAGCAGATCAGCACGTCGCAGGCCAGCGCTACCTCGAAGCCGCCGGTGATCGCCACGCCATTGATCGCGCCGACGATGGGCTTGGAGCAGGCGAGCACCGCGCGCGCCGGGTTCTCGGCGGGGTCGACGGCGTTGGCGGCGCCCATGCCCAGCGGGTCGGTGGAGAGCTCCTTGAGGTCAAGGCCGGCGGTGAACGCCCGCTCGCCCGCGCCGGTCAGCACGATGACTTTCACGGAGGGGTCGGCGTCGAGCTCGGTGATCGCCTGCTGCAGGGCGGCGCGCAGCGCCTTGGAGAGCGCGTTCATCGCCTCGGGGCGGTTGAAGGTGACGACGGCGACGGCGTCCTGGCGTTCGACGAGCAGCATTGGCGTTCTCCGGTTGGCAGAGCAGATAGCGGCGTTGCCGGACGGCGTGAAGCTGGCTAAGCCTCCGGCGCGCCCCGCAGCCCGAGGAACCCCAGGTAGGTCATGACCGAGATCGTCGACATCAGCGCCCGTGAAATCCTCGACAGCCGGGGCAATCCGACGGTGGAGGTGGACGTGGTCCTGGAGGACGGGTCCATGGGCCGCGCCGCGGTGCCCTCCGGCGCCTCGACCGGCGCCCACGAGGCGGTCGAGAAGCGGGACGGGGACAAGACGCGCTACGGCGGCAAGGGCGTGCTGCAGGCCGTGGAAGCCGTGAACGGCGAGATCTACGACGCGCTGGCCGGCTCCGACGCCGAGGACCAGCGGCGGCTGGACGGCATGCTGATCGCGCTGGACGGCACGCCGAACAAGTCGCGCCTGGGGGCCAACGCCATCCTGGGGGTCAGCCTGGCGACCGCCAAGGCGGCGGCGGTGTCGGCGGCCCTGCCGCTCTACAAGTACGTGGGCGGGGTCTCGGCCCGGGTGCTGCCGGTGCCGATGATGAACATCATCAACGGTGGGGCCCACGCCGACAATCCGATCGACATCCAGGAGTTCATGATCCTGCCGACCGGGCCCGCGACCTTCGCCGAGGCGCTGCGGATGGGGGCGGAGATCTTCCATGCCCTGAAGGCCCAGCTGCACGCCGCGGGGCACAACACCAACGTGGGCGACGAGGGCGGCTTCGCGCCCAACATCGGCTCGGCCAAGGCGGCGCTGGAGTTCATCGTCAAGGCCGGGGAGAGCGCGGGCTTCAAGACCGGCAAGGACTTCGTGCTCGGCCTCGACGCGGCCTCCAGCGAGTTCTTCAAGGGCGGCAAGTACGTGATGGCCGGCGAGGGCCAGACCTTCGATCCGGCGGGCATGGTCGACTACCTGGCCGACCTGGTCGCGAGCTTCCCGATCGTCACCATCGAGGACGGCTGCGCCGAGGACGACCTGGTGGGCTGGAAGCTGCTTACCGACAAGCTGGGCGGCAAGGTGCAGCTGGTGGGCGACGACCTGTTCGTCACCAACCCCGAGCGGCTGGCCATGGGCATCGGCAAGGGCCTGGCCAATTCGATCCTGGTGAAGGTCAACCAGATCGGCACCCTGTCGGAGACCCTGGACGCCGTGGATATGGCCCACCGGCACAGCTACACGGCGGTAATGAGTCACCGGTCGGGCGAGACCGAGGACTCCACGATCGCCGACCTGGCCGTGGCCACCAACTGCGGACAGATCAAGACCGGCTCGCTGTCGCGCTCCGACCGCACGGCGAAGTACAACCAGCTGCTGCGCATCGAGGAAGAGCTGGGCGATCAGGCGATCTACGCCGGTCGCGCGGCGATCCGCGCCGCCAAGGCGTAACCGCCAGTAACGAAGGCTTCGCATCTCGCAAACCTGACGTTTACGCGTCACGGTTAAGCTCCAGCCTCAGTCCCGCAGATTCGCGGGCAGGGACCGGACCAGATGCGCCTTTCGATCATCCTTCAGCGCCAGCCCCGCTCGGGCCCGGCCAAGTCGACCGCGAACCGCGGCCGGGGATCGTCTGAGGTCATGCTGGATCGCCGCCGCCCGGAGAGCGCCACGGCGCCCTTCGCCTTCGGCTGGCTGGCCTCCTAAGCGCAAGTATTAGCGGCCCGTTAAGCATGACTGGGCGATCTCTTCCGGATCGCCGCAGGGATTCGCCGTGCTCGCCTACGTCCGCCCTTTTCTGCCCACCGTCCTGCTGCTGCTGCTGATCGCCTATTTCGGCATGAACGCCTTTACCGGCGACCGCGGCCTGCTCTCGTCGAACCAGCGCGACGAGGCGCTGATCGCCAAGACCCGGGAACTCGCCCAGGTGCGCGCCGAGCGTCAGGACCTGGAGACCCGTGCGCGCCTGCTGCGCGACACCAGCCTTTCCAAGGATCTGCTGGAGGAAAGAGCGCGCGCCCTGCTAGGCTTCGCCGACCCAAAGGACTATGTGATCCGCATGAAGCCTTAGGGCCCCTCGCGGGTTCTGAAGGTCTTGTCGAGCGATCACGGAGATACGCATGGCGCGTGTGCAGACCGGCGCGGCCGGTCGGCGGAAAGCCAACGGCGCCGACGCCCCGAAAGCCGCGAAGGCTGAGGGCGGCGGCCCAAATGCCGGCAATCGGGACGAACTGCTAAAATACTACAAGGACATGCTGCTGATCCGCCGCTTCGAGGAGCGGGCGGGACAGCTCTATGGCATGGGTCTGATCGGCGGGTTCTGCCACCTCTACATCGGCCAGGAAGCCATCGCGGTCGGGGTCCAGGCGGCCCAGAAGCCCGGCGATCAAGTGATCACCGGCTACCGCGAGCACGGCCATATGCTGGCTTGCGGCATGGACCCGCGCGAGGTGATGGCCGAGCTCACCGGCCGGGCCGGCGGCTCGTCCAAGGGCAAGGGCGGCTCGATGCACATGTTCTCGACCGAGGCGGCCTTCTACGGCGGCCACGGGATCGTGGGCGCGCAGGTGAGCCTGGGCACCGGCCTGGCGCTGGCCAACCGCTATCGCGGCGACGGGAAGGTGGCCTTCACCTACTTCGGCGACGGCGCGGCCAACCAGGGCCAGGTCTACGAGAGCTTCAACATGGCCGAGCTCTGGAGCCTGCCGGTCGTCTATGTGATCGAGAACAACCAGTACGCCATGGGCACCTCCATCGACCGCTCGTCGGCGGAGACCCACCTCTACAAGCGCGGCGCCTCGTTCCGCATCCCGGGCGAGGAGGTCGACGGCATGAACGTGCTGGCCGTGAAGGCGGCCGCCGAGAAGGCCGCGGCGCACGCCCGATCCGGCAAGGGCCCCTACATCCTGGAGATGAAGACCTACCGCTATCGCGGCCACTCCATGAGCGACCCGGCCAAGTACCGCACGCGCGACGAGGTCGACGAGGTCCGCAAGAC
>JACXTT010005492.1_pt1 | contig 18397 bp, 16 predicted proteins | sample 9270951 | NCBI WGS metagenome assembly JACXTT01 (sample SAMN15532306, study PRJNA645909) | rock metagenome | isolation source: weathered quartz diorite | place: Puerto Rico | collected 2017-06-21 | reverse complement strand
CGCCTTGAGCAGCTGCGTGACGAAATCCTGAAGAACGCTGATCAGACCACGGAACACCTGCGCGAAACGGTCATCGTGCCGGATCCGGCTGACCGCGCCACGATCGAGGAAGAGCACGCCCTGGAGCTGCGCACCCGCGACCGCGAGCGCAAGCTGCTCAAGAAGGTGGAGCAGTCCCTGACCCGCATCGAATCGGGCGACTACGGCTGGTGCGAGGAAACCGGCGAGCCGATCGGCGTGCCGCGCCTGCTGGCCCGCCCGACGGCCACGCTGTCGCTGGAAGCCCAGCAGCGCCGCGAACTGCGCCAGAAGCTGTTCGGCGACTGAGCCGGGCGCCGGCGCGACCGGCCCCCTGGCAAGCCTGACGGCCCGGATATCCGGGCCGTTTTGCTTTGTCGTCGCGCGGCCACGGCACTACCATGGTGGAAGCCCGCCGGCTGTTGGCGGCAAGCCCTTTCTGGTACAGTCGCAACCTTGTTGCAATAACGGCGTGCGCCTTGCAGCGCGCCCCTTGCCGTCCCTTTATTCCTTCCCATGGCCGATCGCCTGCCCGTCACCGTGCTGTCCGGATACACCGGCGCCGGCAAGACCACCTTGCTGCAGCACCTCCTTGCCGCCACTGGCGGCAGGCGCGTGGGCATGGCCGGCAGCTTGCCGGAGGCCAGCACGCTGGCCAGTGGCGGCGGCCTCGACCACCTGGTGCTCGAAACCGCGGGTACGGACGACCCCATGGCCATCGCCGAGGCCGTCCTGTTCGAGGATGAGCACGGCGCCGATCAGGCGCTGCGCCTGGACACCCTGGTGACCGTGGTCGATGCGGCTACCTTCCTGCGCGATGTCAACGACGCCGAGTTCCTGCGCAGCGATGCCCGGGACAATAGAGACGATGGGGACGATGGCGACGACCGCACCGTGGTCGACGTGCTGGTCGCCCAGGCCGAGTTCGCCGACGTCATCGTGGTGAACAAGTCCGACCTTGTCAGCCCGGAAGCGCTGGCACAGCTCGAGGCCATCCTTCGCGCACTTAACCCGCGTGCTGACATTGTCCCGGCGCGCTTCGGCAAGGTGGCCACCGAGCGTGTGCTTGGCACCGGCCGGTTCGACTTCGAGGACAGCGCCGGCGCCCCCGGCTGGCTGGCCCTGCAGCGCGGCGAGGCACTGCCTGAATCGCACGGCGTCAGCGGCTTCGTTTATCGCCGCCGCCGCCCGTTCCACCCAGGCCGCTTTGCCGACCTGATCCACACCGAATGGATGCGCGAGCACGGCAGCGTGCTGCGCTCCAAGGGCCTGTTCTGGCTGGCCAGCCGCATGGGCATCGCGGGCGACTGGGCCCAGGCTGGCGGCGTGTGCCGTCCCGCCGCGGCGGGCGCGTGGTGGGCAGCACTCGATCCGTCCGAATGGCCGACCGATGCGGCCGACCGTGCGGCGCTGGAAGCCGACATGCAGGCCGACGGCCAGCCGGCGCTCTACGGCGACCGTCGCCAGGAGTTGGCGCTGATCGGCCTGAATCTGGACCGTACCGCGCTCGAAGCCTGCCTGGACGCCTGCCTGCTGACCGACGCGGAAATGGCGGCCGGCCCCGATGGCTGGGCCGCGTATCCCGACCCGTTCCCCGCGTGGGAAGACGCGTTCGACGATGATGGCCACGATCACGATCACGATCACGATCACGACCATGGCCATCATCACGGCCATGACCACCACGGCGACTGCGACTGTGACCATCCGCATGATCACTGAGCGCATTGCCCGCCTGCGCGCACGCGGTCCGGGGTTATGGATGGCCCTGTGGCTGGCGCTGTGCCTGCTGGTCGCCCAGCACGCGGGCCTGACGCACCGCGTCGTGCACGGCGGCCTGATGGGCACGCCGGTTTCGGTCATGACAGCCGAAACGAGCACCGCCGACCACGACGAGGCCGGCCCGCTCGCGCAGAAGCTGACCGGCCACTCGTGCGTGCTGTTCGATGGCGCCACTGTCGCCGACAGCCATTGCAGCCAGATGCCAGCCGTCATGCTGGTCTTCGGCAAGCCGGTCAAGCCGGCCAACCTGGCCTGGCGCTGGCCCGACCTTCCCTCCGCCCACCCCTTCCGCTCGCGCGCGCCGCCGGCGCACACGCCCGCCTTCGCCTGATCCGGGCCGCGGCCACGCCGCCGGCCCGCAGTACGAATGCGGCGTCCCCGCCGGCCGGCTTTGCGCGCGGTCCCGCACATCGTCGTGCGGGGCTCGCGCGATGCCGGCACCGGCGCGGCCGTCCGCCCGATTGCCATCGCATCGAATCGCGAGCCATGTCTTCTACTCTGCAACACCCTATGCTGCGGCGCACGCCGCTGGCAGCCATTGCTGCCCTGTTCGTCTCCACCGGCGCGTTCGCCCAGGCCGCCAGCGAGCCTGCGACCGCAACTGCGACCGCCACGGCGCCTTCCGCTGCCACCCTCAAGGAAGTGGTGGTCACCGCGAACCCGCTTGGCAGCGAGCTCAATGACATGGTCGCACCGGTCTCCGCGCTGAGCGGCGACGCGCTGTCGCTGCGCCAGAACAGCACGCTCGGCGAGACCCTGGACAAGCTGCCGGGTGTATCTTCGAGCTACTTCGGCCCCAACGCCAGCCGCCCGGTGATCCGCGGCCTCGATGGCGACCGCATCAAGGTGCTGCAGAACGGCGGCTCGACGGTCGATGCCTCGACGCTGTCCTATGACCACGCCGTGCCGGTCGATCCGCTCGTGGCCGAGCGCATCGAAGTCGTGCGCGGGCCGGCCGCGCTGATGTACGGCGGCAACGCCATCGGCGGCGTAGTCAACGTGATCGACAACCGCATCCCCAAGGAGCCCATCGAAGGCATCGGCGGCGCGGTCGATGCCAGCGCCACGGCCGGCGGCGACGTCGCGCGCAATGCCAGCGCACTGGTCGAGGCGGGCAACGGCCAGTTCGCGATCCACGCCGACGCGTTCGCGCGCAAGACCAGCGACCTGCATATCCCGGGCTTCGCGCGCAGCGACCGCCTGCGCGCCAGCCAGCCGCTGCCCGAAGGCGAAACCGAGGCCAGCGGCCGCCTGCCCAACACCAGCGCGCAACAGGACGGCGGCTCGCTGGGCGGCTCCTACACCTGGGCCGACGGCTTCATCGGCGCCAACTACAGCGCCTACCGCAACGAATACGGCACGCCGGCCGAGGAGGACGTACGGCTGAAAATGCGGCAGGACCGCTTCGCGCTCGAAGGCGAGTCCCGCAACCTGCAAGCCAATACTTCCGGCATCCTGGAATCCGTCAAAGGCAAGTTCAGCTACACGGATTACGAGCACAGGGAAATCGCGGATGGCCAGACCGGCACGGTCTTCAAGAACCAGGGCTGGGACGCACGCTTCGAAGCCAAGCACGCGAAGATCGGCAACATGAGCGGGGTGATCGGCACGCAGTTCGGGCACACGCAGTTCTCCGCGCTGGGCGAAGAAGCCTTCGTGCCGAGCACCAACACCGACAACGCGGCCCTGTTCGTCTTCGAAGAACTGCCGCTCGACAGTGCCGGGGACTTCAAGCTCAACTTCGGCGGCCGGCTCGACCACAGCGGCATCAGGGCCAGCGCCAACGGCAATGACCGCTTCAGCGACGCCAACCGCAGCTTCAACGCCACCAGTGCCTCGGCAGGCCTGCTCTACAAGCTGAATTCGCTGTGGTCGCTGACCAGCAATGTGTCGTACACCGAGCGCGCGCCAACCTTCTACGAGCTCTACGCCAACGGCCCGCACGTCGCCACTGGCACATGGGAGTTGGGCGATCCCAACGCCAACAAGGAACGCGCGACTTCGGTGGACCTCGGCATGCGTTACAAGTACGGCCCGCACAGCGCGAGCGTGTCGGGCTACTACAGCCGCTTCGCCAACTACCTGGCGCTGATGTCCACGGGCCGCGCGCGCGACGATGCGGGCGATGTCGTCGCTCCAGGCAGCCCCGGCTCGCTGCCTGAGTTCCAGTACCTGGGGGTACCGGCCACGCTGTACGGCTTCGAGGCCGAAGGCAAGGCCCGGCTGCTCCAGAAGATGCTGACTTCGAGCGATACGCTGGATTTCGAGGCACGCGCGGATTATGTGCGCGGGGAAAACCGCAATACCGGTGAGCCACTGCCGCGACTCGCGCCGCTGCGGCTGGGCGGTGCGCTGGTATATGGCGCGGGCCCATGGGGAGCGCGCGTGGATGTCACCTACGCGGCCAAGCAGACCCGCGTACCGACCAACGACACGCCCACCGACGCCTACACGCTGCTGAGCCTGGCGCTGACCTACAAGTTCAAGACCTCCGGCACGCAAACGCTGGTCTATCTGCGCGGCGACAATCTGACCAACCAGGAGGCGCGCAATGCTTCGTCGATCCTGAGGGACATTGCGCCGTTGCCGGGGAGGAGCGTGAAGGTGGGGTTCAGGACGACGTTTTGAGGAGGGGTTAAGCGGGAGACGGTTTCGCCGGCGCAGCTGGCGGGGCTTTGTTTGCAGCAGCGCCCCCCAGGCTCCCCGGCCACCCAAAAAAACTTCCCCTGATTTTGCGTGAAGATCCCGGCACGCAACGGCAAACCTGACGCCTTTATCACCGAAAATACGACCAACTCCACGCAAATAGCAAGCAAATCCGAAAAGCCATCACCATTGCCAACCCCAAAGGGACATTCCTAACATGACCCTCCCCAACCCTTCCGCACCCAGCGCCCTGTCCGGCCCGGCCGCAGGCGCGCTACGCGGAGGGTCAACAAAGGAGGACTCCCTTGGAACAACAGTCCCTGCATGCCACGGCCGGCGACTCGCTCGGCCTGCGCAGCAAGCGTGCGGTCTGGCACCCGTGCACGCGGCTGCGCCCTGACGACGACGCTACGCCGCTGGCCATCGTGCGCGGCGAAGGCCCCTGGCTCCATGACGCCGACGGCCGGCGCTATTTCGATGCCACCAGCTCGTGGTGGGTCAACCTGTTCGGCCACGCCAACCCGAAGATCAACGCCGCGCTGGCGGACCAGCTCCAGACGCTCGAGCACGTCATGCTGGCCGGCTGCACCCATGCGCCGGCCGTCGAGCTGGCCGAGCGGCTGTCGGCGCTGACCGGCGGCGCGCTGGGCCACGCGTTCTACGCCTCGGACGGCGCATCGGCAGTGGAGATCGCGCTCAAGATGAGCTTCCACTACTGGCGCAACACGGGCCTGCCGGCCAAGCGCGAGTTCGTCTGCGTGGCCAACGGCTATCACGGCGAGACCGTCGGCGCGCTGGGCGTGACCGACCTCGACGTGTTCCGCGATGCCTATGATCCGCTGATCCGCCGCGCGCACGTGGTGATGTCGCCCGATGCGCGCCAGGCGGCGCAGGACGAATCCGCCGCCGACGTCGCCACGCGCGCGCTGGCCGTGTTGGAGACGCTGCTGCGCGAGCGCGGGAGCCAGATCGCCGCGCTGATCGTCGAGCCGCTGGTGCAATGCGCGGCCGGCATGGCCATGTACGACCCGTCCTACCTGGAAGGCGCGCGCGCCCTGTGCGACCGCTACCGTGTGCACCTGATCGCTGACGAGATCGCGGTCGGCTGCGGCCGCACCGGCACCTTCTTCGCCTGGGAGCAGTGCCGTGACGGCGACCAGCCGCTCCCCGTGCATGCATGGCCGGACTTCCTGTGCCTGTCCAAGGGCATCAGCGGCGGCTACCTGCCGCTGTCGCTGGTGCTGTCGCGGCCGGAGATCCAGCGCGCCTTCGTTGCCGACGAACTCGCGCGCAGCTTCCTGCATTCGCACTCCTACACCGGCAACCCGCTGGCCTGCCGCGCCGCGCTGGCCACGCTGGACCTGTTCGAGCACGACGACGTGATCGCGCAGAACCGCGCACGGGCGCAATGGCTGGCCGATGCCATGACGGTGCTCGCCAACGATCCGCGCCTGCACCGCATGCGCCAGCGCGGGCTGATCTGGGCCATCGACGTGCGCGACGAGGTGGCCGGCGAAGGCTTTGCCGGGCGCTTCCACCAGGCCGCGCGCACGCGCGAGCTGCTGGTGCGGCCGATCGGCAACACGCTGTACGTGATGCCGCCCTACGTGTTCGATGCCGCGCAGGCGCGCTGGCTGGCCGCGCAATTGCAGGCCACGCTGGACGATGTGCTGGGCAATACCGATGCTGACAAGGAGGTTCGCCATGCTGCTTGACCAACTGCGCCGCGCTGCCGATGAACGTGACGCCCGCGCGCTCACTCGCCGACGCCGCATTGCGCATACTGCTTGTGCCCCGCACCAGTCCGTGGGGCCAGTGGAAACACCCAGGCCCCAGTCCTTGCTGACGTTCTGCAGCAATGACTACATGGGCCTCGCCAGTCATCCTGACGTCGTCGCCGCGCTGGCTGAAGGCGCGCGGCTGTACGGCGCCGGCAGCGGCGCCTCGCACCTGGTCAGCGGCCATTCGCTCGCGCATGCGCGGCTGGAAGAAGAACTGGCGCGCTGGTTCGCCCCGACCATCCCGCAGGCGCGCACGCTGTATTTTTGCACCGGCTACATGGCCAATCTGGCCGTGCTGACGGCGCTGGGCACCGCGGGCGCGACGTTATTCTGCGAATCGCTCAACCATGCCTCGCTGATCGATGGCGCGCGGCTCGCGCGCGCCGACGTGCAGCGCTACCCGCACTGCGACGCCGCCGCGCTGGACGCGCTGCTCGCGGCCAGCACCAGCCCGCTCAAGCTGATCGTCACCGACAGCGTGTTCAGCATGGACGGCAATGTGGCGCCGCTGGCCGAACTGCTCGCGCTGGCCGAACGCCATGACGCGTGGATCATCGTCGACGATGCGCACGGCTTCGGTGTGCTCGGCGAAGATGGCCACGGCGTACTGCAGGCGCTCGGGCTGAACTCTGAGCGATTCATCTACATCGGCACGCTCGGCAAGGCCGCCGGCGTGGCGGGCGCCTTTGTCGCCGCGCACGAGACCATCATCGAACACCTGGTCAACACCGCGCGGCCCTACATCTACACCACGGCCGCGCCGCCTGCGGTCGCGCATGCGCTGATGGCAAGTCTTGCCATCATCGAAGGCGAAGAGGGGCGGCAGCGCCGCGCCAACCTGAACCGGCTGATCGCCGACCTGCGCGCGGGCCTCGCACCGCTGGCCGCGGCGGCCGGATGGCAACTGGGCAACAGTGCCACCGCCGTGCAGCCGCTGATCGTCGGCGACAACGCTGTCTCGCTGGCGCTGTCGGCGCGGCTGGAGGCCGACGGCATCCGCGTGGGCGCGATCCGGCCGCCGACCGTGCCCGAGGGCACCGCGCGGCTGCGCATCACGCTGTCGGCTTCGCATACGGCCGCGGACGTGCAGCGGCTGGTCGGCGTGCTGGCCAGTGCGGTACCGCCCGAGGCGAAGCGGGAGGCCGCATGAAGCAGCCCGCGAAATTCCAGTGCTTTGTCACCGGCACCGATACCGGCGTTGGCAAGACCCACGCCAGTGCGACGCTGCTGCACGCGCTGCATGCGGCAGGCTATGGCGCCGTCGGCATGAAGCCGGTGGCCAGCGGCAGCGAATGGCGCGGCGACCACTGGCACAACGATGACGTGGCCGCGCTGCGTGCCGCCAGCTCGGTCACGGTGCCGCTTGCCCAGACCTGCCCGTTCCTGCTGCGCACGCCTTGCTCGCCGCACCTGGCCGCCGCGCAGGAGGGTGTGCGCATCACGCGCGCGCCGATCCGCCATGCCTTCGATTTGCTGCGCGAGCAGGCCGATGCCGTCGTCGTCGAAGGCGTCGGCGGCTTCCATGTGCCGCTCGATACCGGCGCGGTGCGCTGGAGCACGGCGGACCTTGCCGTGATGCTGGCGCTGCCGGTGGTCATGGTGGTGGGCATCCGCCTAGGGTGCCTGAACCATGCCGTGCTGACAGCCGAGGCCATCCGTGCGCGCGGGCTTACGCTGGCCGGCTGGATCGCCAACCGCATTGATCCGGACATGCTGCTGGCCGGCGAGAACATCGCCACGCTGCACGAAGCGCTCGACGCGCCTTGCCTCGGCGAATTGCCGTGGCAACTCGCAGCCGCCGATGCCGCCGCGCGTCTCAACCTCGCGCCGCTGCTCACCCATTCCACCCAATACCAGTCCGAGGCCCATGGCCTCGCTGCCTGAACCAGAATCCAGACATGACCCAAGCCGCTCAAACCGTCGCCACCATTTCCGCCGAAGCCCTGCGCCAGACCGCGCGCAACAGCCATGCGCTGCCCGAAGACGCCACCTGGCGCGTCGACGACGTGGCCGCGTTATTCGCGCTGCCGTTCAACGACCTGCTGTTCCGCGCGCAGCAGGTGCACCGCGAGAACTTTGACGCCAACACCGTGCAGCTGTCCACGCTGCTGTCGATCAAAACCGGCGGCTGCGAAGAGGATTGCGGCTACTGCCCGCAGAGTGCGCACCACGATGCCGGCGTCACGGCCGAGAAGCTGATGGCGCTCGATGAAGTGCTGGAAGCCGCGCGCGCCGCCAAGGCCAACGGCGCCACGCGCTTCTGCATGGGCGCCGCCTGGCGCAGCCCGAAGGACCGCCACCTGGAGCCGGTGATGGACATGGTGCGCGAGGTCAAGGCGATGGGCCTGGAAACCTGCGTGACGCTCGGCATGCTCAAGGCCGAGCAGGCGCAGCAACTCAAGGAAGCCGGCCTGGACTACTACAACCACAACCTCGATACGTCGCCGGAGTTCTACGGCAAGATCATCACCACGCGTACCTACCAGGACCGGCTCGATACCATCGGCCATGTGCGCGAGGCCGGCATCAACGTCTGCTGCGGCGGCATCGTCGGCATGGGCGAAGCACGCGAGGCGCGCGCCGGGCTGATCGCGCAGCTGGCCAATATGGACCCGTATCCGGAATCGGTGCCCATCAACAACCTGGTGCAGGTCGAAGGCACGCCGCTGGCCGGCACCGAGGCGCTGGACCCGTTCGAGTTCGTCCGTACCATTGCCGTGGCCCGCATCACCATGCCGGGCGCGATGGTGCGCCTGTCTGCCGGCCGCGAGGCGATGGACGAGGCGCTGCAGACGCTGTGCTTCATGGCCGGCGCCAACTCCATCTTCTACGGTGAAAAGCTGCTGACCACGGGCAACCCGCAGGCCGACCGTGACCGCGCGCTGCTGGCCCGCCTGGACATCCGTGCGGAAGGCTACGCGGGCTGAATAGTTAAGAAATCTCCACGCGGAGAGCTCCCCGCCGTAAGATCCCGATAACAGGGGTAACAAGGAGGGAGCTCATGTTCAGCAAGATCCTGATCGCCAACCGCGGCGAGATCGCCTGCCGCGTCGCCGCCACTTGTCGCCGGCTGGGCATCCGGACCGTCGCCGTTTATTCGGATGCCGACGCCGATGCGCGCCACGTCGCCTTCTGCGACGAGGCCGTGCATATCGGCGGCGCCGCCGCGCGCGACAGCTACCTGCGCGCCGACCACATCATCGAGATGGCGAAGGAGACCGGGGCGCAGGCGATCCACCCCGGTTACGGCTTCCTCTCCGAGAACCAAGCCTTTGCCGAAGCCTGCGCCGCGGCAGGGCTGGTCTTCATCGGCCCGCCGGCCTCGGCCATCCACGCGATGGGCAGCAAGAGCGCGGCCAAGCAACTGATGGAAAAGGCTTCGGTGCCGCTGGTGCCGGGCTATCACGGCGAAGACCAGGACCCCGCCCTGTTGCGCCGCGAGGCCGACCGCATCGGCTACCCGGTGCTGCTCAAGGCCAGCGCTGGCGGCGGCGGCAAGGGCATGCGCGTGGTGGAATCGGGCGATGCCTTTGAAGCGGCGCTGGCCTCGGTCAAGCGCGAGGCCTCGGCCAGCTTCGGCGACGACAAGGTGCTGGCGGAGAAGTACCTGACCCGCCCGCGCCACATCGAGATCCAGGTCTTTGCCGACACCCACGGCAACTGCGTCTACCTGTTCGAGCGCGACTGCTCGGTACAGCGCCGCCACCAGAAGGTGCTGGAAGAAGCGCCCGCGCCGGGCATGACCGAGGAGCGTCGTCGCGCCATGGGTGAGGCGGCCGTCGCCGCCGCGAAGGCCGTCGGCTACGTCGGTGCCGGTACGGTCGAGTTCATCGCCAACCAGGACGGCTCGTTCTACTTCATGGAGATGAACACGCGCCTGCAGGTCGAGCATCCGGTTACCGAGATGATCACGGGGCAGGACCTGGTCGAATGGCAATTGCGGGTGGCCGCCGGTGAAGCGCTGCCGCTGAAGCAGGAACAACTCCGCATCGACGGCCACGCGCTGGAAGCGCGCATCTACGCCGAGAACCCTGACAAGCAGTTCCTGCCGTCCACCGGCACGCTGCGCTTCCTGCGCACGCCGCCTGCCGTGCAGTTCATGCGCGGCGGCGACGCGCATGGCCCGGCCGGTGTTCGCATCGACTCGGGTGTGCGCGAGGGCGACACCATCAGCCCCTACTACGACCCGATGATCGCCAAGCTGATCGTCTGGGGCAAGGACCGCGACGAGGCGCTCGCGCGCATGCGCCAGGCGCTGGCCGCGTACCACGTGGTGGGATTGTCGACCAACGTCGCGTTCCTGCAGCGGCTGGTGAAGTCCGAAGCGTTCCGCACGGCCGATCTCGACACGGGCCTGATCGAACGCAATGAGGCCACGCTGTTCCCGGCGCCCGCGCCGGTCGGCATGGAAATCATCGCGCTGGCGACCGCCGCGCTGCTCGACCGCGAAACGCGCGAGCGCCGCCTCGACGCCGCCGACCAGTATTCGCCGTGGACACATGCCGGTGCGTGGCGGCTCAATGGCGGCGCCACGCGCGCGCTGCGCTTCGCCTATGGCAGCCACACGCTGGATGTGACGCTGACCGCAAGCGAGCGGGGCAGCACGCTGATCTATGCCGACCAGGCGGCGCCGTTCCGGGCATCGTGCCAGGCCGACGACATCCGCGTGGACCTTGGCACTCGCCGCGCGCGTGGGCAGGTCCACCTGGAGGGGGATGATTTCCACGTCTTCAACGCGGGACGCCACGCGGTGCTCGGCTGGCTCGACCCACTCGCGCACGCGGACGAGACCGAGGGCGAGGGTGGCAAGCTGACCGCGCCGATGCCGGGCAAGGTCATCGCCGTCATGGTCGAGCCCGGCAGCACGGTCACGCGCGGCACGCCGTTGCTGGTGATGGAAGCCATGAAGATGGAGCACACCATCAGCGCGCCGGCCGACGGGGTGGTCAGCGAGATCCTGTACGGCGTAGGCGAGCAGGTGGCGGAAGGGGCGCAACTGCTGGCGTTTGAAGGCAGGTAGGCATTTCGCCGATCGCTCCCGGCCGGCCGCCGCTCCGAATGGCGGCCGACCGCCGGCATTGGGTGAATTTTCCCACCGGAGTTTAAGGATTCTCCTAAGCATCGGGTTCGGCACCATGACTAGAATCAGCCGGACCCACAGCAATGCCACGCGGTATCCCCCATGTTTCGAGCGCTTTGCCAGATCATTCTGTGTTCAGTCCTGGCGACTGCCAGCCCGGCATGGGCGACATGTACCGGCTCCGGAGTCACTGCAACGGTCGCCTTGCCGGCCAGCCTGACCGTCCCGCGAGACCTGCCGCTCGGAAGCATCCTCCATGACACCGGCTGGGTCGGCAACAGCTCTGCCTATATCCAGTGCGATCCACTGGAAACATGGAGCTATGGCTATGCCGTGCCGATGACCCCGGCGGCTGGCAGTGGTGTCTACGAAACGGGCGTCCGCGGCATTGGCGTCAGGACTGGATGGTCGAACACGCTCAGCGTGCGGCCGGCCGACATCACGCAGGCATTGATCCAGGACTGGCCGCGCGTGCAGCAGACGCTGCCGTATATCAAGGGCGTATATCTGCCACCCGCCTTGTATCGCGTCCAGCTCATCAAGACCGGGGACATCATGCCCGGTGTCATTGCGTTTCAGAACCCTATCGCGACAGCCGTGTACGGCGGCGTGGTTGCTGCCTCCGCAAACTTCACCAGTACGCAGGTCAATATCCGGACGGCGGGTTGCCGCGTGACCGACAGCAACATCACCGTCAATCTTCCGCGGGCAAGCACGCAGGGCTTCAGCGGCGTCGGATCGACGCAAGGGTCGACCGCGTTCAGCATTGCGCTCGTTTGCGATGCGGGCATCTCCGTTGCCTACGAGCTGGACGGTCCCGCGGATCCGTCCAATGCCCCCGGTGTCCTGGCCAACCAGAGCGGTAGCGGCATGGCTACCGGGGTCGGCGTACAGGTCCTGCAAGGCAATGTGCCGGTGACACTCGGCGCAGTGTCGTCGCCCTACCTCCGGACGACGCGGGACAACGAGCAGGTGAGCATTCCGATGACCGCACGCTACTACAAGACAGGGCCGACCATGATCAGCGGCAGCGTCAATGCCATCGCCACGTTGTCCATGAACTACCAGTAGTGGCGCAGGATCGGCGGCACCGGCAAGCGCGCCGGCCGCCGGGCAAACGACAGCCGTGAACATGCCCCGCCCGCGCGGGGCATGTTCGTTGGCGGCCTGCCGGCTTCACCGCGCCGTCCGCACCTGCGTCCATTACTCTGCCAAAATAGCCTTCTGAGCCCCGATATTTGCTGGAGACAAAGATGAAGTTGCAGTTGTACGTTCCTGACGGCCGCTACGATCCATGGATCGAAGGCTTCGCCGAGGCGCTGCCGGAAGCCGAATGCGTGACCTGGGACGACAGCCGTGGCGAATCGGCCGATTACGCCGTGGTCTGGCGCCCGCCTGTCGAAATGCTGCGCGGCCGCACCGACCTGAAGGCGGTGTTCAACCTTGGCGCCGGCGTGGACGGCATCCTGCGCCTGCGCGACCAGGATCCCGACGCGCTGCCGGCCGGCGTGCCGATTGTGCGCCTGGACGACGCCGGCATGGCCGCGCAGATGGCCGAATACGTCACCTATGCCGTGCTGCGCTATTTCCGCCGGCTGGACGATTACGCAGCGCAGCAGCAGGCGGGCAACTGGAAATTCCTCAAGCCGCACCGCCGCGCGGACTTCACCATCGGTGTGATGGGCGTCGGCACGCTCGGCACGCATATCGCGCGCACGCTGGCCGGCTTCGGCTTCCCCGTGCGCGGCTGGAGCCGCACCGCGCGCGCCGTCGAGGGCGTGGTGGGATTCCATGGCGATGCCGGCCGCGCGCCGTTCCTGCATGGCCTGCGTGTGCTGGTGAATGTCCTGCCGCTGACCCCGCAGACCGAAAACATCCTGAACGGCGAACTGTTCGGCAAGCTCGCGAAGGGCGCCTACGTGATCAACGTCGCACGTGGCCAGCACCTCGCTGAAGAGGACCTGCTCGCGGCCGTGCAGGCCGGGCAGATCGCCGGTGCGACGCTTGACGTATTCCGCACCGAGCCGTTGCCGGCCGTGCACCCGTTCTGGCAGGAGCCGCGCATCACCATCACGCCGCATATCTCGGCGCTGACGCTGCGCGAGGACAGCATCGCGCAGATCGCCGGCAAGATCCGCGCGCTGCGCGCGGGCCAGCCGATCGCGGGCGTGGTCGACCTGCAGCGCGGCTACTGAAGCGCCGCAAGAAGAAAAAGACAACTGACATTGGAGACAGCCATGAACCTGCCCAACTACGTGAAGATCGTCGAGGTCGGACCACGCGACGGCCTGCAGAACGAGAAGGCCATGGTGCCGACCGAGGTCAAGGTGGCGCTGATCAACCAGCTGACCGAGGCCGGTTTCGTCAATATCGAGGCCGCGTCGTTCGTCTCGCCCAAGTGGGTGCCGCAGATGGCCGACGGCGCCGACGTGATGGCGCGCATCCAGCGCCGTCCCGGCACGCTGTATTCGGTGCTCACGCCCAACATGAAGGGCTTCGAAGGCGCGGTGGCCGCGGGCGCCGACGAAGTGGTGATCTTCGGCGCCGCGAGCGAAGCGTTCTCGCAGAAGAACATCAACTGCTCGATCGCCGAATCGATCGCGCGCTTCGAGCCCGTGGCCGCGGCCGCGAAGGACAAGGGCATCCGGCTGCGCGGCAGCATCTCGTGCGCGCTCGGCTGCCCGTACCAGGGCGAGGTACCCGTGAGCGCCGTGGTGGACGTGGTGCGCCGCATGCGCGCACTGGGCTGCGACGAAATCGATATTGCCGATACCATCGGCGTGGGCACACCGGGCAAGGTGCAGGACGTGATGCGCGCGGCGTCGGCGGAATTCGCCATCGACCGCCTGTCCGGGCATTTCCACGACACCTACGGCCAGGCGCTGTCGAACATCCTGGCCAGCCTGGAAGTCGGCATCGCGGTCTTCCATGCATCGGTGGCCGGTCTGGGCGGCTGCCCCTACGCCAAGGGCGCGACCGGCAACGTGGCGACCGAGGACGTGCTGTACATGCTGCACGGGCTCGGCATCCATACCGGTATCGACCTGGAGGCCGTGGTGCGTACGGGCGAGTACATTTCGCAGGCGATCGGCCGCGCCAACAGCTCGCGCGTGGGCCGCGCGCTGCTGGCCAAGTGGGCCGCCGCGAGCGAAGCCGCGCCGACGTGCGCGTGAGCCAACCAACCGAATGACCAAGGAGCAAGAATGAGCCAGTCCGCTGACCAGGTTGCCGCGTTGCCGGAATCCGCACAGAGAGTCGCCGGCCTGCTGGCCGAACTCGGGCATGATCGTCCCGTGGTGATGCTGCCGGCCACCGGCAAGACCTCCGCCGAAGCCGCCGCCGGCCTGGGCTGCAGCGTGGCGGAGATCGCCAAGTCGATCATCTTCCGTCGCGTTGAAGACGATGTGCCGGTGCTCGTGATCGCCAGCGGCAGCAACCGCGTGGATGAGGCCAAGGTGGCCGCGTGCGTGGGCGCGCTGGGCAAGGCCGACGCGAAATTCGTGCGTGAAAAGACTGGCTATGCCATCGGCGGCGTCTGCCCGATCGGCCATGCGGTGGCGCCGGTGATGCTGCTCGACCAGGACCTGTTCCGCTATGAAAGCCTGTGGGCCGCGGCCGGACATCCGCACGCGGTGTTCAACCTGACGCCGCAGCAGTTGCAGCAGATGACCGGCGCGCAAGTGGCGGACGTGGCCCTGGGAGCGGCGGCATGAGCCCCGAGCTGCAACCCGGCCTTGCGTTCTCGTGGCAGTACCTGGTGCCGCGCAAGGCCACTGTGCCGCGCCTTTACGACGACATCCCCATGTGCACCGAGATGCCGGACGTGCTGGCCACCGGCTACATGGTCGGCATCATGGAGTGCGCCTGCCTGCAGGCACTGCGCGAGCACCTGGACTGGCCGCGCGAGCAGACGCTCGGCACGCTGGTCAGCTTTACGCACCTCGCCGCCACGCCGCCGGGCATGACCATCACGGTCAAGGGTCGGCTGGTCGAGGTGGACGGGCGCAGGCTGCGCTTTGAAGTCAGCGCCTGGGACGGCGAGGACAAGATCTCGGAAGGCGTGCACGAGCGCCACGTGATCGACGCCGAGCGCTTCAACCAGAGGATCGCCGGCAAGGCCGCGCGGGCCGCCGGCTGACACGATGGTGCTGCCAGCCGCCCTCATCAGGGACATCACGCGCCGGGCACGTTCGGCGCAGACCGCGCAGCCGGTGCCCTCGCCGTGCCGCAACGTGTGCCACATGGACGCGGCCAGCGGCTATTGCGAAGGCTGCCTGCGCACCATCGAAGAGATTGCCGGCTGGTCCGCCATGGCGGATGACGACAAGCGCAGCATCTGGGCGGAACTGCCGCGGCGCGCCGCCTGGCTGGCCGGATAGGAGACCCTTGCCTTGAGCGACACCACGCCCCCGCAGTTGCCGGCCACCCTGCGCGTCTTCGAACGCGGCTGGCTGTCGGCCAACAACATCCTGTTCATCGACGGCAACGATACCGCGCTCGTGGACAGCGGCTATGTCACGCACGCGCCGCAGACGGTGGCGCTGGTCGAATCGGCGTTGCACGGACGCCCGCTGAAGCGGCTCATCAACACCCATCTGCATTCAGACCATTGCGGCGGCAATGCCGCGCTGCAGGCGCGCTGGCAGCCGCATACATCGATTCCCGCCGCCGAAGCGGTTGCCGTCTCGGCATGGGATGTCGATGCGCTGACCTACCAGGCCACCGGCCAGCAATGCGACCGCTTCACGTTCGAGGCACTGCTGCATGACGGCGACACGCTGTGCCTTGGCGGTATCGACTGGCAGGTCGTCGCTGCACCGGGGCACGATCCGCATGCCGTGATGCTGTACGCGCCGCAGCCGCGCATCCTGATTGCTGGCGATGCTTTGTGGGAAAACGGCTTCGGGGTGATCTTTCCGGAGCTCGAAGGAGAAAGCGGGTTCGTCGAACAGGCCGCGGTGCTGGCGCGCATCGCCGAGCTCGATGCGCGCGTGGTGATTCCCGGCCATGGCCGCCCCTTTACCGACGTAGCCGGCGCCCTCGAACGCGCGCGCGGCAGGCTCGCGTACCTGGGCGCAGACCCGCAGCGCAACGCGAGCCATGCGGTCAAGGTGCTGGTGAAGTTCAAGCTGCTGGAGGCGCAGCGGATGCATCGCGATGCATTGCTGGCCTGGATGCAGGCAGCACCGCTGATGGAGGCCATTCACCAGCGCTTCATGGCCGGCCAGTCGATGGACGAGATTCTTTCGCAGACGCTGCGGGCGTTGGCGGCGGTCAGGGCACTGGCGCTCGAGGGGCAGCTTGTATTGAATCTCGATTGACGAGGATTGGCTGGACTCCTGCCTGGCACGACAACGCCATCCTCATCACAACAACGCCCCGCAGAACAGGTGTCATGCCGGCCGCCACGACGGCGCCCGCTTCTCCAGGAACGAACGCACCCCTTCCCTGCCCTCCGCCGAGGCGCGGATCTTCGCGATGCGGTCGGCCGTGTCGGCGAGCAGATCGTTGTCGATCACGCGACCCGCAACGTCCTGAACCAGCCGCTTGCTCTCGCGCACGGCATTGGGACTATTGGCCACCAGCGCCGCGGCAATCTCCGCCACCTTGGAGTCCAACGCCTCGGCGGGCACCACGGCATGGACAAAACCCAGCCGAAGCGCTTCAGCCGCGTCAAAGCGCTCGGCGGTAATGAAGTAACGACGCGACGCCTGCTCCCCCATGGCTCGAATCACATACGGGCTGATGGTCGCCGGCTGCAGGCCGAGGCGCGCCTCCGACAAGCAAAAGTGCGCATGCTCCGCCGCCACCGCGATGTCGCACGCGGCGACCAGACCCATGCCGCCGGCATACGTGTCCCCCTGGATGTGCGCAATGACCGGGCGCGGGCACGACCAGATGGTGTGCAGCATCTGCGCGAGCGTCATGGCATCGGCCCGGTTCTCGTCGTCCGAGTAGCTGGCCATCTTCTTCATCCAGTTCAGGTCTGCGCCCGCGCAGAATGCGGGCCCGTTGCCGGCGAGCACGATGACGCGCACCTCGTCCATGTCGCCAAGGGCACGGAAGGCACCGGTCAGTTCGGCAATGACGATTTCATTGAAGGCGTTGCGCACATCGGGTCGGTTCAGCGTGACGGTGGCGATGTGGCTGGCAACGTTGACGGTAAGGGTGGTGAAGTCCATGTTGCGCTCCGGATGAATGGGGATGCGGGCCTGCGCGGTCCTGGCTGGCGGCACGTCAGGAGCCGCTCTCGAACGGCAGGCCAAGCGATCGGAAAAAGGCGCCGACTTCCGGCAGCCAGATGGGAATGCCCTCGCGCGCACTGAACAGGCGGTGCGAGTCGCCGGCGAACTCGCCCACGTCGACCATGCGCGCGTTGGCGGCCGGCCCTTTCGCGTTGGCCTTGTAGGCATTGAACATGCGGTCGGGCAACGGTGCAGGCCAGTAGCTGTCGTTGTCGCCATAGATCCACAGCGAAGGATAGCGCGCGTCCTTGCCATAGTCGCCGAACGTCTCGATCAGGCGGTCTTCCCAGTCGGCACAGCTCAGGTTGCGCAGGCCACCGGCGAAGTTGACCACGCCGAGCACGCCGGGATAGGAGATCGTGTTGAACGCCATGGTCGTCAGGCCGCCATGCGACTGGCCGATGACCACGATGCGATCCTTGTCGACGTAGGGCTGGCTGACCATGTAGTCCAGCGCGGCAACCACGTCTTCGGCCTGCTGCTGGCCGTTGATCTCGATATTGCAGCTACCGCCGATGTATGGGCCGCCCGAGCGCGCGAAGCCCTGGCGCATCGGCAGCACCACCACGTAGCCGCGGCGCAGGAACTCGACGCTCTGCGCCGGGAAGCGCGCACGTCCCTGGAAGGCCGGCTTGCCCGGTGACTTGCCATGGTTGATCACCACGAGCGGAAACGGTCCTTCGCCGGACGGGCGGAACACCGTCGCTTCCAGCTCGATGCGAAATGGCGACGCATCCTTGGGCAGCAACACCACCTGCTCGGAAAACCGCACACGGGTCGCCTGGGCGGCTGGCGCCCCGTTCGCCGCGGGTGGCTGTGCCTGGGCCACGACCTGCGCATACAGC
>JACXTT010005491.1_pt1 | contig 18398 bp, 11 predicted proteins | sample 9270951 | NCBI WGS metagenome assembly JACXTT01 (sample SAMN15532306, study PRJNA645909) | rock metagenome | isolation source: weathered quartz diorite | place: Puerto Rico | collected 2017-06-21 | reverse complement strand
GCCAACGCTCAGGAACTGAAGCGCTTTGCTCCCGATGTCGTGATCGACCTAATCATGAGTTCCGGTCCGCAGGCGAAGGAGCTGATGAACCTCTTCCGTAGGGTGGCTCGACGCGTGGTCATGTTGAGCAGCATCGACGTATACCGCGCGATAGGCGTTTCGCAAGGCACGGAAAGTGGTCCGTTGCAGGAGGTGCCGCTTACGGAAGAGTCGGAGCTGCGGCGCAGTCTGCATCCCTACCCAGCAGAGAGCATGCAGCTCATGCGCAAGATTTTCCCTTGGGTGACAGACGATTACGACAAAATCCCGGCGGAGCGAATCGTGATGAACGATCCTGAACTTCCGGGTACGGTGCTCCGGCTGCCCATGGTGTATGGACCTGGCGATCGGCTGCATCGTTTTTATCCCCTGGTGAAGCGCATCGCCGATGCACGGGACCACATTATTTTTGCCGAGGCGCTGGCCGGCTGGCGCTCGCCGCGGGGTTACGTGGAGAACGTGGCCGCTGCCATTGCGCTGGCTACCACAGATGATCACGCCGAGCGACGTATCTATAACGTGTGCGAGGAACCATCGTTCAGCGAACTGGAATGGGCGCGAAAGATCGCCGGCGAGATGCAGTGGAAAGGGGAGTTTGTCGTCCTGCCAGCGGAGCACACGCCGCGACACTTGCTAAAGCCCGGCAACCCTGCGCAACACTGGACAGCGAGCTCGATGCGCATTCGCCACGAGCTTGGGTACGAGGAGCCGGTAGCGATTGAGGATGCGATCCGACAGACCATACGTTGGCAGCGGGAGAATCCGCCGGCCGACGCGTTAGCGACGCATTTCGATTATGCGGCAGAGGATGCCGCAGTGGCAGGCTACCATCCATAGGCTTGGCAACCAGGTCGTTTTCAGACTGGCAGTTGAAATCGAGATTTTTTCGCAGGCCAGGCAGGACGGACGGCAAGGAATCCTGACCTTCTGGTGACGGGTTATTGATCGCCATTCCCTTAGCTGCTAAGCTTCCAGTGAAAAACTACCCATCCCGTGAGTGGCGGACTGTCTCAAATGGTTCGCCTTCCGTGAAAGAGGAAGTCCAGGTTTGTCGCGACCGATTTTGATACCGACAGTGGGAGAGTTCCGCTTGCTAGAAATCCTCTGGCGTCTGGGGGAGGGCACAATCGAAGATTTTGTGCGAGCTTCTGAAAAGGGTGAACCCCTGAACTACAAAACGGTCCAAACCGTCCTGCGTATCATGGAGAACAAGAAATTTGTCAGTCACTCGGTGCGTGGGCGCGCCTTCGTGTATCGGCCACGGGTGAAGCGCTACGACGTCAGCCGCCTTTCCCTGCGTTCCTTGTTGAACAGATATTTTCGTGGCTCTCCTTCTGAGCTTTTGGTGAATCTACTAGAGGACGAGCGCATTGATCGCAACGAACTAGAGAAGCTCGAAGGCTTGATCCGCAGCTATCGCAAGGCAAGTCTCGCTGGGCGGCAAAAGTCTCGCTGAGGATGGAACATTATGTGGTTCGACGGCTCCCTGGCGGGTTTGAGTGTCTGGATCACATATTCTCTGCAGGTCACGCTTGTCTATCTAGCGATCCGGTGCATTTGCGCCTTCATCCACAATCCTCGTACCCGTGCCAGAATTTGGGGCTGCTTTTTGCTCTTGATCATTGCGGCATGGCTCACTTTGTGGGTTCCGGGCCAGGCAGGCAGAGTCGTTCATCTCGCATATGGATCACCGCCCCTGCCGCCGCTCGCGCCGCTTCGGGTGACGCTGCCGTTGAACAGCGTCTGGGCTTCTCGCGTTATCAAGCTCGCGTCAACCGCTTGGCGACTCTACTTCCTCTTGTTAGCAGGCTCACTCTTGCATTTGATTCTCAAATCAATGCAACTCAAGTCTATTCTTCGGCTGGCTGAACCGCCCTCACGCCAATTACAGTTGCTTTTTCGAACCCTTTGTCTGCAATTGGGGATCGCGCATTGTGAATTGGGACTTCTGTCAATGTTACGCTCCCCCGCCACCTGTTACTGGCTGCGGAGTTACGTGTTGCTGCCCACGGATCTGGTTCCTCAACTTGACGCCGATCGACTCGCTGATGTTCTACGGCACGAGCTCATTCATGTGCAGCGGCTCGATTACTTGTGGGATCGGATGGCAGCGTTCGGTTGCAGGCTGGTTTTCTTTCATCCGCTCGTGTGGCTGGCCTACCGACATCTGCGATGGGAGCGGGAGTTGGCATGCGATCATGCAGTCGTAGAGAACAGTCCAGAGGCACGGTTGCGTTATGCCGAATGCCTTACCCGCCTTGCTCGCTGGTTTGCGGTGAGAAGCAAGCTTTCAGCCGGCATCGGGTTTTCCTCTTCTGAATCCTTGCTAGCCAACAGAGTTCGCGCTCTGTTGAGCGAGCCCTCATCGTATTCTGCTCATCAAAAAGTCGCCCGCGCCGGACTTGTCGCGGTCATGGCGAGTGTCGCGCTATGGTTGTTGCCCGGTCTGGGCCTTACCTTGTATGCACCGGTTCAGCTGGCCACATTGTCGACCGGGCCTGGCAACCCCCATGCGGAGGCTGCGCGGAAGAAAACTCCCAGCACAAAAACTGCCCATTTTTCGACGCCCAAACCGACGAGGGAACCCTACAAAGAACCGCCTTCACCCGCAATGCCTGGCCCAGTCAATTTGGTTTTGGACCATCAAGCCGCACCGTTGCCAGTCTTAAGCTCGACGACGCCCCCTACGGATACAGATGAAGCAAGATCGACGCTTCCTGACGAGGTGAACGAGAAGGCTCGATTGCAGACTTCACATCCTGTCTGGGATGAGGCTCCCATGCCCCTTGCGACCGGTCCGAAGTGGCGCAGGCTCGTGATTAGCGCCATTACAGGCGGGGTGGGTATCGCGACTGGCCGTGACGTGGACGATGTAGACGGACCGCGTAAAAAGAGCCGCTAATAGAGCTCGATACTAAGAGTCGAGCTTGAGTTCAAACGGTTGGCGGCTTCTTGGGCCCAAGGGTCGTAGGTTCAAATGCTGTCTCCGTCTTCGGTCGAAGTCCGTGAATATCCTCTACCAGGGCTCGCAGGATCTCCGCTACGCTCCACGCCTGCGCCACACACCCGCGGGGCTGTTGTGGCGGGTCGCCATCGAAGATCTCCGAGATGTGACCAAGCCCGGCATCCGCGAGGTGATCCTTCAGGGACGCCAGCCATTCGGTTGCCTGGCAGCGAGCAGTCTCACTGTATCCATTCACTTTCATGTACGCTGTTACGAACGGTCCCAGGAGCCACGGCCACGCAGTTCCCTGGTGATAGGCACCATCACGATCTATCGGTCCACCGGCATATCGACCGCGATATTGGGGATTGCTGGGTGCGAGGCTGCGCAGTCCATAAGGCGTCAAGAGGTGTTCCTGAACCTTGTCCACTACCGCCCTGGCGCGCCCGGGTGACAGCATGCTGTGGTTGAGACTGACAGCAAATATCTGGTTGGGGCGGATCGAGGGGTCCGGTGATGCGTCATTGATGACGTCGTACAAGCAGCCAGTTGTTTCGTTCCAAAACAGTCGATTGAAACTCCAACTCGCGAGCGTAGCCATATCGCGATAGCGCTCTTGCTCGGCTTTGTCGCCGAACTGGCCGGCCAGATCCTCCATGACACAAAGTGCGTGATACCAAAGCGCCTGAATTTCGACGGGTTTGCCCCGCCGTGGCGTGACTATCCAGTCACCGATTTTGGCGTCCATCCAGGTAAGTTGGACGCCCGGTTCGCCCGATGTGAGTAGCCCGCTGGGCTCCACTTTGATTCCGTAATGTGTGCCGCGAACGTGCCAGCTAATGATTTCGGCGAACACGGGGTAGAGTTCCTGGCGTACAAAATGGACATCGCCGGTGTAGGCCAGAAAGGCGCGAGCGGCTTCGAAGAACCAGAGGGTGGCGTCCACGGTGTTGTATTCCGGCGCCTCACCCGCATCCGGGAATCGGTTCGGCAGGACTCCCTGATCCATATTCTGAGCGAAGGTTCGCAGAATACCGCGGGCGACATCGAAGTGGCCGGTGGGTAGGGTGAGGCCGGGGAGGGCAATCATGGTATCGCGCCCCCAGTCGCTAAACCAGTGGTAGCCCGCGATAACCGTCTTCTGCGCCCCACGAGCAACGATGTACTGATCAGCGGCAGCGGCAAGATCCCGGACGAAAGCGTCCTCGCCCGCTGACCAAGAGGCTGTCTTCCGTCGACGCACGATTTCCCCCTGGCGATAATCCGCGGCCTGGGCAACATCGCGCCGTTCCGTGGAAACGACCACTGCGGCCGAGCGGAGGTCGCGCAAGTCGAAACGCCAGACAAAGGGATTGAACAAGTCTTCGGAGAAATCGAGCCCGCGTTCCCGCTCTACGTCGTATTCAAAATTACGGTACCACTCGCCGGTTTTCCGCAGCTCCGCGGTACTGTGAGCCAGATGCAGCGATGGTAGACCCTGATAAGGAGTGACGGTCACCAGTCCCGGGCCCTGGGCAAGAGCTGGGTTGATGGCGCTGTTTTCGTGAGTAGTGCTGTGGTAGTCGCGAAATGCAATCAGTGGTCTGACTTCCAGCCAAAGTCCCTTCGGCGATTCGGGATGGCGATTGTCTTTCGCTTGATATTGCAGCACCGTGCTGTTCTCGCCGAAAACCATGAAGACAGTCTTCTCGAGTTCAATGCCTTCGATTTCGTAGGTGAAAACTGGAAACGGATCCAAACGGAATTGCTTCAAATATCGGAATCCCTGCGGGTGAACCACACCCGGATAGCGGTTCGCCGACAGATCAAACGATTGCCTATCAATAAACAACGTCTCTTCCATCTTCGAAAGCAGGACAACCCGACCAACCGGGGGTTTGGTGGCCGCCACCAGCAATCCGTGATAGCGGCGGGTGTTCAGACCGAGGATGGTAGAGCCAGCAAAACCGCCGAGTCCATTGGTTTCCAGCCACTCCAGACGGAGCGCAACATCCGGATTCCCGCAGGTCTCCCGACTGAACTGAATCATGGCTTGCGCTCTTCAAGCATGCGTGCTCTCAGTATCGCGCGGGCGTGGACGGAATGTAGCGCATGTTTGTCAGCGCCAAGCGAACTAACCAGGACCGACCCTGTGTGCGCCCGCGAGAGGGTGCTGGCTGCAGTCCCCAAGTCTACCACCGCCTTACCAGCCACCTGGATGGCATCATTGAGCGGTGCAAGTCTCTGGTCCTAGGCAAGCGCGCCGCTCCTCATGAATTCAGTCTACGGATACCGACGCGAACCCTGGCTTCGCTTTGCCGCACTCACGAAACTCTCCGCTCTGTTGCATCAACTTGGTAACCACACCAGTCCATCCAGTCTGATGGCTTGCACCTACTCCGGCGCCCGAATCTCCGTGGAAATATTCGTGAAATAAGATCAGGTCACGCCAGTGTGGATCGGTCTGAAATTTTTCGAGGTTGCCGAATACCGGACGCCGGCCACTCTCGTCCTGAACGAATAGGCTGGTCATGCGCCGGGACAGTTCTCCTGCTACTTCCCACAGCGTCAGCAATTGTCCGGATCCAGTTGGGAACTCAACTCTGAAATCGTCGCCGAGATAGTGATGAAATTTCTGCAATGACTCAACCAGCAGGTAGTTCACCGGAAACCAGATAGGTCCACGCCAATTTGAGTTGCCGCCGAACTGTCCGGTCGAAGACTCACCGGGCTCGTAGTCCACACGGTGCTCGATCCCTTGTACCGTGAGCCTGTACGGGTTGTTGCGATGAAACTGAGACAGCGCTCGAATGCCGTGCGGAGAGAGAAACTCACCTTCGTCCAACATGAACTTCAGAATACTTCGCAGCTGATCGGGGTCAGCAATGGACAACAGCCGCCGCTTGCCCATGCCCCCGGTCGACATGGAGGCAAGGTTTGCGGTGAGATCGGTCCGGTTTTCAAGGAACCACTGCAAGCGCCGTTTGAAATCTGGAAGGTTGTCGAGAACCTCCGGTTCCAATGTTTCTACGGCAAACAGCGGAATCAATCCCACTATGGACCGGATCTTCATTGGAAATTGTGCGCCGTCAGGAAGCTTGAGGACATCGTAGAAGAATCCGTCCTCTCCGTTCCACAGCCCCATATGTTCTTCGCCCCGATGGCTCATGGCATGGGCGATATAGATAAAGTGCTCCCAGAACTTACTGGCGACGTCTTCGTAGCTGGGTTCTTCGGTCGCGAGTTCGAGGGCGATGGCCAGAAGATTTAGGGTATACATCGCCATCCAGCTGGTTCCGTCGGACTGTTCGATGTAACCACCGGTAGGCAACGGCGCGCTGCGGTCGAAGACGCCGATGTTATCCAGGCCAAGGAAGCCTCCCTGGAAAATATTCATGCCCTCAGCGTCCTTACGATTCACCCACCAGGTGAAATTCAGCATGAGCTTGTGGAAGATGCGCTGCAGAAACGCCCGGTCACCTTTTCCTTTCCGCTTCTTATCGATCTTATAGACGCGCCACGCCGCCCAGGCATGAACGGGAGGATTCACGTCTCCGAAGGCCCACTCATAGGCGGGAATCTGTCCGTTGGGGTGCATGTACCACTCGCGAAGCATCAGCGTGAGCTGTTCTTTCGCGAAATCGGAATCAACCAGGGCCAGCGGAATGCAATGAAATGCTAGGTCCCAGGCGGCATACCAGGGATATTCCCACTTGTCGGGCATGGAGATTACGTCCGCGTTGTACAAGTGCGTCCACTCGTGGTTGCGGCCTTTCTGGCGTTCTCGCGGCGGGGGAGGGTTGCCCGGGTCTCCCTGCAGCCAGTCTTTGATGACGTAATGGTAGAACTGTTTCGACCACAACATGCCAGCAAAGCCCTGACGCATCACATTCTTTGCATCGGCCGAAAGGTCTTGTGGAATCACCGTGTCGTAAAACTCGTCGGCTTCGCGCTTGCGGAGATCGAAGGTCCGATCAAAGCGATCGAATGCCTCCATTGGCCTCAGTTCGGACTTGACCAATCTCAGCCGCACCGTCTCAGACTTTCCGGCTCCGACGCTCAGGTGATAGTGCGCAGCGGCCTTGGTTCCCGCCTGCTGAGGATTCACCGCGTTTCTGGTCCCCTGGACGATGAAATCGTTGATCCCATCCTTTACATACGGCGCGGAATTGTCGGCTCCCCAGAGGCGATAAGCGTTGGTCTCGTTCTCCGTGAACAGTAAATCCGGAGATCCTTCACAGTGCAGCCGATAACTGCCGAGGTGGGGATGATTTAGCTCAATCACGGGGCTCCCACTCGAGCGTGATTGGTGAAGCTCCGGACGTCGACCCTTGCCGCCCCACGACCATGTATTGCGGAACCACACGGTAGGCAGCAGACGTAGCGTAGCCGCTTCCGGCCCACGATTCCAGACTGTGAGGTTGATCAGGATATCTTCAATATCGGCTTTGGCATATTCCACGAACACGTCGAAGTAGCGATTCTCATCGAAGATGCCTGTGTCCAGCAATTCATGCTCTGGCTGATCTTTTCCTCGGCGAAGATTTTCTTCCAACAACTGACCATAGGGGAATTCAGATTGCGGATACTTATAGAGATATTTCATATAGGAGTGCGTAGGGGTTGAGTCCAAATAGAAGTAGTATTCCTTTACGTCCTCGCCGTGGTTGCCTTCGTTGCCCGTCAAGCCAAAAATTCGTTCTTTCAGAATGGGGTCATGTTCGTTCCACAGAGCGACGGCAAAGCAGATCATCTGTCTGCGGTCGCTGATCCCCGCCAGACCGTCCTCGTTCCAGCGGTATACCCGGGAGCGGGCGTGGTCGTGAGGAAAATATTCCCATGCGCTCCCGTGAGCGCTGTAGTCTTCCCGTACGGTGCCCCATGCACGCTCGCTGAGATACGGGCCCCAGCGCTTCCAGTGTTTTTTGCGGGCTCCAGATTCGGATAGGCGGATCGCTTCCTGCGTCATGAAGGCTCCGTGTCCTCAGTTGAGATCACGCGGAATAGACTAGCAAACTCATTCGCCGAGCTCTCGGCCTTTCTAAGGCCATACCTTGAGCGTTGTGCTGCGGGACAGTCTGGCCCGTGTTCGAGCGTCTCGATCGGCGGCCGAAAACGACATCGCTCAAGCTGAGCTACTTGGGCCGTTGACCACCGCTGCTCCATTGAAAAAAGCATCGCCAAGACAGGCAAATGTGTCCTCGATATGCTGCTCGCAACAGACGAATCGACATGGAACCGCGCTCAAGCCGCCGGTCCGGGGCTGTTCCATCCTTTTCTGGGTAGGGGCTAATCAGGCGACCTACCCTTGCACATGGCAGGGCGTGCCCGATCCGTGTCGGACTAGGACTGCTTTCCGGCCAATTTCGCCGCGACCGCAGCAAAGCCGGCGGCGAAGACGTTGTTTCCGATCTGCGCAACAACGGCATCGCGCTCAGCTCCGACCACTTCGAAGTCGGCCCACCACTCCCCGAATGTCCGGTTGCCCTGGGTAACCCGGTGCAGCCGGACGCCGGCCATGTAGCCGCGAACCGGCAATGTGCCTTCGATAATTTCGTAGGTGAAGACGTGATTCCAGTCGTCCATGCAGAGCAGAACCTCGCGCACAAAGCCTTCTGCGAGGGTGAGACGACGCACACAACCGACCTGATCGCTTGGCCGGTTATCTTCGATCAGGCTATGCTTGATTCCGGGATGATAGGAAGGCATACCGTTGTAGTCGCGCATGATCCCCCATACCTTTTCGATCGGGGCATCAACTACCGCGCTTACATAAACCGTGTTGGGCATTTTTCCTCCAGGGTTAGAAACTGATTCGCTTGAAATCCTGAGCCTGCTTGGTGATCGCAACTTCGGTGGGTAAGCGTTCCATGGAACTCGCGCCGTAGAAGCCGTGACAGCGGTGGGTCTTGCGGAGCACCGTGGCGGCGTCGGCGGGTTCAGCGATTGGGCCCCCGTGGCAAAGCACGATGATGTCGGAGCGGGCGTCAAGCGCCGCTTCGGCGATGGCATCGATCCGGCCGGCGCAGGCTTCGAGCGTGACCACAGTCTCGGCACCGATCGTGCCGCCGGTGGTCAGGCCCATATGGGCGACGAGAATATCCGCACCGGCATTCACCATCCTCTCCGCCTGCGACGGGTCGAAAACATAGGGAGTCGTCAACAAATCCTTCTCGTGAGCCAGACGTATCATCTCGACTTCCATCTCGTAGCTCATTCCAGTCTCTTCGAGATTCTGGCGAAAGACACCATCGATCAATCCGACAGTGGGGAAGTTTTGCACGCCCGAAAAACCGACGGTGGCAACGCTGTCGAGGAAAGTGTCGAACGGGCAAAAGGGATCGGTGCCATTCACTCCCGCGAGCACGGGTGTTTTCCTCACGACGGGCAGCACTTCTTTTGCCATTTCCATGACAATGTCGTTGGCGTTGCCATAGGCCAGGAGCCCGGACAGCGAACCCCTGCCAGCCATGCGGTAGCGGCCTGAGTTGTAGATGACAATCAGGTCAATGCCGCCAGCCTCTTCGCACTTCGCCGACAAGCCGGTGCCAGCTCCGCCGCCGATGATGGGTTGGTGGCGGCGAACCATTTCCTGATACTTGGCCAGCAATTGTTCACGCGCAAAGCGTGGCATAGCCCGTTCCCTTGGTCATTGAGTTATCTGGCTAATGGCCAGAAATTCATCGGCGGCGGCCTGGGCGAACTGAGGATGGTTAATATGATACGGAATCCGCCGCAATTTCCGCCGGTTGGTCTGTTTCAGTTCAGCGGTCAGAGTTTCAAACAGAGCAGCGTCCGCTGCTGGGTCCCAGAAAGGCTGGGCCGGCGCATCCAGTGCCGAAACCCCGCCCGAGGGCAACAGAAATCGCACTTCCCCCTGACATTGATTGAGTCGCGCGGCGATCCAGCGCGCCTGAAGAATATTTTCCTCGATGGTGGTCCGCATGAGCGTGATTTGCGGATTGTGCCGGTAAAGAGTTCGCCCTCGATAGCGCTCGGGCACGGTTTCGGGCGCCCCGAAGTTCACCATGTCGAGCGCGCCGCAGGAACCCACATAGGGTGAGCGGGTGCGAGCCACCGCCCCAAACCGGTCGTCGCTGCACGGCAGCACGCCGCCAAACAAATGATCGCAAACCTCCGTCGTAGTGATATCGAGCACCCCGGCAAGGTAGCTACTTTCCAGCAGTTTTTCCATTGACTGGCCGCCAGTCCCGGTGGCGTGAAAGGCCACACAATCATAGCGGTCAGCCAGCAGCCGGGATATCTGCTGAACACAGGCGGTGGTTACCCCGAACATGGTGAGCCCGAGGGCGGGGCGCTCCTGGGCTGTTTGCGGAACCGGGTGTAGCATCATGCCCGCAACTGCATTCGCCGCGTTGCCCAACACGCGGCGCGAGATCCCGTTCAAGCTTCCCATGTCTGTGATGGAATAGACCATCGTGATGTCGCAAGCACCCACGTAGCCGGCGACGTTGCCCGAAGCCATGGTCGACACCATCAGTTTGGGCACACCTACGGGCAACGCACGCATGGCGCGCGTGATCAGCGCCGTGCCGCCGGATCCTCCCAGCCCGAGCATACCGCCGACGTCACTGCGACTCTTGATCAGGCGCTCAAACGCATCGCCCATTGCGGTAATTGCCGTGCCACGATCGGCGGTAAATACGGCGCTTCGGCCTTGCGGGTGATGTTTAGCCACATCCTCGGGAGAGAGGTTGAGGCGCACCTCCGAAGGCCCCGAGCTACCCGAGGTGGAGAGATCCACCAATATTACGGACAGGCCGGCCGCCTCGAGCACGGTGCACACGAAGTTGGCTTCGTCGCTCTTGGTGTCGAGTGTGGCCGCAACCCAGACTGGCTTTGTGGTCCCCATCGTTGCGTGCGGCCTCCGCGGAACTTGGCACGAAAGTATATCGCGGAAGCGGAGTCGTCACGCGAGAGCAAGGTGGGACCGGTGCCGGCTTCATACCGGCGGGGTAAGACGCAAATCGTGGAGGCTCGATCGGCGCGATTGGACTTTTAACGCACTCTCTGGAACAATATGGCCGAAACACAAGCGCATTACGAGCGTGGAGGTGCAAGTATGATTCCCTTAAAGGTCAATGGAGCCAAACGCTCCTTCGGTGGCGATCCTGATCTGCCACTGTTGTGGTATCTGCGAGACGTACTCGGACTCACAGGAACCAAGTTTGGTTGCGGCATGGCCCTGTGCGGCGCTTGTACCGTGCACCTCGACGGAAAGGCCGTCCGGTCCTGCATCACTAAGATGAGCACGCTGGCGGGGAAAGACGTTACCACCATCGAAGCGATTTCTCATTCCGGTTTGCACCCGGTGCAGCAGAAATGGATTGAGTTCAACGTGCCGCAATGCGGCTACTGCCAATCCGGGCAGATCATGCAAGCCATCTCGCTGTTAAAGGAAAAACCCAAACCGAGCGATGAGGACATCGATACCAGCATGTCGGGAAACATTTGCCGGTGCGGCACCTATCAGCGCATTCGTGCGGCGATCAAAGCGGCCGCGGGAGAACAGGCATGAGCGACCATATTCTGAACGTCAGCCGTCGCGGCTTTCTGCAGGGGATCGCTTCGACGGGCGCTTTGATTCTAAGTGTGCGACTGGTTCCCGACCTGTTATGGGCAACCGAGACCGGGCGCGCAACGCACGCCGACGGCGCCGTTCTCCACCCCAACGCATTTGTCGGGATTGACACCGACGGAACCGTGTTTATTGTGGCTCACCGCTCGGAGATGGGCACGAGCAGTCGCACGTCCGTGCCCCTCATTCTGGCCGATGAACTTGACGCGGATTGGAAGCGAGTCAAGCTAGAACAGGCGATCGGCGACCCGCGATACGGCGATCAGGACACCGATGGATCGCATTCGGTTCGCAGTTTCTACGACGGGATGCGCGAGGCAGGAGCCACAGCCCGCCTGATGTTGACCCAAGCCGCGGCGCAGCAATGGAAAGTTCCAGTATCGGAGTGCCACTCCGATCTCCACGTCATCGTTCACCCCAAGAGCAACCGCAAGGCCGGCTACGGAGAACTGGCCTCATCCGCAGCCAAGCTTCCGGTTCCCAAGAAAGAAGAGCTTCAATTCAAACCCAAGAGCGCCTGGCGATATGTCGGAAAGGGCACACCCATCTACGACTTGGCGGATATCTGCACCGGCAAGGCAGGTTATGGCATGGATGCCCACTTGGATGGCATGGTCTACGCGTCGGTTGAGCATCCCCCCGTGCTGGGCGGCAAGGTCAAGTCGTATGACGAGAAGGCGCCGCTGCAAGTGAGAGGCGTGACGCAAACCATCCCGATCAAGCCTTTCACCCCGCCCCATCAGTTCCAGCCGCTTGGCGGAGTGGCGGTAATCGCCGACAACACCTGGGCAGCCTTTCAGGGACGCAAGAAGCTCAACGTGGCCTGGGACCACGGTGCAAACGCCAGCTATGACTCGGATCAATACAAGAAGGAGTTGCACGACACGGCGCGTAAACCGGGCAAGGTGGTGCGCAATATCGGTGATGTGGATGCCGCCTTCGCCAAGGGCGGAAAGATCGTGGAAGCGGATTATTACGCACCTCATTTGGCGCATGCCACCATGGAGCCGCCGGTGGCTCTGGCCGACTTCCGCGATGACAAGGTCACGATTTGGGCTCCGACGCAGAATCCGCAGGCCGTCCAGGAAACTGTTGCCGGGGTGTTGGGCATCGCCAAGGAGAACGTGATTTGCCACGTGCCTCTGTTGGGCGGCGGGTTTGGGCGCAAGTCGAAGCCGGACTATGCAGCCGAGGCGGCAATGCTCTCGAAAGCGTTGGGACGCCCCGTGAAGGTAGTGTGGAGCCGGGAAGACGATATCAAGTTTGGCTTTTATCACTCCGTAGCCGCCATGTACATGAAGGCCGCGCTCGATGAAAAAGGGAAGCCCGTCGCGTGGTTGCAGCGCTCGGTCTTTCCGCCCATCGGTTCCACGTTTGCCTTGAACACCACCTATGGCGACGCGGGCGAGATGGCGCTGGGTTGGACGGACCTGCCTTTCGATATTCCGAATCATCGCGCGGAAAACGGGCCTGCCGAAAACCACGTGCGCATCGGTTGGTTCCGCTCGGTGGCGAATATTTATCACGGTTTCGCGGCCCAATCGTTCGCGAATGAGCTTGCCTATACGGCGGGCCGGGAACCGCTGGAATATCTGCTCGAGCTGATTGGTCCGGCACGAATCGTCGACGTCAAGGCTTCCGCACCCGAATACGCAAATTACGATGGTTCTCCGCAAGACTATCCTTTGGACACGGCGCGCATGCGGCGTGTACTGGAACTGGCGGCCGAGAAATCCGGCTGGGGAAAACGCAAGCTGGGAAAAGGTGCGGGGATGGGGATTGCTGTGCATCGTAGCTTCTTGACCTACGTTGCCACCGTGGTAGAAGTCGAAGTCGACGATAAGGGTGAAGTGAAAATTCCAGTGGTCCACACCGCGCTGGACGCAGGCCTGGTGGTAAATCCGGAAGCCACGCGCGCCCAGTTTGAAGGCGCGGCCGTATTTGGTACCAGCATTGTACGAAGTGGAGCGATTACGGCCAAGAATGGCGCCATCGTGCAGTCCAATTTCGATGACTATCCGGTGGCCCGGATGAATGAAGCTCCCTACAAAACCAATGTCTACATTGTGGACAGCGACGCTCCTCCGGCGGGAGTAGGCGAGCCGGGTGTACCGCCGTTTGCCCCAGCGGTTTGCAATGCCATCTTTGCCGCGACCGGGAAGAGAATTCGGGAGTTGCCTCTTTCCAATACCGCTGCTGGCGCCTAGTTTGCGGGCACTGCGTCGGCAAACCGACGCGGAGCGCCCATTTTGCCGCGGATTGCTTGGTCGATGCCACAATAGATCAGCGGTTCTGGGTGAGGCTCTGCATGAAAGAAGCTGGGAGATGTGGAGCCTCAGCCAATCAAGGCCCAGGTCGTCAAATTTTTGCGTGATCGATGTTGGGCCGGTTTCTCCCTTCGTTGCCCATCGCCTGACCCGTCCCGGTTTGCGCAACTGCGCATGGCTCGACTGTGCCGGATCAATTGGCACCACAGGGCCATTTACGTTTTCATGCCGGAAATCTACTCTCGATTTGAGCAGTTCTGGGGGAGGGCTGTTCGACGAACGTCCCAAGACTCAAACCTGGGTCTGGGACGTTTTCGTGTTTGGTTTTACGGGAAAAGTGGGGCCTGCATGATCCCGGTGCACCAGCCCTAAAGCCACGAAAACATTAGCGCAGTGTCCTTCTGGATGTGCAAATCCTAAAGGTTGTACAAAATTCTAGGCCGCGCCTCAGTTTCGACAGGCTTCACCGGTGCTGCGCTAAGTTACAGCATCCATTCGGGTTAGCCGCTTCCGCTATTTTGTAGAAAAACAACTCCGGTTCCCGGTTCCGCGCAGGAATCGGTTCTTCCCGCGATTCCACAAGCTTTCCACAGGATGTGGAACGCCAGTTGTAGTTGAAAAATGGGACAAAAATTCTAGCCCTCGGGCTGCATTCCGTCGAAGGCCCTGGACTCAAAGCGGGTGGATCGCTTGACAAAAGCCAGCTTGACCTTGCCGGTCGGGCCGTTACGCTGCTTGGCGATGATCAGTTCGGCCTGGCCTTCCAGTTCGGGTTCGTCGGGTTTGTAGACTTCCTCGCGAAAGATGAAGGCTACGACGTCCGCATCCTGCTCAATCGATCCGGATTCACGCAAGTCGGCGAGTTGTGGGCGATGATCGCCACCCCGGCTCTCGGGAGCGCGGCTTAGCTGCGATAGAGCAATGACCGGCACCTTGAGTTCCTTGGCCAGCGCTTTCAGCCCACGCGAGATGGCAGACACTTCCTGGGTACGGTTTTCATATCGTCGGCCCCCACCCGACATGAGTTGCAGGTAGTCGACAATGATTAAATCGAGGCTGGCTTGCGATTGTTGCAGGCGCCTCGCTTTGGCGCGCATCTCGCTCAGGCTGATGCCGGGCGTGTCATCGATGAAAATTGGCGCGTGCGCCAATTGCTCCATGGCTTCCACAACCTTGTCCATGTCCTCGCGCCACAAAGAGCCGGTGCGCATCTTATGCGAGTCCACTCGGGCCCTTGAACAAAGCAGTCGCAGCAACAGCGCCTCGCGGGACATTTCGAGCGAAAACATTCCAACTACTTTCTTGTCCTCGATAGAAGTGTTTTCGGCAATGTTCATGGCGAAAGCGGTTTTCCCCATGGAAGGCCGGGCGGCAAGGATGATCAGGTCGGAGCGCTGCAATCCGCTGGTCATTTCATCCAGGTCGGGATAGTGGGTGGCCAGTCCGGTAATACGTTGACCGCGCTGGAGCAGCGCGTCCACCGATCCGAACGATTCCTTGACGATCTCCTGCACGCCCATGAAGCCGCGCCCGATGCGCTTTTCGGAGAGCTGCATGATGGCGGCTTCGACGTCGTTGAGCACTTCTTCGGCCGGGTCGCTCTGGTCGGAGGCGCGTGCGATGGCGGAATTGGCGGCATGGATCAGTCCGCGCAAGAGCGCTTTATCGCGAACAATTTTGATGTAATGCTCGATGCTGGGGCGATCGGGAACGCCATCCACCAGGCTGGAGATGTACCCGACATCGCCAATCGTCTCCAGCTCCTTGTGCCGTTCGAGCTCCTCGACCAGGGTGATCATGTCGATCGGTCGCGCCGACTCGGCCAAATCCATCATGCGCGAATAAATGCGGCGGTGAGAGTCGAGAGAAAAGTCTTCCGGCTTGAGATGCTCCGCGGCCTGATTGTAGGAAAAATTGTCCAGCAGAATGGCGCCGAGAATCGAACGCTCGGCCTCTACACTAGCGGGAAGACTGTGCGCGAGACTGTAGTCAGTAGTAGCCAAGGCCTTGGTATCTGTCCCAGAAGCTAGTCACGCCCGTTTCGAAGCGTGAGCCCGATGTTAGTCGCGATCGACTTGTGGATGCCGTGCAAGGGCTTCGGAAAACGTCGACCAAACTGATTTTTGTCGGTCGCATAGTTGCTCTCTCAGTATAGGAGAACAAAAAGCGAATTATCAAGGGCGAGAAAGAATGCGGTGGCCTACGAATTCAAAAGAAAAGCGGCCCAGGCCAGCCACCTGGGCCGCATTGCTCGTGAGTGCTCGGCCTGTCGACGCCGCGCGAGGCGGCGAGGTGTACGCTCGCAAAACCGCGTTCGCGAAGGAACGCACGTCTCTGGCGCACGCTGCCGGCTATCCATCCGCGAACAGATCCAGGACATGATCCGAAGATCTTGATTCGCGGATTTTCACCCGCATTGACCGCGGAAGCGGGCGGCTCGAGTCCAGCCGATTAGGCCGAACCGTTTGAGGAGGCCGCATCGCCCGAGTTTCCCGCAACGCGCCGAAGCGCATCTCCGAAAACCCTCCCGTCGGTTCACCCTCGAGAACCGCCGGTCACCGCCAGCTCTTGCCACAGTCACCAGCAGGCTGAATGCATCTCACGCTTGCACTAGGGGCACTTTGCGCGCATGCGAACTCAATCGCAACGAAAAACTGAGGCCGAGTTGTGCAGAAACTGTGGAGGACGGGAGTTCCTTGTGGAAAGGAAAGGAAAACGCAGGAAAATTTCTCGCCCATCAAATTACGCGGATGAACACTGACAAATCTTGTCAGTGTTCTTGCGAAGCGAGATCTCGGTTTACGCTTCTACATCACACAAAACAATAGGCACGACCGAAGTCGTGCCCGAAATTGCGTGGCTTTGTCGGTGTCTCGGCTTTGTCCGTCGCGAAAGACCTAGTCGCGCACTCCATCCAGAAACGCGCGCAACTTCCGCGATCTCGACGGATGGCGCAGCTTACGCAACGCTTTGGCCTCGATTTGACGAATGCGCTCGCGAGTCACCGCAAACGACTGGCCCACTTCTTCCAGTGTGTGTTCCGAGCCGTCTTCCAGACCGAAACGCATCTTAATGACCTTTTCCTCGCGCGGCGTCAGCGTACGCAGCACCTGCGACGTTTGATCTTTCAAGTTGACGTTGATCACCGCTTCAGCCGGTGAGACTACAGCCCGGTCTTCGATGAAGTCGCCTAGGTGAGAATCTTCCTCTTCGCCGATGGGAGTTTCAAGTGAGATGGGCTCCTGCGCGATCTTCAGCACCTTGCGCACCTTGGCCACCGGAATGTCCATGCGCTTGGCGATTTCTTCCGACGTAGGTTCGCGGCCCAGCTCTTGCACTAGCTGCCGCGAGGTGCGGATCAACTTGTTGATCGTCTCGATCATGTGGACAGGGATACGAATCGTACGTGCTTGATCAGCAATCGCCCGCGTAATCGCCTGCCGAATCCACCAAGTGGCATAGGTTGAGAACTTGTAGCCGCGTCGGTATTCGAACTTGTCCACAGCTTTCATCAACCCGATGTTGCCTTCCTGAATCAGATCCAGGAATTGCAAACCGCGGTTGGTGTACTTTTTGGCGATGGACACCACCAGGCGGAGGTTGGCCTCGATCAACTCTCGCTTCGCCTGCTCCGCATCCATGTCCCCCTGGATGATTTCCCGCTGGGTTCGCTTGAGTTCCTGAAAGGAAACGCCGGTCTCGCCCTCCAACTTCTCCAGTTCGGAGCGGACTGACCGTGACTGGCGGCGATATTCTTTCTTCTGGTCCTCGCTACGGGTAGCCTCGGCCTTGCGCTCCAGATTCTGGGATTGCCGGTCGAGCGACCGCAGAGTATCGACCGTCTTGTTGACCCGATCGATCAGTCGCTTTCGCTCGGCGTTCGTAAAACCCAGCTTGCGGACACACAAAGAAACGTGCACCACCGCCCGCGCCAGAGCCAGACGATAACGGCGATAGTCCTTGGGGCGCTTCTTCTGTGAAACTGCGGCGAATTTCTCGATCAACACCCCGGCTTTTTTGTAGGCCTTGGCCAGGTCGTCAATCTTTCCGGTGAATTCCTTCAGCCGGTTCTGCAGAATTTCGTCGGTGATCTCCTCCTCGTCAAAGGTGACCACTTCCTTGATAGAGCGGACGCCCTTTTTGAGGTCTTCCCCCATTGCCAAAAGCTCATTGATGACAATCGGAGAGCGAGAAAGCGCCTTGAGCACCCGCAACTGTCCGCGCTCGATCCGCTTGGCAATCTCAACTTCGCCTTCGCGGGTAAGCAGCGGAACAGTCCCCATCTCGCGCAGGTACATTCTGACGGGGTCGTTGGTTTTTTCCAGAGCGCCGGGAGTGAGGTCGAGTTCGACGTCTTCGCCGACTTCTCCTTCTTCTTCGAACTTCTTATCGAGCGCGGAGGAGGGGACTTTGGGTCCCTCCAGTACATCGATTCCCTGCGTACCAATCGAGGTCAGCAGATCGTCCAGGTCCTCGGGAGAGTGCACGTCGTGCGGGATAAGGTCGTTTACCTGACAATAGGTGAGTTATCCATTATCTTTACCTATATCGATCAGCTTTTTAATCGCAT
>JACXTT010005490.1_pt1 | contig 18398 bp, 13 predicted proteins | sample 9270951 | NCBI WGS metagenome assembly JACXTT01 (sample SAMN15532306, study PRJNA645909) | rock metagenome | isolation source: weathered quartz diorite | place: Puerto Rico | collected 2017-06-21 | reverse complement strand
GAGCGCCCTGCAGATCGACTACGCTGCAAGAACGGTCACGGTCAAGGGACGAACATTTCGTGAAGGCGACTATCTTTCCATCAATGGCACCGAGGGACGGGTCTACGTTGGTGAACTACCGACGGCGCCGTCGGAAATCGTTCAGGTGCTCATCGAGAAATCAATCGATGCGAAAGAAAGCAAGACCTACGGAATGTTCAAGCAATTGATGGACTGGTGCTCGAAGGTGACTCGCATGCAGGTCCGCACAAACGCCGACACGCCCGAGCAAACGGAAAATGCGATGGCGTTCGGAGCGACAGGCATCGGACTATGCCGGACCGAACACATGTTTTTTGAAGGGCAGCGAATCGATGCGATGCGCGAAATGATTCTTGCTGATACCGCCGAGGATCGGAAGAAGGCGCTCGAGAAATTGCTGCCATACCAAAGACAAGATTTCATTGGAATCTTTAAAGCATTGAATGGTTATCCGGCGACGATTCGTTTCCTAGACCCGCCGTTGCACGAATTCCTCCCGCACGAAACCGGCGCTCAAGAAGATCTGGCGAGGAAGATGGGCGTCTCGGTTGAGAAGATAAAGCAGCGCGTCAACCAACTGCACGAGTTCAACCCAATGCTGGGCTTCCGCGGGTGCCGTTTGGGCATTGTCCACACGGAGATTTCTGAAATGCAGGCGCGCGCAGTATTTGAGGCGGCAGCGGAAGTGCAGGCTGCGGGGATCAAAGCTAAACCGGAGGTTATGATTCCGTTGGTGGGTTTCAAGCGAGAGTTCGATCTACAAGCCGAGGTCGTTCACCGTGTAGCGAAGGACGTAATGGCTAAGAGGAAAGTGAAGCTGAACTACCTCGTCGGCACGATGATCGAAGTTCCGCGCGGTGCTCTGACCGCGGATGAAATCGCGGAGACTGCGGAGTTCTTTAGTTTCGGAACCAACGATCTGACGCAGATGGGGCTGGGCATGAGTCGGGACGACTCCGGCTCGTTCTTGTCGACGTATACCGATCTGGAGATCGTGAAAAAAAATCCGTTCGCAACGATCGATCAGCCAGGTGTTGGGCAGCTGATGAAGATCGCTGTGGAGAAGGGAACTCAGAAACGAGCGGATCTCAAGCTGGGTATCTGCGGCGAGCACGGCGGCGATCCGGATTCGGTGAAGTTTTGCCATCGTATCGGGCTCACTTATGTAAGTTGTTCTCCGTTTCGAGTGCCCGTCGCTCGGTTGGCGGCAGCCCAGGCGGCGCTCGAAGAAGAAGCGACAGCGAAAGGAAAAAGGAAGTAGCCGCGAAGCGGCGAGACAATCTTAGCAACGGGCTTACGCCCGTGGCTAGAATTGTTGCGCTCGCTTCGCGAGCTGAGTTTACCGTCATGAAGCTTCTATATTCGTACCTTCGACAACATCGAAACATGGTCATGGGAATTCTTGTCCTGGCGGCCATCAACCAAATCTTCTCGCTGCTCGACCCCGTCATCTTTCGCCATGTCATCGACGATTACGCGACTCGCTATAGTGAATACACGACGAGCCAATTCTTTCGCGGTGTGGGCGTCCTGCTGGCAGCGGCGGTCGGTGTCGCGTTTGTATCCCGCGTTGCAAAAAACTTCCAGGACTATTACATCAACGTCATCACACAGCGGCTAGGCGCACAGATCTACTCCGATGGAATTCGACATTCGCTCGAACTCCCGTACAGCGTGTTCGAGGACCAGCGGAGCGGCGAGACGCTGGGCAAACTCCAAAAAGTCCGCTCCGATGTCGAGCGGCTAACGAACGCCGTCGTCAACATTCTGTTCATCTCTCTCGTTGGCGTGGTCTTCGTGATGGTGTATACGCTGCGGGTTCATTGGCTGATCGCACTGATGTATTTCCTAACCATTCCGGTTCTTGGAGCATTGGTTTCGGTTTTAAGCCGTAAGATTAAGAAAATTCAAAAAGTTATCGTTGCCGAAACAACCGCGCTTGCCGGTTCGACGACCGAGTCTCTTCGCAACATCGAGCTCGTGAAAAGCCTTGGACTCGCTCAGCAGGAAATCCAGCGCCTCAACAATACGACTGGAAAAATCTTGCAATTGGAGCTGAAGAAGGTGAAGTACCTTCGCAGCCTCAGTTTCATTCAAGGCACGTGTGTGAACGCGCTGCGTACGTCGATCTTGGGTTTAATGCTGTACCTCATCTTCACGCGCGCCATTACGGTAGGGCAGTTCTTCTCGTGCTGGATTTACTCGTTCTTTATTTTCGGTCCGCTGCAAGAAGTCGGCAACGTCATGAATATCTATCGCGAGACCGAAGTCTCCCTGAGCAATTTCGAAACGATCCTCAGGATGGAGAAGGAACCGCGCCCAACTCATCCGGTGTCCGTGCCGAGTGTTTCGAACGTGGAATTCGACAACATCGTCTTCCAGCACCAAACCGCGACAACGAAAGCTCTCGATGGAATTTCGTTCACTGCATCTCTTGGTCAGACGATTGCGTTCGTTGGGCCGTCGGGCTCGGGAAAAACGACGTTGGTGAAACTCCTGGTAGGACTCTATCGGCCGCAGTCCGGCGACATCCGATACGATGGATTTTCCGTTAACGATATCGACCTCGACGGTTTGCGCGAACGCATCGGACTCGTGACGCAGGACACGCAGCTCTTCTCCGGAAGCATCCGGGAAAACCTGCTGTTCGTGAACCCCACGGCGTCCGACGAGGAATGCATGGCCGTACTACGGAAGGCGGCTTGTCACAGCTTGCTCGCTCGCGCCGACAAAGGATTGGACACGCTGATCGGTGAAGGCGGTGTGAAAGTTTCCGGTGGCGAGAAGCAGCGCCTTTCGATCGCGCGTGCGCTATTGCGTCATCCGAACTTGCTCGTTTTCGATGAGGCCACATCGTCTTTGGATTCGCTCACGGAGCAAGAGATCAGCGAGACCATCCGCGATGTCTCCATGCGCAAGGACCTGATCACGATACTAATCGCGCATCGTCTGTCCACCGTCATTCACGCTGATAGGATCTTCGTGTTGGAACGCGGGCGCATTGTGGAACAGGGCATGCATGAGGAACTGGTGGAGTTGAAAGGCCTGTACTATGCCATGTGGCGGCAGCAAATCGGCGAACGCCAGTCCGGAGAAGTTCAACTGGCTTCTGCTGTAGAGTCTATGCGACCCGCGGCAGTTCGATTTCGACAATGAGTCCGCCGCCGGCTGTGTTCATCGCGCGAATCGTTCCTCCATGTAGGGCGAGGGCTCGCTGTGCGATGGCCAGGCCCAGGCCGGGCCCTTTTCGGAATGGAAGAAACATTTGATTCACCATGTCCTCAGGAACACCGGGGCCGTGATCCCGTACACGCAGAAGAATTCGAGAAGCTTCGGCCAGAAGCGAGATCTCGACTGAAGTGTTTTCCGCAGTAAATCGCACGGCATTGCGTACGACATTCTCAATCGCGCTGCGCAGAAGTTCTTCAGAGCCGGCAATGAAACACACATCTGCTGAAGTAACGACGACGCGGCACGACTTCGCTCGGGCTTCAAAGTCAGCATCGCTGGTTATCTCGTGGACCAAATTCGTTAAATCGAACGGTGGACCTGCTGTGGCTTGCATACCGCTATCCATGCGCGAGAGCGTCAGCAGCTGTCCGATCAAGGTGTCGAGACGGTGAGCTTCTATTGCGATGCGATCGAGGTGGTCCGGGATTTCTTCGGGCGCGCCTTTTTGAGCGAGGCCGAGTGCTACAGTGAGCCGGGATAACGGAGACCGCAGCTCATGTGAAACGTCTCCAAGCAAGCGCTTCTGTCCCGCGAGAAGCGCTTCGAGACGTTCGGCCATGCGATCGAAATCACGGCCAAGCGTTGCGATTTCATCGCGGCGATGTCCAAGTTGAGGCGTCACACGTGCGGTGAGATTCCCTTGCGCAATGCTGGCTGCTGCAGTCCGCAGCCGCAGCACCGGCGACGTTATATGGCGAGTAATGAGAAAGCAAAACACGCCTCCAACAACGGACACGACAACAGGCAAAGTCAGAACTGTAACTTTCGCCGTTCGAGGCTCAGCTAGAACAACGCGGCCTCTTCCCGAGTAGCGAAAAGGCATAATGAGCCGGTTTTCGATCTGAACAACGGACATCGCAAGCGTGACACCGGCAACGACGACCGTCAGCCAGAACCAAAGAAAAACCTTAACGAACAGACTTCGCATAGAGGTATCCCGTTCCGCGAATTCCTTTGATTCGCTCACTGCCGTCTTTGAGGTGCCCGATCTTTTTGCGGAGATTGCAGACATGCGTGTCGATGCTACGATCGAACGGCGAAAACTGGCGACCGAGAACGGTCCGCACCAGCTCTTCGCGGCTGACGACCGTGCCGGCAACTGTCATTAACGTTGCCAGAAGGTCGAACTCGACCGCCGTCAGATCGATTGTCTTTCCGTTGCGCCGAACGGTTCGCGTACCCGCATCTACCTCCATGTCCCCCACGACAATTGGGGAAGAGGACGATTGCGACGCACGGTACTGCGAGCGACGGAGGATCGCGCGAATGCGCGCAGCCAGCTCCGAAGGATCGAACGGTTTCGGCAGGTAATCGTCTGCGCCCATCTCGAGGCCGTGCACTCGATCGAGCGTGTCCCCCCGAGCAGTCAACATGAGGACGGGTGTTTGAGATTGGCTTCGAATACGTCTCAAGACTTCGAAGCCAACCATGTCCGGCATCATGACGTCCAACATGATCAGCGCATATTGTCCTGAGAGCGCGGACTCGATGCCGCGGCTGCCGTTGTTGGCTTCGTCGATCGCGAAGCCCTCACGCTTCAGAAATCGGCTTAGTAGCGCGCAAAGTTCGCGATCGTCATCGATGAGGAGAATCCGTTCCATCAGTGACGGATTCTAGACGCTTGCGAACACGATGCAGGTTAAGAAATGTCAATGAGGACGCTTTTCGCTTTCACGACAAACGAATCGGAGTCAAACTGCACTCAATCACACGCCCGTGGAGAAAATTATGGGACGTCGGAGACTGATATCAGTAATGGCTGTAATTGCGGTTGCAACCGTACCGCTACACTCGCAAACGCCGTCGGCGCCTCTGTCATTTGAGGTGGCTTCGGTCAAACCCCTGAACGCCAGGCCGTCTGGACCGGACGATATCAAGTTAGGTTGTCGCGGCACCGACAGCCATAGCCCTGGTATCACCATCCCGATGGGCCGCTGCATTTCGCGATTCGAATCTTTAAGGATGGTCATCGCCCTTGCGTACGACATCCCGCCATCGTCGATGTATCCGTACGAAGGAGTCGTTCTGTCGGGTCCGGATTGGATTAACTCGGCAATGTACAATATCGAAGCAAAGGCCGAGGGCGCTGCGACGTATGCAGAGCTCAGGCAAATGCTTCAAACGCTGCTCGCCGATCGGTTTCAACTCAAGGTGCATCGCGAAACAAGGGAGATGCCCGTGTATGCGATGGTCGTCGGAAAGAACGGGCTGAAACTTTCGGAGGCACCCAAGGATCGCGATTGCGGCGATCAAGCACGCCACGACCACCGCTTCGAATTGGGCGCCACGAGTTTATCCGGCCAATGCCATGGGTTTGTACCCGACAATGGCGCCCTGACCGGCCGAAGCGTCGACATGAGCGACTTCGCGGAGATGCTTTCCATCTGGGCCGGACGCCTCGTGGTGGACAAGACCGGGATAAAAGGACTCTTCGACATCAAGATGCCGCGCCTTGCGCCGGCGAACGCGATTCAGGTTGCGGAGAAGAGTGCAGCGGTGATTCGTGAAGGTGTACCGGGGCAAATCCTCGAACCCCGCCTACTTCCTGAGTCTCTTCCAACCGTTTTTACTGCGCTGGAACAAATTGGATTGAAATTGGAATCGGCGAAGGGACCACTCGAAGTCCTCGTCATCGACAATATACAGAGACCTTCCGAGAACTAAGCGTGTAGGCTATTTCAAGGCGAACACGAACACCGAGTTGCCGGCCGCCACTTCGACGTATTGCTTTCCGCCGGTGGAGTACGTCATTGGGCCTGAAACGACGCGGCCGCCGACGGGGAATTTCCACAGAAGTCTTCCGTCTCGCGCGTCGAGCGCGTAGAAATAGCCTTCGCGGCCGCCGCTGAACAGGAGATTGGATGCAGTGGTCAATACACCGGCATCTGTGACGTCAGTCATCTTGAATTGCCACTTCATCTGGCCGGTATGCGGGTCGAGAGCGCGAATAGCGCCGTATCCCTCCTCTTCGTTGGCGAAATTGTTAATCGCGGTACGTATTCCATTTGGAGTTGTGGCGCGCGCCGTTCCGCCGTTGAAGGTTCTTCCTTCTTCGTATGGCGTCACCTGCTTCACATAGAGGCTGGAATAGTTCGCCCAAGTAGGAACGTAGAACAGGCCGGTCTTTGGGCTATACGACGGGTTATACCAATTCGTTCCGCCTTGATTCCCAGGCAGGATCAAGGTTCCCTGTTCGGTGGGCACCATTCCAGGAACTCGCTGTGGCCGGCCCTTCGCGTCGAAGCCGGTTGCCCAGTTCACTTCTACGAATGGTTTGCCGAGCAGGAATTGACCGGTGGATCGGTCGAGCACATAGAAGAATCCGTTCCGGTTCGCCCACATCATGACTTTGCGAGGAGAGCCCTGCCATTGCATGTCGGCCAGAACGGGGATCTGCGTCGAGTCGAAATCGAATTCGTCGTGCGGAGAGAATTGGTAGTACCACTTCAACTTGCCGGTATCGGCATCGAGCGCTACGACTGCGCAACTATAAAGGTTGTCACCTGCGCGCTCATCGCCGTTCCGATCAGGCCCCGGATTTCCGATGCCCCAATACGTAAGGTTGAGATCGGGATCATACGAACCCGTCACCCAAACGGAAGCGCCGCCGTGTTCCCACGAATTTGAATTGGCTGGCCAAGTTTCATGGCCTGGTTCACCGGGACCGGGAATAGTGTAGAAACGCCAGTCTTCTTTTCCCGTTTTGGCATCATAGGCCGCAATGAACCCGCGGATGCCGTATTCTCCGCCTGCGGTGCCGACGATAACTTTGTCTTTTACGACGAGCGGAGCCACCGTCATCGCGTACCCCGATTCGGGTTTGGCCACAGCAGTGTTCCACAGCTGCTTACCATTCTTCGCATCGACTGCGATCAATCGCGCATCAATCGTTGCCATGAACAATGTGTCGCCGAGGATCGCCAACCCGCGATTCACGCGGCCGCAACAAGGGCGCGCAGTTTCTGCCGGCGTGTACGTGAAAGTCCAAAACACACGGCCGGTCACGGCGTCGAGAGCCACGATGTTGTTCGGAGCTTCGACTGTATACATGACTCCATCCACGACGATCGGAGTGGCTTCGAACTTCTCCAGCGAGCGCGCCTGGAAGATCCACTGCAACTCCATGTTCTTGACATTTTCTGGAGTGATCTGCGAAAGAGTGCTGTATCGCTGGCTATTGTAATTTCCCGAATACGTCAGCCAGTTCTGAGGCTCCTGGTTGGAGCGAAGGATTCGTTCGTACGGAACCTGCGCTTGAAGAGAGACCCAGCCGGCAGAGAGCACTGTAAGAACAAAGGTGCGTCGAATCATCGGCCGATCTTACCCCCAAACAGTGCATTTTGCCGAACTGACGAAAGTTTTCGTTGACAATGACGAAGCATTTCGTCAGTATTCCTTCCATGGCAACTAAACCGATTCGTCCGACAAAGCTCGAGCTTGCGATTCTGAAGGTGCTTTGGGAAGCCGGCCCGCGTTCGGTCCGTGACATTCAGGGCATTCTGAACGAGACGAAGCCGACCGGCTATACGACCGTTTTGAAAATGCTTCAGATCATGACGGAGAAGGGACTCGTCGAGCGCGATGAGAGCGTTCGTCCTCAAATTTACCGGGCCAAGTATTCCCAGCAGCAGACACAGCGTCACCTGCTCAGCGATCTGGTTCAACGCGCTTTCGGCGGTTCGGTCAAGGCGCTCGTCATGCAAGCATTGGCAACGAAGAAATCGTCGGCCAAGGATTTGGAAGCGATCGAGAAGCTACTGGATCGAATTGAAGGAGGTTCGAAATGACCCCGCTCACATCGGCAATCAGCCGCGCGTTGATCCATTTCGTTTGGCAAGGTTCGATCATCGGGATTTCTCTTTGGTTCGTTCTGGCGCTCTTGAAAAAGCGGTCGGCCAACGCTCGCTACATTGCATCGTGTTCGGCATTGGCGGCCTTGGCGATGCTGCCGATCGTTACGACCTGGGTGTTGTATTCACCTACGGCGGTCACCGTAATGGGAGCGAACGCACACAGTGTTGCTCGATCGATCTCTTCGAACGGCCCGGCGCCGGCGAGTGGCCGGCTGTTTTGGTTGCTATGGTTCGAGGCATGGGCGCTGCCGGTATGGTCCGTTGGTGTTCTGATGTTCTCGATGCGCTTGGTGTTGGGTTACAAGCACGCATTTACGCTAAGGCGGCGTGCCGAGCCCGCCGGCGAAGCCATCATCGGAGTTGTCTCGCGGTTGACTCGGATCATGAACGTGCGGCGATCCGTTCGTGTGGTGATGTCTGCACTGTCCGACTCGCCCAGTGTGATTGGATGGCTGCGTCCGGTCATTCTCTTGCCCGCTGCGACGTTGATGGGTCTCACAACGCTTCAATTGGAAGCGATCCTCGCCCACGAGATTGGGCACATCAAACGGTACGACTATCTGGTGAACATGCTACAGATGGTCGTCGAGACCCTGCTCTTCTATCATCCGGCCGTCTGGTGGACATCGAAACGGATCCGCATCGAACGGGAACTCTGCTGTGACGACCTCGCCGTCCGATTCAGCGGCAATGCGCTGCGGTATGCGCGCGCGCTCACGACCTTAGAAAAACTCCGGATGCGAGCGCCGAGCATCGTGATGGCGAGCACCGGCGGACCATTGTTGTACCGCATTCAACGATTGCTCGGGGTCGCCTCGAAAGAATATGGACCGTCGCGGTTTCCAACGGTGGTCGCCATGGGTCTCGGTGTACTGTGCTTTGCTTTGAACGTGTCGTGGATGCGCGGCCAGGACGCACCGGGCGTGAAGGTCGATCTAGGCGCTTCTTCCGTGATCCACCGGACATCCGTTCCGTATCCCGAGGCTCCGAGAAAGCAGGGAATCACGGGAACCGTTCAGGTCGAGGTAACTCTCGATTCGACAGGCAATGTCATCGACGCGCGAGTCTTGAGCGGACCCGATGAACTGCGCAAGACCGCGCTGGAATCAGTTTTGAGCTGGCACTTCACGAAGGACGCTGCACGCTCGACTAGGCTGATCTCGATTTCATTCTCGGAGGCGGGCACGCAGGTCGAGGTAAAGGAACCTCGTGGACAAACACTGCTCCTAAATGACCAGGTACGGACGCGCCTGGAGGAACTGAAGCAGGAAGAATTGAAAGCGAAAATCGCCCGTGCCGAAGCCGAGGATGCTCGAGCGCGATGGCAAGTGGAACAGGTCAAGCTGACCCGACGGCAGCAGCTTGAGCGCGAGATGGCTGAGGTGCGGCAGTTTATGAGGGACCGCGACAATCTCAGTGAGGCGGCACGACTAGACCTGGAAAAGAAACTGGCCAGCCTCAAAGCAGAACTCGACGCAACGCCGTTCCAACCGATTATCGGCGGTGTCTTTGGCGGCATCTCTAGTCCCACGGCTGTCGGCCGCACCCTTAAAGAGATTGGCGTGATAGGTTTGAGCGATTCGGTGCGGAACGATCTCCTCTCGAACTTGCCCGTTCGTGTAGGCGACGTCCTATCCGAGGAAGTATGGAAACGGACAGACATGGCCATTCACAACTACGATGAGCACCTGAGAGTCCAATTCCTGGTCACCGACGATGGTCAAGCCGTGTTGCGGATCAGCGCGCCGGAACGACGATAAGGTATCGGCTCATCGGCCACAGTAACTCTTCGATTTTCCGGATCAAAACCGGCAATCCTGGTGTCTATAAACCGGTCACGTGTGAGGTGATCGCGAAACCACACAAGAAAAAGTCTGTTACGAGTTGTTAACAAACACGTCTTATGAGAGTTTTATAAGGGGCAACGCGGGCGAACCGGGTACGTTCTCGGGCGTCGCGTTGAAGATTTCGCGAACAAAGTGGATGCTAGATTTATAGCGGTCGTGCTATATACGTAGCACATCGCCAGGTTGCCGACTTCTGTCAACGGAAACCGCGGCTGCGGTGTCTATGTGAGAGGAGGAAAGGTGAAGAAAGCGGCAGTGCTCGTCGTCCTCGGAATTGCAGTCGTTGCGATTCCTATCTTTTCTCAGCAGTTCGAAGTCGCTTCAATCAAGGTGCATCCACCGCCGACAACTCTTATCGGCATCACGAATCGAGGAGGCCGTTTTTCGGCTACTGGGTTTTCATTGAAGATGCTCATTGGCCGCGGATACGCAATTCCGGAACTGCGTATTATTGGGGGCCCCAACTGGATAGAATCGGAACGCTACGATATCGAAGCGAAAGCTCCTGAGGGTGCGCCGCCAAACCAGCTTCAGCCCATGATTCAGAACATGCTGGAGGATCGATTCAAACTGAAGGCCCACAAAGAAACCAGAGACCAGCCGGTTTACGAGTTGACCGTTCTTAGGAGCGGACTGAAGATGAAATTGTCCGCCGACCAAACGCCGCCGGTGCTTGTGGCGCCTCCTCCTCTGCCCAATCGCGGTGCAGGACAGCGAGGGCCCATTCCCGGTCTGGGCGCGGGTCCCCGCCCGCGCGGCACACAAGGATTCACAATTAGCAACGGACGTTTTGTGTTTGAAGGAAGCGCGAGCACGTTGCCTGCGATCATCAATGCGATTCAGCAAAGAGTGGATAGGCCCATCATCGACAAGACGGGCCTTTCAGGTCTGTTCGACATCAAACTCGAATGGAGTCCCGGCGTGGAGGCGCCTCCGTTGCCGTTCGGTCCTCCTCCGGCTGACGCTCCGCCACCGCCTCCCGGAGAAGGGCCCACGATTTTCTCGGCCCTGCAAGAACAACTCGGCCTAAGGTTAGAAGGTGCAAAAGGTCCGGTCGATGTTTTGGTGATCGACAGTGTTCAGAAACCATCAGAGAATTGAAGAGCTTGGCACTTCTTAACGATCAAATTGAGAAATCGCAGCTATCGTCTCCTGCAAAACCGGCGGTCATAGACCGCCGCTACAGGAGACAATCATGAACAAAGTTTTGGCGACGATCGTAACTAGCTTGGTGATGCAGACGTTCGCTTTCGCACAGGCTCGATTCGATGCGGCTTCCATCCGGCCAACGACCGATCGAAAGGATGAATCGCTGGTCGTGAATCCGGGCGCCCTGATCTATGCGCGGGTGAGCCTTCACGGATATATTGAAGCGGCCTACAATGTAAAGTCTTACCAGATCTCCGGCCCCGATTGGCTCGATTCCCAACTGTTCGATATCAGTGCACGCGCCGAAGGCAGCCACAGCAGAGACGAGATTATGCTCATGCTTCAAACGCTGCTGGCGGATCGGTTCAAACTCGCATTGCACCGGGAGCAAAAAGAACTTGCGGTCTATGCACTGCTCACCGGCAAAAATGGGCCTAAGCTTCACGCAAGCGAAGGTGAAGGCGAAGTCAGCATGGGGCCGGCTGCCGGTGGACTTGGCTTTCAAAGAATTACGATGACGGATTTCGCCGGGCGGTTTTTGTCGCGTATGCCGCCAATCGGTCGTCCTGTGCTCGACAAAACGGGTCTGACAGGCCGTTATGACTTTACGCTATCTCTGGCGCCCAGCCCCAACGCGAGTATCGGCGACGTCAAGCGGGCTGCCTTTGAAGAGGGCTTCTCATTGTTTTCGTACGCGTTGGATCAAATCGGACTTCGCTTGGAAGCGCAAAAGGCGATGATCGATGTGCTCGTCGTGGACCACGTCGAAAAGATACCGACAGAGAATTAGGAAGAATCATGACAGTTGTTTTGTACATCCTTCTGGTACTGACGGAACACCACGGCCAGGTGATATTCGGTGGTGTTCCCGTGCCTGGCGCGACTGTAACGGCGACACAAGGAGATAAGAAATTTGTGGCCGTTACCGACGAACAGGGAGCTTATTCATTTCCGGACCTGGCTGACGGACCGTTCGCGGTTCAGGTTGAGATGCTTGGTTTCTCGACGGTGAAGCAAGAAGTGAACTCACCGACAGCCCAATTCGAATTGAAGATGCTTCCGATCGAAGAGATTCGTGCCGAGGTCGTGCACGGAGCTCCGACGGATCCGCCGCCGGCCGCTGCGGCAGCCTCGGCTACGCCATCATCCAATGCGAAGCCCGCCGCAAATCAGCCAAGGCAGAATCAACCGCGGCAGCAAACGGGATTCCAACGAACAGAGGTGAACGCCTCGGGCAATGCCAATGCCGCGCCGACGAATGACGGTGCAGCTGCAGCTCCATCCCAATCGGGCGCATTCGCGAATCTGAGCCAGGAAGATCTCAACCAGCGCGCAGCCGACGGGTTTTTGATCAACGGTACGGTGAATAATGGCGCCGCATCGCCGTTCGCTCAACTCGCGAGAATCGGAAACAACCTGCGAGGAAGGCCGCTGTATAACGGCGGCGCCAGCGTCAATGTGGATAACTCGGCGCTCGATGCGCGGCCTTATTCACTGAATGGTGCAAATACGCCAAAGCAGTCCTATAACCGCCTCACTGGCGCGTTCAACATTGGTGGACCTCTGCGGATTCCGCATCTGATCAGGAACAACGCTCCCACATTTTTCTTCGCCTATCAACGCCTGCAAAATCGAACGGCGAACACGGCCACCGGCAGAACGCCGACCGAGTTGGAGCGCCTCGGCGACTTTTCACAAACTGTGAATCCGCTGGGTCAGCCCGTACAGATCTTCGATCCGCGAACAAGGTTGCCGTTTTCGGGAAATGTTATTCCACAAGACCAAATCAGCCCAGAAGCGAAGGCTCTTCTCAATCTGTTTCCGCTGCCGAACTTCAACAACAACGCGCGGTATAACTATCAAATTCCGATCGTGGACACGACGCACCAGGACAGTGTCCAAGGGCGCTTGAACAAGGCGCTCAATCCAAGAAATCAGTTTGCCGGAAACATTGATCTGCAGACTACGCGAGGCGACAATTCGAACCTCTTCCGCTTTCTGGATACGACGCGGACATTTGGCATCAACGGAGCCGCGCAATGGACCACGCGGCCCACGCAGCGGTTTTCTGCGACGTTCCGATTCCAGTTCAACCGCCAGTCGACGCGGCTCACACCGTACTTCGCAAACAAGGTGAACGTATCGGGCATTGCTGGAATCATGGGTAACAATCAAGACGCTCCCAATTGGGGACCGCCTGCTCTGAACTTTGTGGGCGGAATTTCGCCGCTGGCGGACGCGCAGTATTCCTTCAATCGGACGCAGAACAGCACATTCGCATATAACAGTTTCTGGAATCACGGCCGTCACAATGTGCAGTTCGGCGCGGATATGCGCCGGTATCAGTTCAACGTGCTATCGCAGCAGGATCCGCGTGGAACATTTACATTCACGGGCGCGGCCGCCGGCGCTGATTTCGCCGGCTTTCTCCTCGGGATTCCCGATACAAGTTCGATCGCATTCGGAAATGCCGACAAGTATTTCCGGCAAAGGTTTTTCAACGCATTCTTTACCGATGACTGGCGCATGAGCGGTGCTCTGACGCTCCAATATGGTGCGCGATGGGAATACGAAACACCGAGTAGCGAGCTGCGCGGACGCCTCGTGAATTTAAGTATTGCTCCGGATTTCAGTTCAATTCAGCCTGTAGTGGGTAACAGTCTTGTTCACGCCGATCGCCTCTTCATTCAACCGCGAGTTTCGTTTGCTTGGCGGCCTATTGCCGCGTCCTCGCTGATCGTGCGCGGCGGCTATGGCATTTATCGGAATACGAATGTATATCAAATCATCGCCACACAGATGGCGCAGCAATCGCCACTATCGAAGAGCCTGAGTGTGCAGAATACAGCAGCGAATCAGCTGAGCCTTGCGAACGGTTTTGTGAATGTGCCGGGCATCACGCCAAACACTTTTGCGATCGATCCGAATTTCCGTGTCGGGTACGTGCAGAGCTGGCAATTGTCCGTGCAACGCGACTTGCCGGCAGCGTTGCAAATGACGGCAATGTACCTGGGGACCAAAGGATCGCGATTGCCCCAGGAGGTTTTACCGAACACGTTTCCTTCAGGCGCGGTCAGCCCTTCGGGATATGTTTATCTCTCGTCCAACGGGAATTCCATCCGGAACGCCTGACAGATCCAATTGCGGCGCCGCTTGAGAAGTGGATTTACGGCGACGACGCAATACACATACTCCAGAGCTTTCGACAATGCGCCATTGATGGCAGGCGGCATTGTGACCGCCAATCGTGGTGGGACGGCGATCGCTCAAAACTGGCTGGACCTTCGCGCGGAGCGGGCGCCATCGAGTTTCGATCAGCGGCATCAATTCAGCGTGCAGGGCCAATACACGACGGGCGTTGGCCTGCGCGGAGGAGCATTACTGGGCGGTTGGAAAGGCGCGCTCTTCAAAGAGTGGACCGTTGCGTCGCAGTTGAATATGGGTAGCGGGTTGCCGCTGACGCCGATCTACCTTGCCGCCGTTCCCGGTACAGGAGTGACCGGAAATCTGAGACCGGACGTCACCGGCGCGGCAATTTATAATGCACCTGCCGGCCTGTTCTTAAATCCCTTAGCGTTTCGCATGCCAACCGCGGGACAGTGGGGAAATGCAGGTCGTAATTCGATAACGGGTCCGTCGCAATTCAGTTTGAACGCATCGCTCGGGCGAAGTTTTCCTTGGCGCGATCGCTACAATATTGACGTGCGTCTCGATGCAACGAATGTCCTGAACCACGTGACGTTCAAGAGCTGGAACACGACGGTAAACAATGCCCAGTTTGGACTGCCCGCCAATACCGATGCGATGCGCAGCATTCAGACGACGCTGCGATTGAGGTTCTAATGATGAAGAAAACAGCACAGCCGCGAAGCGGCGAAACAACCTTAGCCGCGGGTGCAAGCCCGTGGTATGGCTTCCACCGCTTATCATTCGTTTCCACGGGCTTGCGCCCGTCGCTAAGGTTGTTTCGCCGCTACGCGGCTGCCTTGCTCCTGTTGGCGGCACCAGCCACTCACGCACAACAGCAACAGCCGGCGGCGCAGCAACAACAGCCGTTCACAATCCAGGTCAACACACAGTTGGTCGTTCAGACCGTGATTGTGAAAGACAAAGACGGCAAGACGATTGAGGGCCTGACCGACAAAGATTTCGTCGTCACTGAAGACAATGTCCCTCAAACCATCAGCGTGTTTCAGTTTCAAAGGCTGGAGGACAAACTCGTTCCACCCCCAGCTCCAGAGCCGGCAACAGCAGTCGTGAATGTGCAGCCTACAAACCCTGCTCAAATTGCGAAGCCTCCCGCCGGCGATACCAAGTATCGAGATCGAAGGCTTCTCGTTCTTTTCTTTGACATGGTGAACACATTCCCGCCCGATCAGCTTCGTGCTTTCACGGCGGCCGATAAGTTCATCCGCGCCCAGATGAAGACGCCGGACCTGATCGCGATCATGACTTTCCAAAAAGGCGTGGTCAGCGTGTTGCAGGATTTCACAGACGATCAGAATGCTCTATTGGGTGTCATCGCAAAACTGATGTATCCGGACGAGGACGATAATACTGATCCTGTAGGCGCGTTCGGACAGGACGCCGGCGAGTTCAACATCTTCAATAACGACCGGCAACTCGCGGCCCTTCAGACGGCCGTGACGATGTTGCGCTCCTTGCCTGAGCAGAAGTCGCTCGTGTACTTCTCCAGCGGGCTGCGTTTGAGCGGCCTCGACAATCAAGCTCAGCTTCGCGCCACAATCAATGCGGCGGTCCGTTCCAACGTCGCCTTCTTTCCAGTAGATGCGCGCGGGCTCGTTGCGATGGCGCCTCTCGGTGATGCCAATCGCGCATCGCCTGGCGGCATTGGAATGTTTTCGGGCACAACCGCCATGGCGATGGTGACGAACTTCCAACGATCGCAGGACACGCGGTTTTCCCTTGCAGCAGATACAGGCGGCAAGGCCATGCTCGATAACAACGACCTGACCGCCGGAATCCGTCAAGCGCAAGACGCAATCACGAGTTACTACATCATCGGCTACTACCCGACAAATACGAACCTCGACGGCAAGTTCCGCCGCATCAAGATCACACTGAAAGAAACGCCCAATGCGAAGTTGGAGTATCGCGCCGGCTACTTTGGCGGAAAGACGTTCAACAAGTTCACAGCGGCCGACAAGGAACGGCAGCTCGAAGAAGCGTTGATGTTGGGCGATCCGATTACGGATCTCACGATCGCAATGGAGATCAATTATTTCCAATTGAATCGCGCGGAGTACTTCGTACCGATTACGGTGAAGATTCCCGGTAGCGAACTTGTGCTTGCGCGTACGGGCGGCGCCGACCGAACGCTGATTGATTTCATCGGGGTCGTGAAAGATGACTACGGCACGACGATCACGGATCTCCGCGACAAAGTAGACATGAAGTTGAGCGGCGAAACGGCCAGCGAGTTATCCAAGAAGCCGATTCAGTACGACACGGGTTTTACTGTGCTTCCCGGAAAATACGTCATCAAGTTCCTCGCACGCGACGCCGAGACCGGCCGAATCGGGACGTATCAGACGTCGTTCGTTATTCCGAATTTGCTGAAGGAAGAAAAGCGCATACCGATCAGTTCGGTTGTATTGAGCAGCCAACGAGTGGACAGGAAGGAAGTATTGTTCAACGCCGGCAAAGATAAGCTGGCCGCAGCCGCACAGGCGGCGAATCCGCTCGTTATCGAAGGACAGACGCTGGTTCCCAGTGTCACGCGGGTGTTCAGCAAAAGCCGTGACATGTACGTGTATTTACAGGCGTACGAACGCAACGCAACGACGACGCAGCCGATGGTCGCATTTGTGACGTTTTATCGCGGTCAGACGAAGGCCTTTGAAACGACTCCGCTGCAGGTTGTGGATGGACTCGATGCGAAATCGAAAGCGCTTCCAATCAAATTCAGCTTGTCACTGTCGAAATTGCCGCCAGGTGAATATACGTGTCAGGTGACGGTCTTGGACCCGACGGGTCAAAAAGCCGCGTTCTGGCAAGCCCCGGTGATGCTGATTCCGTAGTCGGCGCGGCGGTCATAGACCGCCGCTACAGCTTCTTCTTCTCCAATGCTTCGATTCGCTTCATGAGTTCCGGCAGCCGTTTGAAGATTGCTGTACTCCTTAACCAAACCTTGTTGTCCATCTCCGGGGAGCCCGAAACAATCTTGCCGGGCTCCACATCGTGGCCGATCCCCGATTGCGCTGTTACCACCACGCCGTCTCCAATTTCGAGATGGCCTGCGACGCCGACCTGGCCGGTGAGAATCACGCTGCGTCCGATTTTCGAGCTGCCTGCGAGGCCAACTTGCGCGCAGAGGAGACTGTTCTCGCCGACCGTTGAGGCGTGACCCACCTGCACGAGATTGTCGATCTTGGCACCACGGCGAACCCGCGTCTCGCCCATGGTCGCACGGTCGATGGTTGAGTTCGCACCGACCTCGACATCGTCTTCCAAAATAACAATCCCAGATTGCACGATCTTGTAATAGGTGCCGTCTTCTTTCTTCGCGTATCCAAAGCCATCCGTGCCGATCTTCACACCATCTTGAAGGATCACATTGTTTCCGATTTGGCAAAACTCTCGCACGGAGACGTGTGCAAACGCTTTGAAGTTGTCACCGATGTGTGCGCCCCGAGCGATGTGGACGAACGGATAGAGTGTGCAGTTCCTTCCAATTTGGACGTCGTCTTCGATCACCACAAACGGTGCGACGGAAGCACCCTCACCAACCTTAGCCGATGCTGCGATGCGTGCGCTCGTGTCAACGCCAGCCGCCGCCACCGGCGGCTGATAGAAGAGCTCGACAGCACGCGCGAACGTCAAGTATGGATTCGAACTTCGCAGGGTTGCGGTTTGGATTTCGGGGAAGTCCGCGGACACAATCACCGCGCTCGCTTTAGTCGTGCGCGCTCTAGCGGCGTACTTTGGATTTGAGACGAACGTCAGATCTCCCGGCCGCGCCTCGTCGATTCCGGCGACCGCCGTAATTTCCACGTTTCCGTCGCCTTTCAAAATGCAATCCAGGCGGGCGGCAATGTCGGTCAGTTTCACAGATCCACCTTTCAGGGGTGATGGTATACCGGTCTACGAACCCCGAACCCCGACAGCTGCCCACCCATCCGAATCACTGACGAGGCCACAACTGCACACGGAACCGGGGTCCGCGCGCAGGCGGGTATTTCTTCAAACCTGAGCTGAAATTGAGGAACAGCTTGAGTAAAAGTCTATAGCAATGGAGTGGCGCAACCGATGTCGGATGGTGGGGCACGATCCGAAC
>JACXTT010005489.1_pt1 | contig 18399 bp, 18 predicted proteins | sample 9270951 | NCBI WGS metagenome assembly JACXTT01 (sample SAMN15532306, study PRJNA645909) | rock metagenome | isolation source: weathered quartz diorite | place: Puerto Rico | collected 2017-06-21 | reverse complement strand
CAGCCACCGCTTGATTGATTTCCATGACTTGCGTTTGAACTTGCAAGTTCCTGAACACAACCTGATTGATCTTTTGTTCGATTTCTTCGATTTCGCGGTCGGTCAATGGAGCGAAATGCGTGTAATCAAAACGCAGGCGGTCGGGAGCCACTAGAGAACCGGCTTGTTTCACATGTGTTCCGAGCGTTTCGCGCAACACCGCATGCAGGATATGTGTGCCGGTGTGGTTCGCTGCAATGCGGCGGCGACGGTCTTCGTCCACTTGAGCCTGGATTTCATCGTCTACGCTGAGTTTTCCGAATTCCATTTCCACTTTATGAACGGTAACCCCGCGGACTGGCGCATAGGTGTCGACCACGCGCGCGGTACCGTTTGCGGAAATGAGCGTTCCAGTGTCGCCGACCTGGCCTCCGGATTCAGCATAGAACGGCGTCTGATCGAGAATGATCTCCGCCGTGACGCCGTGGCCTTCGATGGAATTAACGAGCGATCCATTGACGAGGATCCCGGTCACTCGGCTTGTCGATCGCACGGCTTGATAGCCGAGAAATTGGGTACCACCCTTTTCTACGAAACTTGCATAAGCCGGACTGACGCTGCCTTCGTCACCTTTCCAACTCTGCCTCGCCCGTTCGCGTTGTTTTTCCAGTTCTGCATTGAAGGCGTCCAGGTCCAGCCGCATGGACTTTTCGTCTGCAATTTCTTTCGTGAAATCGAGAGGAAAACCGTACGTGTCGTACAGTTTGAAAATCTCGACCCCCGGAATGGTGTCTTTACCGGATTTCGCAAGTTGATTGATCACATCTTCCAACCTCTGAAGTCCGACTGTCACCATCGACGCGAAACGTTCCTCTTCGGTCTTGATGACTCGTGCGACATATTCCCGCGTGTTTACGAGATCCGGATATGCTTCCTTCATCATCTCGACGACATATCCGGAAAGTTCGTAGAGAAAGGGTTCTTTGCGGCCGAGCAGCGTTCCTTGTCGAATGCCACGGCGCATGATCTTTCGCAGAACGTATCCACGTTGTTCATTGGAAGGAATGACACCGTCGCCGATCAGAAATGTTGCGGCCCGCACATGATCCGCAATGATGCGCAGCGAGACGTCAGATGAAGCCGAGGCGCCGTACTCGATATTAAAAATCTGGCAAGCTTCATCGATGATCGGACGTAGCAGATCGGTTTCGTAGTTACTGATCTTCCCTTGAAGAACAGACGCCATTCGCTCGAGTCCCATGCCTGTATCGATGGATGGTTTCGGAAGCGGCGCGAGGTGTCCCTGTGCATTGCGATCGAATTGCATGAAGACGAGGTTCCAAATCTCAACGTAACGTCCGCATTCGCATGGGAAGGCACAATTGGTGTGCCCCAATTCACTGGCGGCAGGTCCGAGGTCATAGTGAATCTCGGAACATGGCCCACATGGGCCGGTCTCGCCCATTTGCCAGAAGTTATATTCTTCATCGAGGGGAATAATGCGATCGCGAGCCACGCCGGGACCCGTGGCCCAGAGTTCGGCGGCGGCATCATCTTCGCGGAAAACCGTGATCCACAATTTATCGATCGGCAGCTTGAATTCTTTCGTGAGAAGAGTCCACGCGTAATCGATGGCTTCTTTTTTGAAGTACGCTCCAAAAGAGAAGTTGCCGAGCATTTCGAAGAAAGTCTGGTGTCGCCGCGTGTGGCCGACATTGTCCAAGTCGTTGTGCTTGCCCCCCGCCCGGACGCATTTCTGGCTGCTGGTTGCCATGCTGTAGGACCGCTGCTCACGTCCCAGGAACACGTCTTTAAACTGATTCATGCCCGCGTTAACAAATAGCAGCGTTGGGTCTTGGGCTGGAATCAGAGAAGAGCTTTTGACAATGGTGTGACCGCGGTCCGCAAAAAATTGGAGGAATCGCCGGCGAATTTCGTTACTGTTCATGGAGATTTTCTACTTCCTCTCGAATGGCGTCCTCATCGTATCCAAGACGAAGCAAAGCCCGAAAAAGACGAGTGGCATCCTTCGATTGGAGTGGAGCACGCAATTTCCAATCGACCATTTTAGCTTTCACTGCTTCACGAAGCGAGGGCCAGTCTGTGTGGGAGAGGATTTCATCCGCCAGTTCCGGCAAGACTCCGCGCGCAATCAGTTCCTCGCGCAATGCGGCACGGCCTCGATCTCTTCGCTTGGCGACGTAGTTTTCCGCAAACCGTCGATCGTTGAGGAAGTTTTTGTGTATGAGTTGATCGATGATTTCCTGAGGCACGGAACCGAAATCTGTTGCAAGTCTCTCTCGAAGCTTCGCAACTGTATAGTCCCGGACGCGCAGCAGTTTTAGGGCATACGCAAAGATTTCATCCACGTTTGTTATCATACGATCCGTCAGCCGCGGAGCGGCGAAACAACTCTAGCCACGGGCGTCAGCTCGTGGGAAACGTATATGAACAAGGGCAAGCCCCATCGGGGCGACACAAGCGTGGTTGGCATTGTTTTGCCGCTACGCGGCTATTTGGGGCTCGCCTTGGTAGTAGTTTCCCTTACCAGCTGCGGATACCGGCTCGCCACAAAGAATCTTGGCGGCGGGGAAGGCCGCACAATAACTGTGCCCACTTTCACCAACAAGACGACTACTTATCGAATCGAACAGACGATGACGGAAGCTGTGCGGCAAGAATTGATCCGCCGTACGCGATTCAAAGTGGTTACAGATGGAGGCGGCGATCTCCTGATGAGTGGAGAGGTTCTGAACTATGCCGCAGTACCCGTGATCTTCAATCAGCAGGGCCGCGGTTCTGCCTACACGATGCTTGTCGATCTCAATATAAGGCTCACGGACATGAAGACCGGCAAGGTCGTTTTCCAAAATGACCGCTGGACGTTTCGCGAGGTTTTTGAATTGTCGCAGGTTTCGGCCGAATTCGTACCCGAAGACACAGCAGCGCTCGATCGGTTGGCCCGTCGGTTCGCTTCATCACTCGTTGCTTCGGTTTTGCATTCAAAGTGAAGTTCGCCGAATTCAAACAATATCAGCCCAAGCAGGCTGCGAACGTTTTCGCTTTCGTCTGTGAAGATGATTTCCTCATCGAGGAATCCCAACCCATTTGGCAGCGGATTTTCAGCGGCAACTGGGTTTTCGAGAAGAGTCCTGCAAAGGAGTTCGAGGAAATTCCGAGCGGCAGACTCATGGATGATGCGCTGACAGCTTCGTTGTTTACGCAAAATCGGATCTTCATCGTTACGAACGCCGAGAAAGTCACCAAGGGACGGATCGAAGACCTGAGGGCTCTCCAGGAAGTGCGTAATTCGTCGCTGAAAATCGTCCTTGCCAGCTCATCGCGGAAAGCGATCGACGCCTGGGGACCAAGCTTTCCAGTCATCGAAATCGACACGCTGAAACCAACCGAGGTTGCTCGTTGGCTGATGGATCGTTATAAGTTGCCTCCTGACATCGCGCGTTATTTGGTCGATAACCTCGGCACCGACCTATATCAACTAAACTCCGAAATCCAGAAGTTGCAAACGTACGTCGGCGGAGCGCGTCCTATCGAAGCACGCGATGTGGATGTGTTGATTCTGCGTTCCGAACAGTTCGGCCCGTTCGAGTTGGACGACGCGATTCTGGCGCGAGATTACAAAAAGGCCGTACAAGTCATTGGCTCAATGCTTGACGAGGGTGTCGATCCTCTCATGGTGTTGTCTCGCATCGTGCGGGTCTGGCGGCAGCTGTTTGTCGGAAAGTCGTTGGTAGGAAAAAGGAGCGCGAAGGACATTGCGGCGGCTGCCCTTGTTCCTGCCTGGAAGGCTCCAGACTTCGCCGCGTCCTGCAAGAAGTTTGAATGGCAAGAATTAGCCGGTGGTTTTCGCTTGTTGTTGAATGCCGATCGCGCCTTAAAGACATCCACGCCGAACCCCGAGGGCTATTTCGACGTCATGCTCTGGAAGATGATGGGATAATTCCAGGACGGTTGCGTCGTTTCCCTAATTCTGGGTTGCGAACTAGGGAAACGACGCAACCGTCCTGGAATTAAGCCGGAATTGCGTTGACTCTCTTCGTCAGACGAGACTTGTAGCGGCCGGCTGTGTTTCTCTTGATTACGCCTTTCCGAACCGATTGGTCGATTACGCCCAGCGTTTCCGGCAGCAGTGCTTTCGCATCGGTGGCCTTCCCCGATGTAATCGCGGCACGCAACTTCTTTAATTGGGTTTTTAGCCGGTGCCGATTCATCTGATTGATCAGCCGCCGTCTTTGGCTTTGCCGGTATCGTTTGAGTGCGGATGGATGGTTAGCCATCGGGTCTCCTTGAAAAACTCCAATGATAACACATGCTATAATGCCGCCAGGTCGTTAAAGCGCAGGATGAAGAAAAGTATCCGGATGGGCGACGGCGTCGCCGAGTTTTTTGGAACCCACGACGGTAACATCAAATACCTCGAATCCCTCCTCAAAGTTCAGGTTCACATCGACGATCAAAATAATCTGACAATCGATGGAGACGAACACAATGTCGAACTGGTGGAACGCCTTGTGGAGGACTACGCGCAGCTTCGATCCGAGGGTGTGAAGTTCGCCAACGGCGATTTGAAATCGATTATTCGCATCATTTCTGAAGACACGTCGCAGAGCTTGCGGGGCGTGGTTTCCAGCGCGAAGACGCTTCAGGCCGGAAAGCGCAATGTCGCGCCGAAGACGCTCAACCAGAAGCTTTATCTCGAAGCCATCGAAAAGTACGACATGGTCTTTGGAATTGGGCCGGCCGGAACAGGTAAAACATATCTGGCCGTGAGTATGGCTGTACGATGTTTGTTGGAAAAAAAAGTCAGCCGGATTGTCCTGACACGTCCTGCGGTCGAAGCTGGCGAGCGGCTTGGCTTTCTGCCGGGTACGTTGCAGGAGAAAATCGATCCATACTTGAAGCCGCTCTACGACGCACTGTACGACATGCTTGACGTCGAACGCGTCGATCGTCATCTCGAGCGTGGCGTCATCGAGATTGCGCCAATCGCATTCATGCGCGGACGAACGCTCAACGATTCTTTCGTAATCCTCGACGAAGCGCAGAACACAACCGCCGAACAGATGAAAATGTTCTTAACGCGGATTGGGTACAACAGCAAAGCTGTCATCACGGGCGACATTACGCAAATCGATCTGCCCCTCGGTAAGATGTCGGGACTTGTAGAAGCGCGAAATGTCATTTCGGGCGTGGAAGGAATTTCTTTTATTTACTTCAACGAACGAGACGTCGTGCGCCATCCGCTCGTACAGCGTATCGTGCGAGCTTATGAGACATATTCCGCGCAAAGCATGGCGCGGCAGCAATCGCTTCAGTTTGGACAAACAAGCGAAAACACGATCTGAATACGTCCTCATCAATAAACAGCGGAAGCACGCAATTGATCGACAGGACGTGCGCCGATTTGTTTCCACACTCGTATCGGAACTGGGCGTCCAAAATCATCCATTCTCGATCGTATTGATTACCGATAAAGCAATGCAGCATTACAATCGAAAGTACCGCGGCTTTGACAAGCCGACTGATGTTCTGTCTTTTGCGGGGGATAGGCGTTATCTCGGCGATATTCTTATCTCCTCTGAGACCGCATATAATCAAACTCGCAAATCGAAAACGCTGACTCTTAACAAGAATGTTCGCCGGCTTATTCTTCACGGACTGCTTCATTTAATGGGATACGACCACGAAGCCGACGGCGGGGAAATGAGGACCATCGAGCGTCGTCTGCGACGCAGGTTCCAATGCTAAACGGCACTGAGTTTCTTATCGGGATTCTCTTCATCCTGGCACTTCTCGTGATGTCGATCATCGACGTCGCATTCAGCAATGTGAGTAAAGTTGCCATTCGTCGTTTGGTCGATCGGCCGAAAGCCAAAGCCGCGCCTTCTTTGGCCACCATGCTCGAGAGTCGTGCGGAAGTCCTCACTTCCATACACATCGTTATTCAATTGTTCCTGGTTGCCGGGTCGGTTTTCGTTTTTCCGTTATTCGAGCGACGGCAAATTCGATATTCGGCATCGGTTCTCGGCACGGTTGTTGTCATGATGCTCGTCATTTTGCTTTTCCGGCAACTCCTGCCACGGATCATGACGCTGAGGAGTCCGGAGACTGTCCTGCTCCGGCTGTTTCCGATTTTCAAGATTGCGCATATGGCATTGCGCCCGGTATCGGTTGTGTTGATGTCGGCGCTGAACTATTTCCATCAGTGGGAGCAAGACGTCGAACCGGCGAAGGAAGAGGAGACTTCCGAGGAGGAGATCCAAGCATTCATTGATGCCGGGCAGGAAGAAGGAATTCTCGAGCACGACGAAGGCGAGATGATTCAATCGATCGTCCACTTCGGAGATAAAGTGGCTCGGGAAGTCATGACGCCGCGGACCCAGATCGTCGCCATCGACGTGAGTTCATCTATCGAAAAACTACTTCACCTCATTCTGAGCAAGCGCCACGCTCGAATTCCAGTCTACCGCGATGATCTGGACAACATCGAAGGCATTGTTCATGAACGTGATTTGCTGCGGCTCTGGCAACGCGGTGACAAACTCGAGAATTTTCGTTTGTTGATCAAGCCTGCGTACTTCGTTCCGGAAACCAAGCCGGTCGACGATTTGCTGGAAGAAATGAAACAGAAGGGCGATCAAATGGCGCTGGTCGTCGACGAGTACGGCGGCATCTCCGGCTTGATCACCATGGAAGATCTCGTCGAGGAGATTGTCGGTGAGATTCACGACGAATCTGAAAGCGACGCCGATAAGGTGATCGAGGAGAGTAAAGGCGTCTTTGTGGTGCCTGGAACACTCGAACTCGGTGTCCTCGAGGAAAAACTCGGCGTGCCTCTGGTCGCGAACACGGAATGCACGACGGTGGCGGGCGCTGTCGTTGAATTGTTTGGGAGATTGCCTTCTGCAGGGGAGAAGATCGAGCACGGAGGAGTTGAAATCGAAGTGCTGGCTGCCGACCGGCGGCGTGTACTGCGGTTGAGATTGAAAACTCTCGCTCCGAAAGCTCATGAGTAAGTCGGGCTTCGTTTCCATCATTGGCCGGCCGAACTGCGGGAAATCGACACTTTTGAACCGTCTCGTCGGTGAAAAAGTTTCTATCGTTACCGACAAACCACAGACCACACGTCACGTTGTGCGTGGCATCGTCACGCGTTCCGAAGGACAAATTACCTTCCTCGACACGCCGGGTATCCACAAACCTGTTCATCGCATGAATGAACGGATGATGAAGTCCGTTCGTAATGCCATGGCGGACGTGGATCTGATTGTCTTGATGGTTGATTCCTCAGCTGAGTTCGGCCGCGGCGATGAATTCACGCTCGAACTTCTGAAGCCGGTGGCGACGAAGAAGATTCTTCTGTTGAATAAGATCGATTGCATCGAGAAGAAGATGCTGCTGCCGATCATCGATCGCTACTCGCGTTTGGGCAATTTTGAAGAGATCATGCCGGCAGCGGCACTTACCGGTGAAGGCGTGGAAGATCTGATAACTGTAATATTCAAGCATCTGCCGGAAGGCCCGATGTTTTATCCCTCAGATCAGATTACCGATCAGCAGGAGCGAGCGATCGCGGCGGAGATGATTCGCGAGAAACTGATCATCCTGACGGAAGAGGAAATGCCGTATTCAACGGCTGTCGTCATCGATCGTTTCGAAGAGGGCGAGAAGATTCACCGAATCTTCGCGACCGTCTTTGTAGAACGCGATTCGCAGAAAGCCATCGTCATCGGCACGGCGGGCCAAAAGCTGAAGCAAGTTGGCATGGAGGCCAGGAAGGATCTTGAAAGTTTTTTCGCGCGGAAGATCTTTCTTGAACTGCACGTCAAGGTGAAGAAGAACTGGCGGGATGATGAGGAGACGCTGCGAAGCTTAGGACTAATGGAATAAACCACGGAAGCAAAGAGCCACGGCTTATTCCCAGGTGTTGTACGACGTTCCTTCCGACGAAATCGCCGTCGACCCGCTGTGCACATCCACGATCCCGCTCTCGGTTTGTTCTGGTGAAGCGACGGAGGTATCGGTCACAGTCTCCCAGGTCGAATTCGAACCTGTCATTGGATCCTTGGGCAGTTCCTTGAAATAACCGGCATCGACGAGATCCTGAAGCGATAGAGGCGCTTTCTTTTTGTCGGCTGCGTATTGGTCAATCGTGATGCGAAGTGTGCGCAGATTGTCTTTTAGCACTGTCTCTTTTGCATTAAGGACGACGGCCTTGTACATGGGGATCGAGATCGCGGCCAAGATGGCGATGATCGTGATCACGATCATCAATTCGAGCAGCGAAAAACCGCGGATCTCACCACTCTTTATATTTGGTTCCATCTAAACCCGTCCCTTCCGACTTCGAGTACACATCAAAAACATTCTGGCCGCCCCAAGAAGTCGACTTCGGATCATCCTGGTATGACCGCTGTCCCCATTCCGTGGAATTCGTCATCGGATCGCGGGGAATCCTTCGCAGAAACTTGAGTTTCTTGTCCACTTGCCCCACCGCTTGCACTCCGTCCACGAGGACCTGCAGCGTTTCGGGGTAACCCTCGGTATCGATCTTCTGCATGATGAATCCGCGATCGTAAGCGTCCTTGTACTTGTCGAGCGCCGTTCGAATCTCTCGTAGCGCTGTATGTAATTCAATTTCCTTTTCCCGCCGGATCGAATTGCGAGCCAGAGGCACCGCGACTCCGACAAGGATTGAGATAATCATGACCGTGACGATCAACTCAATCAGCGTGAAACCGCGATGTCTAGAGACCCATTTCATGGCGCTGAAACCGTCACCTCCGCCGAGCTGCCAACCGAGACATTCTGTTGCGCGTCCCGTATCCGAAAATCCGTAATCCGCATTGTTGAATTGCCTTTCAGAGCCCCACGATCCAAGACCAGCGTAACCAGATTTCCGGTTCCAGAAACGGGCGCAGATCCCGGCGGTCTTTCAAGCGAAATGCGAAGCATGCCACTCTCCGTCTCCATTCGTTGGACGAACGCAACGATCTGTCCGTCACGGCTCAAGAACCCGCCATCGCGAACTTCTCGAATATTGATACCGCCCGGCTCGAACGAGATGATGAGATCGACTCCATAAAAGTCAGTCCCATTACCCACAATGTTGACTGTTGCAGTTCCAGTCGCAGGGACCGTTACCGGGGAGGGCGAAAATGCGACGGTCGAGTTCGTGGTCCGTTGCGCAGCGGGCGGAGTGTTCGGCGCAGCAGCGGGAGGCGTGGGCGTCGGTGTTGGGGCAGGTGGGTTCGCAGGAGCAGGAGGTGTCGCAGGGGCAGTTGGCGGCGCACCAGGAGCTGGAGTTGGGGCGCCTGCCCCCGCTCCGGAAGGTGGCCGCAGCCGCGGGCTTGTTTCAGAGCCGGTGTTCAAGCCTTTCAAGTTGGTTTGCTGAATGTTGGGCATCCGGAGGATGTGGGGCGTCAGCATGATGATGATTTCGGTTTGATCGCGTGTCTTCTGTTCTTGCGAGAAGAAATATCTCATCAGTGGAATATTCTTCAGACCCGGAAGCCCACTGAGTGACGTCGACTCAGTATCAGTGATGATGCCGCCCAAAATATTGGTCTCGCCTTCGACGAGCCGAATCTCATGTTGGATCTGACGATTCGTCAGTACCGGTTGGGTGACTCCCCCGACATTCCGGTCGCCGGCAAGCGCTCGAATCTGAACCTGAACCGTCATCGAAACTTCACGATTGAGAAGCACGCGGGGTGTGATATCGAGGTTCACGCCGACGTCGACGAATTGAAAATTGACAACGGGCGTGCCGGTCGCGCCGACGAATGCCGGCTGAAAGCTTCCAGAGGCAATCGGTATCTGAGAGCCGATGCGAATTTGCGCTAATTTTCCGTCGGTCGCGCGGACTCGCGGGTTCTGGATCAATTTGGTCTTCGAATTGGATGCTAGAAACGCCGCCAGAGTTGGAGGAATGTTGATCGAGAAACTGCCGCTATTGATGTTCTGAAGGCCGCGCAAGGTCGTCGTGTTGCCGGTTGTGGTCGTGCTTGTGCCAGTGGTGCCGGTGGTCGTTGTCGGAGCGCCGTTGAATGTCAGCGCCACAGGGTTCGATTGCGAGCCAACGGGCGGCAATATTCCGAGTTGTCGAAGGATATTGCGATCGACTTCCATTACCGTCGCATCCACCAACACTTCCGGCTTTGCCTTGTCGAGGTCCTCCAGGATCTTTTCGGCGATCGCGATGCGGTCCGCGGTGTCCCGCATGATGATTGCATTCATCGCCGTGCTCTGCGCCAGATAACGCATGTTCAACAAAGTACGCAGGGCCGTGATGGCTTCCGTAATTTCCGTGGAAGTAACACTATTGGACAGGTAAACGGTCTTGAGGATCAGATCATCGTAATCTCGCCGTTTCGTTTGATTATCGGGCGAAACGAGAATAGTCATCTTGTTGATCGGTTTCCAGAAATTGCCGGTCTGCAGCGCGAGAATATCGAGCGCATCGAAAATGTCGACCTTGTTCAAATCGATGGGAACGCGCTGCCCCCGAAAATCTCGATCGAAAATGACGTTGAATCCGGCGATTTCGGCCAAGCTTTCGAAGGCCACCCTGCTGTCTTGGTTCATGTGGATATCGATTGGGGCCGTAACTTTCGGTTCGAGTTGCGCCCGCACGTTCGGATCGGTTCGGGCCGCTTGCCGCATCTCGTCAAATTGAATTTCCGGTTCCACGGCACTCCGGGCTTTCGCGGCAATTGCGGCATTGACCTTGTTGAGCTGTTGCTCGGCCAGGACATGCGTTGGATCGATTTCCAGGACACGAGTAAATTCTGCTTTCGCCGTTTGGTAGTCTTCCTTGTCAAGAGCGCGCCGGCCTGCCTCGAAATGCTCGAAGGCGGCGTTGAAGCGCGCCTGTTCGTATTTCAAGCGGTATTCAAGATTGTCGGGATTTCTATCAAACGCCGCTTTGTAGTCGGTCATCGCCTGTTCGAAATTCCTTGCGACTTCGGCGCGCGTTCCACGCTTGTATGCATCGCTGGCGGCGCAGCCGGTCAGGCCGATTGCTAAAAGGCCGATGACAGCCAATAATGTGGTTGTTCTGTGTCTATAATCCGCATTCATTGTGGACTCGCATGATTGATCAAAGAAAAAAGATTTTCGCCGTCAACCTGTGGATGGTCGATCTGCTCCTGACGACGGCCAGTTTTTTTCTCGCTTACGAACTCCGTTCGTCCGACGTCGTCGAACGGATTTTGCGTTTGTTCTTCGAACTGGAATCTCACGTTGTCATGCCAGTTCAAATTTACCTGTGGATTCTTGCAATCATCCTTCCAACCTGGGCTGTTCTGCTGCCCCTGTTCCGCGTTTATTCCGAACCGACATTGCCTTCTTTGACGCAAATCGGCCGATTGTCCAAAGCCATACCCTTTGCGGGTTTGGTTATGGCGGCCGCAATCTCGTTTGTGAAGCCGGATACCTCGAACCGGCTGATCGTCGTGTTCACATTGGTCATCAATTACATCTTTCTTGTTTCGTATCGTGTCATTTTGATGAAACTGGCCAAGCACACCGCGCTGGATATCCGGCATGTGGCCGTGATCGGCAGCGGAGCGGCGGCACAGGATTTTGCCCGTACGATCGAAAGCCATCACGTTTGGGGACTGAAGCTCGTGGGTGTCTTCAAACAGGATGAAGTTCGAGAACTTCTCGAGGGTGGAGGCGTGGACGAGCTGATCCTGGTGGCGGACCGCGAAAGTCTGGATGAGTTCACCGACACGTTTCTTTTGTGCGAGGAACTTGGCGTTACAGCCAGAGTCGTTTTGAATTTTTTCCCTCATTCCATAGCACGAATGGAATTGCACGAATTCGATGGTTTCCCGCTGCTTTCTTTCAGCACAACTCCTACAAACGAAGCTCTGATGTTCATTCGCCGGGTTTTGGACGTTGCGCTCGCGAGTCTCATCCTTTTGGTCTTTGGGCCGCTGTTCATGCTTCCCACAGCGATCCTCATCAAATTGACCTCGCGCGGGCCCGTCCTGTTCAAACAAAAACGTTGCGGACGGAATGGCCGGCAATTCGTGATGTACAAGTTCCGATCCATGGTCGACAACGCCGAGCAATTGCGTGTCGAACTCGAAACTTTGAACGAAATGGACGGCCCTGTTTTCAAGTCTTCGCGTGATCCGCGCGTCACCTTTATCGGCAAAATCATTCGCCGGCGCAGTATCGACGAATTACCCCAGATATTTAACGTGTTACGAGGAGACATGAGCCTGGTCGGGCCCCGGCCTCCGCTCCCTGAGGAAGTGGCCCGCTACGAACGCTGGCAGCGCCGCCGCCTCAGCATGAAACCCGGCATGACCTGCCTGTGGCAGATCAGTGGCCGCAATGAAGTCAGCTTCGAAGACTGGATGAAGCTGGACCTCGTCTACATTGACAACTGGTCTTTACTAATGGATTTAAAAATTTTGCTGAAGACGGTCCCGGTGGTTTTACTGGGGCGCGGGGCCAAGTGAACGAACTGGAGCGGCGGTCTATGACCGCCGAAAAACCGAAAAAAGCGGCGCCCATAAAGCGCCGCAACAATTTGGCTCAGCCTTGAACCAAGGTATAATCATGGGTGTCTAGATATATGAGGGTTATGCCTATGAAATCGTTGCTGTCGGCTTTAGTTTTCATTTTGATAGCCACTACCAGCGTCCTTGCTGCTGCGAAGGGGCCGGAAGTCGACATGGTCGACAACAAGCTTTCGATTAATGCGGAGGCGGTCTCAATCGGCCGGTTACTTCAGCTTGTAGATCGTGCTACGGGTATGAAGTCGAAGGTTCCTGCTGAGCTGGCGAACCGCAACATCAGCGTGAAGTTGTCAGGTCTCAATGTCACAGACGCCGTTCGAAAAATGTTCCAGGGGCAACCACTGGATTACATCATGGTCGAGGGCCAAGGCATTATTGTGACGGCTGTCTCGCAAACTACTCCCGGTGGAGATTCTTCGCTGCCTGCATACAACCCGCAGCCCGCCGTGCAGCAGTATGAGCAGCCCTTTGTTCAAGAGTTTCCTCCAGTACCACCTGTACAGATTCAGCCGGGACAACAGCAACAGCCGGCGATGATTCAAACGCCATTTGGCCAGATTCCAAATCCTCGAGCACAACAACAACCCACTGCACCACTTACAACTCCGGGACAGCAGAATTCGCTATTCCCGTCGACGGCCCAGCCCAATACGCAGCCTCAAGTCGGATTTCCTGGCAGTCAACAAATCGGCTCTCCGACTCCGTTCGGAACGCCAAGCACGTTTGGTACGCCAAATCAGCCGGTGAATCAAAATAACGGCCTGTTCGGCAATACGCCGGTCTTAGGTGCCGGTTCTCAGCCGCGCTGACCGTGAAAGACGTCGCGGTCAATCGTCAGGCATTTCATAACTACGACATCATCGAAAAGCTCGAGGCCGGAATTGTATTGACCGGTACCGAGATCAAGTCCGCGCGCGATGGCAAAGTGAACTTGAAGGACGCTTACGGTGTGGTCAAGGCCGGCGAAGTGTGGCTGCTCAATTGCCATATCAGTCCGTACTCACATGGCAATTACGCGAATCACGATCCGCTCCGAACGCGGAAGCTGCTTTTAAAACGATCCGAGATCAATCGTTTGATCGGTCGCACGACGGAACGAGGTCTTACGCTTGTGCCGCTCCGAATGTATCTTAAAGAAGGCCGGTTGAAATGCGAGCTTGCATTGGCGAAAGGAAGAAAGGTTCACGACAAACGTGAAGTGTCTCGTCAGAAGACCATCGACAGGGAAACGAAGCAGGCATTGAGCGAGAGGAAGTAATGCAATTCGAAATCCGTGAATCGCTTGACAACGTCGATGCCGATGCAATTGCTGTTGGTGTCGTTGAAGGCGTTGATGCCGCGTTGGCATGCGATTCACGGTTCAGCTCGTTGGCGATGCCGCTTTTTGCCAGTGGCGACCTTCCGTTGAAACCGTTCGAGACGCTGATCGTACCGGGAAAGCCCAAGATCATTTTCGTCGGGATCGCCAAGGCTGCGGATGCGGAAACCTGGCGCCGGGCTGCCGCGACTGTGGTGCGACGCGTGAAAAAAGTTCGGACGCTTGCATTCGGTGCCGGTGATGTACGCGGCCTCGTTGAAGGCGCACTTATCGGAAGTTTCTCTGTCGAAGCCTACAAAACCACGAGCAATCGTGAGCCTATAGATCGGATTGTGATCGCTGGAACGGACCGAAAGGCTGTGGAGCAAGGCCGCATCATTGGCGAGTCGATAAACTGGGCGAGGCAGCTGATCAATGAGCCATCCAATCGAAAGCCGCCTCGCGTGATTGCAGAACACGCGCGCGAACTCGCTTCGAATGCTGGTCTCTCTGTTGACGTTCTGGACGAGCAGCAGATTCGAGAGTTGAAGATGGGGGCTCTGATCGGTGTCAGTCAGGGCAGCGAGGAGCCGCCACGTGTTGTTGTTCTCAAATACACAGGCAGACCTCATTCGCCAAGGATGCTGGCGTATGTCGGAAAGGGCGTGACGTTCGATACCGGCGGCATCAGTCTCAAGCCCGCCGACGGCATGGAAAAGATGAAGTACGACATGGCCGGCGGCGCCACGGCTATGGCCGCGCTTCGTGCGCTCGCATTAATTCGGGCGAATCTGAACTGCATGGCCGTCGTTCCGCTTACCGAGAATATGCCTGGCGGCCGGGCTCAGCGGCCGGGGGACGTGGTTACGTCGATGTCCGGCAAGACGATCGAGATCATCAATACCGACGCCGAAGGACGTCTCATCTTAGCTGATGGGCTGGCGTACGCGCGAAGCATCGGGGCAACGCATCTTGTCGATCTTGCCACCTTGACTGGTGCTGCGCGAATTGCGTTAGGTCCGTTCCGCGTTGGAGTGATGGGCAATAATCAGGTTCTCATCGAGTCGTTCTTAAACGCCGCCAATCGTGCGGGTGAGAAAATGTGGCAGATGCCCATGGATGAGGAGTACCGTGATCTCATCAAAAGTACCGTCGCCGATGTGGCGAATTCCGGAGGCCGTTTTGGGGGAATGATCACAGCCGCTAAATTCCTTCAGGAATTTGTCGGCGACACGCCCTGGGTGCACGTCGATATTGCAAGCGCCGCCTGGAACGATGAGGAAAAGCCGTATTTGCCGAAAGGCCCGTCGGGTGTCGCGCTGCGGAGCCTGGTGGAATTTGGATTAACATTCGGTGAGTTGTGAACTTGTTCAGAAAACACAAAGGCACAAAGACACAAAGGCACAGAGGCGCGCGAATAAAATCCCTTGATCGCGCGCCTCTGTGCCTTTAGTGTCTTTGTGCCCTTGTGTTTTCCATCCAGCTAACCATGGCAGACGATTTTCCAATCTATTCGGAATCCATGCTGCGGACTCGGCTGCAGTTTGCCGATCTCGAGCGTCTCACGCAGATCGATACAACGTCAGTCTGGGAGAAGTCCGATGGTTTCATCGAACAACTGGAAGGCGGCGCGAACGTTCGCCGCGCTCGCGAGGTTGTTCAGGAGGCTACAAAGGCAGGCCTTGTCGAAATTCACTCCATTGTTTTCGGCGGAGGTTTACGGCAAGCGTCAATGAGACCGTTGTTTCGGGGTCAAGATTGTCCCGATCCGCAATTCATCAGCCGATCGTTGGACAATTTTCTCAATTGGCTTACGGCGGAAAGCGTTGCAGAGATTCACACCATCGAGCGTGCGGCGCTGGTCCTCACCCGGATCGCGGACATTTGGCCCTTCGATTCAGGCAATCTCACTGTTGCGATAATGTTCGCGAACATCGGTCTTCGGCAGGCCGGTTATCCACCGTTTTTCGTCTTGCCGCAGCACAAGAAAGAATTTACTACAGTGATTGCTCAAGCCATGGCCATCGAAACGCAGCCGCTCGTCAACGCGATCTACAAAACTATCAAACGAGAGTTGGAAGCGCTTGTCCACAAGTGATCGATATTCCCGGCAAACTCGATTCGCCGCAATAGGTGAAGCCGGCCAACAGCGGTTTGCTTCATCCCGCGTTTTGATTGTCGGCCTGGGAGCGTTGGGGACAGTCGCGGCAGACCAGATCGTGCGTGCGGGTGTGGGATTCGTTCGGCTTGTCGATCGCGATTTCGTCGAATTATCAAATCTTCAACGCCAATCTCTATTCGATGAAGACGACATCCGGAATGCCCTTCCCAAGGCCATCGCTGCCGAGGCCAAGCTGAGGCGGATCAATTCTTCGATTCAGATCGAAGCAAAGGTCGATGATCTCAATCCAATCAACATCGAAGAATTTCTTGCCGATGTCGATCTCGTCCTCGACGCCTTGGACAATTTTGAAACGCGGTTCGTCGTCAATGACGCTTGTGCGAAGCATCGCAAGCCATGGATCTACACTGCTGCCGTTGGAAGCTACGGCCTTGTGATGCCGGTTCTGCCGGGCTCAACGCCATGTCTTCGATGCTTAATGGGCAATCTTCCTGCGCCCGGTAGTTCACCGACATGTGAAACTGCGGGAGTTGTCGCGCCGATCACTCACATTATTGCCTCGATACAAGTCGCCGAGGCGTTGAAATTCCTAACGGGTAATCTTCGTCGGGAAGATATTCGGCTCACCGCTTACGATGTCTGGTCTCATCGATTCCAGCGCATCGATGTCGGTCTGGATTCAATGGCCGCGTGTCCGGTTTGTTCTGACGGAAAGTTCGAATATCTTGATGGGAACCCACTGCGCACAATTACGCTTTGCGGAAGAAACGCAGTCCAATTGATTCCCGGAGTCAAGGGCGATATCGATTTCAAACAATTGTCGCAATCCATCGCCGCGTTTGGTCCCGTTCAATTCAACGATTTCCTCCTGAGGTGTTCAGCGCCGCCATACGAACTCACTTTATTCAAGGATGGCCGCGCTATCGTGAAAGGCACCGAAGAGGCGGGAACAGCGCGATCGGTCTATTCCAAAATGGTCGGATCCTAACTTCTTGGGTCTTATTTCAAGGTTCATTAATTATATTTAATGTTCCAGCAGGCATTGCGCCGGATGCTGTCCATGTTAGGATTCAACTTCCAATGAGGAAGTAGTTCGAGAATCGATAAATCACGGGTTGAGGAACTTTGATGCGAGCGGACACCAAAACAGTTTTGCTTCCAAAGCCGCGGGGATTTTGCGCGGGTGTCATTCGGGCAATCGATATTGTTGAGATCGCGTTACAGCAGCTTGGAGCTCCTGTCTATGTGCGGAAGGAGATCGTCCACAATCGATTTGTGGTGGACGAATTGGCGGCACGGGGCGCCGTGTTTGTCGAAACGCTGGATGAAGTTCCCGATGGCGCCGTTACGATCTTCAGTGCGCATGGCGTTGCACCCGAAGTTCGTGAAGAGGCTGTCCGCCGAAAGTTGGTCGTCATCGACGCGACCTGCCCGCTGGTGACCAAGGTACACGTTGAAGTCGTACGATATGCGCGCGAGAAGTACAGCATTATTCTGATCGGGCATCCGAATCACGATGAGATCATCGGAACTTTTGGTGAGGCGCCTGATCACATTCACGTCGTCTCGAGCGTGGAAGATGTGGACGCGTTGGAAAACGTGCAGCCGGACCGCGTGATCTATGCAACGCAAACCACTCTCAGTCTTGACGACACACAAACCATCGTCGATCGTTTGAAGCAGCGGTTTCCCTTAATCATTTCTCCTGCAAGCTCAGACATCTGTTATGCAACCCAAAACCGCCAGGCCGCGGTGAAGACGCTCGCAGAAAAGGCCGATCTGATTCTCGTTGTTGGCTCTGAAAACAGCTCGAATTCAAACAGACTTGTTGAGGTAGCCCGAGGTAAAGGGGCCGCGGCCTATCTGATTTCGAATGCCGGTGATATTCGCGGCGAATGGCTCGACAGCTGTTTCTATGTAGGTGTAACCGCCGGCGCTTCCACGCCTGAGGTTCTCGTTCAGGAAGTTGTGGAAGATCTCAGACAACGCGGATACACGCGTGTCCGGGAATTAGATCTCATCCCAGAGGACGTACATTTTCCTTTGCCGGCTCCACTAGATAAATTCGAACGCGTTACTTCTTAGTACCGAGAGAAATGTCACAGATAGAACTGGCAACACAATCTCCGCTCGACGAATCACTCGATCGAGCCGCCTGCTTCCTGATCTCACTGCAACACGAAGATGGCTATTGGTTGGGCGAGCTCGAAGCGGACACCACTCTAGAATCGGACTACATTTTCTATCTGCATGTCTTAGGGCAGTTCGACCGGCAACGCGTTCGAAAGCTTGCCGAGTACATCCGCCGCAAGCAGTTGGCTGGCGGCGGCAGGAACATCTATATCGGTGGCCCATCGGAGATGCATGCCACCAACAAGGCACAATTTGCCCTTCGTCTCGCAGGGGTATTCCCGCAACAGGTACTCCCACATATCTCTCATCGA